>FLOH01000855.1_pt1 | contig 54174 bp, 53 predicted proteins | sample 756751 | NCBI WGS metagenome assembly FLOH01 (sample SAMEA4026879, study PRJEB14308) | marine metagenome | biome: coastal water; material: water | depth 74 m
ACCGATTGCTTCGAAGCCGTTCAAACGCACGGCCTTCTGGTCTGGAAACAACCAGGGACGGGTTCGTATCACGGCGATTGATCGAGATGGCCGCGTTGCCTCGTCTGGTGTTTGGATCACGGTTGCGCATTAGCTCAAATTCGCCAGTTCTTTTCGAAGATGTTTCAATGCCGGGGTGACAATGGCGACGAAATAGGCTTCGCGAACTCTCCTTTGAGCAGCCGCCTGCGCCACGTACCCCCGTGCACCCGCATGAAGCATCGCCGATTGGGCAGCCTTCAGCGAAAGTTCGGACGCGCCCGCCCTGACGGCAAGAACCCGGCGCAGGAATTCCTGGTCCGTCTCCAGGGGCGTCGCTGCCAGAGCGCGGACCTCTTCCTCTGCCGCAAACAGCGCCCATTCAATGTCGTCGGGGGGATCGTCCAAAAACCGATTTACATGATCCAGTGTGCGATTTGCCCGGCGCATGATCGCCACGCAATCGCGGACGAGACCGATGGCCATTCCCGCCTGCATCAGGATAAAGCCGGGTTTGATTTTGGCTACGATAGCGGTGGCCGGATCGGCCAGCACCCAATCCTCGGGCACGAAGACATCGTCGAAACTAACGTTGAAAGTTCGGGTTCCTTCCAACGCCGTGAAGGATACGTTTTGAGAAATCGAAAGCCCCTCCCAGGCGCAATCCATCATGGCCATAACCGTGCTTTGGCCGTCATCCAGCTGGAAAATTGCGCCAAACAGGTGGCCGTCGCCGAGGTTTGAAACCCAGGGCAAACGTCCGTTGACGCGATACCCCCCTTTGACCGCTTGGCCCTTAAGCAAAAGCCGTTCGATTCCCGAAAACGTCTTCATAGGGTTGGACAAGGCCGTTCCCCCCAGCCGCTCGCCCGCCGCAACACGCGGCAGGACCGTGCGTTTCAGGAAGGTGTTGTCGCTGACTTCCATGTAATAGGCGCAGGCATTCTGGCACCAACCGAGAAAAGCCGTGGACAAACAATGCTCGCCCAAGATAGCCATGGCTTCGATAGTTGCTGCCATTCCCGCGCCATCGGGATTGGCGCGGGGCAGGTGTTGGCGGAAGGCACCTGCCTTACCGGCAGCCCGTAGAATGTCCTCTGGGTACAGGCCTTCGCGGTCGATTTCGACCACTAGCGGCGCCAGTTCCTTGTCGGCAATGCGGCGGACCTCCGTCAATACGGGGGGGGTGGTCGGGGGAGTGACCGTATCCATATTGGCGTCGATCCGCCGCGCGGCAACTTGTGGTGCCATCTCAGTTTTCCCTAGGTGGAAGAGACATCGAGGTTAACCGGATTGGTCATGGTTGCGCCCACCGGCGACCATTTGACCGCGTTGGCGACGATGGCGTCCAACTCGTCCTTGTCGGCATCGCCCTCAACGTGAACCTTGACCCGAATGTCGGTAAAGCCGAGCGTCTTGTCTGAAAGGTCGCCCACGCCCCAAACGGCTGTGACGTTGAGATCGCCTTCAATTTCCAGTTCGATGGCGCTCAGAGTGACGCCGCGTTGGGTGGCGTTGGCGTGAATGCCCACCGAAAGGCACGAACCAAGGGCGGCGAGCGCGGCCTCAGACGGATTGGGCGCGGTGTCATCGCCCAGCAGCGTCGGCGGTTCATCAACTACATGGGCGTCAAGACCGCGCACGTAGGTCAGGTTGCGAAAGCGCCCCTCGCAAACAGTGCGCGCCTTCAGCGTAACAACGTTTTTCGGATTTGCCTTGCCCTTGGCGGCCAGGGCGGCAAGGCCCTTGGTATCAATGGGGCGAAGGGGTACGGGTGTTTCAATTTTGGCCGTTGCGGTACTCATTTGGATATTCCTTTACGTTGATCATGAATTCAGTCGGCCCGTTGCCAGTTGAAATGCTTGATGGCGAGGACGCACAGGCCGTCGAGTAAGAAGCCGATGGCGCCGATCAAAACGACGACGGCCGCCAAACGGTCGTATTCAAGGGTGTCGCGGGCGTCGTTGATGCTGTAGCCAAGCCCGCTGGTCACACCCAGGTATTCCGCCGGCACCAGAACAACCCAGGAAATTCCCAGCGCTAGACGAACACCGGTCAGCATGTCCTGGGCGATGGCGGGAAGAATGACATGGCGCAAAATCTGTAGCTCGCGGCCTCCCAAATTGCGCGCGACCTTGAACCATTGCGGATCGATTTTGCGCAGGCCGTTGGCCGTCGCGAATATGATCGGCCATACGGCGGCGGCGGAAATCAGAAAAACGATGGCCCCGTCCCAGGTTTCGAAAACCAGAATCGTGATCGGCATCCAGGCCAACGGGCTGATCATCCGCAGAAATTGAAACGGCGTATGGGCGGCCCGCCGCAGAAGGGCATAGCGGCCAATGATAATCCCCGTCGGAACGCCCAGAACCGTGGCCCATAGGAGACCGGCACCGATACGATAAAGGCTGGGTCCGGTCATCTCCCAAACGGTTCCGCCAAGAACGATATCGGCAAGCGCCGCAAACGCCGGACCGGGGGCGAAACCGGCGAAGGAACTGGTTTCGGGATTGGTGGCGATCAGAAATCCACCAATCCACCACAGCCCCAATAAAACAGCAATTCCCGCCGCCGTGAAAAGCGCCGTTTCGATGCCGCTTCCCTTGACGAGGGAGATAATACGCCGTCCAATTCGCGGGTTCGTTCGGAGCGTGGCAAGGGTTTCAATTCCGGCGGTCATATGGCGATGACCTCTTCGCGCTCAAACGGATTTGCGGGATCGACGCCAGGGCCGTTTTGCCAGCCGGGGTAAGTCTTCATGGCGTTTCGCACGAAGTTGTAATCAACCAGATCGCGGGCCACGAATTCCGGGTCGAGCTTGGACAGAAACGCGGTGTCGCCCGACACCAGCGTTTCGTTCATGGCGGATACGATCAGCTTGGTTGCCGACGGATAGGGCCACGGCGAAAAGTCGATGCGCCCGTTACCCCATTCGGCATGGCGAATGGCCTGGGGTTCCGCGTAGTCGGCCGGGTCGTAGAAGGTCATTGCCCGTTCAACCACGTTGGCCGGCATGGGGAGATACTTCGCTCCGTCGCGCGACAGAAGATGCGCCACCTCGCGTTTGTTCTCCGAGGCGAAAATCTCGGCCCGGACGACGGCGTTAATGACCTTTTGCGTCCATTCTGGGCGTTGGCTCGCATCATCCTCATGCATGCAGACGACGCAGCACGGATGGTTTTTCCATATGTCGCCGGTAAAGCGGATCATGCGCGCGCCCGCCAACAATTCACCCGCCGCATTAAAGGGTTCGGCCACGATGTAAGCGTCGATCTTTTTGGCGGCCAGAGCGGGCGGCATGTCTGGCGGCGGCATGACCAGAAGGTTGACCTCGTTGGGCGCGAGTGGGGCCTTTTGGTCGCGGATGACCGGCGTCAACCCGACATGGCGCAGGGCCATCTGCAACACAACGTTATGCATCGAATACCAAAACGGCACGGCCACCTGTCGCCCCGCCAGGTCTTTAAAGCCGCTGGCCTTAACATGCTTTCCGGCGACCACGCCGGAGCCGTTGGTGTGGCACCAGGCCATGATCTTGACGGGGAAGTTGTTGTTGTAGCGCATCCAAATGGGAATTGGCTTCAACAGGTGCAGGAGATTGAAGCGTCCGGCGGCAAAACCTTCGACCAGGGTTGACCAGCCACGGATCAGCGTCGGTTTGGCCGCTTCCAGGCCTTCGTCGGCGAAATACCCCTTGGCGTGGGCGACCAAAAGCGGCGTTGCGTCGGTGATCGGGATGTAGCCGATGCGCACAACGTCGTCCTTGGGTTGGCGCAGCGCCCCATACGCTCCGCCCGGCAGGTTTGCGGCAATGGCGGCAAGACCCCCGCCGGCCAGGAAATCCAGCGACCGCCGCCGGGTAATCGGCGCGTTCAGTGTTTTGGCAAATGGTGTTTTGGTCACGTCTTGTCTCCATCCGTCGGGCTCGGTTGCGCGTCCGCGCGTCCGACCATCGGTTCTAAAATCCGTAGGTTTCTTCTCGGGTTCGGCGGCCGAGCCTTTTGCTCAGGCCGCCTTGCGACAGAGCGTGGTCTCGAAGCGGCTCATAATCAGGCCCTTGGCGGCCAGGAATGAATGCGAGGTACGTTCGCGCGGCCTGGGCATACCAATTGGAACCTCGGCTGCGATGCGTCCGGGTTCGCCGTTCATGACGAACACACGATCCGCCATCAGCGCCGCTTCGTCGATATCGTGAGTTACCAGAACCACGGTTAGTCCCAGGCGTTTGACGATATCGACCAGTTCGTCCTGAAGGGCGGCGCGGGTAAAAGCATCCAATGCGGAAAATGGTTCGTCCAACAGCAGTACATCGGGCTGTGTGGCCAGGGATCGTGCCAACGCAACTCTTTGCTGCTGCCCGCCCGAAAGGGTCTGAACATCGGCCCCGGCCAAATCGGCAAGGCCCACCATTTCCAATACGCCGTCAACAATTTCTGCTATTTCCCGCGCCGCCCGCCGGGCAAAGGTCAACCCCAAACCGGCGTTGGCAGCAACCGTCATCCACGGATAGAGCGAAGCCTGCTGGAACATGAGGTTCCATTTCGGGCTGGGTTCGCAAACCGGCATACCGCCAATGCGAACGCTTCCCACCGCTGGCTGCACCAGACCGGCCAGAATATGAAGCAGCGTCGATTTTCCGCAGCCGCTTCGCCCGACCAAGGCGATCATTTCGCCCCGCGAAATATGGGCGTCGATTCCGGCGAGGACGGGTTTTCCTGCCCCCTTGAACCAGTGGCCTACGCCTTGGATATCGATATCGGCCGCCATCGTCGGTATTCCCCTGATCGCTGTAAACAACACAACGAAATTGCTGTTTGGAATTATTAAAATCACAATACTAGTGTTAAATAAAATGTCAATACAAAAATTTGATGTTAATTAAGTCCAAGCGTTGCAGGCGGAAGTTTCATCTTTTCCATTGTCATTTGGGAGGGCTTATTCCGGTAGATTTGATCACAAAGCGGTGCTGCGAACCACCAACTCGGGCGTCACCATGATGTTTCCATTTTCGGCCGCTTGATGATCGGTGCGCCCGACGATTGAATGAGCGATGATGCGCGCGATTTCCTTAATGTCGTAGCGAACAGTTGTCAGTTGAAATACCGGCCATCCGGCCATGGGGATATCATCGAAACCGACCACGGCGACGTCATCGGGAACCCGAAGTTTGAACTCGTTCACCGCCGTAAGGGCTCCCAACGCCATGGTGTCGTTAAAGGCGAAGATCGCATCGGGCGGTTCGGGCATACCCAGAAGCCGAATCGCCGCACTGCGCCCGCCTTCGAAAGTCGTTGCATCCGAGGTTTCGGCATACAGCTTTACTCCGGCGTTTTCGATCTCACTAACGAACCCGCCGCGCCGATTCTGATTGCTGAAGGTGTTGATCGCTTTGCCAATATAAGTGGGCCGCAGCCGCCCCGAGCGCACCAACAGGCGGCCCAGCATCTGCGCGCCCAGAAAATTGTCGCAACACACACCGACGACCTCGGCATCGACATTCTCGCGACCCAGAAGGAATAGCGGGGTATTTGCGGCCCGCAAATGATCGACGATCCCGCGCGACAAGCTGCCACCAATGACGACGATTGCATCGGCCTGATAGTCCAGCGCGCGAAGCGATGACTCGTCAATTCCGTCGGTGTTACCGACCGGGATGACAAGGGCACGCTTGCCGACGTCATAAAGCTGCAGATAAAGCTCGCGCACGATTCGGGCGGTTTGAAAACTTTCGGTGTCGGCAATAACGATAGCTACGAGATCGGTTTGGTGCCCGGTCAGGGACCGCGCAATGGCATTGGGACGATAGCCGAGCTGGTTGGCTGCGGCCAATATTCGTTCACACTTGGCCTTCGACACCTTGTCGCCGCCGTTGAAGTAACGCGAAACCGCCGAGCGCGATACGCCTGCGAGGTCAGCGACATTTTGCGCCGTCGTTCGAGGCTTTCCGGCTTCATTCATGATCTCGCGTCCATTTTTTTCGAGGCCGTCCAATGACAGAAGACAAACATTATCGGCGTTAGATAGGATTCTACCCTCTCCGCCATCATATTGGATAAACCCCCTTTGATAGTAGGGAGTTTATGTTAAATTCAATTCCTTTTCAAGTGGCCAATGCACAAATTAAGGCCGTTTGTTCGAAAGAGATACCGCATTAGTTTGAAAAACTTCTTGCGGAAAATTGAATTTATCTCTAAAAAAATGAACGCGCGTTCATCAATCGTAGTGCGCGCGCTGGGTGGGTGCTATATCGGCTGGAGACGAAGATGACGGGTTGGCTGAGATTACAGCTACGTCGATTCCTGACGAAGCCGGAATGGATGTTAAGCTTGCTGCTGACCGGCGTGCTCGGCATCTTGGTCGTGACCCCGCTGGCCGAGTTGATCCGCGAGACGGTAACCGTTCAAGCCTATGACGCCGCTTTTTTGCCGGATGCCGAGCGTGGGTCGTTCACCCTGTTCCATTATGGGCGCGTCTTCGCCAGCGAGCTGTCGTGGGCGGTTTTCTACAAACCGTTTATGCATTCGCTGATTATCGCCTTTGCCGTTACCGGTTTCGGGGTGTTTTTCGGCGCGGCCTTGGCCTGGCTGATCGTGCGTACCGACGTTCCCGGTCGCGGCGCGCTCAATACCCTGGTCGTGATTCCCTACATGATGCCTTCGTGGGTGCTGGCTCTGGCGTGGCTGACCTTCTTCAAGAATGATCGTGTTGCGGGTACCGAGGGGTTGATGTCGTTCGCATTCGGCGTCGCGCCGCCCGATTGGCTGTCCTACGGCATGGTCCCCATTATCATTTGCCTGGCGCTGCACTATTACGTTTACGCCTACCTGATGATATCGGGCGCGCTTGCTTCGGTAGACACGCAGTTGGAAGAAGCTGGCGCAATCAGCGGATTGTCGCGGCTGCGTCAATTTTTTCTAATCACCGCACCGTTGCTGCTTCCGGCCATCGGGTCGGCGGTGGTGATGACGTTTATCCGCGTTGTTGGTTCCTTCGGCGCCCCGGCGGTGCTGGGCCTGCCGGTGCGTTTTTACACGCTGCCCACCCAGATTTATGCCGCGCTGAGTTCGCGCAATGCCGGTGACGGCTATTTGCTGGCGCTGGTCATGGTGGTGCTGGCCGTATCGTTCATCTTTGTAAATTCCCGCATGATCGGTGTGCGCAAAAGCTTTGTCACGATGTCGGGCAAGGGTTTTCGCCGACGCGACCTGACGCTGGGAGTATGGCGCTGGCCAGCCCTTTTTGTCGTGGGTATTTTCCTGAGTATTACGATCATTGCACCGGTCGGATTGCTGGCTCTTGATTCGCTGATGCTGGAGCCCGGGGTCTATACGCTGGAAAACTTCACGCTTCACTATTGGATCGGCGATAATTCCGAAGAATACGTCTCGCAAGAACCCGGCATTTTGCGCTCGCCGCAAATCGGAGAGGCGATTTGGAACAGCTTGCGGCTGGCTTTTTCGGCGGCGCTGTTCACCGGCTTTATGGGCTTGCTGATCGGCTATGCGGTGGTCCGAACCCGCGGGTCTATGGTTTCGAAGGCGCTCGAGAATATTGCCTTTACACCCTATATTTTTCCCGCAGTGGCGTTGGGCGCAATCTATCTCGGCGTGTTCTCGCGTCCGATCGGTCCGGTCCCGGCGCTTTATGGCACCTTCACTTTGCTTGTGATTATCTGTGCCATCAAGAATTTGCCGTTTACCTCGCGCACCGGCATTGCCGCCTTGTTGCAGATTGATCGCTCGCTAGAGGAAACAGCGCGGGTGCAGGGCATTGGCTGGTTCAAGCGCATGGCCAAGATCATCGTGCCCGTCGCATCAAGCGGTCTGATTTCCGGGATGCTGCTCAGCTTCATTACGGTGATGCGCGAGCTATCGCTGATAATTTTGCTGATTACACCGTCAACCAATGTGCTGACCACTTTGGTGTTTGAATATCAGCTCCAGGATCTGTCGCAGCATGTGGGAGCCGCGACGGTGACGCTGATGTTCATAATTATCGGGGTGAATGTTGCCGTGCGGCTGGTCAGCAAAAAATCACAGATCACCAGTATTTAACGACCCTTATCGACCACAATTGCGAAACGACCAAACTGTACAAAAAAAGGAGGTAGACATGACTATGGGAAACGCGACATCGCAAAGGCTGAAAGCCGTCCTCAGACGGGCCGTCCTTGGAATGGCCGGGACCATGATGCTGACGGGCGCGGCCTTGTCGGCGGATGACCTCACGGCGAAGTTGGATGCCTGGCTAAAACAAAACCAGTTCGGTGCCTATCACGCTGAGGAAAACTGGGAAGCGATTACCGCCGCAGCAAAAAAAGAGGGCGAGGTCGTCATCTATGCATCGTCCGCTCAGCTCAAAAAAGTCGCCGAGGATTTCATGAAGGTTTATCCGGAGATCAAGGTTACGGCGCACGACCTCGGATCATCGAAAACCGTCGAAAAGACAATCCGCGAACACGATGCGAGTATCTACGCGGTGGACATCGTTTCGACGACTGGCGCGCGCGCTATGGTTTTCGAGATGCTGCCCAACAAGAACATCATCAACTACGTGCCATCCTATCTGGTAAGCCGAATTCCCGAGAAGTACCGCGAGCCGCTGTTGGTGCGTGTGTTGGAGGGACAGGCCTTTACCTACAATATTGAGGTCAATCCGAATGGGGCCCCGATCAGCAACATTTGGGAGTTGACGGAGCCGAAGTGGAAAGGCCGCTTCGCCATGAAGAACCCGCTTTCGTCTCTTTCGACCGTCGCCTGCGTTATGGCGCTGGTGGCTAACTCCGATGCCGTGGCCGATGCTTACAAGAAGCACACCGGCAAGGATTTAGTGTTGAGCAAAGGCGCTGAGAACGCGGGCTATGAATTCTGGAAGCAAATGCTGGCCAACGATCCGGTGATATTTAAGTCAGGCTCCAAGCTGGCCACCGCAACGGGCAAAGCCGGGCAGAAAAATCCGCCGGTTTCTATGGCATCGGTGCACTATCTTGTGCGCAACAAGACCAAGGGGCTGGTCAACGGCGTCATGACCAAAGTCGAACCGGCAGCGTTAATGGAATATCCGACCTACACGGCGGTTGCCCGTTTCGCTCCGCACCCGAACGCGGCCAAACTGATGACGGCGTTCATTATGGGTAGCCCCGAGTTGAACGCCAATTCGAAGTTGGAAGCACCGTTTGACAAGGGAGCTTCGGCGAAGTTGCTGCAGGGCCTTTCGTCTGAGTACCGCATCGGCGTCGCGCCCCCGCGTTCCGACGTTCCGCCGCACCCCGACAACGGCGTGTGGTACGAGGTCAAGCATCTTGGCGCCTCGGCCGAATTCATCGCCAAAAACGGCGCGAAGTTCGCGGACTTCTGGACCATCGAATCCAGCAAGTAAATGACCGGGCTGGGCCCAGAAACGTATGCGGAGACAATCATGAGCGAGATCCAATTGAACGACATCACGAAGGTTTACGGACCCGTATCCGTCCTTCCCGCGTTGAACCTGGAAATTGCCAAGAAATCCTTCGTGACGTTGCTGGGCCCTTCCGGCTGCGGCAAAACCACGTTGTTGCGGTTGATTGCCGGGCTGGAGGAACCAACGTCGGGTGAACTGAAGCTGGATGGCAAGACGGTATTTTGCGCAAACACCGGCATCTTCGTGCCTCCGGAAAAACGCCACCTCGGCCTGATTTTTCAAAGCTACGCACTGTGGCCGAACATGAAGGTTGATCGCAACATCACGCTGGCTCTTAAGGAGGCAAAGCTCTCGCCAACGGAGATAGAAGAGCGGTTGTCTGAGGCGCTCGCGAAGGTGCAATTAACCGAATATCGCGACCGTTACCCGTCCGAGCTGTCGGGCGGCCAGCAGCAGCGCGTGGCCGTGGCCCGCATGATTGCGGCGCGCAACGAAATTCTGTTGATGGACGAACCGTTATCGAATCTTGATGCGGTTCTGCGCACTGGCATGCGGACGGAACTGCGTAAGCTGCATGATGACCTGAATTCGACGACCGTTTACGTAACCCACGACCAGGTCGAGGCCCTGACCATATCGGATGTGATTGTGGTGATGAATGAGGGGCGCATTCAGCAGGTGGCCAATCCTTTCGAGGTATACCACGAGCCCAGGAACCTGTTTGTCGCCGAGTTCATTGGTGATCCAAAAATCAATGTTTTCGACGCAGCGGTCCGCCGTACCGGCACAAGTGCGGCAATCGAATTCCAGGGAATTTCGATACCCTGCAAACGCAAAATTCCGGAACGCCTGACCCACCTGAAATTCGCCATCCGACCCGAATCAATCATATTTTCGGACACCCCGGCAGATGATGCAATCGAAGTGGTCATCGACCTGGTGCACCCGACCGGCTCACAAACCATCATTTTCGCATCGGCGGGCGACACTCGTTTCACCGTGCTGCGGCCCGGATTTGTGATTCGCGAGGCCGGTTCGAAGGCTTGGCTTCAACTGCCTGCGAGCGAGATAAACCACTTCGATCCCGAAAGCGGCGAGAACGTCTCTGCCACCGATCAAGTTGACCAACCGGTGCGCGCTGCGTGAGCGTCACGGAGAACCGACAGGAAACGACAATGAAAAAAACGAGTGACAACGCCGCAAAAGTCATCAACACCGTCCATTCCCTGGCGCCGATCAGCCTGATTGACACCGGCTTTGAGCCGCATGGATTCGACATCTATATCAGTGGTTCCGAAGGCGCGCGCGACGCGGCATTGCTTCGCCAGCATGGCATCGCGATTGTGATGAACTGTGCGGTCAATCTGGACATCAACTATGTCACCGATCCCATCGATCCGGTCGAAGGCGAAAAATGCGCCCAAGGTGTCGGGCCAGCCCGGGTCTATAAGCTTGGGTTGGTGGATGGACCGGGAAATACCCAAAAGATGATGCTGGGGGCCTACTATATTCTTGAAGGCGCGATCCATCAGGTATTTCCGGAAAAACCCACCTATCCACGGCGCGAACGCGGCAATGTACTGGTCCATTGCCGTGGCGGGCGTAGCCGTTCGACGGCACTGGTCGCGCTTTATTTGCATCTTCACCGCCCGGAAAAATACCCGACCATGGAAGATGCGCTGACGCAGGTTCGCACGGCGCGCGGGCTGCATCCCGACGAATGGTTTGAAGCACCCAAGCAGATGCTGGTCGATCAAGCCCAGCACGCTGCCGACATCGTGCGATTGTTGAGCGCGCGGGCTGCCGGGTAGCGCGTGGAATTGCAATTTCCTCTTTGCCAAAATTGCGCTTAACTGTACGCTTGATTCGCGCATGAATTTAGCTTTGTGAGGATTGGCATGTTTTTGCTTCGGAAACTTTCGTTTGTTTTGGCCCTCGCCCTGGTCGCTTCCGTGGGCCTGTCGGCGTGTTCGCCCGAGGTTGGCAGCGAAGAATGGTGCCAGGATCTGAAAAAGAAAGAAAAGGGCCAGTGGACGGCCAACGAAGCCGCAGATTTCGCCAAAAGCTGCATCTTCTAAAGCCCGAAGATCGACGCCAGGCCAACGCGGTCGCCGAAACTTTCCATGGCTTTATCGTCGGGCTTTTCCCGGCGCGTATCGGCGGCCCGCAAGACCGTTGGCAGAAGGCCCACATCGCCCGCCGAAATGACAAAAACGCCTTCTCGGCCCAAGGTCCAGTCGATGGCCGTGCGAATGTCGTCCTCGGCTTCCAGTGGTTCGTACCAGGTGTTGCGGCGGCGCTCCATTTTGGATGGCCAGGCCCCGCGCGCCAGGGACTTGATGGTCTGTATTGCGATGCCCCGTTCGGCGCATAACGCGGCGGTGGCCTCGAAGTCTGGCCCATAGGTTTCGTGCCTCGCTGCGAACCAGTTCCACGGCATTAGCACGCTATCGAAATCAAAGCGCCGCAAGGCGCGCCGGTGCATGGCGGCAACGGTCCAGCCATGTCCCGTGATCCCGATGAAACGCACCAAGCCTTCTTCGCGGGCCTCAATCGCCGCGTCCAGCGCGCCGCCCGGCGACAGGGCCTGATCCCATTCGTCGGGATGGTACAGAGCATGCAGTTGAATAAGGTCCACCTGATCGGTGCGAAGGCGATCCAGCGAAGTACGGATACTGTCCCTGGCTCCTGCGTAATCGCGCGCGCCGATCTTGGTGGCCAGGAAAAAGTCTTTCCGATGCTTGTCCATCCACGGGCCGATGCGAAGTTCGGCATCGCCGTAGCGCGGTGCCGTGTCGATATGGTTGACGCCGAATTCAAGCAATTGATCAAGAACCCGATCCGCGGTCCCCTGGTCGACTTTGGCCAACGCCGCCCCGCCGAAAATCATCGCCGAACTCATATGCCCCGTGCGCCCGAACGCCCGTTTCTCGATAGTCATCTTGCCCCCCTCTCACTTTGGAGCGCCAATACTATCCGTTTTTTATGTCGGGCGCACGGGATGACGATGAGGCGATTGTTCACCCCGGAAACGCCGCCCGGAACCCGTCGGCGATCATTTGGCGGTAGGCGTTGTGTTGGGGGTGATTGGGGTTGGCGTAGCGAGGATCGCGCATCATGGCTTTTAGCTCGGCCCCGCCTGCCGGGCGTTGGATGCCAAGGGCGGCTTCCAGTTCGCGTTTCAGGGTTGCGGCCAGGGCTTGATCGTTGCCTTCGGCCAGGGCGTTGAGGCGCATGAGCGCCGGGATGCCCGCCAGTTTTGTGGCCACGCGCGAGACCACGAACGCGCCTTCCGGGATGTCGATCTTGTAGTCGTCCAAGTACGTGTCCGGATTTCGGTCCGTGATCATGCCGCCGATGTGTTCGGCCTTGTCCATATCTGAATGGCCGGGGAAGGCGACGCGGAATTCGCGCGCAACTCGGGCGTGGGCGCCGGTGTGTTCGGGGTTGTTCGCATCCCAATAGGTCCGCTCGTTCATCGATGCTTTGATGTCGGCTTCCGGCAACGCATCGTGGCTGCCAAGGCATGAATGCAGAACCTGTTGCAAGCGCGCAATGGTGCCCCGATCACCGGTACGCAGCGCCCCATTAACCCGCCCCATCAGATCAACGCCCACGAGGTCGAGCGCGGCGCGCGACAGCACAAACTCGCCCTCTTGCGCGGTCACGGCGACGACATCTTCATTCAGGATCGGATCATCATCACTGACCACGCCGCCAACATGATAGTAGCCACCGGAAGCATAACCGCTGTCGTCGAGGCTGCCCTTGTCGTTGCTTTTACCGGGATCGCCGGGAGGGTCGTCGTGGTCGCTGCCGCCGGACTCCCGATGGATGGCCTCGAACTCGTAGTCGACGGTCTTTTGCGGGGCGCTGGGTTTGGACGGAGGATCGTCACGGTCACTGCCGCCACTATCATTCTTGCGGGAGGCCCCACGGGTGGCTTCGTATTCGTAATCCACGGACTTGCGCGCCCCGCCCGTCGTTGCGTGGTCCCCGCGCAGGGAGAACTCCCGCGTACCTGCCTTGCCGTAGGTGCGGCCAAACTTCTTGTCCTCGTCCTCGCCCTTGGGAGTGTCGGGCGTGGAAGCGGGCGACTTGATTTTCTCATCGTCCTCGGCGAGGACGTGCTTGGCGTCTGTTTTGGGTTTTTCCTTGTCCGCCACCTCTTTGGTTTTGCCCCATGGATCAAGGAAGTTGCGCTTTTGTTCCATATTTTTTGCGGATTTCGCGGCGGCTTCCTTGGCTTTGTTTTCGGCGAAATTTGTTGCCGCCGTATGCGTCATCCCGGCATTTCTGGCGGCATCATAGTCCTTGGCGGCTTTGTCGAGACTCACCGTGCCCAATCCATCGGCTCGGTGATTTCGTTGAATGTTACCGGCAACTTGGGTGCCGATTGCTGATGGGCCTCGTGTTTTGGCGTCCGGTTCTTTCGGGGCACCCGCATTGTCCAATATCGCCTGCAACTTTTCACCCATTTCGCGAGTTTGTTTGGCGATGTCAGCCTCACCGACCTTTCCCTTTTCGGCGGCCCTTTCAGAAACTTGATTGTATGCGAATTCTTTTGCCTCCTCTATGGAAGCACCGTTATGCATAGCGTGGTTGATGTCGTCTTTGATGCTGTGAAAGTCAAATCCATCAACGTCTTTTTCGTAGCCGTCCGCCCGAAGGTTTCCAATAACGTCTTCAACAGGCACCTCGTCGGGATTTAGGCCTACAACATGGTTCGGAAATATGCCGCTATTTACTCCGTACGGGTCGTCGATGAGTAATTTATCGACCGCTTTTGACAGGGCTTTCTTCAGTGCGAACTCGAATACTTTATGGTACATAACTGACTCCTTTGAAGGTTGAGGGTGTAGATTACGTTGGTGAATTCACCAACGCCGGTGGGGATGGTTCTCGTGTGGTTTATTGATGAAGTAAAAATCCGTAAAAATGTGTTTTTTGGATTTCTTCTGTATTTTTATATTGCTGGCATTGTCACGGGCGTTAATTTTCTTGAGCTTAGAAAACATGGCGAGGCCTTGATGCAGGCTCTTGTCTTTTTTTTGATATACATCCTGATCATGGCTGGGTGGCGAAAAATCGGCGAATTAAAGCGGGACAGGAAGTGACCAAGATCAGGAACAGAATCTTCAAACCTTTTGTTGGTTGATTACAGGCGTGTTTGCTGGTCTCGTTGTTTCTTGTCCATCGTGTTGTCTCCGTAAGGTTGTCGTTAAGGTCAAGTTGGGTTGACGCTCGCCGGTGATAATTCAAGGCCGCCATGCCGAGGTTTGTTGCCCGTTTGTTCATTAATATTTTGGAGTTCTGCATCGTGCATCAACCGGTCGGCCTCGGATGCCAATGCCGCCGCCCACCAATCGGCCCCCTTTTCCTTCACTTCCTTGTGCAACGAATCAGTTTTTTCTTCCGACAACCCAAAATGCTCGCCGACGATAGGGACCGACAAATCTATCCAGGTATCAGCGGCGGCTTTCAGGTTCGCGGATTCCTTCAATTTTTTCTCCTTTGCAAATCCACCTTCACCATTCACGGCAAGCGGATTATCCGTACCAGGGGTCCAATTCCAGCTTTTTGGCTCAACGTCTCTCCAATCGATGCTAATATCGCCAAGAACCGCACTCCAAAAGCCGTTGCTGTTGTGATGTTTGGTTCCGTCCACCTTGTTTTCGTATTTTCCGTAGAAGGTGTATGGCGCCTGACGGTCATGGCTTATCGCCGACGCCAACGCTCCAGCCCAGGCCTCCCACACGGATCGTCCGTTTAGCGGAACATTGACTTCGGCTCCCTCGACTTCGGGGCGGCCTTCAACCAAGCCGATATTTTTCTTCATGGCGTCGCTAAAATCGTCCCGGTCGATGAAGGTGAATCCCAATTTGTCGTCGAAGGTTTCCCATCCGTGGATTTCCTGGCGGACGACACCGTCGGGGTCAACGAGGGCAAGATAGTTGTGACCTCCGCCCCCAAGGACACTGAGTTGGCGCGACTGGATTGTCCAGCCGTTTTGGTCTTTCTTATCAGTCATTTTCTGTTCTCCATTTTAGGCAATTCGTCACCGGCGAAATCACTGGTGACTACGATTTTAATGGGATTGATTGCATGCTTCGTCGCGACGACGGTCCAATCCCAATAACCGAGGTCATCGTATCCGATCACCAAATGTGGGGAGAACCAGTGGTGCAGGAAGCTACAGTTTACGGTTTTGGTGTGGCGGTCGTTAATAACCGTTTGGCCGCACGAAAATCCCTCCTTTGTGAGTTGAGACGAGACGTAGAAGAGCTCTTTGCCGCCAAGCTGTGGCAGGAGTTTCTCGATGAATTTCGTCGTGGCACACGCTTGCAGCGAATCGGCAGCAATATTTCCGATGTGTTTTTGGTATTCATCGAATTTCAGACACCTGGCGCTACCGGACGAGACGAAATCGAGTTTTTCGTGGTCGTGGGGACCGCTGCAACTTGCCAGCGGGATAGCCAGAACCCCGCACGTAACCAATCGAATTAGAAAAGTCATATCACTTCGCCTTTTTCCCGATGCGAGACACACAGATTAGGCGAATTTTGGCGTTTTCACAAAAAGAGAATGCCGGGGAATCATTACATCATAAGTCGCAATGAAGCCCCGCAGGCAGACCGCTGAGGAATACCGAATGATGTGGGGATTTGCGAAGCGGGCGCAGTTGCCCCTTTCGCTGGAATTATATATACAGGAAATAAATTGATTTGTCAAGTGATTTTTTCCTATTTTGTCTAAAATTGTGTGATCGCCGCACCTGAGGCTATCGCTATGGCGGTGAAGGCGTTAAAATACACGCGGGAATTTGTGGGGTTTCTTTTGTTGGCGTCTAAATGGGGAGGACGGCTCTATGCAAAGAATCAAACTTGTTTCGGCCATTGCGGCTTCCGGATTGATCGTTCTGGCAGCTGGGGCTGCCGGGGCGCAAAACGTTAAAGTCACGGCGCTGGGCTCGCATGCGGGAGAATTCTGCCGCTCTGACAGGGCGATGATGTTCGAGGATCCGGACGGAACGACCCTGTTGTATGATGTCGGGCGCACGGTCGCGGGGGCAGATGATCCGCGCCTTGGCAAGGTGGACGTTGTGTTGCTTAGCGGCGTTCACAACGATCATATTGGCGACAAGCGCATGGCCGCACCGGGTGCGGGTACCTGCGCCAAGCCCAAGGCCGACGTACCGGCCACGCCCAACACCAACACCGCGGAAATCGCGGCGGCCAAGAAGGCCAAGATCATCGTCGGCGGTGAAATCCGTAGTTTCCTGCAGCCGAAGATTACGGCTGCGGGTGGCTCGGCCAAACAGGTGGACGTGCTGCGCCATGGGGGCAAACGAAAAGTCGGCGGCGTCACCATCGCGGTTGTGGCGGCAATTCACAGCAACGGCGTGTCGCCGGGCCTGTTGGCAAGTGATCTCGGCGGCCACCTGAAGGCCGAAGGCCTGAATGCGGCAGTCGGTCCCGAAAACGGCTATGTGCTGACGTTTTCCAACGGCCTTGCTGTCTATCTTTCGGGCGATACGGGACACACCAGCGACATGGCGACCATCGTCAACGGCTATTACAAGGCCAACCTGGCGGTCGTCGCTATCGGTGACATTTACACCATGGGCCCCGAAGAAGCGGCCTTCGCGGTGAACGTGCTGCTCAAGCCTGCAGCGGTGATCCCAACCCACGCCAACGAGGTGGCGACCCAGGGCGGCAAATTGCAAGACGGCACCAAAACCGCCAAATTTGTATCCTTGGTCAAGGGAATTCCGGTGTATCTGCCCTTAAGCGGCGTGGTCATGGAATTCGACGGCAACGCCAAATGCGTAGCCGGGTGTTAGGCCAGGGGGGATTTTGCGTATATAATCTTGCCCTTCATTGAAGACCGATTTTGGCTGACGGTTTGCCGGAGGGTGGGGCGTCTCGCGCGTTGTCTCCCACCCCCGGCGCAACAAGGGAGGAAGTCATGCCCGATAGCGTCTACAAGGTCATTGAGTTGATCGGCTCAAGCCCCGACAGTTGGGAAAACGCGGCGACCAATGCCGTGGAACGGGCCGGACAAAACCTGCGCGATCTGCGGGTCGCCAAGCTGGTCGAGCAGGATTTGAAGGTCGAAGACGGCAAAATCACTGGCTTCCGCGTACGGCTAAAACTGTCGTATAAATTCGAAGATTAGGGTTTTCGGGCAGGAATTAACCCAAAAACTCTAAAACCGTGGAATATCCGGGAAGCGTAGCTCTCCGCCTGATACGTGCACGCGGCCCAGTTCGGCGCAGTTGTGCAGGGTCGGGAAGACCTTGCCGGGGTTAAGCAGCGCACGGGGATCAAACGCGCATTTGACCCTTTCCTGATGGGCCAGGTCGGTTTCGTCGAACATGGTGTCCATAAGGTCGCGTTTTTCCACGCCGATTCCGTGTTCGCCGGTCAGAACGCCGCCCACCGAGACGCACAGGCGCAGGATGTCGGCACCGAAGTTTTCGGCCCTTTCCAGCTCGCCCGGAATGTTGGCGTCGAACAGGATCAGCGGGTGCAGGTTTCCGTCGCCCGCATGGAACACATTGGCCACGTCCAGATGATACCGCCCGGTCATTTGGCGAATGGCTGAAAGTACCTCGGCCAGACGGTGGCGCGGGATGGTGCCGTCCATGCACATGTAATCGGGCGCCAGCCTGCCGACCGCCGGGAAAGCAGCCTTGCGCCCGGCCCAGAAGCCCATGCGCTCTTCTTCGGACTGGCTGGTGCGTACCGATACCGCACCGCAAGTCCCCACAATTTCCTCGACCCGAGCCGTCAGATGATCGACCTCGGCCTGCGGGCCGTCCAATTCGATGATGAGGATGGCTTCCACATCCAGCGGATAACCGGTGTTGGCAAAAGCCTCGGCGGCCTTGGTCGCCAGCTTGTCCATCATTTCCATTCCGGCCGGGATAATCCCGGCGGCGATCACTGCGGCAACACATTCGCCTGCGGACTCGATGGTGGGAAAGCCGACCAGCAGCGCGCGCGTGTTTTCGGGTTTTTGCACGATGCGCACGGTGACTTCGGTAATCACGCCCAACAAGCCTTCCGAACCGGTGGCCAGCCCCAACAGATCGTAGCCTTCGCTATCCAGATGGCGACCGCCAAATCGCACGATCTCGCCATTCATCAAGACCATTTGCAGGCCCAGGAGATTGTTGGTGGTGAGCCCATATTTCAGGCTGTGCACGCCGCCCGCGTTTTCCGCCACGTTGCCGCCGATAGAGCAGGCAATCTGGCTGGATGGGTCGGGCGCGTAATAAAAGCCCTTGTGCTGAACGGCCTCGGTCAGGCGCGCGTTGGTAACGCCGGGCTGGGTGACGACGCAACGGTTGTCCCAGTCGATTTCGACGATCTTGTTGAATTTGCCCAGGGCCAGGGTAATGCCATCAGCCACCGGCAACGACCCACCCGAAAGTGACGTCCCCGCGCCGCGCGGCACCACCTTGACGCCGGTTTCATCGCAGTAACGAAGGATGCGCGAAATTTGCTCGACCGTCTCGGGCAGAACCACAATCAGCGGAAGCTGGCGATAGGCGGAAAGGGCGTCGCACTCATAAACCCGCAACTCGTCCTCGTCGACGATGACCCCTTCGCCGGGAACAATCTCGCGCATGGTGGCGATGATTTCGTCGCGCCTTGCAATGACGCTTGCATCGGGTTCGGGCATTTTCATCGTCGATTTTTCCCTAAATTTAGCTCGGGTACGGAACAATAACACAGGGCGCGAAAATTTGAGATATGCTGTTTTGATGCCTGACACAGTTTTCAAAAGCCGTCGTCCAAAGGTGGTTTTGCTTGCCGCCCTGCTATCGCTTTGGGTGTCCGCAACCGCCATTGCCGATCCGCGCACGGAATTGGAGGCCGGCGATTCGGCTACGGTCGCCCAAATCGTAGACGGCGATACGGTCGTGTTGGATGACGGGCGCGAGGTCAGGCTGGTTGGAATTCAGGCCCCCAAACTTTCGCTCGGTCGCAAGGGGTTCAAAAAGTGGCCCCTGGCCGATGCGTCCGCGAAAGCGCTTGAACGGCTGGTGCTAGGGCGTGTCGTCGAACTGCGCTACGGCGGTCGTAGGATTGACCGCTATCGCCGGATGCTGGCCCATCTGTTCGTCGACGGTGAAACATGGGTTCAGGGGGTGATGCTCGAATTGGGAATGGCCCGTGTCTACACATTTCCCGACAACCGAAAACTGGCCGCCGAAATGTATGATCGGGAAAAATCCGCCCGCACGGAGTTGCGGGGGATCTGGTCAAACCCCTTTTACGACCTTCGTGGCGTGAACCGGCTTTGGCGTGACACGAAATCGTTCCAGGTGGTGGAAGGACAGGTGTTGAAGACGGCGCATGTGCGCAGCCGCATTTACCTTAATTTCGGGCCTGACTGGAAAACCGATTTTACCGTGGTCATCCCCACAAAGAAATTGGGCCTCTTCCAATCCGTCGGTATAGAACCGCTTGAATTGGAGGGGCAGCGGATCAGGGTTCGTGGGTGGATCAAAAAGTAGAACGGGCCGATGATCGACGCCACTCACCCCGAGCAAATCGAAATCACCGAGTGATAGCGGGACTTATGCGGTCGTTGGAGGCGAGGGCCTTTTCGATTTCGGCGATCCGTTTTTCCACCGAGATATCGAGGCTCGACGTAATTTCAAGATCGCGGTCCTCATAAGCGTTGACGGTGGGATGCTTGGCTTGCCATCGCGCAAGCGCTTCGTCACGTTGATGGATCAACCCTTCGATCTGCGGGCGGAACAGTTGCATCATCGCGGTGATCCAGACATTGAGCGGCCACGACGGATAGGCAAGGTCCATCGCAAAGTGGTCGAGCATTTTTATGACATCGTCGGCCGTGTACCACGACTCGCCGGTAACCCACCGATTGGTGGTGAATATTCGGATTGGCAGGCCCGCGCTGTCCATGGAAAAGGCGACCAGGTGGCTCAGGTCGTCGTTGCGGTCCCTTGGTTTTTCATAGTCGGGCAGATTTGCCAGTTTTAAACCTTTTGGCATTCCCTTGGGGCGCAGGAACGTATGGAAGTGCCCGTGTTCGCCACCGCGCAATTCAGCCGGATGGGCGTGATAATAATATTGGCTGTGGGTTTCGGTGTCGTAGACGTCGCCCTTCGGGAAATGGTCCCACTCGAAAAAATCGCCTTGGTTGCGCAATACCTCGCCAACAAGGTTGTCGTCGGTTTTGCCCAGGACGCGAACGCAATCGAGCGCTCGGCGACCGGCCTCGCCGATTCGTTCCAGATCAGCCTCAGGGGTGTTCGCTGTTTTAACCATCACACTTCATATGTCGGATAAAATCGTCGATTTCAAGAAAAACGCTGCGGACCGATTTTTCGACCCGCAGCGCGTAGACCCGGCTTTTTTTGCCGAGGGAGGGCCTATTGGTTACTTTTTCGCGGCACAGGGGTTACAGGGATTTTTTGCCGCGCACGGGTTTTGGGCGGCTTTTGCGGCGCAGGGGTTTTTTGCCGCGCACGGGTTCATCTTTTTCTTCAACACCTTTTTCGCTGCGCAGGGATTGCAGGGATTGCAGGCGGCAAGTTGCACACCATCGTATTGGCCGGGGCTTTTGGCCATGGCCTGCGGCAGGAAGTTAAGGACGGCCACGCCAGTCAAAGCGGCGACACCGAAAACTGCGACGGATTTCTTTAGCATGGTTTCAACTCTCCAATTTCAGGGTTGTAGAAAGTAGGTCCGGGTGCGTTATCCCTTCACCCGGAACTCCTCGGGAAGGAAGAACAGGAAGTCCTGATCCTCGGCCACGCTCAGGTGGCATTCGTTACAGGTTTTGACGGCGGCCGATCCGGCACCATTTGTCGTTCCCACGACCGTTCCGTTCGGCATGATCATCGTGTAGCGCCAATTTCCGGACGCTTTGTTAAATCCGCCGCCCATCTTTTCCATCACGAACAGCGGACCGACCGCGACCGATCCGTCGGTGTTCACGATAAAACTATCCTTGGCGATGATTGATCCGGCGGGCATGAGGCCAGCCTTTTCGAATTTCACATATCGATGGGCACCGTTCTTGTTCACATAGTTGTTCACATACCGGTTGCCGTGGGTGGATGACTGGTATGGGGCGGAAGCGACGTTCGTCCAGCCGGTATAACCGGCAACCGCCGTTACGCCCGCCTTGGCGTAGGCGGCGGTCATTTCGCCAACGAGGCAATCGTAAACAGCCTGAGCCTCGGCAGCGGGAATTTCGGCAACTTCGCCCGCGCTACAAGGGTTGCAAGGGTTCTTTGCCGCGCAAGGGTTACAAGGATTTTTGGCCGCGCAAGGGTTACATGGGTTTTTGGCGGCGCACGGATTACACGGGTTTTTGGCCGCGCATGGATTACACGGGTTCTTTGCGGCGCAGGGATTGCAGGGATTGGCCGCCGCCGCTCGCAGGCTTGGAACGAAGCACTTGTCGGAAGTCGCCCCACCGGCGGTTGCCGCGCATGGATTGCACGGGCTGCAGGGATTTTTGGCCGCACATGGATTACAGGGATTTTTTGCGGCGCATGGATTGCAGGGGTTTTTGGCCGCGCATGGATTACACGGATTGCAAGCCGCGAGCTGAATTCCGATCAGTCTGGGTTTGGCCATGGGCAGCGGTGAGGCCAATTCCGTCGATGATACGGCGGTTGCCGCGCCGACAACGACCACACTACTTCCGACGATAAGCCCGGCGCCCAGAATCAGCGGAACCGTAGCACCGGACATCAGCCTGCTTTTGAATGAACTCATTGCCATCACCCCCTCGTATTCCCCGCGAATGAATTACGCCTGCTTTTGCTGTGACTTAACGTCGCAACGATTCAGGAGAACAGCCAATCACTCTGCATCAAATATGTGTGAGGTTGCGACGCGTTCGCAAATACAGAGAGGAGAAAGAAGGTAGGGTGCGGGCGGTCGTGTAGGCGGTCGTATAGGTGTAGGCGGTGGCGGAGGGTGCGGGTGATGAGGGGGATGGCTATTGCCGGTTTTTGCTATTGCCTGCTCCTGTTTTCCCCAATTTGGCGAGCACGATCCAGGCTCCGATTGCCGCCAAGGCGAAGAGCGGCCATAGCCACCACGGGATCGCCGTCATGTTGTGGCCGAAAACGGCCATGAGGATGCTTAGCGGCAGAATTCCCAAACCTGTGGCCCAGGTAAAGGTCCACCACGATATCGAAGTCAATCCGGCGACGTAGTTGATGAGGTTGAAGGCGATCACCGGCACGAGGCGGCTGGCCAAAAGCGCGATGCCGCCCTTGGTATGTGACCACGTATCAAGGCGGGCCAACTTTTCACTGGAAACCATCCGTCTAACAAAGGGTTGTCCGAGGATGCGGGCCAACCCGAAGGCAAGGTAGGCTCCCAACATCGCACCCGTCCACGTAAGCGCGGTTCCCATCAGCGGGCCATATATCATGCCGTTGGCGATGGCCAATACTTCAGACGGAAAGGGGACGAAGGAGTGAAGGATCATAAGTCCGATGGAGCCCAGCGCCCCCCACGGTCCCCAGGAATGAATAAGGTTTTCGACGGCCTCGATGGAAAACCCAAACCCCGGAGCAAACCCGGTAATCACGTCGCTGAGGAATGCGGGCGGGTAGATGATCGCAATTGTGCCGACCGATCCTAGGGCGACAACGGCGGCGAGCGCCACGATCTTGATATCTTTCATCCGGGAATCTCCCAGATACAAAATGAATTATTGTCGATTAGCCGTCCGTAACAATCAGGCGATAGTCGGGCGTCGTGTTCAACGGGCATGAATAGACGTACTCGCCCGCTTCCAGCGTTACCTCGTAGTCCTGGCTTTTCCCCTGGTACAGGCCCGCTCCCGATACGCTGGTTTTAGTTAGCTTATGAAGGGGGTTTCGCCAATCATATCCTTTCGAGCGAAGCCAGAACCCAAGCTCGTAGGAGACGTTGCGATTGGTCACACGAAATACGTAATCCCCCGGCTGTAGGCGGATCGCCTTTGAATTTGCCACCCTTTCGGCACCGGTCCTTTTGTTGAGCGCTTCGCAATCCGCCTTCCCGGTTGTTTGGTATTCATGATCCTTTCCTTCCGGTTCGATGAACTGGCAGCCAGTCTGAGTCAGTTCAATCACTTCGGCGGAATTTGCCGCAAACGGCAACATACCGACAGTCACCAATATTCCGGCAATTCGGCGAACTGTCTGTTTTGTTTGATGCATGAAGGCGAACCTCATTGATGAACTCCCGTCAAATTCCAGGCCCCAACCAATCGGAACGGGGCGACTTCTTCGATCTTGTGAGGACCGACGCGGGTCGCAAATCACCATAGCGTGAAGCCGTCGTGGTGTGACAATTGTGAAATTAACTTGAAAAGTCTTTTAAATGATGTAAAATATATTTAAACAACATTTATTTCATGTAAAAAAGAGGGCAAAGACTTATGAGACATGGTGTCATTGGGGCGATCGTTGCCGTCGTTCTTTTCGGTGCGGGCTCGCTTTTGGGCGCAGAGCAAGGGGTAGCCAAATCACTGGTCGAAGCTGATTGGCTGGCGACGCGCCTTGGCTCGTCCAATCTTGTGGTGCTCGACATTCGCAACAGGATTGACGGTGGGTCGCGCGAGGTCTTTGCCAAGGGCCATATTCCGGGCGCTGTCTACAGCGATTATCTGGGCGATGGTTGGCGCTCAGCCCGGGACGGCGTACCCGGAATGCTGCCGCCGATTGCCGATTTGGAAAAACTGATCGGCGGATTGGGCATCGGCAACGACGCCCATGTCGTGATCGTACCCGGTGGCGTTAGCGCGGTGGATTACGGCAGCGCGACCCGCGTGTTCTGGACCTTCAAGGTGCTGGGGCACGACAAGGTTTCAATTCTCGACGGCGGTTACAAGGGCTGGACGGCGGATGCAAAGCGCCCTGTCACGTCGGGACCGTCCAATCCGCAAGCCGTGTCTTTCAGGGCGGATTTCCAGCGCCATCTGCTGGCCACCCGCGAAGACGTCACCGCAGCGTTGAAAAACAAAACAAGCCTGATCGACAACCGCCCACCCGAGCAGTATTCGGGCCAAAAGAAGCATGCAAAGGCGGCTCGCGCGGGCACCATTCCAGGTGCCGTGAATATTCCGCAGGACAAATTTTTCGACGCGGCTTCCGGTCGGTTTGCGGGTCGTTCTGATGTCGCCACCCTTTGGAATGGGCAGTCGGTGGCCGAAGATGCGGAACAGATCGCCTTTTGCAATACCGGGCATTGGGCGTCGTTGGGCTGGTTTGCGTCCTATGCACTGCTGGGCAATTCCAAGGCCCGCATGTACGACGGTTCGATGACGCAATGGACAGCCGATCAGAATGCGCCGGTTCAATGATTGGCTTTTCCGGCAACGCATTCACAACGACGTGTGCGCTCTTTTATACCGCCCGTCATTGGCCAATTTGAAACACAGGGTAGTTGACGAGGGTGTCCATTGAATACGTTTGTTCAGGCGATTGATTGGTTTCGCTTTGCCCCGCGAAGCGGCAAGGGTGCCAATATTGGCGCCCTTGCCGTTGGTGCACTGATCCTTGGCGCGGGGCTGTTGTTCGATGCCTACGATTGGCGGCAAGCGGCGCTGTATGTGATCGGCGGTGCGCTCGGCTTGGTGCTTTACCACGCGGCCTTCGGTTTTACGTCGGCGTGGCGGGTGTTTATTGTGGACGGGCGGGGTGCGGGGTTACGTGCCCAGATGGTCATGCTGGCGGTCGCCTCGGTTCTTTTCCTGCCCGCGCTTGCCGAAGGGTCGTTGTTTGGGCGATCCATCGTTGGTGCGGTGGCTCCGTTAAGTGTCTCGCTGTTGGTCGGCGCGTTTCTATTCGGCATAGGCATGCAACTGGGCAGCGGTTGCGCATCGGGAACATTGTTCACCGCCGGGGGTGGAAACACCCGCATGTGGATTACCTTGGTGGCTTTCATTGCAGGGTCCGTGATCGCCACCCTTCATGTTCCGTGGTGGTTCGCGCAACCCGGATTTTCCTCGTATTCCCTGCTCATTCATTTTGGGCTGACTGGCGCGCTCGTGATCCAGTTGTTGGTTTTCGCCGTTATCGTCGGGCTGACTATCATGATCGAGCGACACCGGCACGGGCGGCTGGTTCAGGCAGAAAAACCGGGCCAGCGCGGCTGGGCGCGGATCGTTCGCGGGCCGTGGCCGCTGTTATGGGGTGCGGTGGGCTTGGCGGTTTTGAATTTCACGACCCTGGGCGTTGCCGGACACCCGTGGGGAATTACCTACGGCTTTACCCTGTGGGGGGCCAAGATTGCATCGTTAATAGGCGTCGATGTCGCCTCCTGGACTTTCTGGACCTGGGGTTATCACAAAAATGCCCTGGCCTCGGGCGTGTTTGCCAATTCAACATCGGTCATGAACATCGGAATTCTCCTGGGCGCGATGCTTGCTGCCGGTCTCGCCGGTCGCTTCGCGCTCGCCTCTCCGTTGCGCCTTCCCTGGCGATCCGTTCTGGCGGCGGTCATCGGCGGCCTGTTGATGGGCTATGGTGCGCGCTTGGCCTTCGGCTGCAATATCGGTGCGTTTTTCGGCGGGATCGCGTCGGCCAGCCTGCACGGTTGGGTATGGTTTGTGGTGGCTATGGCGGGCACCGTTTTGGGAACCGGGCTGCGTACGTTCTTTGGTTTGGCGGAGCCGTCTACCGGGCCATCGCGTCGGTAACGATTTTAGCCACGATATTGTCCAGTTCGGCGGCCATTTTATCCAGTTCCCGAACTTCGTAGACGGCGAAAACCGAGCTTGGCAGGCGATAAGTCAGACGCGCGCTGCCGTCCGTTTGCTCGGTAACATAAAGCCTTAGCGGGGCTTCGATTCCCGCTGCAACGCTGGCCTTCAACATGCGTACCGCGAAGTCGGGCCGATAGATCATAACAACGCGATTTTTCGCAATCGTCACGCCAATGGACTTCGCCCCGCAATCGGCGCAGGCTTGGGCGACGATCCCCATTTTGTTAGCTCCGATGGCGGCGACCAGATTGTCGATAAATACCGCGAAGGGTTTTGCGGTATCGACAATGCGGGTGCCCGGATACGGCATTTGGTTTTCAGCCGTGGCCAAACCCGTGTGCAGAAATAAAATCATCGCAAGCAGAATTTTACGCATCAACCAGCCTCCATAACCTTATGAGGCCGAATATATGGGGACGCCGAACAACGAGTGATATCGGTTATGCGTTTTGGTCCGCTTCATTAGCGCAATTGATGCAAACGGCGGTCGTCGGGTCATGTTCCAGGCGTTTTGCCGCGATATCTTCGCCGCACACGGTGCAGCAGCCGTATTCGCCCTCTTCAATACGTTGGAGCGCGCGTTCGATACGACCGATTTCGTGATGGCGCCGTCGCTCGATCTCAAGATCCATGGCCTGTGATTGCAGCGCATCCATGCGCGAAAGCCTGCCTTGCGTCGTCTGGTCCACGTCAACCGGCTTCACGGCCTCCAAACTGCCCTCGATCAGTTTCAGCAGTTCGCGCCGGCGTTTCACCAGCTGCGACTTTTGTTGTTTGACGTCAATTTGCGTTTGTTCGCTCATGGTACTTCCGCTGCCGTTGGGGGATAGTATCGCAGGCTCGCAACGAATAGTTTGACCTGCGAAACATTGATTGGCAACCTTTTGTCGTGCGTCTTCCCGCCACTCGCCTTAAATGTATATAATTACGCGAAAGCGCTCGTGCCATATGGCCCGATGTGTTTTTGCTTGACCCTTTCAATTGCCACTGACACCTTCTCGCCGCCATGCGCATTATTCGACATTTAGAGGAATTAGCGGAACAAGCCTGTGGGGCGGCGATTGCCGTGGGCAATTTCGACGGCGTTCATCGCGGCCACGTGGGCGTGATCGGCGAAGCCGGGCGAATCGCCAAGACGGCGGGCGTGCCGTGGGCCGTTATGACGTTCGAGCCCCATCCGCGAAACGTGTTTACGCCGCAAACATCGCCGTTCAGGTTGACGCCAATGCGTGCCAAGGCCCGCGAGATCGCGGCCCTGGGGGTGGACTATCTGTTCGTTCCGCGTTTTGATCTCGCATTTTCAAAGATGACGGCGGAAGATTTCATCGGTCGAATTTTGGTTGCGGGCGTGCGGGCCCGGCATGTGGTGTGCGGCTATGATTTCGTTTTCGGCCATGGGCGGCGCGGCGACAGCGAGCTTCTTCTGCGCAGCGGACGGTCCGACGGGTTTGGTTTTACCTGTGTTCAACAGGTGCGCGATGGTGAGGGTGAGGGCTTTTCGGCGACCCGCGCGCGCGAATGTTTGCGCAACGCCGATCCCAGTGGCGCGACTCACGTTCTGGGACGACCCTTTGAGATAGAAGGGCGCGTCGTCATGGGCGACCAGCGGGGCCGCACCATCGGCTACCCGACCATCAACCTTTCCCTGGGTGAATACCTGCGACCCGCCAACGGCGTTTATGCCGTGCGGGTTGGTTTTGGCGACGGTGGCAATACGGTATGGCACAGCGGAGTCTCCAATCTTGGCCTGCGGCCAACATTCGCCAAAGCAGACGTCGTCCTTGAAGCCCATCTTTTCGATTTCGACCGCGATCTTTATGGAAAACGTGTTCGAGTCGCCCTGATCGACTTTCTGCGCCCCGAGAAAAAGTTTGACGGTATTGCCGAATTAAAGGCGCAAATCGCCGAAGACAGCGAAAATGCGCGAAGAATCTTGGCGCGCGCGTAAAAACCTTTATAAACCCGGTCCAAACCATCCTCCCGGTATCAGCCAACCAGCGAGAATAAAATGAGCGTGAATTACAAGCCGACCATCTCTTTGCCGAAAACCGATTTCCCCATGCGCGCGGGGCTGGCTAAAAAAGAGCCTGAAATCCTGGCTCGTTGGGAAAGCATGGATATGTACCGGCGGCACCGCGAGGATGCCAAGGGCCGCGAGAAATTCATTCTTCATGATGGCCCCCCCTATGCCAACGGTCATTTGCATATGGGCCACGCGCTCAACAAGATTCTCAAAGACGTTATCGTGCGTTCGCAGCAGATGATGGGCAAGGATTCGAACTACGTTCCGGGCTGGGATTGTCACGGTCTACCCATTGAATGGAAGATCGAGGAAAAATACCGCGCTGCCGGCAAGGACAAAGACGAGGTTCCTGTCGTTCAGTTCCGCGGCGAGTGCCGCGAATTTGCGGCCAAGTGGATTGATGTTCAACGCGAGGAATTCAAGCGCCTGGGCGGCGTCGGCGATTGGGATAACCCGTACACGACCATGAACTTCGGGGCCGAAGCCACGATCGTTCGCGAGTTCGGCAAATTCCTGATGAACGGAAGCCTTTACAAAGGGGCCAAGCCGGTTCTGTGGTCGGTTGAGGAAAAGACCGCCCTGGCCGAAGCCGAGGTCGAATATCACGATCACACCTCGACTACCATTTACGTGCGCTTCCCCATCGTCAGCACCAAAGCCTCGGGCCTGGACGGGGCCAAGATCGTTATCTGGACGACGACACCGTGGACCATTCCGGGTAACCGCGCGGTGGCCTACGGCGAAGACATCGATTACGCCTTGGTTGAGATCAATTCGGTATTTGATGGAAGTCTCGCCGTTGTTGGCGAACGCATGATTGTTGCCGATGCGCTTGTTCCAGATATGGCTCACAAAACCGGCATTGAGAATTGCCATATCATCCGCCGTTTCAAGGGCAAGGAACTGGAAGGCACCATCTGCCACCATCCGCTGCACGGCAAAGGGTACGATTTCGATGTACCGGCCCTGGCCGCTCATTTCGTTGGAATCGACACCGGCACCGGCTTTGTTCACATCGCACCCGGCCACGGCGCCGATGACTGGGAACTGGGCATCAAGAACGGCATTCCCGCCGTCGATACGGTGGAGGGCGACGGCCTTTTCATGGACCATGTGCCGCTTTTCGCGGGTCAGCATGTGTTCAAGGTAAACGCTCGGGTCGTCGAAGAACTGACCGATATCGGTGCGCTGGTTGCTTCGGGCAAGCTGGTTCACAGCTATCCGCATTCTTGGCGGTCCAAAGCGCCGCTGATTTTCCGCAATACCGCTCAGTGGTTTATCAGCATGGAAAAAACCGGGCTGCGCGCGTCGGCGCTTGCGGCCATTGAAACCACGCGGTTCGTACCGGAAGCCGGGCGCGCGCGCCTTCATGGCATGATTGAATCGCGCCCCGACTGGTGCGTTTCGCGCCAGCGCGCCTGGGGTGTGCCGCTGACCGTATTCGTGAACCGCACAAGCGGCGAACCGCTGCGCGACCAGAAGGTTCTGGACCGCATCGTCGAGGCCGTTATGGAAGAAGGCGTCGATGCCTGGTTCACCTCGGACCCGGCGCGCTTCCTGGCTCCCGATTATGACGCCGATGATTATGAACAGGTCTTCGATATTCTGGATGTCTGGTTTGACTCCGGGTCAACCCACCAATTCGTGCTCGAGGCCCGCGACGATCTTAAATGGCCGGCCTCGCTCTATCTGGAAGGGTCGGACCAGCACCGGGGCTGGTTTCATTCGTCGTTGCTGGAATCGTGCGGAACCACCGGTGTTGCACCTTATGAAGCCGTTCTGACCCACGGCTTTGTCATGGGTGAAGACGGAATGAAAATGTCCAAATCTCTGGGCAACATTGTTTCACCGCAAAAAGTGATGGAACAACACGGCGCCGATATTTTGCGCCTGTGGGTCGTGGGTTCGGATTATTCCGAGGATCTGCGCATCGGTCCCGAAATTTTGAAGCGCAGCGCCGACATCTATCGCCGCCTTCGCAATACCCTGCGTTTCTTGCTTGGCAATCTTAACGAATTTGACGAGAGCGAACGCGTCGACGTTAGCGAAATGCCCGAACTGGAACGCTGGGCGCTGCACCGCATCTGGGAGATGGATGGTCTGATCCGCGATGCCTGCAACAGCTATCACTTCCATCCGATGTTCGTTGAGCTTCACAACTTCTGCGCCATCGATTTGTCGGCGTTCTATTTTGATATCCGCAAAGATGCGCTGTATTGCGACGGTGCCGATAGCCTGACGCGCCGTGCCGCGCGAACGGTTCTTGATGAATTGTTCAACTATCTGACGGCCTGGCTCGCGCCAATCATTTGTTTTACCGCTGAAGAGGCATGGATGACGCGCAATCCGGGCGAGAATGAAAGCGTTCATTTGCGCCAGTTCCCGGATACCCCGGAAGGCTGGCGCGACGATGCCCTGGCCGCGAAATGGAACCGTGTGCGCGACCTTCGTCGTGTGGTGACAGGTGCGCTGGAGCTTGAACGCGCCGACAAACGCATTGGATCAAGCCTGGAAGCTCATGCCGATGTCTATACCACCGGCGAATTCATCGAGGCGATGCAGGGGGTTGATCTGGCGGAAATTTCGATCACGTCGAGTGCCGCGTTGCACGAGGGTGATGCCCCCGAGGGCGCATTCCGGATTGAAGAAGTTTCGGGCGTGGCGGTGGCACCAAGTTCGGCGGCGGGAAATAAATGCGCACGGTGCTGGAAGGTGCTGGATGACGTTGGGTCCGATGCCGAGCATACCGACGTGTGCCCGCGTTGCGCCGATGCCGTTCGCAAGCACCCCGAATTACTTGAGGATAGTCACTGACCGATGGCGCCAACAAACGTCATGCGAAAAGGCTTGGGTGTGGCGCTTCTGATCCTTGGACTGGATCAGGCCACCAAGTGGTGGATTGTCGAAAGAATGATGGATCCACCCCGGTTAATCCCGGTGATGCCGTTCTTTAATCTGGTCATGGGGTGGAACCGGGGTGTCAGTTTCGGGCTTTTCAATCAGGACAGCCCCTATAACGTCTGGATTTTAACCGCCATCGCGTTGATAATCGTTGTGGTCCTGGTTTTCTGGTTGCGCAAGGCGGAGCGGCAATTGGTCGTTGTTGCCATTGGCATGGTGATTGGCGGGGCTATCGGGAATGTTCTCGACCGACTACGGTTCGGTGCGGTTGCCGATTTTCTGGACTTCTATATTGCTGGCTACCATTGGCCGGCATTCAACGTGGCGGATTCCGGAATCACGATAGGAGCTGGCCTTTTGGTACTGGATGCCTTGTTCACTGGGCCGGAAAAGACTAATAATAACGCGCCTGAGGCAACGGAAGATTGACGATGAAACGGGCTATTTGGCTAGCGGTCGTTCTGGGGGCGGGGTTCGCTCTGGGTGGCTGCGCGGAAACAAAAAGTGTTTTGGGCCTTAACAAAAACATTCCGGACGAATTCGCGGTCTATTCGCGCGCGCCGTTGAGCCTGCCGCCCGACTATGCGCTGCGTCCGCCGGAACCGGGCACCAACCGTCCGCAACGGGTTATGCCCAGCGATCAGGCGCGTCAGGCACTTTCCGGCGGGAAGAAACCTGCGGCACCGGCGAAAAAACAAGTTGCCACAATTGGTGGTGGCGGCGTGCAGGCGCTTCTTAAAGAAGCTGGCGCGCAACAGACGGACCCGGCAATTCGCGTATTAATTAACCGGGAAGCCTCTGTCCTGGCCGAAGATAACGTGGACTTCACGGACAAGATCATCTTTTGGCGCGACCCCGAATCACCCGACGTGGTCGTCGATCCGACGAAGGAAGCCAAACGTATCCAGGATGCCAAAGCCATGGGCACGCCCCTGAACGAAGGCGAGGTTCCGACGATCTCGCGAAAAGGGCGTAATCTGTTCAAGGATATATTCTGACCCGGCGAACTTACGGTTGCGCCTGACTTTTTCTTCGCCCATATCCAATAGACAAATCATAACCAAATGGAACCCGATGGGGGGGTGATGGAAGCGGCGTTAGTTGGAAGGTTGAGGCTTCGTGCGGCTGCGTTTGCAGCCGTTTTTCTGCTGTTTGCGGCATATTCTAACAGCGGATTCGGGGCGGTCTTCAATCCCGAAACCTTTACGCTCGGCAATGGAATGCAGGTGGTTGTCGTTCCCAACCACCGGGTTCCGGTCGTCGTTCATATGGTTTGGTACAAGGTGGGCTCGGCCGACGAGGCACCGGGGAAATCGGGGGTTGCCCATTTTTTTGAACACCTGATGTTCAAAGGGACGCCCAAATTCCCCGACGGTGTCTTTTCGCAAACCGTGGCGCGCAATGGCGGGCGGGAAAACGCCTTCACGTCGACCGACTATACCGCCTACTTTCAGACGGTCGCCAAAGACCGGCTTGAAATCGTCATGGAAATGGAAGCCGATCGCATGACCAATCTGGTGCTTACGAAGGCACAGGTCGAACCCGAACGGCTCGTCATTCTGGAAGAACGCGGCCAGCGGGTCGATAACGATCCCGGCTCGATCCTGCGCGAACACGTGGGCGCAGCCCTTTTCCTCAATCACCCCTATCGGCGGCCGGTCATTGGGTGGGAGCATGAAATCCGCGCTCTTTCGCTGGATGACATCACCGATTTCTACAAACGCTGGTACGCGCCGAACAATGCGATCCTGGTTGTGGCGGGCGATATCACGGCGGCTGAACTGCGCCCGTTGGCCGAAAAATATTACGGTGCGATCCCGCGTGGGCCGGAGCTGTCGCGCCGGCGCCCCCAAGAGCCGCCGCACCATGCCGCCCGGCAGGTCGAACTTCGCGACGCTCGCGTCAAACAGTCCGGATGGAGCCGCGTTTTTTTGGCGCCTAGCCATTTTTTTGGTGCGACCCAGCACGTTTACCCGCTGGAAGTCTTGGCCGACATCCTTGGCGGGGGGGCGACCAGCAGGCTTTATAGAGACCTTGTGGTTGAAAAGAAACTGGCGGTATCGGCGGGTGCGTTCTACAGCTCGCGCGGCCTGGGCCCGGCGCGCTTCGGGGTTTACGCCAGCCCGCGTTCGGGCGTCGGCATGGACCAGATCGAGGCCGCCGTCGAAGACGTTCTGGAAGAAATTCGCAAATCCGGCGTTACCGATGACGAGGTGACGCGAGCCAAGGGACGCATTCAGGCGCAGGCCATCTTTGCGCGCGATTCCCTGCGCGCGGGTGCGCAAGCTCTGGGTTCGGCGCTGGCGTCCGGCCTGAGTATTGAGGACGTGGAAAGCTGGCCCGAACGCATCGAAGCCGTGTCGCGCCCCGCCGTCGAAGCCGCTTTTGCAGCCGTAACGGTCGAAGGTGCTTCCGTGACGGCGCGGCTTTTGCCTGCCGGAGGGGAAATATAATGCGCATTTTTGTTCTTCTGGCGCTGTTCGGGGGGGTCTTGCTGGGGCGTCCGGATGCGGCCACGGCCCTGGAGGTTCAGCGGGTTATCAGCCCCGGCGGTGTCGAGGCGTGGCTGATCGAGGACCACACCAATCCCGTCATCGCCATGCGTTTTGCCTTTCGCGGCGGGGCCAACCTGGACCCGGCGGGCGAAGAGGGCTTGGCCGACATGGTTTCCGCACTTTTGGACGAAGGTGCGGGGCCGTTGGACAGTCAGGCGTTTCAACAACGCCTTGAAGATCTGGCGATCACCCTGCGCTATGACGCTGGCCGCGACACCTTCGGCGGAAGGTTGCGCACCCTAACGCGGGATCGCAAAGTCGCCTTTGATCTGCTTGCCCTGTCGCTTGCGAAGGCGCGTTTCGATGCCGAGCCGGTTGAACGCATTCGCAGCCAAATCCAGGCCAACCTGCGCCGCGCCGGCGAAGACCCCGATGTGATAGCCCGGAACAAACTGTTTGCTTCCTTGTTTCCCGATCATCCTTACGGGCGGCCCGTTGCCGGGCGCAAAGAAAGCATCGCTGCGATCACAGCCGATGATTTGCGCGGCTTCGTCACCCGGCGGCTGGTACGCGACGCGCTTGCAATCGGTGTTGTCGGCGATATTTCGCCCGCTGATTTGGCCAGCGTACTTGATGACGTGTTCGCGCCCCTGCCCGCGCGCGGAACCGACTGGCGGGTTGCAGAAACGCGCGTGGCCGGGTCGGGGACGGTCGAGGTCATCGAAAAATCGACACCCCAAAGCGCTATTGCCTTTGGCCAAAAGGGCCTTACGCGGGACGATGCGGACTATTACGCGGCCTACGTCCTCAATCATATTCTGGGCGGTGGCGGCTTTACCTCGCGCCTTTACAACGAGGTCCGTGAAAAGCGCGGGCTGGCCTATTCCGTTTATTCGGCGCTCTATCCCATGGATTTCGCGGGGCTGATCTTTGGCGGTTCGGGCACACGCAACGATCGCGCGGGCAAAACCGTTGAAATCGTGCGCGCCGAATGGAAACGCATGGCCACCGAAGGCCCCAGTTCCGCAGAACTGACCGACGCCCGGCAATTCCTTACCGGCTCGTTTGCGTTGCGCTTTTCATCAAGTGCGCGCATCGCGTCCGTTCTGGTCGCGATGCAGCTCGATGATCTGGGGATCGACTATCTGGATCGGCGAAATTCCTTTATTGACGCGGTCACCCTGGACGCCGTTCGCCGCGTCGCCCGCGACCTTCTGGACCCCGATACCCTGACCTTCGTCGTCGTCGGCAAACCCGAGGGCATCATACCTAATTGATTTTCGCGAAATGGGCATCGCGAAGGCGTGCGGGCCATTGGCCGTATGCGGGGCGGCGTGCTATGTTCCGCCCGTGCGACGGGGATGTCCTAAATCAACTGCAAAATACGGGTGGTCGGGCTGTGATATTATCGGTGAAGAACCTTGACTAAAAACGCCTTAAAAAAACCCGGCACGCATCATTCCACCTATGATTTGATGCACCGTTTGGTGCGCGAAAGCGTTAGGCCATATGTGGGCAAACTGGCGTTGGCGGTGCTGTTCATGGGCGTGACCGCAGCGGCGACCGGGCTTTCCGCATGGTTGATGAAGCCAGTCGTCAACGATGTGTTTGTCAACAAAAACGAGGAAGTGCTATGGCTGGTCAGCGGAGCCGTGATTGCGACGTTCGTGGCCAAAGGTTTCGCCAACTATCTGCAAACGGTGTTGATGGCCTACGTCGGCCTGAACATTATCGCCGATAATCAGAATCGCCTTTTCGCCCATCTGGCGCGCATGGATTTGGCATTTTTTCATGCCCGCTCAACCGGGAAACTGATCTCGCGCTTCACCGTCGATATTAACCAGATGCGCATGGCGGTCTCCAATGTGCTGACAGGCTTGGGCAAGGATTGTTTGACGCTGATCGCCCTTGTTTCCGTCATGTTTATTCAAAACTGGGAATTGGCGATTATTGCCTTTTTCGTGTTTCCCATCGCGATTATTCCCATTGCCCGGCTGGGCAAGCGTATGCGTAAGGTTGCCGCCAATACGCAAGAAGAAATGGGCCAGTTCACCACCTTGCTGGAGCAAACATTTCAGGGCATTCGGGTGGTTAAAGCCTACGGCATGGAAGGGTACGAGGGCGGACGTATCGCCGCCATTATCGATACCGTGAAACGCCTTTCCATTCGCGCCGCCGTTATTCGCGGCACATCGCACCCGATTATGGAAAGTCTGGGCGGTCTTGCCGTGGCCGTGGTCATCGCCTATGGCGGAAGCCAGGTGATCGCCGAACAAACCGATGCGGGGGCCTTTTTCTCGTTCATTACGGCGTTGCTGCTGGCCTATGAGCCCTTAAAGCGGCTGGCCAACCTGAACATGAGCCTTCAGGAAGGATTGGCCGGAGCCCAGCGCCTGTTCGAGATGCTGGATATTAAACCGAACGTCCGCGAAAAACCCGATGCCGCGCCCATCGCCATTGGCAAAGGCGCCGTGCGGATGGAAGATGTTCGCTTTTCTTATGTGAAGGGCTCGCCTGCGCTCCGTGAGGTCAGCCTGAACGTTCCTGCCGGCAAGACGGTGGCACTGGTTGGGCCTTCGGGGGCGGGGAAATCAACGGTTCTTAATCTTATCCCGCGTTTTTATGACGTGGACGGCGGGCGCGTTAGCATTGATGGCACGGATGTGTCCGACGTGACGTTCGCGTCGCTCCACGCATCAATCGCGCTGGTCAGCCAAGAGGTCATGCTGTTTGACGATACGGTGCGGGCCAACATTGCCTATGGCCGCGCGGGGGCCACCGAGGAAGAGGTAATTGACGCGGCCCGCAATGCCGCCGCGCACGATTTTATCCTTCAGTTGCCCAAGGGTTACGATACGGTCGTTGGCGAGCAGGGCGTCAAACTTTCGGGCGGGCAGCGCCAACGGCTGGCCATCGCCAGGGCGATGCTGAAAAATGCGCCGATCCTGCTGCTGGACGAAGCGACGTCGGCACTGGATACCGAGTCCGAGCGCAAGGTACAGGCAGCGCTGAAAAAGCTGATGAAGGGGCGCACCACCCTGGTTATCGCGCACCGGTTATCGACCGTGGTCGATGCCGATCTGATTTACGTGATTAGCGACGGAAAGGTCTCGGAATTTGGGACCCACGACGAGTTGCTGGATCGTGAGGGGGCGTATGCGCATCTCTATGCCCTTCAATTTGCCGACCAGAATGGAACGTAGGGAGCTGTAACACCGTGCGCCTAAGCAAACGCATTCTTGCCATCGGTGCTGTTCAGGCCGTTCTTTGCTGGATCGGCGCGGTGTACGTTCGTTTGATTTGCAGATCAACGCAATGGACCGTTCTGGGCGACGAAATTCCAAAGCGTTTCTGGGCGAGCGACGAGGCCTTCCTGTTGTGCTACTGGCATGGGCGCATATTGATGACGCCGTGCTGCTGGAACCACGACATACCGGCTAATTATATTGTTTCGAGACACCGCGACGGCCAGATCATAAGCCGGTTCGCCCGCCAGTTTGGGGCCAAGCCGATTGTCGGGTCAACGGGGCGGGGCGGCACCGCCGCGTTGATGAATATCGTGCAGACGCTAAAAGACGGCGAAAGTGTCGGCATTGCGCCGGACGGCCCGCGCGGACCGCTCATGCGTATGAGCGACGGCATCATCGCCATGGCGCGGCATTCGGGCGCGCCGATCATTCCGCTGTGCATTTCCGTCAATCGACGAAAAGTCATCAATTCATGGGACCGCTTTGTGTTTCCATGGCCGTTTGGCCGGGGTGTCATCCTTTGGGGTGAACCCATGTATGTGTCACCCGATGCCGATGATCTGGCCTGCGAGGCGGCGCGCATCGAACTTGAAAATAAGCTAAACGCTGTCACCGCCGAGGCCGATAGGCTGGTTGGGGTTGAGGCAATGGAACCGGGGCCGGTTAGAGCCGCCAGAGGGCGTCGATGATTTTGCCGCTGTACAGGTTGGCGACGACCCTGGGCGGCCCGCTTATACGCCTTTATCTGGCCGACCGGATGCGCCGCGGCAAAGAGGATGCGGCCCGTTTCGGCGAACGGCTGGGCATTGCGGGGCGGGAGCGACCCGAGGGGGCGTTGGTATGGATTCACGGAGCCAGCGTGGGCGAGGCCATTTCGGTATTGCCGCTGATCGAGAGAATTCTAAACAACGATCCGTCGCGTCGCGTTCTGCTGACGACGGGAACCGTCACGTCGGCCAAGCTAATGGCCAAGCGTCTTGGCGACGGGGCCATTCACCAGTTCATTCCCGTTGACAGGCTTGCCTATGTGAAGGCGTTTTTGGATCATTGGCGGCCGGATTTGGTTTTGTGGGCGGAGTCCGAATTCTGGCCAAACCTGGTGAGCGAGACATCCAGACGTGGTACGCCAATGGTCTTGATAAACGGTCGGATATCGGATCGTTCGTTCGCCCGGTGGCGGCGTTACCCGGCAACCATCAAGGCGCTTTTGGGATGCTTCGCCTTATGCATGGGACAATCAAAAACCGACGCCGAGCGGCTTCAAAGATTGGGAGCGCCCCGTTCGATTTGTCCTGGAAACCTGAAATACGCGGCACCGCCCTTGCCTGCCGACCCAGGCAAACTTGACGCCCTCGAAAGGGCAAGCGCGGGTCGCCGTGTTTGGGTTGCCGCCAGCACCCATGCGGGTGAAGAGCAGCTTTGCGGCCAAATTCACAACCAACTCAAAACCGACATCGCTGGGCTTCTCAGCATAATCGTTCCGCGTCATCCCGACCGAGGGGGCGCGATTGCACAAGACTTGCGCGATATGGGGCTGCAGGTTGCCTTGCGTTCGGCGGGCGGGGAAATTGGGCCGGATACCGATATTTATGTGGCCGATACCATCGGCGAGCTTGGCATTTTTTTCAGGCTGGCGGAAATCGCCTTTATCGGCAAGTCGCTGGTCCCGATGGGTGGGCAAAATCCACTGGAAGCGGCCTGTCTGGAACGTGCCGTCGTTTTCGGACCGCACATGACCAATTTCCGCGAGGTGTCGCGAACCCTGATCGAAGCAGGGGCAGCCGATGAGGTGCCGGATGAGGCTGCACTCGCCCAAACTTTGCTTCGCCTTTTTGGTGACGATACCCTTTGCCAGAGCCGAGGCGAAGCGGGCCGGCGTTTCGCCGAGAGCGAGGCAGCGGTGCTGGATCGGGTCATGACCGAATTGGCCCCCTTTGTTGCGCGGGCGGTTCACCGGGAGGCAAACGATGGAACCGCCTGAATTCTGGTGGCAGGAAAAAGGCTTCGGTTGGGGCGCGTTGCTGGAACCGCTGGCCTGGGGATATCGGCGAGTGGCCGAACGCCGTTTTGCGTCGGCTCGCCCGCAAAAGGTTGACGTTCCCGTGATCTGCGTTGGCAACCTTGTGGTCGGCGGGGCCGGAAAGACGCCCATTGCAATGAGCATCGCGGCGCGTTTGCGCGAAAACGGCCTGGATGTTCATTTTCTTTCGCGCGGGTATGGGGGGCGTTTGGCCGGACCCGTTCGCGTCGATCCCAAGCAGCATGTGTTTGCCGATGTTGGCGACGAACCCTTGCTGCTTGCCGATCAATCGCCCAGTTGGATTGCGCGCGACCGGGCGGCGGGTTGCGCTGCCGCTGTGGCCGATGGCGCGGAGGTGATTGTCATGGATGACGGTTTTCAAAACCCGTCCGTTGCCAAGGATTTGTCCTTTGTCGTTGTCGATGCGCACCGGCGTTTTGGAAACGGGCGCATCCTTCCCGCTGGGCCGTTGCGCGAACCGATTGCCGCTGGCTTGTCGCGCGCTGATGCCGTCGTTCTTATGGGCAATGTCGGGGCGGAGGTGGCGCAATTGGCGGATGCCGAAATCCCGGTTCTTCGTGCCCACGTCAAACCTGTGCCCTTGAAAGAGGGCTGCGCCGAAAAGCCGATACTGGCGTTTGCCGGAATTGGTGATCCACAGAAATTTTTCCGCACGCTCAAGGCCATGGGATGCGACGTTCGCGAAACGCTAGCCTTTGCCGATCATCATCCCTATGGGCAAGCCGAGATCGAAACAATTCTGGCAAAGGCGGAAAGCGGCGGTATGGTCGCGATTACCACGGCCAAGGACGCGGTTCGGATTGCCCCGGAATTGTTAACTCGCATTCGGGTTTTGACGATTGGTATCGAATGGGAGGATCAGACCGCTGTGGATCAACTGCTGGCCACGGTGATTAAATAATGTTCAGGACCTTCATTCGCCGATATGTCATTTATCCGTTGGAGGCTGCCCTCGCCTTCGCGGCGTACGGCTTTCTTTCGTTGCTTCCGCTGGATGGGGCGTCGGCGCTGGGCGGATGGCTGGCCCGGACAATCGGTCCCAGATTGCCCATTTCAAATCGCGCGGTTCGCAATATTTCAAGGGCGTTTCCCGAAAAGTCACGGGCCGAGGTTGACGTTATCGTTTGGCAGATGTGGGACAATCTGGGCCGACTCATGGGTGAGTATCCGCACCTTGCAAAATTTGATGTTTTTGCGCCAAACGGACGTGTCGAAGTTTTGGGCGTCGAAACTATCGACCAACTTCGTGACGACGGCTTGCCCGGCATATCGTTTTCGGCCCATATCGGAAATTGGGAAATCCTTTCGCTGGCGGCCACACAACGCGGTATGCCGATTGATCGGGTTTACCGCGCGGCCAACAATCGAATTGTCGAATGGCTTTTCACGCGTGGCCGTTCGGTAGTCGAAGGTGCCTTGATCCCCAAGGGACCGGCTGGTGTCCGCCCGCTTCTGAAATCCCTGAAGGGCGGAAACCATCTGGCCTTGATGATTGATCAGAAGATGAACGACGGAATTGCTGTTCCGTTTTTCGGGCGCGATGCGATGACGGCAACGGCGTTGGTGGAATTGGCCCTGAAATTCAATTGCCCGGTCGTGCCGTCCCGTGTTGAACGGCTGGACGGCGCACGTTTCCGAATTATCGTTGATCCGCCGCTGGAATTAACGAATACCGGTGATCGGCACGCCGACATGCTAACCAACATGACCAAAGTAAATGCCATTGTTGAGAAATGGGTGCGCGACACGCCCGGTCAGTGGTTTTGGCTGCACAACCGTTGGCCGGATTGACCCGCAAAAGCAAAGGCGACCGGAAAACCCGGCCGCTTGTTCCCACGGGGGAAACGTGTCTTGGCTAACCGTCGTTGTTCGGCTTTGTGATCGGTGGCAAGGGGTGCGAACTGTCCGCGATTGACTGCGAGGACGGAATCCACACGGTCATCCCACCTTCCGAACACGCGTTGGCGGAACTGAACGACAGCGACACAAAGGCCGCCGCCGCGAACACAGGTACGAAGAATTTCAAAGCGAAGCACATAACCGACCCTCCATGCAAATGCGAATCACTATCACACGAAGATGCTGCCCGATTTATTGGGTTTTTACCACGGGCTATTTCGCGCTGGGCATGGGCGGGGCTGCGAGACTGGGGTCGAGGCGTGTCTGAAACAGGCTGATCCCCCAGTGTAAATGAGGCCCCGTGGCCCGGCCCGTGGCACCCACTTTTCCAATCGGCGTTCCCTGTGCCACCTTTTGTCCCTCGCGCACCAGAATTTCATCCATGTGGATGAAAACGGACGCCAGACCGAAACCGTGGTCAATCAGAACCGTCTTGCCGGTGAAATACATATCCTGATGGACCAGCGATATCACCCCGTCGGCCGATGCCCTGACGACTGCTCCTCTGGGGGCCGCAATGTCCACGCCGCTGTGCGGCGAACGGGGCTTGCCGTTGAGAATCCGCTGACTGCCAAAAACGCCCGATACCACGCCTTGGATCGGCCAGACGAAACCTGATTTGAAGTGTGGCGTCGGCGTGTCGATTTTGCGCGTGGCTTTGATAAGAGCCGATTCCGCTGTGATACGCTTCACGACTTCCGGGTCCGGCGTGACCTGTTTGGGGGGAAGTCCGTCGATGCGCTGGACTTTGAATTCGCGCGATTGAACGGCCATTTTCCGAACCTCGGAACCGCCCGTCGGTGCGGTGACGCGAACTTTGACTTCCGCGGCCGCGTCGCGGCCAAACCCCAAAACGAAATCCCCGGCGGCGGACACCCGAACGGGCGTTCCGTCGACATAAACTTTCGCCCCCGGCACCGTTCGTCCGATAACCAATCCGCCTTGCGTGAATTGTCCGTCAAAACCAAGTTCAATGGCCTCGGCCCGCACCCCGGCGACGCACAAAAAAGCCACGAGCATGGTCGTCCATTTAAGCGTCATAAGAGGTTCCCCTGCCGGGTGTCTTTTTTGCCTGGATTACGTTTTGGTTTTTTCGGTTTTGGCGGGGGTGAACCTTTTACGGTTACGCCGGTTTCTCCGTCATGGAAGCGCAGGCTGATATCGGTTCCAGGGGTCAGTTTTTCTACAGAGGTCAGTAATTCGTCGTCTTCACCGATGGCCAGGGCAAAACCGCGATCCAGAATTCGTTCGTAGGAGACACTGACCAGAAGGGCGGCAGCCTGCGAAAAACGCGCTTCGTGGGTTGCCATAATATTGCGTGCAGCGGTGGCGAGCGAGCGTACTTCGAAGGCTAGTTTTTCCCCGGAAAGCGAAAGTTGATGACGCGGAACCGGCATGCGGGCAATCAACGCCGCCAGGCGCGATGATCGCCGCTCCAGCCCGACCTTCAATCCGTTGCCCAGCCGTTCGGCCCAATCGTCCAGACGCTGGGCCAGATCCTCGACAATTCGGGTAAGATTGGGCAAGCCGCGCGCCAGCCCCTCCAGCCGTTGCTTCCTATCACCCAGCAAACGGTTCATGGAGCCGACCAGCCGGGTGCCATCGTCCATGACCTGGGCCAACAGTTCCAAACGAACGGGTACGGCCATTTCCGCCGCCGCTGTGGGGGTCGGCGCGCGCAAATCCGAGACAAAATCGATCAGCGTATAATCGGTTTCATGGCCGATCGCCGATATCAGCGGGATTTCACTTTGCGCGGCGGCGCGCGCAACGACTTCTTCATTGAAGGCCCACAAGTCTTCCAGGCTTCCACCGCCACGCGCAACGATCAAAACATCGGGCCGCGAAACGGCACCATCGATGGGAAGTCCGTTAAACCCGGCTATCGCGGCGGCGATTTTTTCGGCGGCCCCCTCGCCCTGAACGACAACCGGCCACACGACGACGTGACAGGGGAAACGATCATCCAGCCGATGCAGGATATCGCGAATAACTGCGCCGGTCGGTGACGTGACAACGCCGATGACCTCGGGAAGGAAGGGAATCGGTTTTTTTTGGCTTTCGTCGAAAAGGCCTTCCTCGGCCAGCTTGCGTTTGCGTTCCTCAAGCAGTTTCAGAAGCGCGCCCTCACCGGCAATCTCCATGCTTTCGATGACGATCTGGTATTTCGAGCGTCCGGGATAGGTGGTGATGCGCCCGGTTGCCACGACCTCCATGCCGTCCTCCGGCGAAATGCCGAGGCGTCCGGCAGTTCCGCGCCAGCAAACGGCATCAAGTACAGCATCGGGGTCTTTAAGCGCCATATATAGGTGACCGGAGGTCGCGCGTTTGAAGCCGGAAATCTCGCCACGAACACGAACCCAGGCGAAAGATTCTTCGACCACGGTCTTTAAGGATTGCGAAATCTCGCCCACCGAGAAAATCGGTAGGTTGTGATCGGCTCCGTCGTTGGGTAAGGTTTCATTCATGAGCCCAGTATCTATCATCGTCCTTCGGGCGGCAACACGAGCGATGTCGAGGAAAGAATAACAATGAAAGTCTTGGTAGTCGGGTCGGGCGGACGCGAACATTCTTTGTGTTGGGCCATCGCCAAGTCGCCGCGGTGTACAAAACTCTTCTGCGCGCCCGGTAACGCTGGGATCGAGCAGATCGCAAAATGTGTTCCGCTGGACGCATCGGACGTTGACGGCATCGTTAGTTTTGCCACGGAAAACAAGATTGGCCTGGTTGTTGTCGGGCCGGAAGTCCCTCTTGTTGCGGGTCTGGTGGATCGTCTGGATGCAATCGGGATTCGCGCATTTGGTCCCACGGCGGCGGCGGCTGCGCTTGAAGGCTCCAAGGCATTCATGAAGGAGCTTTGCGATAAATACGGCGTTCCGTCGGCCGAATTCGGGCATTTCGACGAACCCGACTCAGCCAAGGATTTCATCCGCCGCAAAGGTGCGCCAATCGTTGTGAAGGCTGATGGCCTCGCCGCTGGAAAGGGCGTCATCCTTTGCCGCAACGAACACGAAGCCTATGCGGCCATTGATCATATCATGACCGAGCGCGCCTTCGGTGCCGCTGGCGACGAAGTGATTATTGAAGAATTCCTGACCGGCGAAGAAGCCAGTTTCTTCGCGTTGGTGGATGGAACGCGGGCGGTGCCGTTAGTTTCCGCGCAGGATCACAAACTCGCATTTGACGGGGATGAGGGCCCCAATACGGGCGGCATGGGTGCCTACACGCCCGCGCCTGTACTGACCCCCGATATCGCCAAAATCGCTATGGACGAAATTGTGACGCCGACGATTGAGGGCATGGCGGCGGAGGGACGCCCCTACAAGGGCGTTTTGTACGCGGGCCTGATGATCAAGGACGGCAAGCCGAAATTGCTGGAATACAACGTGCGTTTCGGCGATCCCGAGTGTCAGCCCCTGATGCTTCGCCTGGAATCGGATATTCTGGATGCGTTGATCGCATGTGTCGACGGAACGCTCGACACGGTCAAACTTAAGTGGCGCAAAGGAGCGGCGTTGACGGTCGTCATGGCGGCCAAAGGCTATCCCGGAAAGTACGAAAAGGGCTCCGAAATCAGGGGTCTGGACAAAGCCAACGCCCTTGACGGCGTAACGGTTTTCCATGCCGGGACATTGGCGGAAAACGGGGTGGTCCTTGCCAATGGCGGGCGCGTGCTGAACGTGACCGCGTTGGGCAAGACGGTGGCCGACGCCCAGAAACGCGCCTACGAGGCGGTGGATCTGATCGACTGGCCGGACGGGTTTTGCCGTCGTGACATCGGCTGGCGGGCCATCGACCGCAAGTAACGATTTTTCTCCCTTCCGGGATCAGGAGCACACCCTATATGAAAGGGGTGAAGCTATTTTCCGGGAGGAAACCATGGACGACCAAACTCGCGTTGAACTCGAAGCTGCGGCGTTTCGTGGGTTGGTGGAACATCTGAAAAAACGCACCGATGTTCAGAACATCGATCTGATGAACCTTGCCGGGTTCTGTCGAAATTGCCTTTCCAAATGGTATCGGGCGGCTGCCGACGAGCGTGGTCAGGAAATGACCTATGACGAAGCGCGCGAGATCGTCTACGGCCTGCCTTACGACGAATGGCGCGCCAAATATCAGCGTGAGGCGAGCGACGAACAAAAGCGTCAATTCAACGAAACCAAACCGCTGCACGCCAAAATCAGCGGGCATTAATTATCATGGCGGTGATTGGCTTCATTATTATTGGGGGTTGGTATTAGCGAAGCTCGCGGAAAAATGCCTGAAGAAGTTCGGCGCATCGGGTTTCGTCCAATCCGCCGACGACTTCGGGTTTGTGGTGGCAGGTGCTTTTCTGGAACACCCGCGAGCCGTGATCAACGCCGCCGCCTTTTGGATCGTAGGCACCGAAATAGAGCCTGCGAATACGTGCAAATGAAATGGCCGCAGCGCACATCGGGCAAGGCTCAAGAGTTACGTAAAGGTCGCATGCTCGAAGCCGTGGCCGCCCAAACCTTCTGGCACCTTCCTGGATAAGAACTAATTCTGCGTGCGCCGTGGGATCGCCTGTTTCCTCGACCCGGTTTCCGGCAGCCGCGATGATCGCGCCCGAGGACGCATCGACCAGAACGGCCCCAACCGGAACCTCGCCCCGCACCCCGGCGGCATGAGCCTGCTCCAGCGCATGATCCATATATGATCCATTTTCCATGCCCCCAGAGTGGCGGCAACGGTCCTTCGGGTCAAGAGAGGCGCTTGCCGCTTTGGGATCGGGGCTCTACATTGCGCCTCATGAACAGACCCGTAATTGGCATAACCTTGGATTCCGAAGAGCCCGGCGGCTATTCGAAATTTCCGTGGTATGCGGCGCGTGAGAACTACTGTGGGGCGGTTGGCCGTGCCGGTGGATTGCCACTGTTATTGCCGCATGAACCGGATCTGGCCGACGCCTATCTTGATCTTATCGACGGGCTTGTCGTCACCGGTGGAAATTTTGATGTGGACCCGGCGCATTTCGGTGCTGCCGCGTGCCACGAAACCGTGATAACCAAGGACCGGCGAACCGAATTTGAGCTGGCCGTAACGCGCGGCGCGCTGGTGCGCAATATGCCGGTATTGGGCATTTGCGGCGGGCAACAGCTTCTGCATGTGGTTTTGGGCGGCAAACTGGTTCAGCATATCCCGGACGAAGTGCAAAATCCGTTGGCTCATGAACAGCCCAATCCGCGTGACGAGGCGGGCCATGATGTGATCATTCGTGAAGGCACACGGCTTCACGAAATTGTTGGTGCGGGATCGCTACCGGTCAACAGCGCCCACCATCAGGCGGCCAAGGGCGAACCCGTTGATGTCATCGTTAACGCGACGGCTTCGGACGGCGTGATCGAGGGTATAGAAGCGCCCGCATACCGGTTCTGTATTGGTGTTCAGTGGCACCCGGAATTTGCCATCAGTGCGGGCGACGTTAAATTATTCGCGGCCTTTGTTGAAGCCGCCAGACAACAGGACTGAAGAACCAATGGCCGAAGAAAAGGCAGAACGAATCGCCAAGGTGTTGGCGCGCGCCGGACTTTGTTCGCGCCGTGAAGCCGAACGCTGGATTGCCGCCGGAAGGGTTGCGGTCAACAAAAAGGTTCTTGAAACCCCTGCGGTTACGGTGACATCCAAGGACCGCATTATGGTCGATGGAAAGCCGTTGCCAGAAGCCGAAGAAACGAAACTTTGGCGTTATCACAAACCGACTGGGTTGCTGACCAGTCACGGCGACCCCAAGGGGCGCGCCACGGTTTTTGAATCCGTTCCCGCCGACATTGGCCGCGTGATTTCGGTTGGCAGGTTGGATTACAACTCGGAAGGACTTTTGTTGCTGACCAACGATGGCGAACTGGCGCGCAAGCTTGAAATGCCCGCGACCGGATGGTTGCGCCGCTACCGGGTTCGTGTTCATGGCGAGGTCAACGAGGACAAACTAGCGGGATTGGCCAAAGGGATTGAAATCGACGGCGTTCGTTTTGGCTCCGTGCAGGCGCGGCTGGATAAGGTTCAGCGCGCCAATGCGTGGCTGACGGTGTCGTTGCGTGAGGGCAAAAACCGCGAAGTGCGCAAAATCATGGAACATCTGGGTCTGGACGTAAACCGGCTTATTCGAACCGCTTACGGCCCGTTCCAGCTTGGCAATCTTCCGCGCGGCGACATTGCGCAAGTGCCCGGCAAAGTCCTTCGCGAACAGATGGGGATTAACCAACGTGGCGGCGAACCGGTGGAGAAGAAAAAACCCGTCGTCAGGCCGCGAAGGGAACGTTAATGAGGATCGTTGGCGGCACGTTCAAGGGTCGGCGCCTGCAAGCCCCCGAGGGGCGCGACTTGCGACCAACATCGGATCGCACCCGCGAAGCCGTTTTCAATATTCTTGGCCACGGTCTGGGTGTGGATTTGGACGGCCTCGCGGTTGTCGATTTCTTTGCCGGAACCGGTGCGATGGGTTTGGAAGCCCTGTCGCGTGGTGCGGCACACGCGACGCTCGTCGATCAGAGCTCCGAGGCGAACAGGATCGCCAGGATAAACGCGGGCGCGGTTGGTGCCGCGCAAAACACAACGATTTTGAAATTGGACGCCGATAATCTGCCGCCACCGCCGTTGATTTCCCAAGCGCCGTGCGCGGTGGCATTTTTCGACCCGCCCTACCAATCGGGCCTTGCCAGGATTGCGCTCATATCCGCCGCCACAAAGGGTTGGATCGAAACGGGGTCGATCTGCACCGTCGAGGTGGCCGCCAAGGAAGACTTCGAAGCCCCCTTCGGGTTTGCGGTGCTGGACGAACGCAAATACGGTGCGGCCCGTGTTTTCTTTCTTGAAGTCGCCTAAGAAATTTTGGCGATTACCCGGTACCGAATATCGTACTTGCGATGAAGTTCCGGATGCGGGGCGATGTCCCAAAACCATTCCGCATCGGGCGCGCCCAGCGAAATTCCGTGGGTGGGATCGGTTCGTTCGATCACCCGACCCTGCGCACATACCAGATGCTCAACCTCGGTGACGAGACAGGTGGTGGCGCTTGTTGCCGCGAGTTGTTCGATGTGGTGGTCCATGATGGCGCGCGAATAGGTTTTGGCATCCTCCACAATACGGCCCGGAAGATAGGAAAGCTGTGTCAGCAGATTGACCGACACCACCAGATTGGCGTCCCCTTCGGGAAGTTCGCCGCAGGGCGCAGGTGTTTTTGAACGTGAAAGAGGTTCGACCACGCCGGTCACGTCATGCGCGACCAAGCGCACGTTCTTGAATTTTGCGGCAATCCGCCGGACGGCGGGCATATGGAAAATATCGATGAGAACGACGTCTTCGAAAATTTCCGCCAGTTCCGCCAGGGGGACGTCGTAAAGAAGGCCCGACCCCAGTACCGTCACCTTTTTATGGGAATCTGTCCGCGCGGCTGCCGCCAAAACGGCCTTTCGCGTTTCCTGAAGATGGCCTTCCCAGGCATTTCGGCAACGGCCATAGCGCGCCCTAGTGGCGATGATTTCGCGCAAATACCCCATTTCGCGCAAGTGCCGGGGGCAGGGGGTGACGATATGACTGAGCCATTCGGCAAGCATTAACGGCGACCGAACAGTTTTTCGATATCGGTAATCTTCAATTCGACGTAAGTCGGGCGACCGTGGCTGCATTGGCCGGAATGGGGTGTGGCTTCCATCTCGCGCAAAAGGGCGTTCATTTCGGCCCCGTTCAGGCGACGACCCGCGCGCACGCTGCCGTGACAGGCCATGGTCGCGCAGATGTCGGATAATTTTTCCTTCAGTGAAACGGCTTCGTCCAGTTCGCCCAGGTCGTCGGCCAAGTCGCGGATCAGGCCATGGATATCGACTTCGCCCAAAAGTGCTGGCGTTTCGCGAACGACGATGGCGCCCGGTCCAAAAGCTTCTACCGTCAGGCCCAGTTCGGCCAGTTCTTCGGCGCGCGCGCTAACGCGGTCGGCGGCCGCTTCATCAAGTTCGACGACCTCGGGGATCAACATACCCTGGCGGGCGACGCCGCTGCGATCCAGCGCGCTCTTAATGCGCTCCTGGACGATGCGTTCATGAGCGGCATGTTGATCGACGATGACGATCCCGTCATGGGTTTGCGCGACGATGTAGGTTTCGTGAAGCTGACCGCGCGCGACGCCCAGCGGAAAATCGCTGCTTGGCTCATCATCCGTTTCCGGGACCGATGCGGCGGGCAGCGGCGCATAAAAGGCGGCTGCGCTTTCGGCCATGCCGCGCGACGGATGGGATGGCCGCGATTGGAAAAAACCGGGGTGCGGCGGTGGCGCGCCCTCTGGGCGAACGGCACCCAAGGCGGCGGCGCTGACCGTGCTTGAGGCCCGATGTCCGGCTTCGGCCAAGGCGTGTTTCAGACCGCCGACGATCAGCCCACGCACCACACCCGCATCGCGAAAACGCACTTCGGTTTTGGCCGGGTGTACATTGACATCGACGGATTCGGTCGGTACTTCCAAAAAAAGCGCCAGCATCGGGTGGCGGTCAGAGGCTAGAAAATCACGGTAAGCCCCGCGAATGGCGCCGAAGAACAGCTTGTCGCGCACTGAGCGTCCGTTGACGAAGAAAAACTGCATCGCCGCGCTGGCACGGTTTAGCGTCGGCAGGGAAATGAAACCGGTCAGGTGCGCGCCCTCGCGTTCGGCATTTATCGGCAATGCGTTTTGCGCGAACTCACGCCCCATGATTGCCGCCAGCCGGTCCAGCCGAGCATCCATAAGATCGCCCGAAGCGGCTGCATATTGAACCGAACGGCGTGCCCCATCGGCCACCGAAAAACCGATTTCAGGGTAGGCCATGGCCAAACGGTTGATGGTATCCAAGGTGTGGCCGTATTCGGTGCGCTCGGCCTTCAGGAACTTCAGGCGGGCAGGCGTCGCGAAAAACAAATCGCGAATTTCCAGGCGTGTGCCCTTGGATAGTGCCGCCGGTTTCGGACCTGATTTGCGGCCCCCCTCAACCTCGATCGACCACGCACTATCGGCACCGCTGGGGCGGCTGGTGATTACCATGCGGCTGACGGCGCCGATCGACGGAAGGGCTTCGCCGCGAAAGCCAAGGGTTTTGATGGCGATCAGATCGTCATCTGGCAATTTGGATGTGGCGTGGCGTTCGATGGCCAGCGACAACTCGTCAGCCGTCATGCCCCGGCCATCGTCCTCGACCGATATGAATGTGCGCCCGCCGTCACGCAAAACCACGTCGATGCGGTGCGCACCCGCGTCGATGGAATTTTCAACCAGTTCCTTCACGGCGGATGCCGGACGTTCGACGACTTCGCCCGCAGCGATGCGGTTGACAAGCGTCTCAGGTAGCATGCGAATGGTCATGGCGTGCTGGTCTTGTCCTTTTTCCCCTTCTTGGCCTTCTTCATTTTAGATCGTTGGCACGGCTTATACATGCAGCATTTGTCGGCTCGTTTGCATGCTTTGTCGCGTTTTTTTGATTTACCCATCTTTCATTTCTTTAAAGGTGTTGATCAGACCGTTGGTCGAACAATCGTGGTTATCGACCGGCGCACTTCCATCCAGTTCGGGCAGGATGGCCTGGGCCAGCTGCTTGCCCAATTCCACCCCCCATTGATCGAAGGAATTGATCTGCCAGATGATTCCCTGAACAAAAATCTTGTGTTCATAAAGGGCAATTAGCGTACCCAGCGTGAAGGGATCAATCTTGCGCACGAGAATGGAATTGGTCGGACGATTACCTTTAAAGATTTTATGTGGCAGCACCTTTTTCAAGGCTTCACCCGACATACCCGCCTTTTCCAATTCGGCGCGGGCTTCGGCTTCGGTCTTGCCGGCCATCAAGGCTTCGGTCTGGGCGAAAAAGTTGGACAGGAAAATAGCGTGGTGTTCGCCAACCGGGTTGTGCGTTTGCGCGGGTGCGATGAAGTCGGCGGGAACCATCCGCGTTCCCTGATGGATCAGCTGATAAAAGGCGTGCTGGCCGTTGGTTCCGGGTTCGCCGAACAAGACGGGTCCGGTGGCGCATTCAACCTTGCTGCCGTCGCGATCCACGTATTTGCCATTGCTCTCCATGTCCAACTGCTGCAAGTAGGCAGGAAAGCGGCACATGTACTGGTCATAGGGCAGCACCGCGTACGCTTGCGCACCGAAGAAGTTGGAATTCCAAATTCCCATCAGCGCCAGAATGACCGGCAGGTTCGCCTCCAGCGGCGCGCTGGCAAAATGTTCGTCCATGGCATGGCCGCCCGACAGGAATTGCTCAAACCCATCCATCCCAATGGCAATGGCCAGCGGCATGCCGATGGCCGACCACAGCGAATAGCGCCCACCGACCCAGTCCCAGAATTCAAACATGTTGGCCGCGTCTATGCCAAACGCCGTCACCGCTTTCGTGTTGGTCGAAAGGGCAACGAAATGCTTGCCGACGGCATCTTCGCCCAGCTTGTCAACCAGCCACGTCCTGGCACTTTTGGCGTTGGTCAGCGTTTCCTGGGTAGTGAAGGTTTTCGACGCGACGATGAAAAGCGCACTTTCGGGGTCGATGTTTTTCAGCGTCTCGGCCATGTGCGTGCCGTCAACGTTGGATACAAAATGAAAGCACATCCCGTCTGGATGATAGGGGGTCAGCGCCAGGGTCGCCATGGCCGGTCCCAGATCGGATCCGCCAATACCGATATTGACGACATCGGTAATTCGTTTGCCCGTCGCTCCCTTCCAAGCACCTGAACGCACCGCATCGGTAAAGGTGCGCATTTGGTCAAGCACAGCATTAACCTTGGGCATGACATCTTGCCCATCGACCACAACGGCGCGCGTTGATCGGTTGCGTAACGCGGTATGCAGGACGGCCCGGTCTTCGGTGAAGTTGATGCGCTCGCCCGCCAGCATCTTGGCCCGCCAATCCTCTAACCCTGCTTCGCGCGCCAGGGCTACCAACAGGCCCTTGGTTTCGTCGGTAATTCGGTTTTTCGAATAATCGAGAAGCAAGTCGTCCAGCCGCACCGAGAATTTTTCGAACCGCGCCGGATCGGCGGCGAACAGGTCGCGCATATGAACGTCGGCCATTTGCGCGTAATGGGTTTCTAGGGTTTTCCAGGCTGCGGAGCGCGTAACGGATGCCATGACTGAACCTCGATTAGTTGATGCGTAGACCCACGACAGGGTAGAGTTTTTCGGGCTAATATGGAAAGCGGAAAAAGGAAGGAGGCCTGTATGGACCGCCGGAAGTTTCTGGATACGTCGGCCAAGAGCGCAATCTTACTTGGCGCGGGCCTTGTTTCGCCCGTTTCCCTGGCCGCTTCTTCCCCCGATGTTGCCTTGGTCAAGGGTGCGCCGGGTCCGGCCACGCGGGCGGCGGTTGAGATGATCGGCGGCATGGGTTCGGTGGTCAAGAAGGGCAACCGGGTGGTGATCAAGCCGAACATGAGCTTCGCGTCCAACCCGGAAGCAGGCGCCAACACCCATCCCTTGGTCGTGCAGGCCATCGCCGCCATGTGCTGGGAGGCAGGCGCATCGAGCGTTCTTATCCTGGATCATCCGCTGGCGCCGGGAATTCTGTGCCTTGAACGTTCCGGCGTGAAGGCGGCCGCTGCGGCGGTGAAGGACGATATGGTCTACATGGTCAATGATTCGGATCATTATTCCGAGGCCAAGATCGCAGGCGGCGAGACCCTCAAGCAAACCGAGATTGCCAAATCGGTTCTGCGCGCCGACGTGCTGATTGCCGCGCCCACCGCCAAATCCCATTCGGGGGCGGGTGTCAGCCTTTCGCTCAAGGGCATGATGGGCCTGATCTATGATCGCGGAACCCTGCACTGGAAGGGGTTGGATGATTGCATCGTCGATTTGTGTACGGTGCTGAAGGCCGATCTGACGGTGATCGACGCAACCCACGTTCTGTCCACCGGCGGCCCGCGCGGCCCCGGCAAGGTGTTGACCGAAAACACGGTCATTGCGTCCCACGATATGGTCGCCGCCGATTCCCAGGCGGTGGCCGAATTCACTTGGTATGGTAAAAAATTCCAGCCCCGGCAGGTCGGTCACATTCGCCAAGCCCACGAGCGCAAGCTGGGTCGCATGGATATCGAAAACCTGCGGGTTGAACGGCTCGTGCTTTAGCATGTTGCGCCGCATCGTTCAGATTGCATCGCTTGTCGCCTTCACGGCACTTCTGGCGAGCGCGATCCTGACGAGCGCGGACACAGGGGTTTTCGAGTGGGTGCTGGGCCTGGACCCATCCGTTTCCGTTTTAACCGCACTCAGCAGCCGAACCTTCGTCGCCGCCTTCATCCCGGCCATCATTCTGATGGCGTTGGGCCTGATCGTGGGCCGTGGCTTTTGTGGCTACGTCTGCCCCATGGGAACGTGCGTGGACGGGATCGATCATGTTGCCGCAGGGAAACGCTCCACCCCTACACGCTGGCGTCATGCCAAGTTCGGAGTCCTGGGGTTGATGCTGGGTGCGGGTGCGCTGGGCATTTCGCTGGTTTATCTCGCATCGCCTTTTTCGTTGATGACGCGGGTGTTGGGGGTGCTGGTTTATCCCCTGGTAACGGCGCTGGCCGAAGCCGGGTTGTGGGCGCTTCGCCCCATCGCCGAAATGGCCGATTGGAACGCCGCCCTCTTCGTCACGGTCGAAACTCCGTCATATGATACGCAGATGTTCTTGCTTTTCTTTGTGGGCGGGCTGGTGGCGGTGGCGCGCAGGGCGCCGCGTTTCTGGTGCGCCAACCTGTGCCCGGCGGGCGCGATGCTGGCGCTGACGTCGTATCGCCCCGTGGTTCGCAGGCGGGTATCAGATGCTTGCTGCGGCTGTGGGGAGTGCGAGGACTTTTCCCCCAGGGGCGCGATCATTTTGAAAGATCAGCGCATGACCCGCCATAGCGAATGCATCCTGTGCCAAACCTGCCAAACGGTTTGCCCGAACGGCGCGATATCGTTTCTGCCGTCGCCCGAGGATGCGCCCCATGGCGCAAGTGTCGGGGTGTTAGGTGCCAGACGGCAATTTGTGGTCGGCGGCTTGGCCGGTTTGGGAACGGCGGCGTTCAGCCTTCCGGGCATCCCATCCCCACCAAATGCGGCATGGCTGCGCCCGCCCGGCGCGGTGCCGGAGGCCGATTTTCTGGCCCGTTGCGTGCGCTGTGCGGCCTGCGTGGCGGTTTGCCCCCATAACGCCTTGCAGCCGCTTTACGACGGCACCGGGGCCAGCGGCCTATTCAGTCCCGGCCTTGTTCCGGCGGGTGGTTATTGCGATCCCAATTGTTCGCGCTGCGGGGCCGTGTGCCCGACCGACGCTATTGTCGAACTGGCCGGGGACGAGCGCCTGTGGGCTAAAACCGGCACCGCCGCCATTGTTCGCGAGGACTGTCTGGCCTGGGAAAACAAAGAAAAGTGCATGGTCTGCG
>FLOH01000856.1_pt1 | contig 54149 bp, 49 predicted proteins | sample 756751 | NCBI WGS metagenome assembly FLOH01 (sample SAMEA4026879, study PRJEB14308) | marine metagenome | biome: coastal water; material: water | depth 74 m
TTTTGCCGACACCAGGTTCGCCGATGAGCACCGGGTTGTTCTTGGTGCGACGGCTGAGCACCTGCATGACTCGTTCGGTTTCGCGGACTCGGCCAATGACTGGATCGAGTTCGCCGTCGCGGGCGAGCTGGGTCATGTTGCGCCCAAATTGGTCAAGAACCGCAGAACCACTCGAGTCGGCCCCGCCGCTGCCCCTAGAGCTGGCACTGGCCTTGTCGCCTTCGCCTTCGCTGCCTGGACCGGAATAACCCGACAGGAGCTGGATTACTTGCTGGCGAACTCGGCTGAGGTCGGCACCAAGCTTGACTAGAACCTGGGCGGCGACGCCTTCGCCTTCACGAATGAGACCCAACAAGATGTGTTCGGTCCCGATGTAGTTATGCCCGAGTTGTAGCGCTTCGCGCAATGAAAGTTCGAGGACCTTCTTGGCGCGCGGCGTAAAGGGAATGTGCCCGCTGGGGGAAGACCCGCCCTGGCCAATAATTTCTTCGACTTGGCTTCGGACGGCTTCGAGCGATATGCCGAGGGATTCGAGTCCCTTAGCTGCGACGCCTTCGCCTTCGTGGATGAGACCCAACAAGATGTGTTCGGTCCCGATGTAATTGTGATTGAGCAGGCGCGCTTCTTCTTGGGCGAGTACAACGACTCGGCGGGCCCTATCTGTAAAGCGTTCGAACACCGGCGACCTCCGCACGGTAAAGGGGTGAGTGCAGTGTAGCTAGCTCACTCTTCTCTGGGGTTTCGGTCCAGCAAACTGCACCGTAGCGAGGTGTAACCAGCCCGTAAACCGAAATGTTCCCGAATTAGTGCCTATACCGGGAAATACCCTCGCTCAAAGCCACGCGGTTTGGTAGACATTTTGTAGGCCGGAGATCATCAAAGACAGGCCACAACGATTGGTTATCGCTTGGGGGTTTGGGGGGCGTAACCTTTGTGGGTGGATCAGCTCAACCCGCTTGCGGTACTTCCAACCATGCTCGACGATCTCACCCGAGTGGAAAAGGCTCTCCAAAATGCCGTTGAGGCCGACTTGGCCTTGCTGCAAGAAATTGCCTCTCACCTCATAAATGCTGGTGGCAAGCGGGTGCGGCCCGGCTTTGCGATCGCTAGTGCCGCCACGCCCCTGGTTCCCGCCCAACCGGTTAGCGACAACGTCATCTTGGGTGCGGCTGCAGTCGAACTCGTACACATTGGCTCGCTTTACCACGACGATGTAATGGATGACGGTCAGATACGTCGTGGTGTGCCGTCGGTCAATTCACTTTGGGATAACCATCGAGCCATCCTCGCTGGTGATTTCTTGTTGGCTCGAGCTTCGGAGATTGCGGCGTCACTCGGCACCGATGTAGCTGGCCTGCTTGCCGCGACCATTGCGAAGTTGTGCGACGGTCAGATCCGTGAACTTGAGGCCGAGCACAACATCGACCGCACGTTCGAAGCATACGAAAAGTCCATTGCTGGCAAGACCGCATCACTATTGGCTACGGCGTGTCGCATCGGTGGCATTACCGGCCAACTTCCGGCCGATCACATCGAAGCCGTGACCAACTTCGGCGAGGCGTACGGGTTTGCCTTCCAGATTGTCGACGACATACTTGATCTCACTGCCACTTCCGAACAACTCGGCAAAAAGGCCGGCAACGACATTCTCGAAGGGGTGTACACCCTGCCCGTCATCGTCGCTTTGACCGAAGCGAACGGCGCCGAACTACACGAATTGCTGTCCGACGATCTCTCCGACGCGGGTCACCAGCGAGCCCTCACTATTGTTCGCACCTCAACCGGCGTCACTGCTGCGCAGGCCCAAGCTCGACGGTGGGCCGACAAGGCCGCCGAGTCGTTGCAAACGCTGCCCGATTCTGATGCCACCGCTGCGCTGCGCGCGGCAGCAGATCATCTCATCCAGCGGGCCAAAGCCGACTTCTAGCTACAAAGCTCAGTGTTGCTCCAGCAGGTGTCGCCGGGTAGGACGCTGTCGGCACTGGATGGACCCCAACTGCCTTTTTCGTACGGCTCGACGGGATTGGGATTGTCGAGGACGCTTTGCACGATGCGCCATGCTTCTTCGACGCCATCTTGCCGGGCAAACAACCGCGGATCGCCGTTGAGCGCGTCGCCAATGAGACGCTCGTAGGGGCCAGCCAGGTCGCCGCCGAGGGCATCGCCATAATCGACCGCTAAATCAACGGGTGCACTCACCATTTCTGCGCCGGGCTTCTTGGCCTGGACAACCATGGTGATCGTGTTGTCCGGCTTCATTCGGAAAATGAGTTTGTTGGGTTCGGGCAAGAGGCCGGTGGCTCCGCCGCCAAAAAGCAGCCGGGGCGGACGTTTGAACTGGACTACTGCTTCGGTGACAGTCTCGGCCATACCTTTTCCCGCTCGGATACAGAAGGGAACATCGGCCCATCGCCACGAGTCAATAAAAGCACGAATTGCCACAAAGGTCTCGGTATCAGAATTGCTGTCGACGCCTTCCTCGTCACGGAAACCAACAAATTGCCCGCGCACGACATCATCGGGTTCAAGGGTGCGCATGGCCCGAAAGACCTTGACCTTTTCGTCGCGCATCGCGGTTTCGTCCGAGGTCGACGGTGGCTCCATCGTCAGAAGTGCAAGTACTTGCAACAGGTGGTTCTGTACAACATCACGCATCGTGCCAACGTTGTCGTAGAAACGACCCCGGCCCTCGACATCGAAATCTTCGGCCATGGTGATCCGTACGGAGTCCACGTAGTGACGGTTCCAGAGCGGCTCAAGCAAAGCATTTGCAAATCGGAAAACCATGAGATTTTGCACGGACTCTTTGCCCAAGAAATGATCGATTCGATAGATCGCATCTTCGGTGTAGTGGTGATGCAAGATCTTGTTGAGCTCTCGGGCCGAAGTCAGGTCGCGGCCAAAGGGCTTCTCGACGATGATGCGACCGGAGTTCATGCCTACTCCGGCTAGGCCGGTTGCGACCTCGTCGAAGAGGCTGGGGGGCACGGCAAGAAAAGCCACTGGACACAATGAATCGGGAAGTTTGGCTCGCAACGCCGCAAAGGTGTCAACGTGGTTGTAGTCGCCCCGCACATAGCTGAGCCGGGTGCAGAGCCGTTCAATGATCGCCCCATCGCGGCCTTCGAGTGATGCCCGAGCACGGTCGCGCAGTGCGTCGTCGTCCCATTCGGAACGGGCCACACCAATGATCGGCACGTCTAGACGTTCTTCGGATTCGAGCTCGTAAAGGGCAGGGAACAGCTTTTTGAACGCTAGATCGCCGCTGATACCAAACATGATGAGCGCATCGGCGATGCGAGCAGGCGCTTCTTCTAGGCCCAGATGGTCAGGCATCGGCCGACTTTTCGTGGTGTCCACCGAACTCTTTGCGCATGGCCGACAAAACCTTGCCGGCGTATTCGTCGCGATCTCGGCTGGCGAAACGCGAGAACAACGCGGCGGCAATAGTGTGCGCTGGGACGGCGAGGTCGATAGCAGATTCGACGGTCCAACGACCTTCGCCGCTGTCTGACACGCGCCCCTCAAACCCATCGAGATTCGGATCGACGGCTAGAGCATGCGCCGTCAGGTCGACCAGCCAAGACGAAATAACACTTCCCCGACGCCACACTTCGGCCACAGCGCCAGTGTCGATGTCGAATTGATAAGCACGGGGATCTCGCAAGGGTGCCGTTTCGGCATCTACCTCACGATCGGCACTACCCAAGTTTGCTGCTTCGAGGATGCCGAACCCTTCGGCCAGAGCGGCCATCATGCCGTATTCGATGCCGTTGTGGACCATCTTCACGAAGTGCCCGGCACCAACTGGTCCACAGTGAAGCCATCCGGCCTCGCCCGGCTTGATATCTCCCGCTACATCTGGAGTGCGCTCAGCGGTCTCGATGCCCGGCGCGAGTGATTCAAAAATTGGCGTTAGACGCTCGATCGCCTGGTCAGAGCCGCCCACCATTAGACAGAAGCCTCGCTCGCGACCAAATACACCGCCACTTGTGCCGCAATCGACTAACTCGATTCCGGCGGGCGCCAGTTCGTCGCTGCGGGCGATGTCCTCTTTGAAGTTGCTGTTGCCACCATCAATCAATATGTCGCCCGGTTCGAGGTGGGGCAAAAGATCGGCCACGGCGTATTTGACGACACCAGCGGGGACCATTATCCAGATGGCCCGAGGAGCTTCGAGAGCGGCCACGAGTTCGGCCGCAGATTCAGCACCAGTGAACCCCTCGTCACGCATTGTGTCAACGGCATCGGTATTGACATCGAAGGCCACACACTCGTGTCCGTCGGTAGCTAAGCGGCGAATCAGGTTCGCCCCCATGCGGCCTAGGCCGACCATTCCTAGTTGCATCTCACTCCTCATGTCACGTAATGGTGACCATGTCTTTGCCGTTTCTTGCAGACGCTATGTTCGCGTACTTCGGTTGGCTATGCCTGCGCTTCTTCGACCACGGTGCGTCGTCCTTCTAATGCACGGGCCAACGTCAGTTCGTCGGCGTACTCGAGATCGCCCCCAACCGGCAACCCACTCGCCAGCCGCGATACCTTCACCCCGACATTTTCTAAAAGGCGGGCTAGGTACATAGACGTTGCTTCGCCTTCAATATTGGGGTTGAGGCACAAGATGATCTCGGTGATCTTCTCATCGCCGATGCGTACTAATAGTTCGCGTACACGAAGTTGATCGGGGCCGATTCCCTCGATGGGATTGATGGCTCCCTGCAGCACGTGATAGCGGCCGCGAAACTCGCCGGTGCGTTCAACGGCCACGATGTCGCGGGGTTCCTCGACGACAGCTATTACTGTGCTGTCGCGGCGGTCGTCGCCACAAAGTTCGCATTCGACATTTTCGCTGATGTTGAAACAGGTGTCGCAAAAACGGATGCGCTTTTTGACCTCAATGATCGCTTCAGCAAGCCGGGTAGCGTCTTGCGTGGGCACCTTCAAGAGATGAAACGCTATACGTTGCGCGGATTTTGGTCCGACGCCGGGCATGCGCCCAAGTTCGTCGATGAGATCTTGAACCGGCTGGGTGTAGACCGATGCCATTGGTATCTATTCGGCCCCACCGAGCAGGCTGCCTAGGTCCATTCCACCTAGCAAACCGCCCAGATCAGGCATACCGCCGCCCGCGTTGGCATTGACTTGGGTGACCGCATCGGTGATGGCCGCTAGCACTAGGTCCTCCAGCATCTCGACATCGTTGGAGTCGACTACCTGGGGGTCGATGGTGACCTTGGTGAACTCCATCGAACCATTGACCGTGACTTTGACCATGCCACCGCCGGACTGGCCTTCGTGGGAAACCAAAGCAGCCTCGGCCTGTGACGCCATCATTTGTTGGCCCATTTGTTCGGCGGCCTCAAGCAATCCCCCGAGGTCGGGCATGCCCCCACCAGCGAGAAGATCGGGAAGTTCGGGCGTATCAGACATGGGGCTCCAGTGATTAGGACGGGTCGACGCGCTCGGCGCCGGGGAACATTTGGGCTAGACGGCCAGCGCCATCGCTGGCCTCGCCGGCATCGGTGAGTTCGTCGAGCGAAATAGAAGCCGCTTCTTCGAACGTATCAACCGGGGCTGGATCAGCGGGTGCAGCATCGATGCCTTGGACAGTGAGTCGCATCGGCACGGCCTGACCAAAATGCTTGGAGAGGGCCGCATCGATCTCGCCGCGGACATCTTTGCATCGGTCGGCGTGGATCTGGTTGGGTAAGGCAATAGCGAAGCCTTCGGCGCCGTCGTTGACGAGCGTTCCGCCCGCGAATCGTACGCTGGCTCGGCGGGGAACTTCGGCCAAAATATTATCGGTCCAAACAGCAGCAATTGCGTCGAAGGTTGCTGACACGGGTTGGGCAGGTGTCGCTGGCGCAGCATCAGGTGATTCTGGTACGGGCTCTGAAACCGGTTCATCGGCGGGCGAATCGAGAATAGGTGCAGCGTTTTCTGAGACAGCGTTTTCAGCAGCAGCAGCGTTTTCTGAGTCAGTGGTTTCGGGTTGCGCTTCGGCTTTTTGGCGTCGAATAGCCCCGAGTGATGGTTTAGCCGAACCGGGTCCGTCTAGCTTGTTGGCCAACATCTCGCGTGCTGCTGCAGCGGGTCCGCCTGCGTCGTCTTCGGGCGACTTGGTGGGCGCTGGAGCAGCAGTTGGAGTCGGTGCCGCATCAGTTGCTTTGGCAATGGTCTCTGCTGGCTGCTCCTGTACTGAGGTGGCATCGGGAGGGCGAGTTGGTGTCGGGGTTGCAGTTGGCGGCGCGCCGCGTTCTAGTCGTTCTATTCGATCGGCGAGCGCCGCTACATCAGTATCGAGGTCAGGCCGGGTAAGTCGCATGACCGCGACTTCAAGGTCGATTCGAGGGTCGGGGGCCTGACGCATTTCGACCAGAGCCGTTCCAATGGTTTCGAGCGATCGAGTAATCCGGGCAGCAGGCATGGCATCAGCCAGATTTCGGGCCAACGTGGCGTCGATCTCGGACAAATGGCTGACATCGGCACCAATAACGGTGAGGAACGTGTCGCGCAGACGACCAAGGAGCGTCTCGCCGACAATGCGGGGTTCGTGACCGGCTCGCAGAGCATTTTCTATGCCAGCAATGGCTTGGCCTGGGTTGGCATCGGCGATGGCATCGAGAATCGTGCCAACGGCATCGTCGGCGTTGCGCACACCACCCGCTGCAACAACCTGATCTAGCGACGACAATGTGTCGCGGACCGAACCGCCCCCTTCGCGGATGACGTGGGCGACAATAGTGTCGTCGATCTGGAGTTCGGCGTCTTTGGCTACCCAGCGAACGTGGGCCTCCATGACGTCGGCGGGCAGCAACTCGAAACGGAGATGCTGAGTGCGGCTGCGGATTGTGGAAACAACTTTGTGGGGTTCGGTGGTTGCCAACACAAACTTGACGTGATCGGGTGGCTCTTCAAGCGTTTTAAGCAACGCGTTCTCGGCGGCCGAAGTAAGCATGTGCACTTCGTCCAAGATGTAGACCTTGGTCCGGCCCGGTGAGCCAAGGGCCACTTTGGCAATGAGATCGCGCACCGCCTCAACGCCATTGTTGGACGCCGCATCGAGTTCATGCAGGTCATAGGAAGTGCCGTCGATGAACCCTAAGCAACTGTCACAGGTATCGCAGGGTTCGGCTTCATCGCTCAGATTGGTGCAATTAAGAGCTTTTGCCATGATGCGGGCGGTAGTGGTCTTGCCTGTCCCGCGTGGCCCACTGAAGAGATAGGCGTGGCCGGTTCGGTCTTCTCGGATCGCGTTTTGGACGGCTGCAATCACGTGTTTTTGCCCGGCTACCTCACCAAATGTGGAGGGGCGATAACGACGGTAGAGCGACTGGTAGGCCATCGATGCTGAGCTTACATCGCCAGCGGGAGGGCGGGCACTTGTTCGAACAATTGGTCGACCTAATCGAGTCCCTCAGGGCACGAAATTGCGGCCTGATTTACTAGATCACAAAAGCTCCGCGAGGTGATCTTCCAGGCCCCGGTCTCGTCTCGGTTCATTGTGGCTGTCAGCGGAAAGATCGCCGGAACCCCATCGATAAGGAAAACGTACACGAGCGTCGCCGAATCTCCGTCTTGTTTGAAGGTCGTCACGGTGGGGACGAGACCACCGAACACGGCCACAGCAATTTCGATGAGCTGGTCGCGGGTTTCGACAAGCTGGTCACCGGACTCCATTGCTCCCGCGACGTCGACCGACAAGTGCGACGACTCCATCACCGAGACAAACGCCTCGATAGCTGCCGTTTCGTCGTCGGTCTGCGGCTCGTACTGGTCATAGCTCGGACGTTTGGGTCGAACGGTCTCGGTGGGGTGACCCCCGACAATTTTGGTCGCCGAAACGGTTAGCAAACCGCCATCCATGTCAGAAAAAAACAACATGTCGCCAATGATGGCTAGCCCAGAGGTTGTCGCAGGAATCCAGGTACGGGCCGTTATCTCAACCGTGGTGGGGTCGATGCGAACCAGAAGTTTCGGGAGAGATCCATCGATGGGTGATGCCAGCGACCATACGAAGCCTCCGGCGTACCGTGGGGTGGAAACAGTGCGTAGGGGCGGACCATCGGCACCTATGTCCAGTGTGTTCAGTTCGCCGGTAGCCACATCAAGGACCGACGTGTATCCGATGCGTCGCCAAGTAACCCAAGGTTCGCCCTCGACCATGGTCACCACCGCGGGAATCGGAAAGCTCGGGTACACCTTGAGCGCCGAACTCGAGCCCCGTTCGCCAATCCCGATCTGATACACAGATTCGAGCGTGGCGATGGTGTGGGTTTCTGTTACGGCGAACCCAGTGGCGCCTGCCCCGGGGAGGTCGATTTCGGTGACAATCTGACCCGTTTGGGTGTCTATGCCAGTTACCGACGTTTGGGTGAATATCCCGTGCCCACGATCGAAGTCCCATTGCTTTTGAAGCGCCCACACAACGTTGCCATCCACGGAGTCGGCAAATTGATTGCGAGCGTCGGCCGGTAACGCCACATTGGTTGCGGTCAATGTGGTTGGGTCCAAAATTCGGGCGACCGTGCGATCACCGTCGAGAAGTACGACACCAAAGGGCCCTACCTGAAGCAAGTTCTCGTTGAAGGGACCATCAGTAGGTGGGGTAACGACGGGCATCCGAACAACAATTTCGCCCGTGTCTGGGTCGATGCGAAGCACCTCACTGGATCCGTCCTCCCCCGGCAGTGTCATCGCAAAAAGGGAGGTCCCGTCGGACCGAAGAGTGATGACCCGTTGGCCATTGGGACCCAACGGTTCTACCTCAGCAAACGGAATAGCCCATTGGTCGGTTGGAAGCACCTCTGGAGTAGGCGTGGTCAATATTGCGACGGGTGGTTCGGTTGCTACCGGCGCAGCGGCCGGTTCAGCAGGTACAGATGTACACCCGGACAACACCAACGTGACACACACCAAAATCCCCCCTACAACGCTCTGCATTCCAGCCATGGTGCAAGAACTTACCCCACCACCGCATGTCTATTGGACGAGGTAGTGAATTGCGAGATTACCGGGTGCACGGTCCTAGTCCGTTCGTTACTAGTGCTACCTCTGCGTCACTTAGCCGGCCATCGACGCGTTCGAGACGGCCGACCGCATTTGGGTGACCGGCGGTGCTCGCTCGTTGCGCTGTCTCGGCCTCGGCAATAGCCACTTCTAGTAAACGCTGGGTGGTCTCATCGAAACCATCCTGACTACTGAGATCCACGATGAGGTGATCGAGCGCGATTACCAAGTTGCTCGAGAATTCTTGAAACTCTTCATCGGTAATCGAACTGATCCACTCAATATCGCCCACCGTGGTGCCGCTGGACGCATCACCAAAGGCCACCGCTCGGAAAGTCGCACAAGCGACTTGCGGAGAAACCTTGACGTCGACGGGCGTCTCGTCACTGGCGGCGACAACTCTTTCGGAGGAGTTATTTGATGAATTAGACCAGACAATGATGCCCCCCAGTACGGCGACGGCGGCCACAAGTAGTGCTAACACGGGACCACTGCGCAATTTCGGATTACTGTTCGGCGATCTATGGACGACCAGATCGTCTAGATCGGCATCGTGGTCGCGATTGTCGGCAGTATCCATCAGCCGTTCGGTACGAACATTGATGCTGTCGTTAAGTTCGGTCCACAGCCGGTTGCGGAACACCTCCGGGATGGGCACGGGCCGGTCAATGGCCGCAAACAGCTCGTCGAAATTCTGATCGTCGTTCATCGGCGATCACCTACGTAGTGCGTTTGAAATGCCTTGCGGGCCCGAGCGAGAAGCGACTCAGCGGCTCTTACTGTTAACGACAGTTCTTCGGCCACTAGGGGCACCGAATGTCCTTCGAGGTGTCGCATGACTAGTGCGGCTCGGTAGTGCGTGGGCAGCGCATCTAGTGCCGCTAATACCGCTTCGCGGCGGGCCACCGTGGCCACCCATTCGGACGGGAAATCGACAGTGCCGACGGGGTCGGCCAGCAGGTGCCGTTTGCGTTCGTGGGTGGCAGTGCGTCGCCACTCGTCGACAACTTTGTTGCGAGCCACACTCATGAGCCATTGGACCGTAACTTGGCTTGACCTGCCGTCGGTCAAAGCCACGACCGCCGCGTGAAAAACTTCGGCGGTTATGTCTTCTGCCACGGTCTCGCCGACCCGCGTCACGGCATATCCATATATCTCGTCGGCATGATCGTCGTAGAGACGACGCAACTTGTCGATACCAGGAGTGGAAACACTCACAGATACACCTGACGGGAGAGAAAAGGGCCCAAATAGTCCGGAAAACGCAGTGTAGAAGATCGGTGACTTTGAAGCCGCAGTCCGAACAAGTCGCCCGCCTAACTGCGACCCCAAAGAACTGGTTCGCCACCTGATATATATGTTCATCGGTTGACGAGGCCGTTTCCGTCGAAATTTCTCAGAAATTTCTGATAACGACCGCAAAAGAACCTAAAACAAGCAAAAATCCCGTTCTCGAAAGTGATGACCAGGCAATCTGCGGCACACCAACGGCTTCGCTGAGAGCTGCTGCCTTCCGGCCCTGACTCGGTTCACAAACGTCGATTGCACAGGACCCGGTCATCACATTCCAGAACGGGACAAGATCAGGGTACCCTGTTCGCTCCCGACCCGTTTAGACGGGTCATGGAGGGATGCGAGAGCGGCCGAATCGGCTCGCTTGGAAAGCGAGTGTGGGGAAACTCACCGTGGGTTCGAATCCCACTCCCTCCGCCATGTGATGTGTCAAGACATCGGAAACCCTCGAACCTACGGGTTCGGGGGTTTCTTACGTTTTGAAGCGTGGTTGGTAGCCGATGTTTGGGTCCAGGATGAGTTTGCGGAGGATCTCTCCGGTGGTGGTGTTGATGACGCGGATGTTGAGGTCATCGATGATCAAGATGACCTTGGCTCGGGTGTGGGCGCGTCCGATTCCGATGTGGTGCATGCGTCCGTCGCGGCGTAGGGATACCTTGCCGGTTTTGTCGACGCGGTCATAGCGGACGCGGTGATGAATTCGGTGATCGCCAGCAGGGTGATCTTTGGGCCGTCGGGTGTACGCGACATGTGGCGGGACTCGCCCGATGCTGGAGTGGGGCCGGCGGTAGTTGTATTCAGATACGAAGGCGTTGATGGTTTGTCGCAGTTCGCTGATTGTGGTTGCTGGTGGTTTTGCGGTTGACCATTTTTTCATGGTTTGTTGGAACCGTTCAACCTTGCCGCAGGTGGTTGGGTGCCCAGGTTGGGAGTTCTTTTGGGTTATGCCGAGTGTGGCTAGTCGGGTCTCGAAGCGGTTGCGGCCGCCAACTCCGGTGGCGAGCCGCGTTGTGTAGACCATGCCGTTGTCGGTGAGTGTTGAGGCCGGGTAGCCGTGCTGGGCTGCGGTTTTGTTGAATGTGTCGACGACGATGCGGGCGGTGATGCGCGGGTAGGTCTCGACGCACAGAGCGAATCGTGAGTGATCATCAAGCCAAGTAATTGTTTCGGTGTTAGTTCCGTCGGCGAGGTAGATGTGGGTGAAGTCTGATTGCCAGGTTTCGTTTGGCAGGTCGGCTTCGAAACGGATGTAAGAGGATTTGGGGCGTTTGTTTGGTTCGGGTTCTACGAGCCCGGCGGCAACGAGGCGGCGTCGGATTGTTGCCACTGATACGTCGATGTCGTGGTGGTGTTGCAGGTGCCATTGAATGGTTTTTGGTCCGGCGTCAAGGCCTTTGGAAGTGAGTTGTTCGCGTAGGTTCACCACTGTTTCGTTCACGACATCGGCAACCCTGCCCGGTGAGGTCTTTGGACGTCTCGAACCCGGTTCGAACGCGGCGACCCCTTCGACACGATGGCGCGCTATGAGCTTGGAGACCCAGCTCTTGGAAACCCCGTACAACACGGCTGCTTCGGTCTGGGAGAGACCTTCGACGGTGACTGACAAGATGATCGCGCGGGCTTTGGACATCCACCACAATCACCCACCGAGAGTTTCCTATGTCCTGACACATAGTTTCCTATGTCCTGAACCACAACACCATCACCTCCACTCTGCGATGTTGTAAGACATCAGAAACCCTCGAACCTACGGTTCGGGGGTTTCTTACATTTTAAAGGTGGGGTGGGCTCGTCGCCGTAAGTCGGGGCCGGCGAATTGGGCGGTCCGGTGTCATAGCAAACCTTCCGGAGTTGCGCAGGCGCCCGAGACGGACCACGATCACAGAATGACTTCCGTAGATTCAGCACTTGCCGCTCGGCCATGGGTCCCGGCCGATTGCGAGGCGACCGTCCAGGCTGCCGCCGCCCGGGCCGCCAACGCCGAGGCCGCACAACGGGCCCAGATGATCGACGATCTCATCAGTGCCAACACCTCCATCCACGATGTTGAATGCGTCAATCTCAACCCGGCATCGAACACCATTGGGCCCCGCGCCAATGCGGCCTTGGCTTCCGGTCTGGGTTCGCGCGCTTCACTGGGTTACCCCGGCGGCAAGTACGAGATGGGCCTCGAAGCCATCGAGCAAATCGAGGTCATCGCCGCCGAACTTGCGGGTGAAGTCTTCGGTGCTTCCTACGCCGAGGTTCGGATTCCTTCGGGGGCGATTGCCAACCTGTACGCCTTTATGGCCTGCGCCCAACCCGGCGATTCCATCATCGTTCCTCCCGCCACTATCGCCGGCCACGTCACCCATCATGCGGCCGGCGCAGCTGGGCTCTACGGGCTTGTGGCCCACGAAGCGCCCATCAATCCCGGCACGTACACAATCGACGTCGACGCACTCGCCGATCTCGCGGCGACGGTCCAACCCAAGGTGATTTCTGTGGGCGGCAGTCTCAATCTCACCCATCACGATGTGGGTGGTGTCCGTCGCGTTGCCGACACCGTTGGCGCCAAGGTGCTGTTCGATGCCGCCCATTTGTCGGGTCCGATTGCCGGCGGTGCCTGGCCCAATCCCCTGGCCGACGGTGCCCATGTCATGACCATGAGCACCTATAAAAGCCTAGGTGGCCCCACCGCTGGACTGCTCGTTACCAACGATGCCGCTATAGCGGAACGTGTGGATGCCATTGCCTACCCCGGCCTAACTGCCAACTTCGATGCGGGCAACACGGCCGCACTGGCCCACACGCTGAATGACTGGCTGGCGTACGGCTCAGACTATGCGAACACGATGACAGCCTGTGCCACACAACTCGCAACTTGCCTCCAAGGGCGTGGTGTTCCCATTCACCAAGCGGGCGGTCAAGCAACGTTGTCGCATGCTTTTGCGCTCGATGCACGCCAAACGGGCGGCGGACACAACACTGCCTTTCACCTGCGCCAAGCCAACCTCTTGGCCTCGGCCATCGGCCTTCCCTCCGGACTCGACGATGGGCTACGGATCGGCACCAACGAACTCGTTCGCTGGGGAGCCACCGTCGAGGACATGGACCCGCTGGCCGGACTCATAGCCCGTGCCCTGCAGTCCGACAAGCCCCACGACGTTGCCGCCGACGTATCCGCCTATCGCATCCAATTCACTTCAGTGCACTACACCCGCTAGTCCTCCGACCGGGTCGGGTGCAAGGCAACGTTGACAACTTCTTCACAGAAGAAGACCCGTTCGGCGAAACGGTTGAGGGCGACATAATCGCCCAATGCTAAACCTTGCTAGCCAACCGACTGGCATGGAGAATTGGTTCGGTATAACCCGAAGGTTGCTCGACGCCCTTTAGGACCAAGTCCAAAGCACCTTGGTAAGCCTCCCCATCAAAGGATGGAGCCATTGGTTTATACGTATGATCGTCGGCGTTTTGGCGGTCGACGATTGCGGCCATCTTCTCGAACGTGGCTCGTACCTGCGCTTCATCCACGATTCCGTGGAGTAGCCAATTGGCGATGTGTTGCGACGAAATGCGGCAGGTGGCTCGGTCTTCCATGAGGCCAACGTCGTTGATGTCGGGCACCTTGGAGCAGCCAACACCCGCGTCTACCCAGCGGACGACATAGCCCAGAATGCCTTGAACGTTGTTGTCGATCTCGGCTTGGATTTCCTCGGCGGTCCATGAGGGGTCGGCCGTTACGGGGATCTCCAGCAAGTCTTCTACCGACCCACGGCGACCGTTGGCCTCCAGGTCGGCAACGAGTTCTGTCTGCACCTCGAGCACGTCGACTCGGTGATAGTGCGTGGCGTGCAGCGTGGCTGCGGTTGGCGACGGCACCCAAGCGCAGTTAGCGCCGGAGCGAGGATGGCCGATCTTCTGGTCGAGCATGTCGCTCATCAGATCGGGCGCAGCCCACATGCCCTTGCCGATCTGGGCCCGACCGATGAAACCGCAGCCCAAACCGATGTCAACGTTCCAGTCTTCGTAGGCGCCAATCCATCGTTCGGCTTTCATGTCGCCCTTGCGGACCATTGGTCCGGCATGCATGGAGGTGTGGATTTCGTCGCCGGTGCGATCGAGAAAGCCGGTGTTGATGAAAGCGACACGAGACTGGGCGGCACGGATGCACTCTTTGAGATTGAGTGTGGTGCGGCGCTCTTCGTCCATGATCCCGATCTTCACCGTGTTGGGTTCAAGACCCAGGATCTGTTCGACCTTGGTGAAGATGTCGTTGGTGAAGGCAACCTCAGCCGGCCCGTGCATCTTCGGTTTGACCACATAGACCGAACCGTGGCGGGAGTTGCGATCGCCACCGGTCTTCGCCAGATCGTGCATGGCGCATAGCACCGACACCAAGGCGTCCAGCAGACCTTCGGGGATTTCGTTGCCGTCGCCATCGCGAACCGCAGGAGTAGTCATCAAGTGTCCGACGTTGCGGGTAAGCAAAAGTGAGCGACCCGTGCGTTGCAACGTTGAACCGTCGGCAGTGGTGAAGGTCTTGTCGGGATTGAGTTTGCGTTCAAAGGTGACATCACCCTTGGAGACTGTCTCGTGAAGATCACCCTTCATAAGGCCAAGCCAGTTGTGGTAGGCCTGGGCCTTTTCTTCACTGTCGACAGCAGCGACGGAGTCTTCGAAGTCGACGATGGTGGTCAGCGCCGATTCGAGCATCACATCGGCCACATGGGCTTTGTCGGTAGCGCCGACCTGATGGGTGGCGTCGATAACGATCTCGATGCCAAGGCCATTTTGTTCAAGCAACACACTGGTAGGGGCCGCGGCATCACCGGCGAAGCCAACGAACTGCGACGGATCGGCTAGCGCAACGGATGCCGATCCAACTTGGACGGCAAACGCTCCGTCAATGACCGAATAGTTCGTGGCTTCGGCATGGGAGCCGACTGCCAATGGCACAGTCTCGTTGAGGAAGCCACGAGCCCAGGCAACGACTCGATCACCACGGTCGACGCTGTACGGGCCAGGATCGGGCAGATCGCCCATGGCGTCGGTGCCGTAGAGCGCGTCGTACAACGACCCCCAACGAGCATTGGCCGCATTGAGGGCATAACGGGCGTTGGTAGCTGGGACTACCAGTTGTGGTGCCGGGATCGACCGGATCTCAGGGTCGACGTTGGTGGTCTCGATGGTGAAGTCGGGGCCTTCGGGCAACAGGTACTCGAGGCCTTCGAGAAAGCCTCGGTACTTCACCGCATCATGGGGTTGGCCAGCGCGCTCGGTGTGCCAATCGTTAATGGCCGTCTGCATTGCCTCACGCCTGGCGAGCAGGGCTCGATTGCGTGGACCAAAGTCGGCGACAAGTTCGGCCATGCCCGCGAAGAATTCGTCGGGTGCTATACCAGTGCCCGGCAAAGCCTGGTTGACGAGCAGAGCGTGTAGCTCTGCGCCCACAACCAGGCCAGCCTCGTGGATAACTTCCATCTGCGTTCCCCCGGTTGGCAAGTTGGAAAGATCCAAATTATGCCAGATAAATAGTCGTTAACCGAACTGGTTCATGGTGTTGTCGACGCCTTCTGCCTTCAATGCCTGATCGCCGGAGAAGTACTCCTTGTGATCGTCACCGATGCTGGATCCGGCCATGTCCTGGTGTCGGACACACGCAATCTGCTGGCGGATCTCTTTACGTTGCACACCACTGACGTAGGCCAGCATGCCTTCCTTGCCGAAGTAGCCCTTGGCTAAGTTGTCGGTGGACAACGCTGCAGTGTGGTAGGTCGGCAAGGTGATCAAGTGGTGGAACATGCCTGCTTGACGGGAAGCGTCCGCCTGGAACGAGCGAATCTTGACATCCGCTTCGATACCCAGCGGGGTGTCGTCGTAGGAGACATCCATGAGCGCTTCACGGTCGTAAGGGCTGAGGTCCTTGCCCTCTTCGGCCCATCCGTCGTAGATCTGCTGACGGAAGTTGAGCGTCCAGTTGAACGACGGCGAATTGTTGTAAACCAGCTTGGCGTTGGGGACTACCTCGCGGATGCGATTGACCATTCCTGCGATCTGACCAATCTCGGGCGTGGCGGTTTCGATCCACAGAAGGTCGGCTCCACCCTGGAGGCTGGTGATGCAGTCAAGGACGCAGCGATCTTCACCGCTGTCGTCCATGAACCGGTAGAGGCCGTTGGGGAGACGTTCGGGGCGAACGAGCTTGCCGTCGCGCTTGATTACAACGTCACCTTCGTTAACGTCGTCAGCCGAAGTGATTTCGTCGGCGGCGAGGAATGCTCGGTATTGCGCAGCAAGGTCGCCGGCACTGGTCGAGACGGGAATCTTCTGCGTCAGGCCGGCGCCGAGGGAGTCGGTGCGGGCGACGATGACACCATCGTCGACACCAAGTTCGAGGAATGCATAACGGACGGCATTGATCTTGGCGAGGAAGTCGGCATGGGGGACGGTGACCTTGCCATCTTGGTGACCACACTGCTTGGCGTCGGACACCTGGTTTTCGATTTGGATGCAAGCAGCACCGGCTTCGATCATCTTCTTGGCGAGAAGATAGGTGGCTTCTTCGTTACCAAAACCGGCATCGATGTCGGCAATGATCGGAACGATGTGCGTCTCGAAGTTGTTGATCTGTGACATCAGCGATGTTTCTTCGTTGATATCGCCTGCCGCACGGGCGGCATCGAGGTCATGGAAGAGTTGGTTGAGCTCACGAGCATCGGCCTGCTTGAGGAAGGTGTACAGCTCTTCAATCAGGGCTGGTACTGAGGTCTTCTCGTGCATCGACTGATCGGGAAGCGGGCCAAATTCACTGCGCATAGCGGCAACCATCCAACCCGATAGGTAGAGGTAGCGCTTGTCGGTGGTGCCGTGATGCTTCTTGATGGAGATCATCTTCTGCTGGCCAATGAAACCGTGCCAGCAGCCGAGGCTCTGGGTGTAACGCGACGAATCTGCGTCGTAATCGGCCATGTCCTTGCGCATTATGGCCGCGGTGTAGCGGGCGATGTCAAGACCGGTGCGGAACCGGTTCTGCAAGGTCATGCGGGTGGCGTGTTCGGGGGAAATGTCGTTCCAGGCATTGCCTTGGCTCTCGACCAAGTCCGCGAAGGAAGACAGATTTTGTTCATAGGTAGACATATCGACGTAACTTTCGTTGATTACGAGATTTAAAGGGCTCGGAGTTGTGCTGCGGAGCTGAGGGGTCTTGGCGTGGCCTACGACTCGCCGCATGCAGTGAGGTCGAACCCCATCTGGATGCTGGCGGGCAACTCGCGCAACTCGGCGAAGCTCAGGTCACTGAGGAGTTCACGGTGGTCCACGGCGCCATTAATGTTGGTGGGATTAAACGGTGCATAGTTCATAATGTGACTCTTTCTGTGATTGGAGGCCAGTGTCTCCGGCTTCGCATCTATAGATTGTCGTGTTCCACCGTATTCGCCAACAATCTTTTGTTATAAAATCGAACATTCTTTCCGAAAACACCGGATATTGACTTACTCAGCTGTCGTAGGATTGATGTTTCTTATGAATTTGGCACAAATATTGACTACCTGAACTATCCGGTATTCTTAAATGCCCAGGAATCTTCGATCCTTCCCGCGGTGGAGCCCGGACAATAACCTTCCTTTGTATGTATTTGTCCGTACTTGACGTATGGTTCTATCTGTGGCTATCAGAACCCTCTCCCGCGATCACGATTTACCGCTTTGGGTGCAGCTTGAGGCTGATCTACAAATACGCCTCGAAGAAGGCGAGTTCGATGAACGGTTTCCTACCGATCATCAACTAGTTGAAGAGTACGGCGTTAGTCGCCATACGGTCCGCGAAGCTATTGGGCACTTGAACAAGACCGGGTTGCTTCGTCGTAAGCGGGGTCGTGGCACGGTGGTCAACCGCACCGAGTTCGAACAAACACTGGGTTCGCTGTACAGCCTATTTCAGTCAATCGAGGCCTCTGGGGTAGAACAAACCAGCGAAGTCTTGGCTCTTGAGATTGTGAAGGATTCCGTTGCGGCCGATCATTTGGGCCTAGATGGTGAAACCGACCTCGTCTATCTCGAACGTCTCCGTCTGGCAGGAGGCGAACCGCTCGCCGTCGACCGCACTTGGCTCCCCCTTGATGTGGGCGAACCGCTCCTCGACCGTGATTTCTCGCACACGGCGTTGTACATCGAAATTGAGGCAAGCACCGGGAGTCGGCCAAATCGCGGCTGGGAACGACTCATGCCCATCATCCCGACTGCTGGCGATCGGCAGCACCTGTTGTTGGGAAACCGCGATGCTGCGTTCCGACTGGAGCGTCTCGGATTTCGCGACGACACGCCCATCGAATGGCGGGTAACCACTATCCGAGGAGACCGTTATCGCTTCGTTGCCGACTGGTCTATGGGCGCTACTTCCGAGCTAAAACTCGCTCCCAACTAGTCATAAAACACGCCGCACTTGCATTCAAGATCATTTGTCCGTACATTTAGATATATGTCGAGCCGAAGGAACATAACTGCCGCACGGCCCGATGTGGCGCGCTACTGGCCTGATGTCCTCGCCGGGGTAACCGTCGCCTCACTGTTTATTCCTCAGGCCATGGCCTACGCCCTCCTTGCTGGACTTCCCCCCGAGGTCGGTCTCTATGCCGCCACGGTTCCAGTGGCCGTTTACGCACTGTTCGGCACATCTCGCGTCCTCTCCATTGGGCCAGCGGCCATGGTCGCCGTTATGACAGCGGCAGCAGTCAGTTCTCAGGCTGATGAAGGCACGGCCGAATATGTCGAAGTTGCGGCAGTACTGGCCATCTTGGTGGGTGCCGTGTACCTGGTTCTGTATGGCGCCCGACTCGGCCGCATCGTCAGCCTGATCACACCCCAGGCGCTCATTGGTTTCACCACTGGAGCCGTGGTGCTGATTGCGGCCAGTCAAATTAAACACTTCCTCGGGCTAGACATTTCGCGTCACCGCCAACTTCAGAACACGTTGAAAGTCGCTATCGAAAATCTCGACGGCGTTCACGGGCTAACGCTCGCCGTCGCTCTTACCAGTGTCGTAGTCCTACATCTACTGAAGACCTATTTGGGGCGACTTCCTGGGTCTTTGGTCGTCGTTGTTCTCGCCGTTATTACCTCAGCCGTGTTCGACCTGGGAGATCATGGCGTGGGCACCGTGGGAAATATCCCGGCCTCGTTGCCATCATTTAATTCTCCAACCATGGACGGATCACTTGTACTCGCATTGCTCCCGGCTGCCTTGGCAATCATGCTGGTTGGGTATGTGCAATCAATTGCGATCGCTCAGATGTTCACGCAGGACAAACCGGTGAGCCCAAGCCGCGAACTTCGAGCGCTAGGTCTGGCCAATGTTGCCTCCGGATTCTTCAGCGGAATGCCTGTGAGCGCCAGTTTCTCTCGCACCGCGGTGAACGCCCGGGCCGGAGCGAAGTCAGCCGTCGCGTCCCTCGTCGCAGTGGGCATGATCGTGCTCACGTTGCTTGTGCTGACGCCTGCCTTCGAGGTTCTTCCCACCGCGGCGTTGGCCGCGATTATCATCGTGGCGGTCCTCGGAATGATAGACATCCCCAAGATTCGCGAATACGCTCTCCATCGTCCATCACTTATTGTGATGCTGGTTGTTGGCCTCGTCACCGTTGCCGTGGGTATTGAATATGGCATTGTTGCTGCCGCCATTGCCTCCGTTATTACCCATCAACACAATCCCCTTACCGCCGGAAAAACTCTCGAAGTGGTCTCATGAGGCTCACCCAGTACTACCTCGATTGCTTGTCCCAAGCCTCGTACCTCATTGGCGACGAGACCACAGGTCGCGCCGTGGTGGTGGATCCGCGTCGTGATGTGGGTGAGTATGTGGCCGATTCCGAAGCAGCGGGATTCACGATCGAACTAGTCATTGAAACCCATTTCCACGCCGATTTCTTGTCCGGTCACCTTGAGCTTGCCGAGGCAACCGGAGCCGAAATCGTCTTCTCGTCTGTGGCCACCACCGAATTTGCATCTCGTGCGGTCCACCACGGCGAGCGGTACTCCTTAGGCGATGTACTCCTTGAGTTCCGACACACCCCTGGGCACACGCCGGAGTCGATGAGCATTGTTGTTTGGGAGCACGCCGACGATGCCGAGCCCTATGCGGTACTGACGGGTGACACGCTGTTTATTGGCGATGTGGGCCGACCTGATCTATTGGGTTCGTTGGGTATTACCAAAGAAGAACTGGCCAATCAGTTGTACGACAGTTTACATAACGAGATTCTCACGTTGCCTGATTCCACTCGGGTCTACCCCGCTCACGGGGCGGGATCAGCATGTGGCAAGAACCTGTCCACCGAAACATGGTCCACAATCGGCGATCAGCGCGAAACCAACTATGCGCTCACTGCACCCGACAAGGCCACCTTTGTCGGTCTGGTTACCGAAGGCCAGCCACCAGCACCGGGGTACTTCGTCTACGACGCCGTGCTCAATCGCAAAGATCGCGAGTTGCACGACGAGACCGAGTTACCGGTGGCGTTGTCCCTAGTGGAAGCAACAATTTTGGCTGATGGTGGGGCGATATTGCTCGACGGGCGCGACCCCGAAATCTTTGCTCATGGTCACCTAGCTGGGTCAATCAACGTTGGGCTACAGGGTCGCTACGCCGAGTTTGCCGGGTCGATGTTTACCTCCGATGTCGACATCGTGTTGGTTGTCGACGAGGGCTTCGAACTGGAAGCAAAGAACCGCTTGGCTCGCATTGGATTCGACCGTGTGGTCGGCTTCCTTAGCGATCCGCCTGCGGTTATGGCCGCCCACCCCGACCGTACCGCGGTGGCTTCTCGCCTTACCGGTACACAGTTCCGCGAACGCCAGGCCGCGGTTGCTGGTCTACAACTGGTCGACGTTCGCCATCCGGGCGAAGTTGCTTTAGGTGCCCTTGATGGGGCTATCTCGATACCAGTCGGGCAAATTCCTGCTCGTTTGGAGGAGCTTGATGCTGATGCCCCCACCGTTGTGTATTGCGCGGGCGGATATCGCTCATCGGTCGCCGCTAGCCGGTTGCGTCAGGCTGGGTTCACCGATGTGAGCGACATCATTGGTGGATACCTCGCGGTTAGTTAAGGGCTGTTCCTAACCCTGGAGGTGAGGAATAACTCGATCCAAGATGGTGTCGAGGTTAGATTCCGACGTCGCAAAGTTGAAACGGATGTAGCCATCGCCTCCCGTTCCAAAGAGGTTGCCTTCGGAGAAGCGCACTTTAGCGATCTCCTTCAAACGATCGGCCGGATCGGCACCCAAACCACAGGCACTCACGTCGAGGAACGCTAGATATGTCGCCTCGGGCCTATGCCCTTTCACCAACGGCGCCTCCGTTGCCAGGCGGTCAAAAAGCTGTTGGCGGCGGGCCACCAAATACGGCATGAGCCCATCAAGCCATGCGTGGCCATGCGTCCAAGCAGCGATGGTGGTGTCAAGACCGGCCCGACTGGCACGGCCGAGCAGTAACGGCGGATTGGCCTTAACAAATCGGTCCTGGAGGTCAGCATTGCCGAAGACCCCTAGTGCGGCCCGCACCCCGGAGAGGGCAAAGGTCTTCCCGGCCGACACCACACTGATGACACGCTCGGCGGCGCCGTCGATAGTTAGCAGGGGGCGAAATTCAGTGCCAGGGAAGACGATGTCGGCGTGGATCTCGTCGGAAATAATGACGATGTCATGTTTCGCTGCCACGGCCACCATGTCGGTTAGCTGTTGGCGCGACATAACTCGGCCGGTGGGATTATGCGGATGCGCCAACAGCATCGATCGGACCCGAGGGTTCATGGTAAGTACCCGGTCAAGTTCATCGACGTCGAACTCCCACCCGGTTTCGGTGTTCTTCATCTTCCATTCGACTTGTTCGCGGCCCGTTTGTCCCGACACCATCAAGAAAGGGAAATAGATGGGTGGTGTCACCACGAACGCCTCATCCGGGGCACTCATTGCGGTAATCCCGGCAAACACGCCTTGGAGACAATCCACAAGTGGCTGTGTGAGTTCGGGATCGATATCCCAGTCGTAGCGATCCTTCGCCCATTTGGCATAGGCCGGGCCAATCAGACTTTGGTGAACGCAGTAGCCAAAGGCTTCTTGGTCGGCCACGAGGTGCATGGCATCGGCAATCTCGGGCGGGCGCTTGAAATCGTGCTCAGCTATCCATGCCGGAAGAACTTCTGGGCCGTCGATAGTCCACTTGCGTTGGTGTGCATCACGTTTATTTTGCACGTCGAAGTCATCGAAGAATCGGTGGTCATACGCAGGTGGACTCATGGCGCCAATCAAATCGGGAACAGAGGGATACTGACCGTACCTCATCGACTAGATGTCCCCGAACTCGCCACGGAAACCGGCCCACGAGTATGCGAGTATGTAGGGGTGACTGCAACTACCGCTGATAACGACGCCCGACCTGCGATACCGGATGGGTTTGTGATTGTTGTCAAACAGGACTGCCCGACCTGCGTGCTTGTCGCGCCCGTTCTGATCGAGTTGGGGTCTGGTGATCAGACGGTGACCGTCTATTCGCAAGATGATGCCAATTTCCCGGTTGCGGCCGAGTGGGTCATCAACGACACCGATCTGGCAATGTCGTGGCACCACGAGATCGAAACGGTTCCGACGGTGCTGCGAGTGAGCAACGGTGTAGAGACCGACCGCATTGTAGGTTGGAGCGCATCGCAGTGGCGCACATTTTTTGACAAGCCAACATTGGGCGAAGACATCACCGACTATGCGCCGGGCTGCGGCTCACTGAGCGTCGATCCCAGTCGTATCGATGCCTTGCTCGCTTTGTACGGCGGCACTGGACTAGCCAGCCGCCGGGTTGAGTTCGCGGAGCTTGAAGATGAGCCCGAGGCCATGTTTGATCGCGGGTGGACCGACGGCCTGCCGATCGTTGCGCCCACCGAGACCCGGGTGGCGCGCATGCTTGAGGGTACGACGCGTCATGCCGACGACATGGTGGCCATAATTCCTCCGAACCTCATCGAGTGCTCAGTGGAGAAGGTGGCCATCAATGCGGTGATGGCTGGCTGCAAGCCCGAGTACTTGCCAGTTGTGCTCACTGCCCTTGAGGCGGTGTGCACCGATGAGTTCAACATGCACGGCGTGTTGGCCACAACGATGGGTGTCGGGCCAATCTTCATCATCAATGGTCCAATTCGTGATCAGATTGGGCTCAACTCCGGCATCAACGTCTTCGGTCAGGGCAACCGGGCCAACATGACTATTGGCCGAGCCGTTCAACTCGTTGTCAAGAATGTTGGCGGTGGCGAACCGGGCGGCATCGACCGTGCCACGCATGGCTCACCGAGCAAGCTGGGATTCTGCTTTGCTGAAGATGAGGAAGGTTCAGCGTGGGAGCCGCTCTCGGTTGAGCGAGGGTTTGCCGAAGGCGTCAACACAGTTACTGCTTACTGTGGTGAGGGTCCGCACATCGTGATCGATCAAACGTCACGAACACCGGAGTCGCTGGCCAAGTTGCTGGCCATGTCTTTGCTGAATGCCAATGGTCCACGCACGTTCTTGGGGATTGATGCCATGTTGGTGGTGTCGCCCGAGCACATGAGCCGATTCGCCGACGCTGGTTGGTCAAAGGCTCGGCTGCGTGAAGAGTTGGACAAGTACCTCACTGTTGATGGCGCAACCGTTGCTCGTGGTGTCGATGGCATCGAAGATGGTGTCCCTGACATCTTTGCGGGGGGTCCAGTACCCAAGTTCAACCCGGATGGCGGGTTGCACATCGTGCATGCGGGCGGCCCGGCCGGTTTGTGGTCGGCAATCATCGGCGGTTGGGTCACCGGGCAAAAAGGTTCGATCACAACCACGCGCGAAATCACCCCCTAACGACGAAGTAAGGTCATTTCTGATGAGCATTGTTCTTGATCCCACCAACGAGTCAACACCGACTTCGCGCGAGCTTGTCGAGCGACCAGCAACACTGGCCGGCCTCACCGTCGGACTACTCGATATTTCAAAGCCGCGGGGCAACGTCTTCTTGGATCACCTCGAAGGCCAACTTGCCAATCGCGGTGCCACGGTAAAGCGCTATATGAAGCCCACGTTCTCTAAGCCGGCCCCAGTTGATCTGCGTCACAAAATCGCCACCGAGTGCCATGCGGTGATTGAAGCGCTCGCCGATTGAGGATCTTGTACAACGTGCAGTGTGCACGACATCAGCGATCTTGAACGACGAGGAATTCCCGGAGTGTTTGTGGCGTCCGACGTCTTCGTCGATGCCGCCCAAACCCAGGCCACAGCGTTGGGTCTAGACGTAGCAAGGGTCTTTGTGGCTCACCCAATCCAGGACCGAACCGACGCCGAGATTATCACATTAGCTGACGGAGCAATCGATGCTCTCGTCGCCGCCATTACGGCGTCATAGAGCAACTGTTGCGAAGTGAGAATGCAACTCATCGAAACCCACACCAAGCCAGCCGGCATAACCACATAGCCGCCCGCCATGCCGGCCTTCCAGCCCACCCATAACCTGGCGTTGCACTATTGTCTGAGAACACACCACCTGTTGTTCCGGGAGAACTTATGACCAATGAAATTGCCCGACTTGATGCCATTGGCCAAGCCGAACTAGTCCGTAGCGGAAAAGTCAGCCCAACAGAGTTGGTCGACGGGGCCATCGCCCGTATCGAAGAACTGAACCCCAAAATCAACGCGGTAATTCACGAGATGTTCGACAAAGCACGCGAAGACGCGGCGAGCCCCGATCTTCCCGATGGCCCGTTCAAGGGCGTGCCAATGTTGATGAAGGATCTGTGGCCTGCCACCAAAGGCGACCCCATGCATCTTGGCAACCAAGCCATGAAAGCGGCCAACTACATCTCGACTTTCGATTCGAATATGGCAGTGGCCTACCGCAATGCAGGCTTTGTTATTGCCGGGCGCACCAACACCCCCGAACTTGGTCTAGTCGCCACAACCGAACCTACGGCCCACGGGCCATCCCGGAACCCCTGGAATCTCGACCATGGTGCTGGCGGATCATCCGGCGGTGCTGCCGCAGCAGTTGCTTCGGGCATGATCCCGGCCGCCAACGCCAGCGATGGTGGTGGCTCCATTCGTATCCCTGCGGCGATGTGTGGTCTAGTCGGCATGAAGCCCAGCCGAGGCCGCGTGTCGATGGGCCCAAGCCACGATGAGTGGGGGGTTTCTGTCCAGCACGTCGTGACGCACTCGGTGCGCGACAGTGCGGCGATCCTCGATGCCACCGCGGGCCCCGGTGTTGGTGATGGTGTTATTGCTCCTACGCCAGGTGTCCCTTGGCTTGATCAGGTTGGAGCCCCGGTTGCTCCCCTACGCATCGGCGTCTTGGATCATTCACTGACCACGGACACCGACCCCGAGTGCATCGCTGCCGCACAAGAAGTCGCTCGCAAACTCGAAGCCATGGGGCACCATGTCGAAAACGTTTACCCCGACGCACTCAACCGTTCCGGTGAGTTCACCGACGACTTCATGGCCATCTGGATGAGTGGTGCCGCTAACTCCATCCTATTAATGGGCGAGATGATCGGGCGCGAACTTGGCCCTGACGACGTCGAGGCCACCACATGGTTCATGGTCGAGCGCGGCCGCGAACTATCCGCTGTAGATCTCGTTAAAGCAACGGGTGCCGTACACGCTTATCGACGTAGCATCGCCCAGTGGTGGGCTGATGGCTGGGACATGTTGCTGACCCCCACGTGTGCCGCTGTCGCTCCCCCGATCGGCAAACTGGCGGACAAACCCGACAATCCAATAAGTGCGCTAGTGGAGTCAATGCCCTACGCCGCACTGACGGCAACGTGGAACACCACTGGCCAGCCGGGCATTTCGCTTCCGACCCACATGTCCACGGGTGGATTGCCGATCGGCGTGCAACTAGTGGGTGGCTATGGCCGAGAAGATCAACTCTTCAATGTGGCTGCAGCCCTAGAAACCGACTATCAGTGGGCCGAGAACCGAGCACCGTTACACGCCTAGGTCAATTCGCAGGCAGGCGGGGTTTGCCATTGAGATCGTTACCCAGCCGCCGCCCGCACGGCTGGCACGGTCTCTTCCAGGTACGCATCCAATGCATCTGTCTCAACTGGCATGCGAATGGCGATGTTGATGAGGTCGGCGCCAGCTTCTCGGTAGGCAATGATCTGCTCGATCGCTTGTTCGGGCGTTCCCGACAAGGCTCCTTGACTGACACGAGGCCACATCGGCCCCCAGTCATTAGCCATCGACGCTTCACTTCGTTTTGCTGCAGCCTCGTCGACACCGAGGTTGAACATCAAGTTGATTGACCGTTCGACTGTGGCGGGGTCTCGCCCGAGCTTGTCGCACCACCGGTCGAGCACTCCACCGAGACGCTTGTACTCATCCGCTGAGATGTAGGCCGCGTTCCAGCCATCGGCTTGTTCGGCCACCAACTTCAACGTGCGCTTCTCGCCCACACCACCGATCCAGATCGGGATGTCGCCTCGCACCGGAGGCGGATTAATCGCGGCGCGAACTGCCTTGTAGTGCTCGCCATCATGGGTGGTGCGCTCGTTGGTGAAGAAACTACGAATGAGCGGCGTCGCTTCTTCGAGCATGTCGAAACGTGTTCCCAGACTGGGAAAGTCATAGCCAAATGCTTCGGCTTCCCACTTGTGCCAGCCGGCCCCGAGACCGATCTCAAATCTGCCACCGGAGATGTGATCGATGGTGACCGCAGCCTTCGCAAGCAAACCGGGGTTTCGGTAACCCACATAAAACACGAAACAACCCAACCGAGCGTTCGTAGTCTCGGCTGCCATTGCTCCCAGGCATGCGATGGCCTCAAAGTGCGGGACTGTGCCATCGGCCGGAGGAGCCTCATACAGGTGATCCCATGCCGACAGCCACTCCATGCCTCCCTGGTCAAACTTGCGCCATAGGGCGCGCATTTCGTCCATCGTCATGTTCTGCTGGCCCACGTGGGCGCCAAGTTGCAAGGTCCTACTCATGGGTCGACGTTACTCCGCTGCGGGTGGACGGTAGAACGCAGCTAACTGAGCGGCTCCACCGACGACGCCACCTACCGAAGCGAGCAACAGGCCAGTCCAGCCGTTGAAGTCGGTGATGACGTCGAGTTGGTTGTCAACTGACCATTCGCCGGGGCCGAAGGTGGCAATCATGATGGCGCCGACGGAAATGATGTAGACGTACTCCCACCCCTCGGCCATGATGCTGAATCCGTGTTTGACGTGGGTGGTAATGGCGGCAACGAGCATCACGGCAACCATCGCTGTAGCAGCGAGACTGGTCAGTAACCCGATAACCATCAGTACGCCGGCGCCAATTTCGGTGGCGATCGCAGCGCGCGCGTTAAGCATCCCTGGCTTCATTCCCATCGACTCAAACCAACTAGCCGTACCCTCTATGCCGCTCTTGAGCTTGCCTCTACCGTGGTAGATGAACATAAACCCAAAGGAGAGTCGGGCGAAGAGCATTACGAGGTTGTAGGCATCAGCATCCATGGTGGTTTCTTTCTAATAACAAACCAATGTGACCGGGTGAATGGTCCGCGGTTTGGCTTGTGACGTGTGAGGTGACAGATTGTTACCACTCTTTGGAGGTAAACACCACGACAGTGGGTTCCCTTCTCAATCATTTGTTCGCTCTATTCTTACCTTTTATCCCTTCGCCCTGGAGTTCCTCATGCATGAAGCAGTAATCGTCGACATTGTTCGCACCCCCGGTGGCCGCCGCGGTGGCCGTCTTTCTGGATGGCATCCCGTAGATCTTGCGGCCGAAACCCTCAAGGCCTTGGTCGATCGCACCGGCATTGATCCAGGCATCGTCGACGACGTCATCATGGGTTGCGTCATGCAGTCCGGCGCCCAGTCGCTCAACATTGCTCGCAACGCGATCCTTGCTGCGGGTTGGCCCGAAGAAGTGCCCGGCACCACCATCGACCGCCAGTGTGGATCATCCCAGCAAGCCATGCACTTTGCTGCGCAGGGTGTTATGGCCGGCGCATACGACGTCGTCGTAGCCGCGGGTGTCGAAGTCATGAGCCAGGTGCCTATGGGCGCCAGTATCGGCGACGGTTCATTCGGCAAGCCTTTCGGTAATCAGGTAAGTGCCCGTTATGCCGACGAAGGTGGCCTGGTACCGCAGGGCATCTCGGCGGACCTCATCGCCGACAAATGGGACATCACCCGCGAGGACCTCGACGAATACGGTGCCCGTAGTCAAATGTTGGCCGCCCAGGCAACCGCCGAAGGTCGCTTCGACAACGAAATCATCCCCGACGCCGAAATTATCCGCGACCGCGACAGTGGCAAGGCCATCAAGACCGGCGAAACCGTAACCACCGACGGCGGCATCCGCGAAGGCACCACGCCTGAGACGCTGGCTAACCTACGCCCCGCTTTCGATGAGAACGGCAAGATCACCGCTGGCAACTCTTCCCAGATCTGCGACGGTGCCTCGGCCTGCCTAATCATGAGCGCCGAGAAGGCCGCCGAACTTGGCCTGAAACCACGGGCCCGATTCGTGTCGTTCGCTTTGGCTGGTGCTAACCCACGCCTCATGCTCACCGCACCAATCCCCGCCACCAAGAAGGCACTAGCCAAGGCCGACCTCGACATTGCCGACATCGACCTCGTCGAAATCAACGAGGCGTTCGCTTCGGTGGTTCTGGCTTGGGAAAAAGAACTCGGCACCAACCTCGACAATGTCAACGTAAACGGCGGTGCCATTGCGCTCGGCCACCCACTGGGCGCCTCCGGCACCAAACTCATGGCCACGTTGGTCAACGAACTCGAGCGCACCGAGGGCCGCTACGGCCTGCAGACCATGTGCGAAGGTGGCGGCCTAGCCAATGCCACCATCATCGAACGCATCATCTAGAGCGTTCCTACCCCCGCGCGTTAGCTAACCGCTGGCGCGTTAGCGTGACTCCATGCCATTTTGGGTTCGACTAATAATCGCTGTCGTTACCGCATTCTTGTTGATGCGTTCCGGCATGCGCCTGCTGGGCGGAATGTCACAAATGATGCCCGAGCCTCCCCCGCCGGGTGAGCTTCGCAAAGTGCGCATTATGTACCGATGCAGCCTTTGTGGCACCGAAGTGCAGATGCGTATGGCCCCGGATGAAGATCCGCCCGCTCCTCGGCATTGCCTCGAAGACATGGAACTCGTCGCGCCCGTCGAAGAGTGAACAAAAGGTTACCCCTTACAGACTTATCCACAGTTGTGGGCAAGTCTGGGTGTAATTACATACGTGCAACTTGAGCCGTGCGAGACGACACGAAAGTCAGTGGAGTTGCGTGGCAGTGATAATACCGCCGAGGATGAAACCAAGCCCCACGAGCAGGTAAATGTTGTCGGTTCCGCCTGGAACCCATCCAACATAATTACATAAAATGAGGATCATCCCGATCAAAAGCAAGCCAAACATCACCACAGGAACCCAAGGGGCACTTATCTGCTTCTGTGAATAAGTTCCGGGGGGCGTATACCTCGCTGACTCGGGCTGTGTGCCCTTAGCGGTGATCCGCCCGCCCTCGACCTTGCGCTTTTTTGGGTTCCCCATAATTGAACAGGATACGGCAAAATCAACCCATCTGGCGGTCTAGCTTCGCTACCATCTTATTTCGTGTCCGGACCCCGCATTCTCGTCATCGACAACTACGACTCATTTGTCTACAATCTCGTGCAATATTTGGGCGAACTGGGTGCCGACCCCGTCGTGCATCGCAGCGATGCCATCAGCTTGGCCGAGGCCGATGCCCTCAACCCCGACGGCATTTTGATCAGCCCAGGTCCCGGCACTCCCGACGACTCCCCCGGTTCGATCGCCATGATTAATCACTTCGCCGGGCGCATCCCCGTGTTCGGCGTCTGCCTAGGCCTGCAGTGCATCGGTCAGATCTACGGCGGCACCATTGTCCGAGCACCACAACTCATGCACGGCAAGACCTCATTAGTTGACCACGAAGGTCGGGGGGTGTTCGCCGGCCTACCCAGTCCGCTCGAAGCCACCCGCTACCACTCCCTCGTCATCGAACCCACCACCTCGCCCGACATTCTCGAAATCACTGCCACCACCAGCGACGGTCTCATAATGGGCGCCCGGCACCGCGAACTCGACGTAGAGGGCGTGCAGTTTCATCCCGAATCAATTCTCACCACGGCCGGACACGCGCTCATCCAGAACTTCCTGGACCGAACTACTACCAGCTAGCGAGTTTCACCAGGCATCAACCTGGTGGACAACTATGGAGCTGGCTCCGGTGGGGGCACTGGCGTGGCTGTTGGCTCAGGAACCGGTGTCGGCGTAGGCGTAGCTGTCGGCTCAGGTGTCGGAGTCGGCGGCGGTTCTACACCAATGAAGATCGTCACCGGAGTTCCCTGTTCGACCTCACCAAAGGCCAATGGCGCTTGGGAAAGCACCCGGCCAATCTCGCCGGGGTTAACGGTCTCTTGCTCAACAACAACCGCCTGCAGGCCACGATTAAACAGTGCCTGTTCGGCCGCGAGTTGCTCGAGGCCAAAAAGGTTCGGTATCTCAGCCATTGGCAAACCGGTGGAAATGAAAATGGTAACCGTGTCGCCTTCTTCGAGAATTACACCCGTCGCTGGCTCGGTCCGAATGACCAGTCCTTCGGCGATCACAGCGGATTCTTCTTCGGCCTCGAGAATGCGCAAACCTTCGTCAGTCAAAGCAACCGTGGCTTGAGCCGGACTGAGGCCCTGCACATCAGGAACGGCCACTTCGCCCGGGCCGAGAGAAACTTCGAGCACAACCGTTTCGCCCGGTCGTAGCTGTACACCCGGCAATGGATCCTGGGAAATAACTTCACCGGCAGCAGCATCACTATCGGGCGCATCGCGGACCTCGACAACAAAGCCTTGACGCTCAAGATCAGCACGAGCCACATCAATATTGCTGCCCACAACCTGAGCTACCGGCCGAGGCTCAGCACCAGCACTAACCATCAAGATCACCGTGCCACCCTCTTCGAGTAGCACAAAAGCGGCAGGATCTTGCGAGAACACGATGCCTTCAGCGACATCAGGATTATCGACAGTTTGCACATCCACTACAAAACCGTCACGGCGTAGAGCGGCAACCGCGTCGTCCACCGTTTGATCCACCACACTCGGGATCGTGACCTCTTGAGCAACAGGAGTTTCGTCGACTGGATCATTGGACAGAATGCTCTGCGCCAACAAGATGCCGCCAATCACAATGATGGCGAGCGCAATTGCACCAACAACGCCATAGACCACTCGGCGTCCGGTGTCGTCGTAGCCTCGGAACTCCTCGACCGGCGCGTGCTGTTGGGTGTACTGCGACTGCACGGGAACCTGCGTCACAGGAATGGCAATAGTTGCGTCCACCGCCGGCACGTGTATGACCGTCGGAACAACCACCGCGGGCAGCTTATTCAATTGGATGCCTTCACGGAAACGGCGAAGATCAGCCCGAAGATTTTCGGCTGACGGATAGCGATTGGCAGGATCCTTCGCCAAACACTTCATGATGATGGCTTCGAGCGCGTCCGGAGCCTGAACACCAAGTTCGGCAAAGGTCGGCGGAGCCTGCTGCACATGCTGATAGGCAATCGCCACCGGAGTATCGCCAACAAATGGCGTGCGGCCAGTAACACCCTCGTACAACACCACACCCAGCGAATACAGATCACTACGGGGATCTACCGGTTTACCTTGCGCCTGTTCGGGCGAGAAGTAACTGGCGGTTCCCATCACGGTGCCGGTTTGGGTGAGATTCTCCTGCACGCCCTCGGCCACGGCCGTAGCAATGCCAAAGTCGGCAACCTTTACCTGACCATCTTGAGTGATAAGAAGATTGCCACCCTTGAGATCGCGATGCACAATGCCTGCCGTGTGCGCCACAGAAAGTGCGGCCGAAGCATCAATACCAATCTCGGCAACACGATCGGGATGTAGGCGGCCTTCGCTACGGAGGATCTCGGCCAAACTACGGCCGTCGATGTACTCCATCACGATGTAATAGGTGTTGCCTTCCTGTCCCCAGTCATACACCCCAACAATGTTGGGATGGGTGAGGTTGGCGGCCGCTTGGGCCTCGCGACGGAATCGTTCAACAAACGATGGATCAGCCGCGAACTGGGCAAACATGACCTTGACGGCCACAGGACGATCAAGAACCTGGTCACGCGCCAAAACAACGTCGGACATGCCACCGCGAGCTATGCGGCGATGGAGTTCGTAGCGGCCGCCAAAGACGGTAGGACCTTGTTCTGACATCGCAGCGATTGTAGGTCGGCTAGAGCGTCCGCTGGTGGCAATGCGCCAGTTGTCACACCAACGCCATTTATGCCACAAACCAGCCTATTCGGTCGTCCGCAACCCTCTTGTTGCTCCGCGACCGACGTTTAGTGCGCTAGCCCTCGCCCAATTGGGCTGTCATTGGTTGCAACGCCGCCGCCAATACGGCCTGGGCGATTGGCGCTGCGGTACCGCCACCGGTTTGTTGACCACCACCAGGAAATGCTTCGACCATCACTGCTATCGCCACGGTTGAGGCCTCGCCAGCGGGGCCACCGAAGCCGATTATCCACGCATGAGTATCGTTGGTCGTCGAGAACGTTTCGGCTGTTCCCGTTTTTCCGCCAACTTCAAAACCGGGCACCTGCAAGCCCACCGCAGTGCCGTTGGTCGCGGTGGTCAACAACATCTGGCGCATTGCCTCAGCAACGCTGGTAACCATCGCCGACTTCCAGACAGAAGGCTTGTACTCCTCAATCTGTTCGCCCTTAACATTGCGGACCTCAGATAACACATGGGGTTCCATAATGATCCCGCCATTGGTAATCGCCGCCGCGACTAATGCCATCTGTAGCGGCGACGCTCGCACCTCGAATTGACCAATCGATGCCTGAGCCAACGCGGGCGTGTTCTCGACAATAGAGATGTCGGGGTTCTTGTCACTCGGCCGCAAGTGCGCACCAAAATCTTCCGGGAACACCGACGCTACCGAAGCAGTGAGATCAATAGGTGGCGCCTCATTGAAACCAAAATTTTCAGCCTGCTCACGCATGAGCACCGGACCAACGTACTCAGCCCCAAGCTCCGCAAAGATCGTGTTGCACGAGATTCGGATTCCTTCCGCAATGTCGCCACCACAAGTAGACCCGCCAAAGTTGCCAATAGAGGACGTAGTTAACGGTGCGGTATAACCCGACGAAGCCGGGAAGGACGGATTATTGGCATCGGCGATGTCGTTGGAAAGTGCCGCCGCTGCCGTCACAGGTTTGAAGGTGGACCCGGGGGGGAAGGTCTGACGGTAGGCCTTGGCAAGATCAGGAGCGGTCGGATCTTGCGAACGTAAGGTGTCCCATGAGGTTCTGGCCGCGTCCAAATTGACCGTGGCAACCGTGTTGGGGTCATAAGACGGATAGGACCACATAGCCAGGATCGAGCCATCTCGGGGATCAAGCACCACCACCGAACCGTTGTGATCACCTAACGCCTCGCGGGCGACACGCTGCACGTCGTCACGCAATGTGAGCGTCAGATTGCCGGTGGTTTCGCCATCCTCAAGCAAGGCCGAAAGGTTGCCGTATTTCTGTTCGTCGGTTTGCCCGGCAAGGAGTTCGTTGTAGATCTTCTCGACACCGGTGGCCCCAAAGTTGAACGTAAATGCACCCGTGACATGCGCGTACAAATCGCCCTCGGGGTACTGACGCTCGCGACCCAACGCACTCTCGACCTCGATAGACCGGGCGATGATGACACCATCAGCGGTAGCGATTGTGCCGCGAGGCCGACCAAAGTCGCGCACAATAGCGCGGGTGTTCGTGGCGTTGTTCTCTAGTCGACTGGCCCCGAACACCTGTAACCAGTTGAGCTGAGCAAATAGCGCCAAGAAGCACAACGACAGACCAAGACCAACACGACGGATCTGCGAATTCATGCGTCCGTCTTTGCTCTAGGCCCACTTTTGGCTGGGGCCATCTGTCGTGCCGTTGACTCATGAGAGATACGCAACAGCAGGGCCAACAAGATGTAGTTGGACAACAGCGACGACCCGCCGTAAGAAACGAACGGCAAGGTCACACCCGTAAGCGGAAGCAACCGAATTACGCCTCCAATGATGATGAAGGCCTGCACCCCTAACAGCGTCGTGATTCCCGCCGCCAGGAGTTTCTCAAAGGGTTGGGTGGCGGTCAGGGCAATCCGTAACCCGGCCCCGATGATCAACATGAACGCCACCAAGATGGCCGTCGCCCCAAACAGGCCCAACTCTTCGCCAACCGCCGCGAAGATGAAGTCAGTCTCAACCTCGGGGATCAGATCAGGACGGCCGAGTCCTGGACCGGTTCCCGTCACCCCTCCGTTCGCCAACGAGAAACTGGCCTGAATCACCTGATAGCCGCTACCGCTGGCATCGGCCCATGGGTCAATCCACGAATCAACCCGGTCCTGCACGTGCTCAAATCTCATCCAGGCCCATGTCGCTCCACCCATGAACAACAGCGAACTCACCACCAGATAACTGCCCCGTTCGGTAGCAATCCACAACATCGTCACAAACAGCACAAAGAACAACAGCGACGAACCAAGATCCTTCTCCGCCGTCATCACCAATACCGACGCACCCCACGCCAACAACAGTGGGCCCAAGTGCTTCGGTTCGGGCAGATGCAACGGACCAAGACGGTACGTGGACATGGCCAACACTTCACGGTGCTCTACGAGGTACGCCGCGAAGAAGATCGCCAGCGCGATCTTGGCAAACTCGCCCGGCTGAAAATTGAAGGGACCGGCGCTCACCCAGATTCGTGAACCGTTGATCGTTTGCCCAAGCCCCGGCAGCAGCGGCAACAACAACAAGATGATGCCGATCACCATGAACGTGTAGCGGTAACTGTCGAGCAGCCGCACTTTGTCGACCGCCACAAGCGTGGCCACGAACGCCGCTACACCGATAGCTGTCCACATGGCCTGATTGGCTGCCAAGTCTTCATCGAGGCGGGCAATAAACACATAACCCACACCATTGAGTAGACCCGCAATTGGCAACAACACGCCATCGGCCATAGGAGCTAAACGTCGAACCGCGATGTGAGCGCCGATAAGCAGCGCCACGATGATCCCCAGGAACGGAAATATGTTGGCCGGAATTTCCGCCTCGCGCCCCAGACTCGCCAACACATAGGTGGACACGATCACCACCACAGCGACAAAAAGCAGACTCAACTCGGTGGTGCGGCGCATCAGTTGGCTTCGGCCGCGTCATCGGTGAGTTGGTAACCAATCAGTTCGACAAGGCGCTCGATAATGCGATCAACATGACCGCGCGCGCCCTGCAAACTGTTGTAATCGGGGTTGGCCATGACTTCGTCGAGCAATGCCGGAGTGAGGTCGGCGACGGACAGCCCGGTGGTCTCCTTGAGCGTTGGATCAAACCACAACACCCCATCGGGACGACCCTGGAAAACCGCAACCCGGTCCTCGTCGACACCAACATAAAAATTCGATCGGGCATAAAACGAGATAGCAACGACGGCAATACCCACAAGAGCTAAAACGGCAACAGCCGGTCCAACGAAACCCCAAATGCCACGGCCTTCTCGCGGGGGTTCTTCGAACGGCGGATCCTCGGCTGTGGTGAACCCGGCCGTTGGACTCGACATATTGGGGTCCGCCTGAACAACCTGAGCCAGACGACTGCTGATGTGCACCTCGCCCAACGGAATCGTCGCAGCGTCGGCGTCACCTTCGCCGTCGACATCGACCACCACGACCGTGACATTGTCGTGACCTCCGTTGGCATTGGCCTGCCGCACAAGATCAGCAGCGGCTTCATTGGGGTCGCTTAGACGCCGCAAAGTCGAGGCAACTGCCGCATTAGAAACTTCGTTAAATAGCCCATCGCTACACAACACAAAACGGTCGCCTGGACGAACGGGAAACTCCCACCAGTCGACCTGCACGTACGCATCGACACCGAGGGCACGAGTGACGATGTTGCGCTTGGGGTGGACAGCGGCCTGCGCCTCGGTCAGTTGCCCTAGTCGAACCATCTCACCGACCAAACTGTGATCGTCGGTCAGTTGGTGAACGTCGTCACCATCGAAGAGATACACCCGTGAATCACCGACGTTAGCGATCACCAGATGATCATCGTCCAAACGGTGGATGGCACAAATCGTGGTGCCCATACCTCTCAATTCGGGTTCGTCAATAGTGCGCTCAATGATGGCCGCATTGGCATCGTGCACCGCCTCTACCAGCGCATCAACCGACGGTGAGGTTGCCACTGGACGCAACGAATCGATCGCCACTTGTGAGGCAATTTCGCCACCGTTATGACCACCCATGCCGTCGGCCACAACAAACAGACCATCGATAGCCAACAGCGAATCTTGATTGATCTGTCGTACCTGCCCCACATGGCTGGCCGAACCCCACGAAAACGAGGTCATGTGAGTTCCAAGATGACCGAACCCACCTGCAACATGTCACCCACCTGCATCACCATCGGGCCGCTCACTTTGCGACGGTTGAGGTAGGTGCCATTTGTGGAGCCAAGGTCTTCGACCATGTACTTGCCTTCACGTAAGAAGATGCGCGTGTGCAACTGCGAGATGTAGGTGTCGTCCAGCATTATTTGACACCCGGCGGCCCGACCAATGGTGAGTTCGTCACCCAGTGAATAGGTTTGGCCAACCATCACTGCGGGTTCGCAAACCACCAACTTGCCATCCAACACACTGGACGCCACCACATTGCGGGGACCACGTTTACCCGTCGGTGCTGCGACCCGTTTCTTGGGCTCGCGTACCTGGGTCCACACCGACCACAACACACGCATGAAAAAGAGGTACAAAGCGGCAAGCAGACAAAGCTTCAAGATGGCCAGAAGTTGTTCAGACATGGTGAACTAACTGGCCTCGAACCGAATCAACGTATTGCCAAACGTAATCTCGTCACCATCTTGCAGAAGATGCCCTGTAGTGCGGGTTCCGTTGATCTTGGTGCCGTTGGTGGAACCCAAATCCACAACCTGAAAGCCAGTAGCCGTCGGGCGAATCTCGGCATGGTTTCGACTGACATTAGGATCGGCCAGCACAATAATCGAATCCGATATGCGACCAACCGTGATGATCTGGTCACCCAGTAGCACCCGGTCACCTGTTGGCAACAGCAGTGAACCAGGGTTGCCCCCAACCCCTTCGCGCATGTGCGCTGCCAGCTGAAATGAACCGGTCGCAAAGCTGGGATCGACCTGCAAGTGCACCTCAACAGGACCCATGAAGTGATAGTCCTCATCGCGGGCATGCTCACGAGCAGCCTCGGCCAGTTCACGGCGAAGAGAAGCCTCAACCTCTTGTAATCGTTCGAAGTCCTCGGCCGACAACATCACATCAAAGTGGTTCGGAACCACGGTTTCACCCGATACGCCAACACTGCGGCCATCGTTAAGCACACGGACGAGACGACGGGCGATTTCGACCGGCTTTAGGCCTGATCGGAAGACTTTGGCGAAGGTACCTTCAACCATGCGCTCGACGCGTGCTTCAAAGTTGCGGATTCCCATATCCGAGAGGTTAGAGCCTCCACGCCATAGCACCGAGTAGGGCCGACAATCGTTGACCAGATCCGCGGGGGCCGTGGTTGGGGAGGCCATCAACGCGGATAGTCTTTGTGTAGCCACGCGCGAGTGGCGGAATTGGTAGACGCGCAGGATTCAGGTTCCTGTGCCCTTCGGGGTGTGGGGGTTCAAGTCCCCCCTCGCGCACTCAAAAAGTGTCCGGTTTATGCCGGGCACTTTTTCTGTTTTCGGAGAGTCTCGACAAAGGGTCGGAGGCCTGCCCCTGTGGGGTCTAGAACAAAATCTCATACTCCGTAAAGAGCCATTGATCTTGGTCTGCTCGCTCCACTAACGTCGCAGTCATGGGAAACATGATTGAGTTTGCGGAGACAGCCGGTGGCTATTTGGCCGTACCCGAAAGCGGCTCCGGGCCGGGCCTTATTGTCCTGCAAGAATGGTGGGGTTTGGTACCGCAAATCAAGCGGGTTTGTGATTACCTCGCAACCGAAGGCTTCGTCGCCCTCGCTCCCGATCTCTACCACGGCGAACTCGCCGAGCACGACGAAATGGACAAGGCGGGTCACCTCATGACCTCCATGCCAGCCGAGCGGGCTGCAGCCGACATGTCGGAGGCAATCGATCACCTACTAAGCCTCAATGAGGTAACCAGCAAACAAGTTGGCGTCGTTGGGTTCTGTATGGGCGGCCTTCTCACCTTGATGATCACTGCTGGAGCAGGCGACCGTGTCGCTGCCGCCGCTCCGTTCTACGGCGCTCCTCTCGGCGAAGGCGGACCCGATTGGTCCGGTCTAACCGCTGTGGTCGAGGGCCACTTCGCCGAATTCGACGACCATTTCGGGGCTGGACCAGTTAAGGATCTAGAAGCCGAACTCGTCGAAATAGGCAAGAACGTCACGTTCCACATCTACGAAGGAACCGGCCACGCCTTCACAAACGAGGACAATCCTCTGGGCACCTACGACGAGGAGGCCAAAGCCGTCGCGTTCGCTCGGACACTAAAGCTGTTCCGTACCTACCTCTAATCCCTCCACGTTCTCAACCTTTTGGCGCCTCCAAAATGTTGCTTGCCTGAACTGCGACCACCGGTAGGATCTGTGGCGTGGAAGGCACCTACGACACACTGATGGATCTACTGGACTTGGAGCCACACGGAATCGACGCGTTCGTCGGCGCCGGGCCCACCTACCACTGGGGTGACCGGGTGTACGGAGGCCAGGTTGCGGCCCAAGCTTTATATGCGGCAGCCAAAACCGTCGACCCTGAGTTTCTGCCCCACTCACTGCATGCCTATTTCATTCGCGGCGGGGCATCCAACGAACCAATTCGCTACGAAGTCGACCGCATTCGTAACGGCCGTTCGTTCGCCACACGCCGCGTCGTTGCTCGCCAATCGGCGGGAGCAATATTCAACCTCTCTGCTTCTTTCCAAAAGATGGAAGACGGTGCCGATGTCCAGACATCAGAGATTCCCGACGTTGTTGGGCCCGAAGATCTCAAACCCGATGGCTACACCCATATGCTCGAGACCCGTTCGATCCCGGTCAACCGCTACCGCGCGGCCCATTGGGCCAAACTGACCGGTCCGTTGCCCGACGATCCAGTTATCGCCGCGTGTGGCCTCACCTTTGTTTCCGACGACAATCCAATGGAAGCCATCACCAAAACGCACCCGGACCGTCCCACAGATCGCGATCCCGAAACCTGGCCGTTCATGGGAGCGTCCCTCGATCATGCCGTCTGGTTTCATCGCCCTGCCCCCATCAACGAATGGATGCTCTACGACATGCGCCCCCACGGTATGGCCGGCGGTCGGGGCGTGGCGTTCGGCGAAGTGTTCACCCAGTCGGGCCTCCACGTCGCATCCATTGCGCAAGAAGGTTTAGTACGAGTTCGCCGAGACCCGTCGACCTAACCGCGACCACCTCAGACTGGCCTAGGGTCGTCGGATTAGTCATCCTTGGATCTACTAAGTCCCACCCATGGACGATGCCTGCTCTGCTTCTCACATGGGTTCGCTCGCAAAGCGAGTTTGTCAGACGCCCTTGGCCATGTTTTCGAAGCGAGTGAACTTGGGGACGAACACCAAACGACTGGTCCCGGTGGGACCATTACGGTGCTTGGCAATGATGACTTCGGCTTCGTTGCGGTGCTCAGTTTCGGGGTTGTAGACCTCGTCGCGGTACAGGAACATCACGACGTCGGCGTCCTGCTCGATGGCACCGGACTCGCGAAGGTCGGCCAACATCGGGCGCTTGTCTTGACGACTTTCGAGCCCACGAGACAACTGCGACAACGCAACCACGGGGCATTCGAGTTCACGGGCCAGGATCTTAAGACCACGGCTGATCTCGGAGATCTCAACCTGGCGGGACTCGGCCCCAGACCGGCCCGTCATGAGCTGAATGTAGTCGACGCAAATCATGCCCAGGGGACCGACACGACTCTTGAGCCGGCGGGCCTTGGAGCGTATGTCCATGATGGTGAGGTTGGGGTTGTCGTCGATCCAAATTGCCGCCTCGGCCAAACGCCCGACGCTATTTGAAATCTTTTGCCAATCATTGGGATCGAGTTGGCCGGTACGCACCCGTGATGCGTCTACCTTGGCATCGGCGCACAACATACGTTGGCTGATTTCGAGTTGGCCCATTTCGAGCGAGAAGAACAGGCATGGCTTGCCGGCGTAATCGCGGCTACCCATTGCCGCATTGACCACGGCTCCTAACGCGAAACTGGTCTTACCCATGGCGGGTCGGGCACCAATGACGATGAGGGACGAGTTCTGCATTCCCGACATCATTTCGTCGAGATCGCGATAGCCCGTTGGCGTGCCGGTAATGGAATCGCCCTGCTCGTACAACTCTTCAAGACGGTCGAGGTTGCCTTTGAGGAGGTCTTTGATCTCGGCCATGGAGTCGACCACACGACCCTGAGCCACATCAAACATGAGCGTCTCGGCCGAATCGACTGCCTTGGTGACATCGTCGGGCTTGGAGTAACCAAGCTCGCTAATATCGCCGGCGGCACGAATTAGGGCCCGCAATATGTAGTGGTCATAGATGATGTCGGCGTACCTGGAGGCGTTGGTGGCCGCTGGGGTACTGGCCTGGAGATCGATTAACGCCGATGGTCCACCGATAGTTTCGAGCAAGCCGGCTCGATCAAGCTCGTCGGCCACGGTGACAGTGTCGGCCGGCTCGCCCGCGCCATACAGCGACGAGATTGCCTCAAAGATGTGACCGTGGGCCGGACGGTAGAACTGCTCGGCGGTACAAACCTCCATCGCATCGGCGATGGCGTCGCGAGTGAGCAACATGGCTCCGAGCAACGAACGTTCGGCCGCTAAATCTTGGGGCGGGATACGAACGGCTTTTTGAGCAGTAGATTCTGATGAATTTAGATCCGGGAAGTATTCTGACACGACGATTCTTAACGACCTAGAGGAAGCACTCCAACAGCGATGGGCAGGAATTTAATCCCATTGTCGCTAGGGGGTATGACATTGTCGCCGGGTGCGGGCCCGATTGCGCCCCAGTTATGCACGGATACGTCGCTCAACTTGGGGTTTTCCTGTGGACAGTCTGTGGACGGCGGTAAAAACAGAACGGGCCCGGGGATTGCTCCCCGGGCCCGTTCTAAATACTTGGTTGGGTTGTGTCGTTAGACGGCAACAACCTCGACCTGGATTGCAACGCTTACCTCGGGGTGAATCCGAGCAGAAACGCTGTGCATACCAAGGCTCTTAATGGCATCGCCAGTGAGATCCTTGCGGTCGATGGTGACGTTGACTTGTTCGCTAAGGGCCGCCGAAATATCGGCGGTGGTAACCGAACCAAAAAGCTGACCCTCGGGGCCAGCGTTGGCACCGATACGGATGACCTTCTCGGCAATGCGAGCAGCCACGGTCTGTGCTTCGGCCAAGGTCTTGGCTTCGGCAAGTTCGCGGGTGCGACGCATAGCAATGGCCTGCTTTTCGGCACCAGGGGTGGCCTTGAGAGCAAGTTCATTGGCAATGAGGTAGTTGCGTCCGTAGCCATCGGAAACGGTGACGACATCGCCACGGTTACCAAGATTGGCTACATCGGCACGAAGTACGATTTTCACGATTCGTTCTCCTCAGTGGTGGTGGCCACTACCGCATCAACAGGTGCCGTGTCGGTAGCGTCCTTGCTCGGCGGTGGACCCGACGGGCGTGGTGCTGGACCTTCGACTCGGCGATCGCCCTTGTCGCGACGAGCGCCGCCACGTTGGGTGGTGACCCGGTTGGTGTAAGGAATGATGGCCATCTCGCGTGCGTTCTTTACGGCGCGTGCAATGGTGGACTGTTGCTGCGTGCTGTTACCAGACACGCGACGAGCGCGGATCTTGGCACGGTCAGAAACGAAGCGACGCATCAGGCTTGCATCTTTGTAATCGACGTATTCGATTCGCTCTTGGGTGAGAACGCTGGCCTTCTTCTTGGTCCGGCGTCCATTGTCTTTTTTGGGGCTCATGCGGCGGGCTTTTGCCATTAGAACGGCTCCTCATCGGGGTTGTAGGCGGGGGGCTCATTGGAAACGGGCTTAGGTGTGCCGCCTCCTTGGGAGTCACCAAAGTTGCTGTCTCCGCCGGTAAATTCGTTACGGGTAATTTCGGCGCTGGCCCAGCGAAGGCTGGGGGAAACGTCGTCGGCAATGATTACGACCTTGGAGCGGCGATCGCCCTCCTTGGTTTCCCATGATTGCTGTTCAAGACGTCCGCAAACGATGACTTTTGTACCTTTGGTGATTGTTTCTGAGACATTTTCAGCCAGCTTTCGCCAGCACGTCACGTCAAAGAACGAAACCTTGTCCTCTTTGCCATCAAATCCTTTTTGGGTCCAAGCGACGCCGAAAGAGCACAACGCTGTGCCACTAGGGATGAAGCGAAGCTCGGGGTCTTGGGTGACGTTTCCGACGATGGTTACGGTGTTATCAAATGCCATGGGGTTCTCCTAGCTGGCAGCGGGTGCTGCGGCGGCGACTTCGACTTCACCGAAGAAACCACGGCGGGTGGCTTCGGCGTCGGGAAGACGCAACAATTTATGGCGGACAACTGCGTCCGCAAGGCGGAGCTGACGTTCAACCGTGGCGTTAATACCGCCACCGCTGAGCAGCTCGATAACCACATAGTGACCTTCGGTCTTGTGGTTGATCTCGTAAGCAAACTTGCGCTTGCCCCACTTGTCGGTGCTGACGATAGATCCGTCGGCCTCGGTAACAGTGGTGGTTACAAGTTCGATAATGGTGTCGACTGAAGTTTCTTCTTCATCGGCATCCACAATAAACATGAGTTCATAGGGCCGCATTGGGCACCAAACTTCCTTTTGGTCCCGGCGAACCGGGGCCCCAGGACGGTCCTGGAGCAAGGGATAAATTGTGATCTACCAGACTAACGGCAGTAGGACCAGAGTGCGACATGTCTCTACTATCGCGCATGGGTGTGACACTCTTATAGACAACGTCGGGCCCGTCGACGAAACAAACTTTAGAAACCGTTAACCGAGGACGGGTTCACTTCGTAATGAAGACTGACATCATCCGTTGAAGGAAACCCATGAACAATTCATACAACCCAATTTCAAGCATCAAGAGCAGCCGCAAACTGCAACTGTTAACCGGTGGTGTAGTAGCGCTGGCGCTCATTTTGTTGGCCGGCTGGTATTTCCTTATCCGCGACGACTCCCCTCCAGGCGTCAACGATGCGGGGCAGATTGCCGCGGTCGAGGACGCCATCGCCGCTGATGTCGCCGAGGTGCCCGCCGAATCACAACCACCCGCGGATGACACCGCCGAAGAAGCACCCGCCCAAGAAGCACCCGCCCAAGAAGCACCCGCCGAAGTCGGCTTCGATGGCACTTGGTCTATCGACAACTCGATCGGCTCATTCACCGACTTCACGTCGGCGTTTGTTGGCTTCCGTATCGACGAGGAATTGGCCAGTGTCGGCAGTCAGACGGTCGTGGGCCGGACACCGGCGGTAACGGGAACCCTCGAGTTTGAGGGCACCACCATTACCAGCACTCAGATACTCGTCGATATGACTGGGCTTACCACCGACAGTGGCTCTCGCGATCGGCAGATAAAAAGCCAGTCGATCGAGACCAACACCTTCCCTGAAGCGCTGTTCTCTCTTACCTCACCTATAGAGCTTGGGACATTGCCCGGCGATGGCGTCGACGTCAATTTTGATGCAACCGGCGATCTCACCGTGCATGGGGTGACTCGCTCGGTAACCATCCCCCTCAACGCCAAGGTGGTCGGCACTGTCATCGTCGTTACCGGCGAATTTAACTTACTGCTAAGTGACTACGACATCGCCGCTCCCCAAGCCGCCATCGTGCTCACGGTGCAAGACAATGCTGACATGGAGTTCCAACTCTTCTTCACGATGTAGGCAACGCATCGCGACGATGCGGGCGCTACCATCGGACGCTCTGGGAGAGGTGGCCGAGTCAGGTTGAAGGCGCTTCCCTGCTAAGGAAGTAACTGTCGTAAGATGGTTCGAGGGTTCAAATCCCTCCCTCTCCGCCAGATGCGTTGGGCCCGGTGTATTACACACCGGGCCCTTTGCATTCACGGGATCGCTCGCGGGTGGAGGTCGGACGACCCCGTTAAGTCCTGGGTTTGGGTGTGCCCAGAGACACACCCAACAATATTACATTTATGTGTCAATTGTGACAGATGCGCTGTAACTTGTTACCTTCCCCCATCAAATCCATCCCTCCACGTCCGGGATGGCAAGGAGGTTTCACCTCATGGAAATCCAGAAGAAAATCTGCGCGCACGCCCTAACTATCGTGATCGCAGGACTCCTCGTCCTCGGCGCCTTTGCCGGCCTCATCAATGGCTTGTCCGGCTCAGCTGACGCGGGAGTTTCAACCGCCACAATCGAACAAGTCGAACTAATCCACACGGTTCCGGCCAGCGGCAATGCCGTCGTCACCGAATCAGTGACCGAAGAACTCCCCTGGATAGAACTAACCATCCCCGGCGAACTCATATTGGCTGCGTACACCGCCACCACCCCCGATGGATGGGTCGAGACAATACTCATAAACCAGCGGGCCGAACCAACCCCAGCACCAGCCGCCGCCTCGGCACCGGTAGCCACACCCACTCCTGCTGTTGAACCCACAGCGGTTCAAACCGATGGCTGGGACGCACTCCGCCACTGTGAGTCCAGCGGCAACTACGCCATAAACACCGGCAACGGTTTCTACGGCGCTTACCAGTTCACGATCGGTACATGGAACGCCGTTGCTGACATCATCGACCCCACTTGGGTTGGCACCCGCCCCGACCTCGCCTCCCCAGCGGTCCAAGACCAGATGGCGTACGCACTACGCCACACCATTGCGTGGGGTGGTTGGCAACACTGGCCCGTCTGTGGCCGTTTCATCGCCTAGCCCGATCTACAAAATCTAGCGATGACGCCTCAGCTGGACCTGTTGCCGGCGCATAGCCCGGCTCGGATTCCCGAGTTGCAGGCCAACTAGGTTTCGCACCACCCACTGGCAAAGTAGAGTAATTATTCGCAACTAGCGCTCGTAGCTCAATTGGATAGAGCATCTGACTACGGATCAGAAGGTTGGGGGTTCGAGTCCCTCCGAGCGCGCAGTATAAATCCCTCGCCTTAGGCGGGGGATTTTTGCTTTGCGAGCCGTCGGCACCGCAGTTGCCTAACCCCGTAACGCCCTCGTGTGGGAGACTCGACGCATCATGAACGCTTCTGATCTTGTTTCTGCCCTCCGGTCCAATATTGGTGACACAGCCGTCCTGACCGGCGCCGATGCCGAACCAGCGTTCACCGACTGGCGCAAGGTGTACTCCGGGTCCGCCATCTGTCTGGTTCGCCCCAACTCCACCGAGCAAGTCTCCGACGTCATGCGCATTTGCCACGACGCTGGCATTTGCGTGGTGCCGCAGGGTGGGAACACCGGTATGTCCGGCGGGGCTACACCGTCAGGTGATCGGCCGACCATCGTCTTGTCGCTCATGCGCATGAACCAAATCGAATCCGTCGATAAGGAGAGGTACACGATTACTACCCAAGCGGGGGTCTCCATTCAGAACCTGCACGAGGCGGCCGCTTCCGTTGATCGACTTTTCGCTCCTGACTGGGGTGCCCGTGGCAGCGCCACAATCGGTGGTGGAATGTCCACCAATGCGGGCGGCAACAACGTACTTCGCTACGGCAATATGCGCGACCAGATTATGGGGCTTGAAGTCGTCCTACCTGATGGTCGGGTCTGGAACGGTCTACGAGCGCTACGCAAAGACAGTTCGGGATATGACTTAAAACAGCTGTTCATCGGGGCTGAAGGCACCCTTGGCATCGTCACCCGGGCCACAGTCAAACTGCATCCAGCGACGCCCAACACACAGTCGGCGTTGGCAGCCCTCACCTCGCTGGACAACCTAGGCGGCCTCTTCGATTTGGCCCGCGAGTACGCCGCCGAATCCGTCACCGCATTCGAACTTGTGCCCAATATGGGCCTCACCCAAGTGTGCAAAGTGTTCGATCTTCAACGACCGATCAGCACCATCGAAGACTTCTATGTACTCATCAAGGTCGCCGCTGCTCAGCCGGTCACCGACATGATCGCCGACTTCTTGTCAGCCGCGGCCAACGCTGGACTCATCAGCGATGCGATCGTGGCTGGCACCCAAGACCAAGAAGATCGTCTCTGGATGATCCGAGACGAACTTTCTCCATCGGGCATCTACCAACACCACGCCGTCGGACTCAAGATGGACATCGCTGTACCCATCGACAAAATTGCCGACTATCACGATGGTGTAAGCGCTATCGCCAGCAAGATCGTGCCCCGGGCCTACACCTACGGCTTTGGTCACATTGGCGACGGCAACCTGCACATGATGGTGATGCCGTTTGACGACGACTACGTCGACGAGTTTGTTTCCAAGAAGCCCGAACTCATCGCCGCTATCGACGAGGCCACCTTCGCCTTGGGTGGCACGTTGAGCGCCGAGCACGGGATCGGGCAAGAACTCCGGGCCCGCATCGGTGCCCAGAAGTCCGATCTCGAGTGGGAAATGATGCGCTCCATCAAGGCCATGTTCGACCCAGACGGTCGCATGAACCCCGGCAAACTGTTTCCACCCAGCTAACCAGATAGACCCTTTTTACTAGCCCAGGGTGAGAGTGTCGAGATCCTTGGCTACGACGATTTCTCCTTCGAAGCCACCTGCTCGGACATCCTGGACAAAAAGCTGCTCGTCTTCTTCAGTCAGAGGCGCCGGAATCAAATGCGTCAAAATGAGTTTGCCGACACCGGCCTCCTTAGCTTGGGCGCCAATGAGTCGCGTGTCGGCGTGATAGTCGAGGATGAACTGCCTCGCCTCGGGTAATGCCTGGATTGCCTCGAACCGCATGGCCTCATAGACCAGTACATCGGCGCCGGCCGCTAGCTCGGCCACTTCACCACACACCAAGGTGTCACCACTAATGGCAATGCTGCCGTCAGGTGAATCGACCCTGTAACCCACGGCATGCGACACCGGTTCATGGCGTACCTGCATGGCCGAAACCCGCACGTCACCTAGACTCCATACTTCGGTGAGCTTGGTTGGTAAATCGAATGCAGTAACGTTGACCTGCGGTTTTGTGGCGCGATGGTTGTGCTCGACCCGGACCGCAACATCCTCTTCCCAGGCGTCTAGCATCTTGTCAACAAACCGCTCAGCCGGCCCGGCGGGCAGAACAACCGGCATCGGTAGATTGCCCCCCGCCCGGTCCATCACCCAGCGCGACAACACCAAATCCTGCAACCCCGTAAGGTGATCACTGTGATGGTGTGTGACAAAGACCCCATCCAACTGACCGGGCCAAACTCCCATCGCGGCCAACCGCATAAGGGTGGATCGACCAGCGTCAAACTGCAGGTTGACGTCACCGCACTGCACCAACACCCCTGGGCCGGCACGATCCGGCGAAGGAATCGGAGTGCCACTACCCGTAATCGTCACTGAGGTCGTCATACCTTGACCGTAACCCATCCAAATCGCAGTGGTAAGCCCCGCCGAGTGAGGCTTACCACTGCGATTTGAGTGAGGGTGACTAGTTGTTCACCATTTCAGCGGTCACGACCACCATGAGCACGTCACGACCTGGGCACACGCCTGTATCGACGGATCGAAGCGCAGCGTCGGTTACCACGAAGCCAACACCGGACGGGCACGCGACCATGGCCGACGTCTCGGCCGCTACGAAAACACCTTCATCAGATACCAGCGGCCCGTCAGTGACATGGATATACAACGCATCCGCAGAGTCGTTGCTGACTTCGATGGTTGGTTCGGCGTCAGACCCTCCTACCACTGCCCAAGTGATCCAAAACATCGCGAGGATCACAATCGCGCTGGCGAACAAACCGACAACCCACACCTTCCATCGCGGCCAACCACCGTGATCGACAGGTTCGGTACTCCGCCGCGCCGTCTGGTTTGCTCGCTCAGGCACAGAGTTAGTCACTTGTTGAATCTAACCACCCCGAACCGAACCGGTGGGCAATCATCGGGCCCTGGCCCGATGATTGCCCACGACTTCGTTGTTTGCTGGTGGTTGGTGCCCTAGTTGGAACTGGCCCCGAGGCGTTGAGCTTCTGCCCGGAATTTGGCAACGTTGGTTTCTTTCAAGGATTCGTAGCCACGGATGATGTCGGGTAATTCGGCGATGATCACCGCTCGATCGTAGGTATCTACTGAAAGGTAATCCAAGGAGCCCCTGACCATCGATTTGTACTCGTCAATGAGATCTCGTTCAAGTTGCCGATGTTTCGTTCGGCCAAATACATCGGTGGCCTTGCCACGTACACCTTTCAACCGGGCCAGGATTGCAAATGCGGCCGAACCAGTGCGACGCAAACCGATCTTCTTGTCGCGTCCCATCCGTCGCATCGCTGGTGGATGCAGTTTGTAGGTGATCTTGGCGCCAGAACCAAACTGCTCGCTCACCGCGGCAGCAAACTGCTCGGACCGATACAACCGGGCCACTTCGTATTCGTCTTTGTAGGCCATCAACTTGTAGAGGTAGCGAGCAACCGCCTCGGTCAATCGAGTGTCGTCACCAACTGCGGCTTCGGCGACTCGAACCGTCTGTACGAACTCGACATAGCTTCGTGAGTAGCCCTGGTTTTGATAGTCAATGAGGTCCGGGACCCGGATAGTCAGCAAGCGAGTAAGTTCGGCCGACGGATCTTCGACCTGCTCCATGAGAGTGGCCACCTGAGGCGAAACGGTAGGCGTCGAGTCAACGGCAACAAGATCGAGTCCATCAACCCACTCCGGATCGAGCACCATCTGGCGACCCGCCCGGAAGGCCTGATGATTCATGTCCACCGCCGTACCGTTGATCTCGATAGCTCGCTCGATCGACGCCGCCGAGATCGGAATTACCCCGGCTTGATATGCGGCCCCGAGCACCATCACGTTGGCAGGTAGTTGCGTCTTAAACAGCGCATCAGACAGCGCTCCCGCATCGAAATACACATTACGTTCGGCCACCGTTGCGCCGTCGATAGCCGTGCGCAACGCGTCCCATTCGGGGTAACTGGTGGCAAGGTCCCGCACCATCACAGCGGTAGGCACCTGGTTAGATGACACAATCGCCACGGTGCGATCGGGTGAAGCTTTAGCAATGTTGATTGGTGTGACAGCGGTGAGCGGGTCGAAGATGAGGAAAGCATCGGCCTCACCACCGCCAATCTTGGTTACCTGATCGCCTGACGCATCAGCACCATGACGAATCTTCATGTGCGCGATAACCGATCCGGCTTTCTGCGACAAGCCGGTCTGATCGAGCCCATGGGCTTCTTTACCATCGAGCATTGTGGCCGTAGCCAACATCTGATTGATGGTCACCACACCAGTGCCGCCTATACCCACCATCACGATGTCGCCTTCGTCGAGTCGATCAGGCTCGGGCAGATCAGCCGACAACGGGGCGAAAACCACACCCGCCTTTTGTGCGCCGGCGGGATCAGGAATGACCTCTACAAAGGCGGGACAATCACCTTCCATGCACGTGTAATCGAAATTGCATGAGGACTGATGGATCTGCGTCTTGCGCCCAAATTCGGTGTCGTTTGGTTGCACGGACAAGCACGTCGACTTGGCTCCACAATCGCCGCAACCCTCACACACCAGTTCGTTGATGAACACCCGCATGGCCGGATTAACCAGCGTGCCCCGCTTGCGTTTGCGACGCTTCTCGGCCGCGCACTCTTGATCATAAATCAGCACCGTGCAACCAGGAATGTCGCGCAGCAACCGCTGGGCTTCGTCCAACCGACTGCGATCCAAAATCTCAACTCCGGGGGCAAACGAAGCTCCCCGCGGATACTTCTTGACGTCTTCGGTAACCACCATCACCTTCGCGGCACCTTCAGCGTGCATGGACCACGACAGTTCGGGCACCGGCATCTGCCCATCAATATTTTGGCCACCGGTCATCGCCACGGCATCGTTGTACAAGATCTTGTAGGTGACGTTGGTGCCAGCAGCAATAGCCTGGCGCACTGCCAGGCTGCCGGAGTGATGAAACGTGCCATCACCAATGTGCTGGAAGCGGTGCTCCATCGACACAAACGGGGCCGCGCCCACCCACTGGATACCTTCAGCGCCCATATGGCAGATGCCGAAATTGTTGCGCTCGGGGACGGTGGCCGACATGCCGTGACAACCAATGCCTCCACCAGCTTCGGACCCCTCGGGGACCCACGTGGAAGTGCTGTGGGGACAACCTGAGCAGAACGCGGCGGTGCGATTGGCGGCCGCATCTACAACCGTAATCGCTATGCGCTTTGGTTCGGCCGGAGTCAAGGCCTCGGCGCCGAATCTATCGCTGAGGAAAGGCCGGAGTAGACCCACCACTAGATCGGTATCCATTTCACCATGACCAGGGAACCAGTAGTCGCCGGTGGCAGTCCGTTTACCGAGTACCTGAGGCGCGTTGGTTACGCCATAAAGAATACTCTTGACCTGCGATTCTATAAATCCACGCTTCTCTTCAATCACCACAATGGTGTCAAGACCAGCAGCAAACTCAACCAATGATGTGGGTTCCAGGGGCCAGATAACCGTCGGTTTGAAGATCCGGATTCCTCGCCGTTGCAGTTCGTAATCAGACAACCCAAGCTTGTCGAACGCGGCACGGACGTCGTAGTACGTCTTGCCAGCCGCAACAATCCCCAACGTGGCATCGCTAGTAGGAACTGTCGAGTAGTTCAGTCGATTGTGCGCTATCCATTGCTCGGCCGCGGGTAAACGACCGGCGTACTGTTCACGCTCCATCGCCACCGAGCCAGCGCCGATAAACAAATCTTCCTGCGTGTGCGCCCATGGTTTGCCCTCGAACTCCCACTCGGGTCGAGACACCATGACCCGGCCCGGCCCAACCTTCACCGAGGTATACGCATCGGCCACGTTGGTAACCAACTTCAGCGCCGACCACGAACCGGCATAACGCGACATCTCGAAACCGAGCCGTCCGTAATCGAGAACCTCCTGCACTGTGCCCGGATACAGGATCGGCGTAGCCAAGTGTTGCAACATAAATTCCGACCCCGAGGCCAGAGTCGAAGACTTGGAACTGGGATCATCCCCCGTCACCATCAAAACGCCACCACTGGGATCTACGCCACTGATGTTGGCGTGCATGATCGCGTCGCCTGACCGATCAAGACCAGGCGCCTTGCCGTACCACATACCCAAAACGCCGTCGTATTTGCTTGACCAGTTACGCCTAGCTAGCTGACTTCCCCACACCGCCGTGGCGGCGAGATCCTCATTCACGCCAGGGGTAAAAGTAATGTTGTTGGCATCAAGCTCGGACTGGTTCTGCTCCATCAGAGCATCCACACCACCAACCGGAGAGCCGCGGTAACCACTTACAAATGCGGCATTGGCCAGGCCATCACGCCGATCGGCCCGCAACTGATCGATCAAAATGCGCAACATGGCCTGCACACCTGACATGGCGACATCACCATCGTCGACCCGGAAACGATCACTTAGTTCAAATTCGGCTAAAGCCATGGCAGCACCACCTTCGAAACGATTTCAAGGAAAAGAAGCAACAAAATTACATCGGGGGGATCGGGACATAAATCAACACCACTCTGACAATGCAGTCAGCCAGTGCCACGACATCTAATGTGTCACACAAGGGAACACCGACCTGATGTCGAACCCCTCCCCTGCACCTTCGCACAGACCTGAGTGCATAATCGACCCAAAACCCCGTAACGCTCACAAATCTTCCAGAACTCGAATGAGGCAGCATGACACGTAAAGCCATCGAAGCACCCAGCATCATTCACGCCAACCCCTTGCCGTCGGCCTGCATGGTGGGCCCGATGCTCGAAACCAGCGTGATCCCACCGTTCGACCCCAACACACGCAACATCCCCGAGTCCGTCGATGCTCAGGTCGCCAACCTATTCACCCACATTGGATCCATCCTCGAAGTGGCCGAGGGAACCTGGGACGACATCATCAAGATCACGTTCTTCGTACAAACGGGAGATGTGCGCCCGGCCATTAATGGACCGTGGTTGGAACACTTCCCCGACGCCGAAACCCGCCCCGCCCGCCACACCCAGGTAGTCGGAGGCAACGGCCCAGCAATGGCCAAGTGCAGTTTCACCGCCTACATCGAGCAATAGCCCTAGCCCAACCCTCCCAAACCCTCCCCAACACCCAACTTCGCGCCCCAACCACCTCCCAACTGGTAGGCGCACATGACACCCTGACCCGCCTTTGGGCCTACCAGTTGGGAATTGATGGTTACGTTCGGGGTCTTGGTGGGATGGGGTTGGAGGTCTACGCGTTAGCTTTAGCAGGTGATTCTTTCCATCCTTACGGTGCTTGGCGGCATCATCGTTTTGGCTATTGCTGCCGACACTGCTGTCGATGCCGCCGAAGGTGTGTCCAAACAACTTGGCATTTCTCCGGTAATCGTCGGTTCTCTCGTCGTTGGCCTCGGAACGTCACTTCCTGAAATGGTCGTAAGTAGCATCGCCGCCGCCCAGCGAGACACCATCGACCTAGCCGCCAGCAACATCATTGGCTCCAACCTCGCCAACCTCACTCTCGCGCTCGGCGTCGCCGCCCTCATTACCCATGTGACCGCACCCCGCGAAATCTTCGTTCGAGAAGGCGGCCTCATGTTGGCCGCCGCCGCGCTCTTCGGCGGGTTCGCTCTCACCGGACGACTCGAACAATGGCACGGCATAGCGCTACTGATCGTCATGATTGGAGCCGCAATCATGATTGCTCTCAATGGCCCAGCGGAAACCACTTCAAAAATTGTGCACATCGACCGGCGCAAAATTTCCCAAGCATTTATCACTGCACTGATTGCCCTGATCGGCGTGGTCATCGGTGCACAACTGCTGGTCAGTGGCGCTGTCAACACCGCCGAGGAATTGGGTGTATCCGAAGCCTTAACCGGCCTCACCATCGTATCGATCGGCACCAGCCTGCCCGAGATCGCCACTGCGGTTGCGGCGGCCCGCCGCGGATCAGTTGAACTCATCATCGGCAACGTCTTCGGCTCTAACATCTTCAATGCCCTTGCCGTCGGCGGCGTCGCCGGGTTACTGGGGACAGGTGAGATCGTCGAAACCACCAACACCAGTTTGTGGATCATGATCGGAGTCTCAGCCATCGTGCTCACCGTCGGCCTTGTAGGACGCGGCTACAGCCGCTCAACAGGAATCGCCTTACTGCTCGCCTATCCGATCATTCTCATATTCGCCGCTTAGTTTATTGCTCTTCGCCCATGTGGGACTTTCCCTTTATTGGATTGTCGCTTTCGCCGGTTCAACTTCGGCGTCTACTATCACCAGCAGGCCTAGGAGGTCTTGATGAGCCTGTACTACGTGCAAAAATTTCTCTACGAAATCAACCGTAGCGAAACCGTCCGCGACCAGTACTTTGCTGATCGGACCGGATCGCTAGCCTCCTACGATCTCACCGACGAAGAGGTCCGCGCCCTCGTCGAACCCGACATTGGGATGCTCTTCCACATGGGTGTCAACGGTCAAATCCTCATGCACTTCGCCCCCTTGCACGGCATTGAGTGGTCTGACTACCTCCGGCTTATGCGCGAAGGTATCGCCAAACACGGCCCCGTCCGTGCTGGGGTATACGCCATCACCGGTTATGAGGGAGTCGACAATCACGCCGACAACCTCGGTCAACAAAGCCACGCCATCGATGGTGTCCCAAGCACAAAGT
>FLOH01000857.1_pt1 | contig 54098 bp, 42 predicted proteins | sample 756751 | NCBI WGS metagenome assembly FLOH01 (sample SAMEA4026879, study PRJEB14308) | marine metagenome | biome: coastal water; material: water | depth 74 m
TACTGGATGCCCACCACGACCGATTCTCCCACATTGTAACTACCATCCAGGGTAATACTCAGAAGATCAGAGAAGTGGTTAAAAGTGGCGCCATTCAGCGTAACAGCATCTACTGTCATTCCACTAACGAAATCCAAATGAATATTCTCAAGGTTGTCCACTTCGGACAAGAAGTGAACCTCGATGTTTCCATAAATAATTTCCGTGTCAATATTTATGTCTAATTCAAGATTGTAATAATGCACGTTATAATCAAAAATATCAGCTCGCTGGGAGGCTTTGGACAGAGAGGTATAATGGGAAGCCATCTCTGAGATGGGTTTGCATGGGGCATTTGTGTTTTCATAAACCTGGCCAAAAACTGAACTTATAAATAGGATGCAAAATATGTATGGGTTGCGTTTCATAATTTCCTCAAAATATATTATTAGAAAATAGGTCACTCAATCCCCCCATGCAATATCTCTAACTTCTAATACATTAAAGAATTAGTGACAATCCAGTATGGTGGAATAAAAAGAAGCTGTCTCAGAACCGGAGGCTGCCTTCGTTTAACCGCAGATTCACTCTGATTTCCACAGATTTATGCAAAAACAAACCTAAGCCTTCTTTTCAGTATCTACTCAGCTAGAGTCACTTCACCACCGCCAGCTAAACGCCACATTCCCGTCTACCTCTCTACTTTCTACCTTCAACTTTTCTACCCAGTTACTTATAAAAAAAGAGACCGCCCTTTCCAGACAGCCTCTTCGATAATAAGCATGGATTTATGTTGATCACATCGGCCAGAAATTAGCATCGTTCCAGACTTCCTGTCTGAAATCTTCCTCCAGGGCCATGAGTTTTTGGTGATGATCAATTTCCCAATCCGTTAGCCAGGTAAAAAGTCGCTTTATATCCGGGTCAGTGGCAGCCAGTTCTTCTTTCTGGTAGAATTTGAAAGCACGTTCTTCCAGCGTGAGTGCAATACTTATGGCTGAAGAGTCAAAATCGCTGTTCCTCAATTCCATGAGAAAAGATTTATCGATAATGGGGTCCTTAAAACCGAACTCCAGCTCCTCCTCAGTAGGTAACACGACCTTTCCTTCATCCAGGTGCCGTTTGAAAGTCAGCTGCAGGATTTTTAAATGATGCGTTTCTTCTTTCACCATATGCTCAAATAGTTCTTTAGCTACCTTGGAGGTGGCTGTTTTGGCGGCCATGGCAAAAAACTCTTTGCCATTCATTTCCAGGAGAATGGCTCTTTTGAGCACATCCTGGATAGATTTAAACTCAGCTGATTTTTCAGCGGTATTCACAAATATTACTCCTCATCCCTGTATAAATACTAATCGTCTTCTACATCCTCGTCTGAATCTTTTTCGAGCTCTGCTTTCCGTTCCATTCGGTAAATAGCACAATGCTCAATTTCAGAATCTCGAAAACTGGTCAATGGATTGTAGTCACTCATAAAGCGATTTTCACAATCACTAGCGGCTTCAGGACCTGATGGACATTCGATATCATAAACGGGGCAAAAGCCTTTACGTTGATTCGATTCATGCGATGTCATCATTTTTCTCCTATAACCATAAGCTAAGGTGAGACAGCAGAACGTTGTGCTGTGATCTCATAATATAATCATGACCTGCAAAATAATCGGTATTGCTTGTAAAAAAAAGCGGGACTTGAAAATTCAAGTCCCGCAGTCAAAAGGGTATCAGTTAAAACTTATTTTGTGCCTGAAAATCCAGTAATGTCCGCATATAGTTATCACGAACCAAGGTTTGTGGTTTAGGCGAATGAATGAGGCTCATGCTTCCCTTCATCTGGGCAATGCTTTCGTATTCATTCTCATCCATCCACTTGATCAGGTCTTCCTTGATGGTTTTAATCAGTCCAGGGCCGTGAGCCATGAGTCCTGAGGTGAGCATGGTGACATCAGCACCAGACATAACGAGTTTGAGCACGTCGCTGGCGCTATGTACACCACCGCTGGCGGCAAAGCTCATGTTCACATTACCACGCAGAATGGATATCCAGCGCATGGGAAGTCGAATATCCCTGCTATGGCTCAAATGAATCTGGCGCTTGGTTTCTAACTTTTCCAGATCAATATCGGGGTGATAGAAACGGTTAAACATAACCAGAGCATCTGCGCCAACCCCTTCCAGAGCCTTGGCTACAGCAGGAAGAGAACTAAATCGGGAACCAATTTTTACAGCAACTGGAATATCCACATTGGATTTCACCCAGCTCACAATATCTGTGTAGCGCTTTTCGACGTCAGCGCTGCTTTCATTGAAATCCACAGGTAAATAGTGAATATTCAATTCCAGACCATCGGCACCTGCTTCCTGTATTTTCTTGGCATATTTCATCCATCCACCGGGAGTGGCTCCATTCAAGCTGGCGATAACAGGAATATCCACCCCATCCTTAATTTTTCGCACATTCTCCAGATAGTCCTGGGGTCCTGACAGATATTCATGGGCCTGTGGGAAAAAACTCAGAGATTCAGCATAGGATTCTGTTCCATAGTCCATAAAATGCTCAATGGAACTGTCTTCTTGCTCGATTTGTTCTTCAAAGAGTGAAAACAGCACGACTGCAGAGGCGCCATTGTCTTCCAGTATCTTAATTTTATCCAGTTTCTCGGTTAACGGTGAAGCTGAGGGAACTAAAGGATTCTTTAATTCCAAGCCCATATAATTTGTACTTAGACGCATATTAATTATTCCTTTATGATCTTCACTTAAGCTTCATCGTATGATATGGCAGCCAACTTGGCATAATATTCATACTTTTCTTTGGCAGCCACATCAGAGGCTTCTATATATTTCGCTGATAACTGAGGGTCAATACGACTCAGAATAGAAAATCTCGTTTCATTCATGGCATATTCACGGACATGTCTCTTAGGAGGTTTGGAGTCAAGTGTGAGCGGGTTTTTACCTTCTATTGCCAGCATTGGGTTGTAGCGATAAAGTGTCCAGTAGGCACTTTCAACTGCCAACTTCTGCTGATCCATTCCCTTGGCCATATCTATTCCATGAGCGATACATTGACTATAGGCAATGATGAGGGATGGACCATCATAAGCCTCGGCTTCCATAAAAGCACGGACAGTCTGAGCATCATTTGAGCCCATTGCCACAGATGCGACATAGACGTTTTTATAGCTCATGGCCATCATACCGAGATCTTTTTTCCCTGATGGTTTTCCCGCTGCAGCAAATTTCGCAACAGCACCCAGAGGTGTCGCCTTGGATTTCTGACCACCTGTGTTTGAATAAACCTCTGTATCCAGAACCAGGATATTCACATTCTTACCAGAGGCAAGAACATGATCAAGACCGCCATAACCAATATCGTAGGCCCAGCCATCTCCACCCATGATCCAGACACTCTTCTTCACAAGATTATCTGCCACTGAGAGCAGTTGTCTGCTCAGAGGCGTATCCAGCTTTTCAACAATATCCATCATTTGTTTCACACGCATGCGCTGTTCGAATATCTCGGGCTCATTTGCCTGTGAAGCTGTGGTGATGGAAGCCACCAGCTCAGTACCAATCTCATCCTTTAGAAGATTCATGAGTTCCGTGGCATGCACCTGATGTTTGTCAATGGTCAAACGATATCCCAGACCAAATTCAGCATTGTCTTCAAAAAGAGAATTGTTCCAGGTTGGTCCTCGTCCAGCCTCGTTGGTAGCCCAGGGAGTTGTTGGAAGGTTGCCGCCATAAATGGATGAACATCCTGTTGCATTGGCAATCACCATACGATCACCAAATAATTGAGAAGTGAGCTTCACGTAGGGTGTTTCTCCACAACCGACACAGGCCCCGGAGAACTCGAAAAGAGGCCGCAAGAGCTGTGAGCCCTTAACGGTGCCATGTTTGATGTTGGAGCGATCCACTTCAGGTAGATCCATAAAGAAATCCCAATTGACTCTCTCGGCTTCACGCAATGGACGCTGATCAGCCATGTTGATAGCTTTACGACTGAGATTGCTCTTATCACGAGCGGGACAGATTTCAACACAGAGATTACATCCGGTGCAATCTTCAACGGCGACCTGGAGAATATACTGTGATCCTGTCTCCCACTCTTTCCCCTTTGCATCCACATGCTTAATGGTAGCGGGACCATTTTTAAAGGCATTCTCATCTGCAATTTTGGGACGAATAGCCGCATGGGGACAAACCATGGCACATTTATTACACTGTATGCAAATATCTGGTTCCCAAACGGGGACTTCCAGGGCGATATTTCTTTTCTCCCATTGCGTAGTTGCAGTAGGCCATGTTCCATCATTAGGCATGGCACTCACTGGAAGGTCATCTCCACGACCAGCAATAATTTCAGCTGTGACTTTCTGAACAAAATCAGGAGCAGCTTCAGGTACGATTAATCGAAGTGCATCGCTACCATTGAGGGTGCTGGGAACGTCAACCTGGAACAGATTGGAGACCGACTGATCCACAGCGTGAAAGTTTTTCTCCACAATGGAGCCACCCTTTTTGCTGTAGGTCTTCTTGATAGCTTGCTTGATCTTGGCTATGGATTCATCTTTGGGAAGAATTCCTGAAATTGCAAAGAAACAGGTTTGCATAATGGTATTGATTCGCATACCCATGCCCGTTTCCTGGGCAACTTTAACTGCATTGATTACATAGAATTTAAGCTTCTTGTCAATGATCTGTTTTTGATAAACTCTTGAAAGTGCACCCCATATCTCATCCTTGCTCAAGTGGCTGTTCAACAGGAATGTCGCGCCTTCCTCAGCTTTGGAAAGAACATCAAACTGCTCCAGGAGTTCATACTGATGACAGGCGATAAAATTGGCCTTATCTATGAGGTAGGTTGATTGAATTTTATCTTTTCCAAAACGAAGGTGGGATGTCGTGGTACTACCTGATTTTTTGGAGTCATAAACGAAGTGACCCTGGGCATAATTGTCAGTGCCTTCTCCAATAATTTTAATGGAATTTTTATTGGCACCCACTGTACCATCAGCTCCCAGACCGTAGAAGAGACCCCGGAATACTTCACCTTTAGTAGTGCGATATTCTGGATCATATTTCAATGAGGTATGAGACACATCATCATTGATACCGATGGTAAAGTGATTCTTAGGTTTGGCTGAAAGAAGCTCATCGTAAATCGCCTTGATCATGGCTGGTGTGAATTCCTTTGAGGAAAGGCCATAACGTCCACCAACAATAACAGGGGTTTTCTCGAACTGGAAGTAATCTTCAATAGCGGCCTCTGCAAAAGCAGTAACCACATCCTGATACATGGGTTCGCCGGCACCACCCGGTTCTTTGGTCCTGTCAAGGACAGCGATTTTTTTAACTGAGGCAGGCAGAGCTAATATAAAATGCTTGATTGAGAAGGGTCTGAAAAGACGAACTTTCAGCATTCCAACTTTCTCGCCATTTACATTCATGTGGTTAATAGTCTCTTCCACGGTTTCAGCACCTGAACCCATGATGATGATCACGCGATCAGCATCTTCAGGTCCCACATAGTCGAATAAGTGATATTGACGACCAGTAATCTTGGCAAAACGATCCATGGTTTTCTGAACCAACTCAGGAGCGGCTTCATAATAGGGATTCACAGTCTCGCGTCCCTGGAAAAAGACATCAGGGTTTTGGGCTGTTCCACGAAGTACGGGTCGATTTGGATTCATGCCACGATTGCGATGGGCAATAACCCATTCATCATCTATCATGCCGCGAATATCTTCATCTTCGAGTTGCTCAATTTTCATCACTTCATGGGAGGTGCGAAATCCATCAAAAAAGTGGATAAAGGGCACGCGTGTCTGGAGTGTGGCTGACTGGGCTATGAGGGCGCTATCCATGACTTCCTGCACTGAGTTTGCTGCCAACATGGCCCAACCAGTTGCACGGGTGGCCATGACATCAGAGTGATCTCCAAAAATAGAGAGGGCCTGAGCTGCCAATGAGCGTGCAGATACGTGAAATACTGTTGAGGTTAGCTCGCCAGCAATCTTATACATATTGGGAATCATGAGTAGCAAGCCCTGTGAGGCTGTAAAGGTTGTGGTCAAGGCGCCAGTCTGTAGTGCACCGTGGACTGCACCAGCAGCGCCACCTTCACTCTGCATGGCTTCTACAGTTGGGACCGTACCCCAAATATTTTTTCTTCCCTGAGCGCTAAAAGCATCAGCCAACTCACCCATATTTGAAGAAGGGGTAATTGGGTATATAGCGCAAATTTCGTTTGTCTTGTGGGCAATGTATGCAGCTGCATCATTTCCGTCGATGGTTACCATCTTGCGTGTCATTAATTTCTCCTGTGTATGGCGAATGGATTTAATCCTGAGAATTGTTCGTAAAGCATCGCCTCAAACATATATAAATATCATGCCAAAGGAAGCGCTAAGGGGATTAATTTTTTGTTTATATGACGATTTTTATCTCGGGGAGTAACTATTCCCACCCAGCGCTGTAGGAATGGTCTATTTCAGATAAACGAAAGACCCGTTTCCAAGTTGCGCGTGCTGGGTGAAAAGAGAGTAATAGTAAATCCCACCACCCAGATTGGTCAGGCCGAGATCAAGCCCCAATTGATGCTGCCCCGGGCCACGAAATCCAAGCTCCAGTTTAAGCACTTCTTGACCTCGCAAATTGAATAGGCGTATGCCAATATCAGCCCCTGAGGTAAGCTGAATTGGGATCATGGTGCTGCTGTTAAATGGATTGGGATAGGCAGAACCCACAAACCGTATTAACTCAGGGTTTAAGCCACTATCATCTCCAATCGCTGAAGGGAGCCTGTTGGTAAGGAGCCAATCTGTACTGAGCAGGGTGACATCCGCCAGGCTGTTGGACATGAGAATATTTCCCATATCAAGCAGTGCAGCTCCCTCAGATGTATAAGAAAAAGTGGCGTTTCCTAAACCGATGGGAAGATATAAATGACTTAATTGATCAAGGGCTGGGAGTTGTCCAGATTCCAGGAGTGTGACTATTTCTTCCAGGGCCACATCTTGCATCATATATGGAACTGCCTGGGGCAAAGATGCATCGCTTGGAGAAATATTAAATTGTGATTCTGCACCATCCATTGGAAAGTGGGTGTCATAGCCTATCAAAACCACACCATAAACATCATAGGAGTTATCGGGCAGCTCAAGATAGGAGATAAAATTATAGGTTAAAGTATCCCCGCTTTGTGTGCGAAGTGCTCCTGCGCCCTCTGATTCTGTAAGGGGATTAAGCACACCATTTATGGTGCCCGTTTCATCCCCCACGCTATAGTTCACCGATCCCCGGGCATAAACTGATACTGGCAGGGTATTCCAAAGATCAATGCTGCCATTGCTAACAGTTAAAAACTGAAGACTGGTATTAACCATGGCACCGGAGAAATTCATCCCGAAATGGAAATCGCTATTGTTGATGATCTCAAATTCACCTGATACTGAAATAAAAGGATTAAAGGACGCCAGTGAGTCCAGAGTAAAAGAGGCATCGATAAGACCAGCCAGACTCTCAGGATCTACTTCGCTTAGCCAGACAAATATTTTTAGAGCGTCTGGTGACGGGTTTACACTATAATTCCCTTCCTCCAGAGCCAGTGTATCACTCATAAAAATGACAAAGATATCTGCCAGGGTATCACTCCCGCTTACATAAAGATCATAGGCCAGTAAGGTAACCAGGTTGGTATCTCCAAGAGCCAATTCAAATCCACCAACACCTTCATGTGGGATTTCGTTGGAGATTAGATCACCAGACAGATCAAGGGCTTGAACAGGAGCCGGGAAACTTTGATAGGTGAAGCTTAAGTCTCCTGTATTCCAGGCGCTTTGCCCCAGGAGGACACTCGCCATTGTGAAAAGGAGAAGGAATTGAATCAGGTGTACGGGTGATTTTTTCTGCATTAAAATGTGTATTTCAATCCAAACTGAATATTAGTGAAAGAATTTTCAACATCAACCGAGCGCTCCACATTGCTCTCCAGTGTGTGGTTGAGATCACTTTGCCATTGTTCATTGCGCAGGGCCAGGGTAAAGCCAATTCCAGAACGCAGTTGATAGCCCACTCCCACATCCATACGAATGATATTGTCAAATCGATAGTTTAGAGGATCATTCATCAATGTCGCTGCAAAGGAAAGCTGAAGTGGGTCAAGCGCCCAGAGCAGAGACGCCGAGAATTCGTGGACATCCTGTACATATTTGCTCATCTGTTCATCCACAAGCCGCTCCAGGCTTTCCCCCGTTTCTGAATCATATAAATCGCTTTTCAGAAAAACAGAAGAATACTTGTGATATCTGTAATTTATACTGGCCTGAAATGGGTTTGCCACAAATCCAAGTCCGAGCCCTAAACGCCAGGGTCCCCAGGTTGTATACTCCAAACCTGACCACTTATCATGGGAAAAGATTGTTTTAGTACCATCGCCATACCACTCAATGGAATCACGACTGGCAGATTCATCAACTGATATACGCGAAGGCAGCTCAATTGAGATTCCCAAATTCAGATTTTCAGACACTTCACTCAAAAGTCCTACCCGGGCGCCAAATCCGCGGTAGCTCGGACTAAACTGCAGACTATCTATAAACCTATTGAAGATATAGATTCCCTGAGGATCAGTCTCTTCGTATAACTTGCTGAATGAATTTTTACCGGTAAGATAGCTTACTGCATAGCCCAGAGATGTGTTCATGGTAACCATGATAGATGTTCCAGCAGTCAGGGCATACAAATCTCCGCTTTCCTGATATAAGTATCTATAATTAAAATCTCCGTCAGGTTCTAGATCATCAAACTGGCTGATACTGCTAAAGGAGTTCACACGCTGCAAATTGACTCCCCAGACCCAGGCCCCTCGATAGACCTGAACAGGTTTGATGTAAGTCAGACTGTTGAAACGCAATTCTTGATCCTGGAGGTTTTCCCAGACGGTTGAGTTAAATACACTTTTTCCTGCGACCTGATCATAACTCAAGTCAGCTGAGAAGAAGGCTCGCTCACTGTAGCTGAGGAGGGCTGGATTGCCCAATAAGGCATTATTGGATCCCATGGAAGCTGGGACAACACCACTTTCAGAGCCTGATATGCCTCTCATCCCCCGAAAGGGTCGGATGACATCAAGATAATTTTGAGAAAAAAGATTTACTCCCCATAGGAGAATGGTGATAAAAATTATTCGATTTTTCATACTGAATTATTTCCGGATTCTGCTGCGTTTTTGGGGAGGAGGAGAATCCGATTCTTCTGATACTTCTTGTTTTTTGACCGCCCTAGCCTTGGTTGCTTTAACCGGTTTGGGCTTAGCCACTTTAACGGGTTTAACATTGTTATTAATCGGCTTAGCATCATTATTTCTGGGTTTAATTATTAATGGTGGCTGGACAACAACGGGAGCTGGAATTATTGGTTTTATTATCGGTGAAGCAGCAGAAGACATGCCGCTACCCAGGCCAATCGTGGTCCCCTTGCTACCAGAACCGGAGAGTGAGGGAGCATCATTTCTCTCACGAACTCTGGATCCCCCCTGCATTTCATCGCGGTTAAAATCCCGTGACGGAGACGGATCCCTCGATTCGCTAACTACATAGACAGGCGCATAATGGGGGTGATGATAGTCATAATAATTGTAGGGGCTATAATAGGAAGCACCGTAACTCATGTGATAACTGGTGAAGGGCAGAGCAGGTTCCCAATAGGGATCCCAACCATATACACCACTGCCACCAATGGTACTGATCATGGCAGGTTCAGAAACAGTTGTCGTCACTGTCTGTGGGAGTGTTTGAGGTGGGTACAACATGGTATAGCATGACTGCAGTACTGTTACCATGAGAAATAAGCCAAATATTTTTTTTACCTGCATAAGTGGACGGAAGTTAGCTATTAGAGTTAGGTATGTCAACATGGTGTACCCCTTTCTTCCTTAACTGGAACGGTAATATGATTAGTAAGTTCCCAATCTCCAGAGAAGTTTCTATAACCCTTAGACACATCTCACATAAATTGGTAAGGAGCGTTAACCCGAAGCTAAGCAGGCGCTTAAAAAATGATGGATAAAATCAAAACAATTATGGTAATCCCCAATACTGAGAGGAGATATAGCCCCAGTGTCAGGAACAGTGCCATAATCGCAGTAATGAAAAATGATCCCGCATCCATGGCATAGATGGTTCTTAATCCCATATAGCCAAGATAAATTGTCATCCCAAGTGAGAACACCCCTCCAATAATTGGGAGCAGTATCAATAAGGATGCAGTTCCACTGGCATAGGCAAACATTCTAAAGATGAGTGTGAAATCATAGGTTTGAAGACCTCTCCATTTCAGGGAAAGATGTACGCCAAAGGCTGAAATAAATTGAAGCAGTATGACTGAAATGGGATAGGCAAGTATCATGATCTGAGAGAAGTTCTCGGGTAGATCGATGAGTTCACGAAGCTCGGGACTTTCTGGCAAAAACATATCTGGATTTGGCTCGGTGACAGCAAAAGTCCATAAAAAGGTAAATACCTGTATGGCCAAAGTGTATACAAGAGCATCACCAATCCCGGCATTTCTTCTCATGACACTAAAGGTGGCAGCCGGTCTTAATAGGAAAGCTTTTACTGTTTCAATGAATGCTACAAAGAACCCTAGTTCGTGTTTTTTCTCCCAGGGGGGACCATCTATGATAAATGGCAGTATTTCAGGTTGTTCAGGTTGTTCCATTTGGCTCATTTTAGCGCTTTCAATCCTAACTGCAATAAAAAAAAGCCCCTCCTGGGGGCTTTAAAAAAGTTAGTGATTTCTTATAGAGTTAGAATCCATTCTACCAAAACCACAATATCTAATATATCCACCTGCAGGTCATCATTAATATCTGCGACTTCAAATTGAATTTCAGTGAGTTCAATTCCAGACAGAACCCATTCCAGCAATAGGACAGCATCGCTAACATTGAGTTCGCCATCTCCGCTAACATCACCGGCCACGATCCCAAAATCATACTCAATGGCTGCCATGACATCAATCAGGCCAAACCCACGAGTATTGTCCGGCGAGGTACTCCCATCAGCGGTTAACATGAGCGCTTCCCTGACCATCATGGGTGTCCAGTTTGGATGGGCTTCCAGGATGAGAGCACAGGCTCCTGCAACCAGTGGTGTTGCAAAACTTGTTCCTGAGCCAGAAATAAAGTACTGGGTACTGTCGGTACCGGCCAGAAAAGTGGATACCCCTCTGGCTAAAACTTCAGGTTTGATGCGGCCATCAGCAGTTGGACCATGGGAGCTAAAAGCAGGTGACACATTAAATGCATCTACTGCGCCCACAGAAATAACTGAGTCTGCATCAGCAGGTGCGATGATATGATACCAATCAGTATTGCCTTCATTCCCGGCAGCAGTCACACAGACCATTCCCAGGCTTACGGCATAATCCACACCTCTTGTTGTAATCGCGGTTTCGCCGTCCAGATCATCCTCATAGATATACCAATCAAGATATCCCAGTGAGCTTGAGGCGATATCAGCCCCCAGCGCTTCACCCCATTCAAGTGCTGCAACGAAGAAATCTTCTTCAGCTTCAATCTCATCATTGACCATTTCAGTTTTCGCGAGAAGAAATTTACACTCATAAGCAGTTCCTCGAAACACACCGTCTAGAAATCCACCTGCAGCAGAAGCTGTGGAGGTCCCGTGATTGTGCTGACTTGAAGGATCCCCATCCTGGTTGGAGGTGGTTGAATCATCTTGAATAAAATCATGCTCAGCCACGATACGTTCCTGCTGGAAAACGAGATGATCGGTATAGAATCCTGTATCCAACATCAATAACCAGATATCTGTACCCGTATACCCAAGTTCATGGGCAGCCACAGCATTTATCTGCTCGTTCTGATCATAACTGGCCCCATAATCTGAGTCTGTGAGATATACTTCGTCGTCACGCGTGTTCTGCTTGATAATTCTCTTTGAAACTTTATGGATGCGCTTGGTCTTCTTAATAATGGTATTGCCAGCGAGTTGATCGATGTAGTCACGAGGCGCCAGAATCGAAACAGCATTCAACCATCGGCTTACTGTACGTATCTTTACATTTGGACCAAAAATTTCATCTATGTATGCGGCTGAAACGGGGAGATCCCCATAGGTGGGACCTGTAATCGTACCACGTAAGGCGCGTCGATCAAGAGCTCGCTGAGATAGGTGGGGAAATTCATGCTCTGTGGGGATAAAACTGGCCTCATCGCTCACTTCTTTGTCATGGAAAAAAATCCAATAGGGGAGGTTCTCTTCTTCCTGGCCAAAGGCGGTCAAACCACAAAGTAGTGTAATTATTATAAATGTTATGTAGCGTTGCGACTCGCGCATATCCACCTCAGGTCTAGCCCGTAATGTACGCTGAAGAAATCTGAGGTCAATACGTAATTGCCTCAGACACGTATTTGCCCATGTCCCCTATTGCCAAAGGTTAATACTATTCCGCTAAAGAGCTCCCTGCATGCGCTTTAAAAAATCCTCGGCATTTTCAAATCCTGTAGAACGTAGCAAAGTGAGTTCTTCACCTTTATCCATAAAGATATAGGAAGGGACGCCCTTTATGGAATATTCCTTTTGAAAATATTTCTCAAATTCACCTGAGTCCTTGGTCATGTCTATTTTTATGGCGGTGAACTTCTTAGAAAGACTCACAACCTTTGCATCTGGAAATGTGAATTTGTCCATTTCTTTACATGGAATACACCAATCGGCATAAACGTCAATCATAATTGGAACCTCGGACGCTAACAGGGCATCCAGCTCAACTTGACTTGTGGGGTGTTCCCAGGCTATACCCTCGCCCATATGTTCTGGTTCGGGTATGCCCATCCAGGTACCGATGACAATGAGAATAATGGCAATGGCCTGTTTTATCCGATTAAAAGCCAGATTTCCTTCAGCACTATTGTCAAACATGATCAAATAGACACCTGAACCTATGAGAAAAATGGACATGACAAGATTTCCATATCCACCCAGGAGTGGCATGATGAAGTAAATAGCCATGGCGATGAGAACCAGACCAAAAATAACCCTGACGCCAATCATCCAGGTACCTGAGCGAGGCAGGGATGATAATTTACTTGAGTACATGGCCAGAAAGAGATATGGCAGACCCAATCCCATTGCCAGGGTGAAAAACATGGTAAATCCCAGGATGACACTCTGCTTGGCAGCAACATAGGTGAGAAGGCCAATAACGAATGGACCCACACAGGGGGCTGCCACAATCCCCAGAGTCAAACCCATGAAGAAAGAGCCAAAAATCCCAGCCTTTGATTGGCTGGCGGCAGTCATGAGACCGGTTGGGAGCCTGAATTCATAAACCCCAAACATGGAGAGTGATAGGCCGACGAGCACTGCTGCAATTCCAAGGAGTACAATTGGGTTGGTAAGTAAGGCACCGAACAAGCCACCACCCAGTGCAGCAACCACGCCTAGCACAGAGTAGGTCACGGCAATTCCCAACACATAGGCCAGAGCCATCCAGAAAGTGCGACCTTTGCTGGTATCCTGTCCCCCGAAAAAGCTTATTGTGATGGGAATTAAGGGATAGACGCAGGGTGTCAGATTTAAAGCCAGACCGCCAAAGAAAATGATGAAGAAAGTCAGGATTAACCCATAATCATCAACCAGACCTGAAATTTCATCATCCTCAACTTGTGCATCAGTTGCCTTCTCAGTTTGAGGGATGATTTTTGGGAAGATCTCTGTATGGGTTGCCGTCCGCAGGCTTGCATCTTCAACCAGTGGCAAGGTATAAGAAAAATTTACGGCTGCGGGGATCAGACATTGTGCATCATCACAAGCCTGGAAATATACTTCACCTTCAATCTGAAGCGGGTCAGTTAGGTCGGGAGCTATGGCCAGCGTGGTGCGAAGGGTAATTCGGCCACCATAAACTGCTGCAGGTTCGTCAACACCAGCAACAGATATCATATCGGCTTTTGGATATATCCATTCTCCCACGCCAAAGGGTTGTCCTTCATCAAAAATTGAGGGTGTCACAGGAATGGTAAACTCGTCATTGCCCACTGGCGCATACACATGCCAGGGGTGGTGGATATCAACAATTAAAGCGACATCGATTGTCTCTCCTGCCATAGCGGCACTTTGGCTGGAGACAAATTCTGCTGTTAAAATTTCCCCGGGTGCCTGCTGTCCCCAGAGGTTCATGGATAAAAGAACCAGTATGACAGGCAAAAACAGTTTGAATGATTGTCGCATGATGTTGTTTAATCCTTACTCGTTTGAGTTTATCTCTTAACCAAAGAGATTTTTAATCCTTCCCCACATGGGATGTCGTTTTTGATACCAGGCATTTTCAAAAGTTACACGTCTCTCATCAAATGCAGCAATTCCGAGATCGACAAAAGCCTCGCGCTGATCATAAGCTGACCAATGTACACCTGGCATTTCTGGCTGTAATAGTACATCAGCTTCTCTGTTTAACATGTCGCGGTAATGACAGGAACGAATATTCTCGCTCTGACTCATAATGGCCATGGCGTTGTCCAGGTCTGCAATGGGATTTATGTTCTGGCCAACATCTACAGCCAGTACAAAATCTGCACCCATCTCCCGGGCCATACGGATTGGCACTTGTTGTGAGACCCCACCATCGACCAGTGTTCTCCCTTCGTGGTAGACAGGTGGTAAAAACCCGGGGATGGCTATAGAGGCCATAACTGCTGGTAACAGCGGACCCTCAGTAAAATAGACATCCTCCCCTGAATACAAATCCGTTGAAACTATACCTAACTCTGTACCGGAATCAAACCAGGAGTCCTCAGTGATGACAAACTTGATGGCATCTTCCACACGGTCGGCACGTACCAGGCCTGGTTTTGAGTGTGCCAGATTAATGACAATTCTATCCTGTATAGCGGAAGACACCTGATGCCAGAAAGATGCACCACCACGGCCTTTTACATTGATCAGGTGCATCCCCAGCTTGCGAAAAGGCTCGCTCTTGGTCATTCTGTCGAGTTCTGCCCATGTGGCTGCGGCACTACCCATTTTGATATAAGTAGCAGCCACCAAAGCACCCATGCTGGACCCAGTTATGTAATCAGGTCGGATTCCGATTTCTTCAAGGCGTTGCAGAACGCCAATGTGGGCAAACCCTCGAGCTCCCCCACCCCCCAAAGCAAGACCAAATCTGGGCCGGCTCATATGCTATTTGGGTACATCCTCTGGATTGATAAGTGATGTTTTAAGGATTGTCACTGACTCAATGGGATTGTCTCGTGGGTCGGTCTTGTGGGTGGCAATCTCATCGACCACATCCATGCCTTCAACAACATTACCAAAAACTGTATAGCCACCATCGAGGAAACTCACGGTTGCCAGGCAAAAGTAAAATTGGCTTCCACTTGAAAGTCGTTCCGGATTGGTATCATCCCCTGTGCGAGCAGCACCCAGGGTGCCCCTTAAATGAGGTTGTCCTATTTCAGCAGGAATTCTTTCTCCAATACCACCACCACCATCATCAGATCTGTCCTGGTTATCTCGCGTGTTGGGGTCTCCTCCCTGAACAACAAAACCTGGAATAACACGATGGAAGTAAATGCCATCATAAGCCCCTGTCGCGCATAAATTTTTAAAATTTGCTGCATGGAGTGGGGTCTCAGTTTCATATAAATCTATATAAATATCACCCAGGCTGGTTTCCATCTTTACATATGCTGTTTCTGGATCAACGGCTTTTTTGCCGCAAGATACCAACACAATTACACCCAGAATAATGAGCGTGATGCCCATGCTTAGTCTTTTCATCATTTTTTCTCCACTTCGATCGGTTTAGAGGGTTGATCCTGGCGAGCCAGGATAATTTCAAGATCCTGTTCCTGCCTCTGCGAGACGACAGACAAGGCCAGGTCAGGATCATTATTTTTTTCGCTCAGGTGAGCTAGCATAACACCATTAAGATTGCCCAATGCAGCCAGAAGTGCAATAAACTCTGCACTATCCTGATTACTAAGATGGCCTACCCTGCTATCCACTCGTGCTTTCAGATGGGACGGGTAAGGTCCATTCCATAGCATATCACGATCATGATTGGCTTCCATAACCAGAAAATCCGCTTTGCGCATGGCCAGAAAATTATCCTCGGTGACAGCCCCGAGATCCGTAAGATATCCCAGACTGACACCACCGCTTTCCACGAGGAAGCCCGTTGAGCTGGCTGAATCATGCAATGTGGGAACACTGGTAACCTTTAGTGATCCAAGCTGCATGACTTCCTTCATTTCAAAATGGCGCATTCTCTCATTACCGCTGAATTTCCGATGACCTGCCCGCTTGGTTGCAGGATGCATGAGTAGTGGTACCTTGTGACGTCTTGATAATATGCTGGCGCCTTTGATATGATCACCATGCTCATGGGTAATCAAGCAAGCTTCCAGATCATCTGGATCCAGACCGACGAGCTGCATGCGTCTGCGTATTTCAGCACCGCTGAAACCTGCATCGATGAGGATCATGGTATCTGCATTTTGAACGATGCAGGCGTTCCCCCCACTCCCACTTCCCAACATGAACAATTTCAGCATATAACCACGTCAATCCTTTGTATTCTTGGCATACCAGCCATGAATTTCAAATTAGGATGACACTGAGCCATTTCAACTAAAAACTACGCCAGAAAAAATCCATTGACGCGTACCCCCTCTTTCACATCTGTTCTAAATTATTATATTCATGAAAAATAATTGGCCAGGAGTGGAGCCCACTTTTAAACTTATACGCCATGTCACAATTAGAATTTTTCAAACCACCTGCAAAAATACCCAGCCGATCAGAGGTCGCCCTCATCGCAGCGACTCTGAATTTTCAAATAAAACTCATCCACGCTTTATCCGCCAAAGACGCTGATCAAATCATCAGGATATCTCAAGGGTTAATCAAACCCTTCGGTGCAGCGACAGCTTTCACGAAAAAGACCGTCTGGAAATACTTCAACCACCCACATACCCTGCCCTTTGTCGGGGTATTACGAGATGAGATAATTGGTTTTCTGGTTGGCGTTCCCCTGGAAAATTTTAGTGATGAACAGTGGGCTGCCCTGGATCCTACACTGGGAGATCACGAAACTATCTATACCTATGCCTTTATTTTCGATGAAAAGCATCAGGGTCAGGGCTATGCGAAGATGTTAAAAAAAGTATACTTAAATTGGCTTAAAAAACGGGGATATTTGTATGTTTCCGGTCATGTCCGTGAAGGCATTTCCAGCCAATTTTCCCTCCATACCCGCGTGCTCCAAAAATACCCCAATTGGCACGATACTGGCAAAGTCTTCGAGTACTATCAGCGACCTTTACGCTGAACAAATTTGACTGAAATAGATAATACTATCACGGAGGTTTTGTGTTCAATAAACTGATTGTTGCCCTCATGCCCCTGGCTCCTCGCTTTATCGTGAAGATGGTTTCCAACCGCTATATCGCCGGCGAAGATACTGCAGCTGCCATGGCTACTTGTCTGAAATTGAAAGCACAGGGATTCTTGACCACTGTGGATATTCTTGGAGAATCTGTCACCTCAAATGAGCAGGCCAGGGAAGCCCGAGATTCCTATCTTGATTTGATCACAGAAGTCGCCAATAATGACATCGCCAAAAATATTTCATTAAAACCCACTGCCATGGGTCTGGGACTGTCTGAAGATCTAGCCAACGAATATATAGCAACCATCGTCCACAAGGCGCATGAGGCTGGTGTCTTCATCCGCATTGATATGGAAGATTCCCCCTATACAGACAAAACTCTGGATATGTATGATCGTCTTCGAGGTCAATACCCTCAGTTGGGCACAGTGATTCAAGCTTATATGCATCGGAGTCTGGATGATGTGACCAGGATAGCAGCCAGTTCTGGAAATTTACGCATTTGCAAAGGTATCTATAAGGAATCTCCGCAAATCGCCTATCAGGACGCTGATGAAGTCCGCAAAAATTACATGAGACTTGTTAGAGAAATGCTGGAAAAAGGTGCCTATGTTGGGATAGCCACCCACGACCCATTTTTAATCGATGAATCTTTAAAAATTATCGATGAATTACAGATATCAGCAGACAAATATGAATTTCAAGCTCTCCTTGGTGTCCCCATCCTGAAAAGACTTGATGAGTTGGTCGGAATGGGTCATCGTGTTCGTATCTATGTCCCTTTTGGTAGCGAATGGTATGCCTATTCCAGCAGACGCCTAAAAGAGAATCCTGATGTTGCTGGTTATGTATTAAAAAATATCTTTGTGAAGAACTAATGACTGATCCACACCAAATTCTATTGAGCAGCAAGGTTATTGCTGTTGTTGGAGCATCCCCCAACCCTGCACGCCCCAGCAACTGGATTAGCAAATATTTAATTTCCCAGGGATATACTGTGATACCGGTTAATCCGGGTCATACTGAATTGTTCGGACTGAAATGTTACCCTGATGTTGAGAGTATTGACTCGAATATTGATATTGTAAACATTTTCAGAAGATCAGATCAGGTCGTCCCAATCGTAGAAAGCTCCCTCAAAAATAAATCATTAAGAATGGTATGGATGCAGGACAATGTCTACAATGATGAAGCTGCGCAGTTGGTTAAAGAAGCCGGGATTCCCGTGGTTATGAACGACTGTATCTATCGGGTGCACCAACAGATTGCTAAGTGATCCTCAGCTGGAGCGCTGACCCCAATTAAGTTTCTTACGTAATTTCTCGTAAAAGGTATTATCAGGTGTCACCACCAATTGAATCCTGTAGGAACTGGGACGAATTCGAATCATAACGCTGCCATCTATATGCCTGGTATTTTTACCATCAACATGCAAATGAGCCAGACCCTCTGGATCGCTTAGGGTAACATATATATTATTTTCTCCCGTTAAGACTACTGGTCGAACAGATAGAGTATGGGGAGAAATGGGGGTAATGGATATGGCCTCAAGACTGGGGTCGATAATGGGTCCGCCGGCAGACAGTGCATAGGCAGTTGAGCCAGTGGGTGTGGAAATTATGAGACCGTCTGAGAGATATCGGTTGAGCAATTCCTCCCCCACCCGGACTTCAGTGGCCAAGAGGTTAAACACATCAGCTCTTTCAATGACAACATCATTCAGAGCCCATAATGTTTCCTCTGTGCCGTCCTCAAATTCCAGACGGCAATTCAAGACCATCCGTTCTTCAATACGATAATGACCTCTGAGAATTTCGTCCAGACCCGATCTCCAGTCTCGCTCAAGGGTGGTGAGGAAACCCAGGCTTCCCAGGTTTATCCCCAGGATAGGAATAGGCGTGCGCATGACAGCTTGCGCAGACGAAAGTAGGGTTCCATCCCCACCTATGGATATGATGAAATCTGTATCTCTTGGGATGCCATTTTCGGCAATAATGTTTACTGCTGGATTTTCACAGTCCACCTGCTGGGCAAAACTATCCAACATGTACAATTCATGTCCATCATCCAGAAGCTTGCTGAGAATCTCACCGACATAAGATTTAATCTCTGCATCGCTTTGAAAACCCCAAATAGCAAATTTCATTTTGTCCCCGGATTAAACCTTAGTCCAGCGCTTGCTTTTCATAACCACCATCTGCTGTACGAACCAGCTTATCAATCTTTTGTCGAGCAGAATCCAGTCTGTCACGACAAAGGTGGATCAATTTTAATGCACGTTCGTTTTGTTTGATGGCGTCATCTAACTTGAGATCATCACCATCCGGCTTAGCTACCAGAGTCTCAAGCTCTTCCATGAGCTGTTCAAATGATTTGTCTTTTTCACTCATAATTAAATTTAGAAACTCCCTCTGGTTAAGGTCACTTTATTTTTCTTTTTTTTACATCCCTGGCAATGGAGCTGATTTCTCCATCCTTGAGCCGCATACGGAGCTCTGTTCCATCAGAGACTTGGTCAATGGATCGAATCAATCCGCCCTGGGGATCACTGAGAACTGAATACCCCTTTTCAAGGATGGATAGCGGATTTAAGGTTTCTATGGAAACAGTGAAATTGTCCAGTCGGGCCGTAAGCCTGGATATTTTATCCTGAGTTGATCGAAGGGACCTATCCTCAAGATGATCCAGTTTCTGAAAAGATTGCTCGATCATTAATTCAGGTCTTTTTAAGGCATAGGATTTGGAGATGGAATTTAGATGTTGTCCGTACTTGTCGATTCTGTTACGAATATTGGTTTGAAGGGATTGCTCAACCTGGCCAAACCATTTGAAAAGTTCAATCTGATCGGGGACGACCAGCTCGGCGGCGGCAGACGGGGTGGGTGCGCGATAATCTGCCACAAAATCAGAAATAGTGGTGTCTGTCTCATGTCCCACTGCACTGACAATGGGGATTGTTGAAGCTGCTATAGCTCTTGCAACTATTTCTTCATTGAAGGCCCACAAGTCCTCAAGGGAGCCACCTCCTCGACCTACCAGGAGAACCTGACATTCACGCATCCCGTTAAATACTTCGATGGCATTGGCGATTTCTGCAGCTGCTCCGTCACCCTGAACTTTAACTGGAAGAAGCATAATTTCAGCCAGGGGGAATCGACGACTCAGGATATTAATCATATCACGAATAGCTGCTCCTGTGGGTGAAGTTACAATTCCAATTTTACTGGGGTACTGTGGCAGAAGACGTTTTCGGCTGGGATCAAAAAGACCTTCCCCCTGAAGTTTTTTCTTCAGGTTTTCAAAAGCCAGGTGAAGATCTCCCTGACCAGCGGGCAACATTTGATCCACCACAAGCTGATATCTTCCCTGGGGAGGATAAACGGAGATTCTACCATGGACCGTTATTTCCATCCCGTGAGCGGGCTCAAATCTGACACTTTCATTCTGGCGCTTGAACATGACACTGCCCAGCTGGGCACCACTGTCCTTTAAACTGAAGTACCAGTGTCCTGAACTATGCCTGGTAAGGTTCGAGATTTCTCCCTTCACCCATACCGATGCAAAACCCTTTTCCAGAGTATGCTGGATGTGACCCGTAATCTGGGAAACTGAAAGTGTGTTGTTGAGCTCGGGTGGTTGAGCCATAGGATTTTAGAACAAAAAGAGGGTGACGGAACGAATTCCACCACCCTCTATATAAAATTTTAAGAAAGTCCTAACGGATCTTTTTCTTCTGACGGTTGGAGCGTAAACGCTTCTTCCGTTTATGTGTTGCGATCTTGCGCCGTTTCCGTTTTTTTCCACAAGGCATGTAGCTTCTCCTCTTTCAATGCGGCGCGAATATAAGAGCCCAACCATAGTCCACAAAGTAATTTATCGTAGTTATATCTAGCTATTCTCTGGCCATAAGTGAAACATTTACACGATCGCGAAGCAAGCGAGAGGGTTTAAACACTGGGACATATCGAGCTGGCAAATTGACAGCTTCACCGGTTCCGGGGTTCCTGGCCTGTTTGGGAGCGCGTTTCTTAACTCCGAAACTTCCAAACTTTCTAAACTCCACCCGACGTCCATCAACCATTGATTCAGCCAGAGTCGTGAGAAAAGCATCGATGACAGCCTCTGTCTCAACTTTGGTCAATCCGGTTCCACCGGAGATGATATCCACCATATCTGCTTTGGTCATGCTAGTCTCCTTTGTTAATAGGGGATGCGATACTGCAATTTTATACTTGATGACGATTCCCAACCTGGTAAGACTGAAGAAACATCATCCTTTAAAATGGTCCACCAGGATCTACGTGGCTCCAGAGGATATTGTAATTGGCTGTTCTGGGGCATTCCTGCTTTGATACAAAGTGCTTTCCTGGTGTCCTCGAAGGTTCCAATGGCGTCCACCAGATTTGCTTTATAAGCCTGCCGTCCAGTAAATACGCGTCCATTTCCCAGGCTTTGCATATTGATCTCATCAATCCCACGCTCCAGGGAAACAACTTCGGTAAATTGTTCATAAACATCATCGATGATTCCTTGAAAATAAGCCTGTTCCGCTGCACTCATTTCACGGAAAGGTGAGCCAGCATCCTTAAATTCTTGAGACTTCACAGTTCGCATACCTACGCCGACTTTTTCCATCAGATCAGAGTAAACTGGGAACTGCATGATGACACCAATGCTTCCAGTTAAAGTACCATCGTTGGCAAAAATACTATCAGCTCCCAGAGCAGCGTAATACCCCCCTGATGCTGCTACACTGGCCATACTCACAAAAATGGGCTTGTCACTATTGTCCCGAACCGCTTTTATCGCATGATATAGTTCTTGAGAGGGCGCGACCTGACCTCCAGGGGAATTGATGGGAATAAGAATTCCACCAATTTTATCATTTTCTGCGAATGTTTTCAAAGTGGATATCCACTTACGGGAAGTATTTATTTCCCCTTCCAGAGGGAGGACAGCGATACGTTTTGAGTGATCGAACCATTTGCCCCCACTGTCTTTTCTTGAAACCATAAAGAGCAAACCGGCAAGAACAGCAATGACAATCACGCCATAGATGCGATTCTTTGTCTTGTATTTGTTATCCATTATTCTTCTTTGTGTAGATTATCAATTTTTGTCCTGGATAAATGTGCTGTCCATAGCTTAAACCATTCCAATGCCGTATGCGTTTGGCACTGGTATTAAAGCTTTCTGCTATTTGACCCAGCGTATCCCCTTTTTTTACCGTATATGTCTTTTTCGCATAATCCGAGGCAGGTGGTGTTGACTTGCTAACCGTCTTTTTGCTTGAAGTAGCTGCATAGTTTTTCGGCGCAGGAATCACCAATTTTTGACCAACCGAGAGCCTGTTTTGATTTTTAATGCGATTCGCCTGAACAAGTTTCGTTAAGGAAACGTTGTACTTCCTGGCAATGACAGATAGGGTTTCACCACGGCGAACATAATGCACCTGGTAATCTATTTTATCTGAAGTTGGAATGGATGCCATGGTTTTTGTACTCACCGAGCCCTTGCCTAGAGGCACCTTAAGCTGGTATGGTGTTTTAGCCGGTGGAGTGACCCCTTGTCGCAATTCAGGATTATATGTTTTTAGATCCTGATAATTCACGCGGAGCGCACGGGCAATCTTATCAAGATCAAGACTCCGATCAATATCTATTACTTCATATTCCCAATCTGTCAGTTCGTCCACATGGAACCCATAACTCTCAGGGTCGCTACCAATAATAGCAGCAGCTAATACTGTGGCGACATAGTTGCGGGTTTGGCGAGGTAAGGTAATCATGCGCCAGTAATCGCGATGCCCTTCCCGCCTGATGGTCCTGCGAACACGGGACTCGCCAGTATTGTATGAAGCCATAGCCAGGTACCAGTCATCAAACTCATCATGGAGGTCTTTTAAATATTTTGCAGCTGCGTGAGTAGATTTAACCACGTCCCTGCGTTCATCAACCCACCAGTCTCGTTTCAAGCCATAGCGACGACCCGTTGCGGAAATAAATTGCCAGGGGCCTACTGCATGAGCATAGGAATAAGCTTTTGTGTTCAAGCCAGATTCAATCATGGCCAGATATATCAATTCCTCTGGTAAGCCATAGGAAGCCAGAATGGGTCTGATAGTTGTGGCATAAAAAGAATAGCGATCCAACCAGATCTGAAATTCCTGGTGCTTTCTATGCTGAAAAAGATTAATCATGGTCTTGACACGGCTATTCAATATGAGGGGGAGATGACCATCTCGATCATCCACAACCATAAAGGTTACATCTGCATCAAGAGAATCCAATAAATCACTCATGCGTGATAGTTGATCCTTCAAGGAAGGTTGACCAAGGAGATCCTGAAGATCATCGCTGATATATCCCTCAAAATCTGTGGAAGCCAACTCGCTAAGCCCGGAAACAGTCTCTCGGATCTCCTCAGGAATGGGATCATCGATCTCTTCAATGGCGGCCAGAGTAGCCACAAGACGTTCAACCTCAAATTGGACACCTAGGGTGTCCAGGGCCACAATCATCAATCTAGCGTCGGCGTAGTACCGTTTAGCTTCTTGTATAAAATACTCTAACAGGAAATCATCATCTTCCAGGTCAATGGGGGGTTTTATCATTTGTCCCATACTCAACATACTGGGAACCGGCATTAGCTCAGCCGAGAAGCTCTGGATACCCATGAGTAAGCTGAGGGTCAAAGCGAACTTTAGCATTCGCGAACTATTGAATGAATTCATAATGGGAGAGAAGATAGAATTAACATTATTTGATAACAAGCTCAGAATCAAGCTCTTATAACTTTTATATCATCCTGTGATTTAATTGATATGCGTTAAAGCATGATGGTATTGGATCAAAGGGCAGTTGGAGCAAGACCCCTCGCTACAATAAATCTTTTTCCATGCCAGTAGGCCTTGTTGTTCAGCAACACTGGTTATTTTTGAGAGCCCCAGGCGGGGAAGCCACTTCTTCTCAAGACCATAATGTCTAAATATTTTCATCTTTTGCCATAGCACAAAGCCACGGTCAGCCCCCCTGAAAGGGGCCAAAATGTTGACCAGCCATTCCAGGCATTGATTTAAAGAGAGACCCAGACCTTGCATTTTCACAAAAACATCAGACCAGGAATCTTGAGGTAGGGAGAGCCAATCTTCTGGTCGAAACAATTGAGAGGCCTCCATTATCCTCCTCAGCAGCAACCAATTTGAAGCGCGATATGGGTAAGACAGATTACTCCCCTCCCAGGTACGACAATCTGGCCAGTTTTTTAAACCCAGAACAGCTGCAGCCTGATGTAACCATTTAATACGCGAGCCCCCTGCCATGATAATTTCTACCATTCCCAGGAAAAGTGGACTGTACCCCTGGCCTCCCAGAGCCAGGGCTTGCAGATGCTCCTGCTTCTCTCCAAATCTGAAAAAAGCGTGAGCTATTAACTCTTCCTCAGAGATTTGTCGACCTGCAAGGCATCTGCCCGCCCCGAGATACTTACGGTCCACCTTCAATGTTGGAATATCAGGACCTATGCCACCCTCCAGAATGACATGCAGGATCACATCGTGATACTGCTCATCGTTCTGGTGCCCATGAACATACCAATCTCTCGCCGTGACATGCATTTCCACATCACCATTCATTTCAAAATCGTCCAGGAGTATCCGCGATCTGAATATATCAGGACCAGGACCATCATTGCGCTGTCCTGAGTCTAGAATAATCAGGTGCTCATCATCAACCGTACGCAGATTATCTATCTGCGCAGCCTGTCGCAACCACCACTTGACCAGATCCTTTTCCTGAACATGCCAGTTGAATTGACGCCCTTCAGAAATAGCAGACTGCTGAAGTGTCTCTTCTTGATAATTCATCCGAAGTGTCCTTGTTTGGCGGAATTTAAAACATGCATTCACCTCAAGGAAGTACAATTTGAGGCAAAGGGAATGACCTATTTTTGTGGTGGGATGTAGTGCTCTACAAATTGAGATCTTGCATCATCAACAAATTGCTGTCTGGTTTCAGTGGTGTATGCACCCGGGTCCATGGGAGGTAAAATAGACAGTTTGATGGTGGTGGAAGATATGCGACGTTCTTTTTTGCCCTTGGCTTTATGCGCCCCGTTAATAACGACTGGAACAATGGGAATGCCTGTATCCAGAGAAAGTATAAAGGCGCCCTTTTTAAATGGTTGAAGCTGACCATCCATGCTGCGGGTACCCTCTGCAAAAATCACTAAGGAGTGACTTTTATCTTCAGACATCTGGATGGCAACTTGATCCATGACCGCCAGAGCTGCCCGATGGTTTTTCCTGTCAACAAAATAGTGCCCGGCTGCCCACATGGCCCCGCCAAAGAAGGGTACATATTTCAGTTGTTTTTTTGCCAGCATACCATGTTTGTTTTTTATCCCCCAATAAATGGCGGGAATATCAAAAGCTGAAGTATGGTTACAGATAATGATGTACTGGGCTTTCTCATCGATATTATCAAGACCTTCTACCTCAACTGTGACCCTGGATATTTTAAGAACACCCCAGGCCCATCTCTGACCCAACCGGTGGGCATTCCGACCAGTCCGGTCAACAACTTTTGCCAGGATTACAAAGGGAATACAAATGGCGGTCCACAATGAAACGGTCCCAATAATAAGAAAGTAATTGAGCATGCTGCTAGCTTAGGTGTAAACCTGCTGAACCCATGTAAGGTGCCAGGATTTCAGGCAGGAGAACACTTCCATCTTTTTGTTGATAGGTTTCTAAAAGTGCTACCAACAAACGCGGAGTAGCCACACCTGACCCATTCAAAGTATGGAGAAGTTGCACCTTTCCGCCACTCTGGGATTTGTAGCGGATAGCGCCTCTGCGAGCCTGGAAGTCTTCAAAATTTGAACAACTCGATACTTCCAACCATCTGGCTTCTCCAGGCGCCCATAGTTCAAGATCATAGCATTTAGCTGCTGCAAATGACAGATCTCCAGTAACCAGCTCGATGACTCGATATTCCAGACCCAGCGCTTCGAGGATATCTTCGGCATCCCTCCTCAATTTTTCCAATTCATCGTAAGAATTGTCGGGATGGGTAAATTTTACCAGCTCGACTTTGTTAAACTGGTGCAGACGTAAAAAGCCACGCGTGTCCTTGCCATAGGATCCAGCTTCACGACGAAAACAGGAGGAGTACGCACAATAGCGAATTGGCAGATTCTCTTCGGGGATGATTTCCCCCTGGTGGATGTTGGTCACTGGCACTTCTGCTGTAGGAATCAAATAGAGATCATCCTGGGGAATCTTGTACATATCGTCTTCAAATTTGGGCAATTGACCTGTTGTGGTCATGCTTCTGGCGTTGCTCACAACTGGTGGAAGCACCTCGGTGTAGGCGTGTTTATCAATATGAAAATCCAACATAAAATTAATAAGTGCCCGTTCCAGCCTGGCTCCTTTACCTGTATATAGTGGAAATCCAGGACCGGCAATTTTGGTTCCTCTTGGAAAATCAAAAAGATGTAATGATTCTCCCAACTCAAGATGAGTAAGTAATTTGAAATCGGGTTCATATCTGTCACCCCACTCCTTCACTACAGGATTCTCAGAGGCATCAACGCCAACAGGCGTACTGGCATGTGGTAAATTCGGGACTTGAAGTAAAAGCTCATTCAACTGTGCCTCAACTTCTCTTTGTTGTTCATCCAAACTCCTAATACGTTGACCAATCTCCCTGGTTTTGTTGATCAAGTCAGAGGCATCTTCACCCTTCTTTTTCCGAGTGGCTACGTCTTTTGAGATGACATTGCGTTCATGCTTAAGAACCTCGACCTCGGCAATCACATCTCGACGTTCCTGATCCAATTTCAAGATTGCCTTAAAATCAATCTGGACATTCTTGTTCTGAATACCCCGCTTGACAAGCTCTGGATTTTCCCTGATTATTTGGATATCTAACATTATCTAAATCCTACTCCAATATTTTCCACAAATTTTATTTTCAAGTATAAACAAAGTGCTCCTAACTCCTAACTTTTCCCATCCTCTCGCAGAGATCGCGGAAACGCAGAGTTTTTATGTTCCTATTAGTTCCTCATAGTTCCTCTTACCAAAAGCTCGCGAAAATAAAGGATCTGTTACCAATCTCATTTACAAGGACAAACTGCAGCTTCTAACTCTGCGCCTCTGCGGGCTTTGCGAGAAACATTGGCCTAACTCCTAAAGAAATATTACCTGCTACCCGACCCTGTAAACATCACATATACTGTATACATGATAATTTTGAAATCCAGTCTTAAAGAGATATTCTCCAGGTAAAATAGATCGTATTTCAATTTCAACCTGGAAGCCTCAAGTGTGGTATCATAACCCTGCTTAACCTGAGCCCAGCCTGTGATACCTGGTTTAACCTGATGTCTCCGCGGATAGAGCGGGTACAATTCAGAAATTTTGTCTACAAAAAATTTACGCTCCGGCCGTGGACCTACAAGACTCATTTCATTCTTCAAAATATTTATTGCCTGGGGAATCTCATCTAACCTGAGATGTCTCAGGACCCGACCCACTTTGGTAATTCGAGGATCGGCTTCGGTGGCCCAGACCGGACCAGTATTGGCCTCAGCATCCTGAATCATGGTTCTGAATTTAATCACTTTAAATAGTTTGCCATTTTTCCCTACACGCTCCTGGGTAAAAAGGACAGGACCTTTTGAATCCAACTTGATGGCAATAGCAATGATTAGGAGAATGGGAGAAATGAGAGTCAGCGCCAGAAGTGCTACAAAAATATCAAATATCCTTTTTGCGGCTCGTTCCCACAACGGCATATAATCCGGCATGATGTCAATAAGCGGGATACCATGAAGCTGTTGTGTTCTGGCAAGTCCAGAAATTGCATCAAACATATCCGGATTTGTTTTAATGCCTACCTTGTGGTCCTGCAACAGGCGAATTATATCTATGGTTCTATCATGATGATCACGCTCAAGTGCTAAAACAACTTCATCAATGTTCAGTTCATTGATAATTCTGGAAATATCCTTCAACTCACCAAGAACAGGGATGCGTAGTTTCGAGGCTTCCACATCCACTTCACCATCCATTCGAATGAACCCCAGTGGTTGGTACCCAGAGCGGGGATTTGGGAAGAAAGCATCCTGAACGATGAGTCCTCGTCGATTGAGTCCAACAATAAGTGTCTGAGCCAAGCCCTTCCCCTTTTGCAACAGGTTGAGGTGAATTGAGTGAATAAGAATCCTGCCAAAGCTTATGGAAAAGAGCAAACTAAGTGCATAGAATATGAGGATACTCTTACCAAAAGTAACCGGGTTGTCCAGATCAACTGTGAGTAGATAGATCAGAAATGTACCGATAAATATGTACTTCGTGATATTGATGAGCTCGTCTGAACGGGAGATGGTGCGCTTGATCTTGTAAAGACCATTCAATGTGAAAAGAGAAATCCAGAAAATAGAAAGTAGTGCTGTGGGGAATTGCATGTCAGACCACACGAGTTGAATCGTATTGTTATACATCCCAGATTCGAATCTGAGCAGGAAAATAATTACAAAACTCAGGTTGATACCGATTAGGTCGGACCCAATGAGTAATATTCTTTCCAGCCAGCGTGGCATACTTTCTTTTCTACTCCTTTTCCTTCACCAGGGATTGATTTCCCCAGGCAGAAAAACGGAGTGAATATAATCGTTCACCTCGAGATTCAAAGGTCAGGACTTTGTGGGTCCAAGGTCGAAAGTCTGAAAGTCGAAAGATTCATAATTTTGGACTATCACCTCTATACCCTATTCCTACTTCCAATTTCCAATCCTAAGTAGAATACTAGTATCTAGCTAAACCATTCTTAATTTTCACGATGAAAAAACTAACTCTTTTCTTACTCCTTGCATCTCTTATGGTTGCACAAAATTTTCCGATAACCATGGATGATCCCGTGTATGATTTTCTGGAAAGACATGAGAGCCAGGGACATATCAATGGTGAGAACTGGAGTATTCGGCCATATACGTATTCTCAGGTCAATTCAATGCTGAAAGAAATTGAGACCCATTCCGCCGATCTTTCAATTCGGGATTTAAAGCTTTTAAAATGGTATCAGCAATCGTTTAATCGCACTTTTCCTGAGGAGAGTCTCAGCTTCCCCTGGAGTCGATCAAATTGGTCTCGCATTTTTCAAACAGAAGATTCTGATACACCCCCTCTGTTCATGACCTATCATCAGGGGAATGCATCTGGATGGGTGAGTTGGTCCGAAACATTTCGCCTGCAGAATAATGGCAAAGCTTCAAGAGGTTACCATACAGACCATCTGGAAATATCAGGATCCAAGGGCCCCATTGCCTTTTCCACCCAATACACTTTTTTCAGGGTCACTCGAAATGATAACTTTTCTGAGTTGCCTGATAGCTACAAAGAAGGCTATCTCCTGGATCGGGACTATATGAAATGGATAAACTGGGGTTATCCTACATCCTCTCTCACATATACACACCCCGACTTCACCCTTGGGATCCACCGCCAACCTGTTTACTGGGGATACTCAACCAACAACTCACCTATTCTCTCAAACAATGTCAATCCCCTCCCCTATGTTGAGTGGACCACACAGTTTCCCCATTTACGATTCAAGTTCATGCATGCTCGTCTCAGTCCCAACGAAGCGCTCGCCAATGACACCCTCAATGTTCGCAGGAATTTATCTGCCCACCGCGTCGAGTTCGACCTCACTCCTAACTTCGAGTTTTCCTTTAACGAATTTGTCGTTTATGCCCACCGTGATTTTGAGTTGGGATATTTAAATCCTGTGAATTTTCTATTTGCCGAAGAGCAGGTGCAGGGGGATCTGGATAATAAACTCATGGCACTGGATTTTAAATGGAAAATCATACCCGGGTTTACCAGCTATGGCACCTGGTTTTTTGACGAATTGGATTTTTGGAAATTATTCTCTGGCTGGTGGGGAAACAAGTTTGTCTTCCAACTGGGTGCTACCTATTATCCAGAACGCAATCTGCCCTCTCTTACTCTGGAATTTACCGCCGCACGGCCTTGGACTTACTCGCACTTGCACTCAGTGAATAGTTATACCTCTGGCGGCCGGATTCTTGGGTTAAAAACAGGGCCAAATACTGCAACAGCATTGATTGGCAGCAGTTGGCAAGTCAACTCCAGGATTTTCCTCAATGGATATTTGAGACACATTATACAAGCTGATGGTTTGGGTTCTGATGCATTTGCCAGCTATGCAAATCGTGGAGAATTTGAAACTCAAGATCATGATTTTCTAATAGGAAATCTAAACAGGAAAATGGAGTACCAGATTGTTTTCAACTACTTGCTCTCACACAATTATGATCTTTTTCTTAGTTGGGGGGATGGAGGAGAAATAGGTCTGGGATTAAATTTGACCTGGTGATCCTCTCAGCGGCGATAATTTATCAAGTTTTGGGGAAGCTAATCAAGAAGGATGGTCTTGAGTATTCGAGTTTCCTTCAGGAAATTGATTCGAATGAAATATATCCCTGCTTCGTGATGATTTCTATCCAACTTCAACTCCATTTCATGAAGCCCCCGACCGTTGAGCTCAAATTGAGACTCATCAATCAGCCTGCCTCTGATATCAAAAACAGTGATTGTTCCCAATCCAGATTTCAATGAGTACAGATTAAAGAAAACGCTGCCAGAGCTTGTGGGATTTGGAAAAGGAGATGAAATTAGCAATGATTCGTTATCTGATCTGCTCGTATCAGCATTTAGAGTATATATCCCCGGCGACAGGTTTGCCCTGATCCTATAAATATTTTGGTGATCAGATGCCTCCACGGGAAACCGTTGCACATGCTCAAAATCATAGAGGAAATTGGGGATATGCTCCTCATCATAGAAGTAGACTTCACTGACTTCTCTCTGAATCCAGATTTTCATTTGCATGCCATCAGTGGAACGTGACTGTTCCAGGACAAAATAATCTGATGAAGGCTCAATTAAAGCGGTATTGCTTTGCCCATGGGCAGGTAGTCTCACAAAATGACTCTTGAATGGACCTGAATGCTCAGCAGCCGGCTTATCATCAATGAAGGCCTCCAGCCGCATTGAGAAATCAAACCCACCGGTACTATCAATATGGTCAGCTCCTCGTGCAATGATAAATTTTAACATCTCTCCTTCCATACTACTCCCAACAGAACCTTCCAAATCATCAACAGATATGGAGATTGAATCCAGGAGTGCATCCGCCGCCCTAAATGACCACCGGCTCTCTGGGGAGTCCATATGTACTTCGGCCCGATTTGAGGGCGCCAGGCCAGCATAAATCTCCTCAATACTACCTGAGCCATTGGAGGAAGTGTTGATAGAAGACCTTAATCTTACAGTTGAGTTTGCCTCGATGAGCTCATAGGATAGCAATGTTCGGATATCGCTCACAGTCCATGACATGGTGCCAATCCAGCTGCTATCAGTTTTAAGGTTGCTGATAGAATCGAAAAGTGGGGCATGTCCAAAATTGGGGGTCAAATCATGCACTTCATCGTTGATAAGTGCATACATTGAAATTGAAAATAGATGATTGTCTCGCATCCCATTCTGTGATCGTGGTATTGCAAAGGACTTGGGGCGAAAAAGTCTTTGCGACGTTATTGCATTTGAGGTTACCTGAGGATAGCGCCAGAAATATCTATCCAGATTTGAAGAATTCCCTCCCCAGCTGGCCACCTGGTAGTCTTCAATTTCCCTTAGTCGATACGTGTTGGGAGTCAGAAGGTTATCTGACAATTGAAACAGAGAATCTACATGCCCATAATCTTGATAAAACAATAGTTCAATGGCATATGATGTACCTTCTTGAAGGAAAAGTGCTTCAGAGTCAGACTTGCCAAACCAGTTCCATTGACCTTCTGCAAAACCGGGATGCCGACCGGACGCTCCGCCACCGTGATAGGAGATACTTGCCCTCTGGTTGGCTGAACTCCAGGTTGTTATCACCCCTGTGGTAATATCCTCATCGTCATCATGCCATGCCATGGTCGGTAGGAATTGAGGTGACCCATAATCAAAAAGCGTCCAAAGTGAGTGGGTTGCCATGGTTGGATTAGCGTCCGGGGCATCGCTGGACCATGGCGTTGTGTTATAATGACCATCATAGTCGCCCATGGTCGTTATAATACCACCTTCATAATCAATGATATAGGAGTCGTCCATATCAGCTGAATACATAACACAGTGTTGAGCATTGCTATACAACCCCGAGCTCACCACTTCTCTCCTGAATGATGATCTGAATACCGGTTCATTCTTCATAAAGACATAATCCCAGGTAGCATCAATCAGGTCAGTGGTCCACATAACACTGATAATTCCAAGCTCTGAAGTATTCTCAACGATATTTATCTCTACCTGATTCCGACCTACGGGTGGGGAGTCGTTATCGTTTGGATAGAAAAAATCGCCCCAACTACCGTCTGGTCTTGCCACATTAAACTCAGTAAAGTATAGTGAATATGCCCAGTAATCTGCCACAAGCTCAAAATCAGAGCCAATCAATCGCATACTTTCGATCATACCAGACTGCTTGGGAATTACCAGGGAGTATTTTGAGGTATTGACCAGAAAGTGATTCTCCATTTCTGTAATGATATGTGTATCCGCTGTCAATGAATTGCTGAGAATAGCAACTCCCAGGAATAGCCATTTACTGACTTTCATCAGCGAGCCAAAAATCATTGGCTACCTCAATGAAGGTTCTGTTTGGGTGGGATTATTTGAGGATTTCAGAGACCACATTTTGGATAATATTTTCCTTGATGTAATTCTGACTGACGAAGGTGGAACCTCGAGCGCCCTCCGTGGCAATTCTTTGAGGGTCATTTCTATATTGCAATATAGATTCTGCCAGTGACTGCTCGTTTTCCGGTTCTATACAAATACCACACCCCGATTGTTCGACGATAACCTCTACCTCTCCTCTGATACCAACAATTGGTGGCTTTCCAGCGGCCATATACTCAAGAAGTTTAGACGGAATTGCATTTAAAAATAGTGGACTGTTAATAAGCGGGACTAAACACACATCAGAATCCTGGATCTCCTGTACTAAGGAGCTTCTTGCCATGGATGGAATGAAAGACACCCTTTCTAATCCATTTTTGTCCCGCATGTGTTCCAGATCCGATCGCTTGGCCCCATCACCGATAAATACAAAGTCTATCTCTTCTTCCTTAAGGATTTCAGCGGCTTTTAGCACCGTTTCCAAGCCCTGAGCCAACCCCATGTTTCCACTAAACAGAACACGGAAGGTCTTTTTCACAACACCTGGGTTTCCTTGAGAAAGCATGTTCATGAAGTGTTGGCTCACTCCATTCATCAGGTTAAATTTTTTCTTCTCGTTTTGTCTTGGATGATGGGTTTCCAGATAGCTCCTGAATCCTGGAACGGCTAAAAGAAAAGCATCAGCAGAATTGTATACAAATCGTTCCAGACTTCTGCCAAGCTGTAGTATTGGCTTTGACTTGATCTCGCCTAATACTGCTGCAGATTCTGGCCAAATATCACGCAGATCAAGGATGTACTTACTCTTCTTGAATGGTTTGATCAGCCCTGCTATCACTCCCACAAAGAGTGGTGGGCTGGAGACTATGATGGCATCATATTTGGGTAAAAAAAGTGTTCTAATGGTAGCAGACAGCATAAAACTGAGATAGAACCCAATTCGTTGGATGGTTGTTTTTCGCTGATTCGCCCAAATTGGTACACGGACAATGCGTATGTTCGTATCTTCATCACGTTCCTCCATAAACCAATATTTTGGATAGCCCTCGGCAATGACACCTGAGGGATAGTTGGGCAATTCGCAGAGAATGGTGATATTATGATTCATACCTGCCAGGATTCTCGCATAGTCGCTCCATCGACTGGCGGCGGCTCCAATTTCGGGCGGAAAATACTGAGTTACTATTAATAGGTCCACAGGACATCCTCAGTCACAAATTCGTAGGGAAGTTGATGAAGAGCTCTATTCATTTCAGCAAACATAATTCGCCAGAAGTGATTCGACATTGACATCCCATGAGTAATTGTTCATGGCAAACTTACGACCATTGGATCCGAATTTTTTCCGCAACTCAGGATCTGCCAGTAATCGTTCAAGCGCCTCAACCAAAGCCTCAATACTATCTGGTTTGACGAGGAATCCCGTTACCCCATCCTCGATAACCTCTGGAATACCCCCTATTCTTGAACCAATGACTGGTAATCCCATTGTGCTTGCTTCCAGGGCAGCGACACCAAATGTTTCTGAGGCAGAAATGGATGGCATGACATAAATATCAAATGTCTCAAGTGTCCCTGGGATTTGATCATGGGCAACCGGGGGATGAAACTCAACTGATTGGCCAAGTCCCAGATCAATTACTTTTTGTTTCAGCTCCGCTTCTAGAGAACCACTTCCGACCAGCACCAATTTAGTCGAGGGGTAATTAGCTCTAACCTGCGAATAGGCTGAGATCAGGTTTGAAATTCCGTATTTTTTTTCAAAACTTTTGGTAGACCCAATCACCACAGTTCCCGTTTCTCCGGCTAGATTTTTAAACCTGCCAGATGGCACAAATTGATCTGCCTTTGTACCAAATGGGATGACCTTGATCTTCGAGGGGTCATTCAATAACGGGCGCGTGGATTCAGCCAGGAAATTTGAAGTTGAAAAGATGGTTTCAGCGCGGTGTAAAACAAATTTGACAAGGGTTCTCAGCAATAAATTCTTTGGGGAATCAGTAATATCCATTCCCCAAACCGATACATAGAAATTTCGCCTGAATAGCAATGCCCCCAAAAGCCCATAGCTTGTAGCATAGTAGGCATGAACAAAATCGGGCTTGATCAACGATATCATGCGATGAATTCTAAGGATACCGAATAAATAGTGTACCCTGCTATACAGCGGTGACGTTGGTGAAATGAATTTTTGCCCGTTCTTATTGATTGATAAAACCCGTACTCCTGGAATAGTAGCTGCACGAAAAGTAATCAGAGTGACATCAATGCCTCTTTGCGCGATAGCACTGCACCATCTCTGAGTGTGAGCGCTTTGACCATCAGCAAGCACCACCAGGCGAGTTATTTCAGAATTGCCCATCAGTTTTCAGGAGATTCTATTTTAATTCTGTAGATCATTCTTTCCTGTGTGTTCATGTTCCATTTTGCATGGATGCTTATGTAATATTTAATCTTTAACCCCAAGTGTATCAAGTACTGTTCGGGCACGTTTGGTCCAGGTATGGTCCTGGGGGATGACCCTGTTTATACTTTCCACTGCAGAATTTAGTACCTCAGGTTGTTTGAGAATATTTTGGATGAATGTTTCAATAGGCTCATCTGAGTCTGCCACAAATCCAGCGCCAGTTTCTTCAATAAATTTTCTATGACTATAACTCTCTGTCATGATGATAGGTAAACCCAAGGAGAAATAGTCGAACATTTTCACACTGAGTGCTAAATCTGCATATTCGCCTGAAATGGTCAGCAAACCAGCAAAATACTTGCTGGATAAAGTGGGCAAATCGTCGTAGTTAAGTGATTCAATGGTGCAATTTTTGTGTTTTTTTATTCTCCCAAGCTCTGCTTCCCTGGTGATGATATGTAGTCTAAATTGTGGTTCATTTTCTTCCATGAAACACAATAAAGCTTCTATTTTCTCAATACCATAAAAAGAGGATAACCCGCCTACATACAGGAGATGCTTGCTATGCGTATCAAACAGATTTGCTCGCAACCCAGATATGGCCGGGGGGAGAACCTGAAATTGTTTATAGCCGAATGAAAAGATATCATTAAAAAATAGTGTAGGTGAAAAAAAATCATCTACCAGATGTTGGTAGATTTTAACCGAGAAGTGCCAACCCCAGTATAATGGCTTCTGATACCATTTTAGCAATGAGGAGAAGTTCTTATAAAGTGGATGGGCATCTCTCATAAAGTATGCAATCCGTATCTTTTTGATTTTCAGATAAAGGAGGAAAAGCAGATCCATGGGGTAGGCTGTGGAAGTAGAACCTTCAATGTATGCATACTTAATATTTGAATTATTGGTCAGCATCCACTTCAATTTCATGAAAGCGCGTTTCCTTGCATTTCCGATAATGAAAGATTCGGTTCCCATGCTACGGAAGGCCTTGCTCATCTCTGAAATGCGGACTTTGGGAGCCGCATCCAAACGGGTAATGTCATAATACCCGATGAATAGCAACTGTCTCGCTAATTTTTTATTGCCCATACCCGTCCTGGGTTTCCTGGATTGTACTGGTCGTGTAAAATTCTTTTTCTTCAACTGAGAAGCTAAGTGCAGCTAGAATTCCGGCACTAAACCAAATTCCCTCATTCATGGTTAGATCGCCTCCTACTTGTGCATTAATTACAGCAAAAACCAGGAGACCAAAGGCAATGGACTGATTGTGAAAGCTGGGCAATTTATTCAGTCTGCTCTCCCAAAATGCAATCTTTATTATTGGAAAGAAAAGCAGTAGCAAACCTATTATGCCGTTCTCCATCCAGATTTCTATAAAAATATTATGAGGGTATGCATAGATATTTGTTGGCAGCCAGGGAAAAAGTTGATTCCCAACACTCCGAAACCCTCCAGTCCCAATGCCTGCAATTAAATTTTGGCCAATCAATTCAAATGATTTTAACCACGCTATAACCCGATGTAATGCACTTATGTCTTTATCCAGTTGAGTTGGATCCGTAAGCAACCTGATGGAACTGGATGTAAGATATAGTATCATTAATCCCATGGACATCATAATAATAAGTCCCACTATGAGATATATAATTGTAGATTTTTTACGTCTTTCCATAAAGATAACGATTGCACCTAAAGCCAGCACCAGAGCAAGGATTGGTCCTCTGGATCCCGAGAGGAGCATTGAACTAATTAGCCCGGGCAACGACAACAATAAGAAGAGAGTGATATGGTCTTTCTGCTTTAATATTAATAACCCGAATATGGAGATAATTGAAATTCCCATCGCTCGCGAAATCCAGATTACATTTACTTCCTCCATGAGAAAAACACGTTCGCTGAGATTCAATCCATTGTATAAGATGAACACGAGACTTATCCATCCGGCAACTGCACCAACGATGGTCAACCCTTTTAATAAACTTACGAATGTTACCTGAGACCAACGAATAAACAGGGGTAGCATAAAGACTGTTGCATTCATGGCTAGATAACGAAGGGCTTTGAGTGTTCCATACCCAGATGCATCTGAGTAAATAACTCCCAAAAGAAGCCAAAGGAACCCCAGGAGGATATACACAATATTGGTTTTCTGCTCCGTGGGGAATCGAAGATTCCCTTCCTTTGAGATCTTAATTAAACTTACAATCATAATAAATCGGAGCGATAGCAGGATACCACTCTCTAACTCGGCAATCGCAAAGGTATGAGTGAGCAAATAGGTTCCATTCAGATTGAGGGCTATCCCAAAATATGGAAAATGATATGAGACAATGGCAAGGAGGACAATGATCAGCACAATTCCCGAGAGTTGAGGCGCAAAGGCTCCCATAAATGCGAGACCCACCCCCAGAATGCTAAGGAGGATCAGCAGAGGGGTTGGCATGGATCGAATATTAAAAGAATCAGTTTGCTTCAAATCAAGAGCACCCGTTTTAGTCCCATCATCAAAATCATGCACGCATAGAAAATGATACCTATTGCCATTTTTAAAAATATCCAACCTGCCCCATGTGGGATGAATTGATCTGAAAGGAAAAGGCAGCTAATCATAATTATTACTCCGATAAAAACTTTGCCGAAGATAACCCAGGGTATTTGAATGGATATTGAGTTTCCCCTTCGAATGAAGAGCAGAATCCCAATGGAGATAAGAGAAATAGTATTGCTGAAAACCGCTCCCATCAATCCCAGGATATGAATCATTGGGAATACTATTATGATATTCAAGAGGGAGCCAAACACAAATATCCCCATGAGGGTTCTTGTATTTTTATCTAATTCAAAAGGTTTACTCAAATATTGATTAAAGCCTACGATCCCGGTGTTGACAGCAAGTAAGGGAATAATGGTTGAGGCAGCCAGAAAATCTGAAGAAGTTAGCAATTGCAGCAGTTCACCACCTAGCATGGCGAATCCTGAGATCGCTGGGATTATGATAATAGCATATAGCGATAACCCTTTTGTTAATAGCCCCTCGGTCTCAGCTATGGAACCAGCTTCATAGACTTTTACCAGCCGCGGAAAGATTGCCATCATGATAGCCATGTATAGAAATCCAATGGATTGATCACTAATATTATATGCAGCAGCATAGAGCCCAACTGATTCTCTACCCATTTCAATGTCTAGAGCGAATCTATTGAACATGGAAAAAACCCAGGCAGATGTTAAAAGGGGAATATATGGCAATCCATATGTCACCATCTCCTTCACCATCTTGAGTTTGAATGGAGCATGTTGTGCATGTTCAATCATTTTTTTGATAGGGAGGAATGCCAGTAATACACCCATTATAAAATATGAATAGAAAATCATATCTGAGGTAGCTCTTATGGTACTTAGCAACAAAATTGCCAGCCCCAACCGCGAGACACTATAGGCTACCATAGTGAATGTGTATTTTTTTGGTATCTCAAGCGTCCGATAATAATTAACTGCCGGCCTGAAGAGTGCAACACCGATAAATCCCAGCATTGCGGACCAGAGGTATGTCCGCGTGACTTCACTTAAGGATCCATGGAAGAGCATAAACCCAAGCAAAGCGATCAGGGTCGAGAATAGAATTGTACCTAAAAACAAGTACAGGTAGGTCTTGGTATAGTTCTGTTCATCTTGAATATTCGGTCGACCAACAAATCGAACGGCGGTACTCTCCAGCCAGCCTGTAGATAGTACAATAATTAAACTGATCGTCCCCATAAGCAGCGAGAATGTTCCATACCCTTCCGTACCCAGAGTGCGTGTGAATATGGGAATTGATAAAAAGCCCATCAAGGCAGGTATTAATCGACCGAAGAGATATATTCCAGAAGAACTGCTTATTTTGGTATTATTCATTATCTCACGAGCGTATTACAAATTATCGAGTAGTAAGGGATCTTGATTTGATCAGGCCCGTGCCACACAATCCAACCTTGCTATCTATCTCGAGAAAAAATCGACAGAAAGGTTGCCTTTAAGGTCTGTAAAGATTCATTGTACGCTGATTCTTTGCTGGCCACACCCAAGTTCTCATACATATAAAGTAGGAATGTGATCATAATAAAAGCTATAAATGCTGTCACGAGGACAGTTATCGCACGTTGAGGGGCAGATCTTATCTCAGGTAATGTCGGTGTATCTATGATCTGAATTGTCGGAGTATCCCTCGCCTCTCCTAGTTTTGCTTCCTCAAGCTGAGTGCCTAAGAATTCTATTATTTTAAAATGAGCTTCCATTTGCATTTCGATATGCTTGTACCGGACAGAGAGTTCCGGGATACTATTAAATGGAGGAAATGCCTGATCCAACCCATAGGTATCACTGCCAGGGTCACTGGACTCAAATTTCTTTATCTGATCCAGTAGCGAAGCTCTAATAAGCTGCAATTCTATTAGTTTGGGACTATCAGCAGATAGTGATCTACGGGCGACGTAAATCTCAGTTTCAACTTCAACCAGCTCCCTTTTTAAATCTGTCGCAATCTGGATCTTGCCCTCTAGTTGTGCTTCAAGAGCCACGATACTCGTTGTTTGTTCAAATTCTTTGAAAACGGTTTCCAAAGAATCAAGGGTTAGCAATGCATCGTTGAATCGATTCTCCAAAAACTCCCTTTGGAATCTTGAGCTCTGGGTTTTCAAGCTCACATTCCTCTGATCAAGGTAAGAGATTACGTGTTTTAGAATCTCCTGCGCCCTTGTTCTAACACGAAGCTCATCCTCTTTATTTGATATCCAATCCGTATGGGTGGCAAAAGAAAGGTGAATCGCCCCCTGGTCAGTTACCGTAACCTCATAATCTTCTCTCAGTCCTTGTACCAATTCCTCCCGAATTTCAGCCTCATAGACCTCCATCAAATTGAATTCATCCACAATTGATTCAAGAATAGACCTACTTTCAAGAATAGATAGGAGAAGTCCCGATTCGCTCTGACTAGCAGATCCACCGCCCGTCAAACCAGACAACACACCCAAAATCCCTGTGCTCTCACCCACTGTCACGGGTTGAATCATCGCGTTTGAATTGAAGGTCTTGGGAACCATGAGCATAAGTGCTGATACCAGCACTCCTACAGTCAGCATATAAAAAAATACAAGCTTAAACTTTCGTAAAAGCATTTCAATAATTCTGATGATTACATTTACCATATTATTATCACCCACTCACTAAATTGATTTATTTGCGTATTTTTTTATAAACTAAAAAAATGCCGATTCTTACTTGGTTGCTGACAGATAAGCCAAATAAATAGTTATAAAGGCTGTCACGACGCCCAGGACGCTACTATTTCCAATATAAATGTCTTTCCTTGTCCGCGGTACATATACAACATCTCCTCGAACTACTTTCGTTTCCAGGCCCTGCTCAACACTGCCATCAGTATGTCTAATAGAAACAGCCCTTGGATTCCCATCAGAAGAATTCCCGCCCGCCAGGGCAATGTATTCAGAAACTGAATACCCTGGAAAATATGAAAACCCACCAGGCTCTTGAACGAAGCCTGTCACCATCACACCACGCTCCCACATGAAGTTGATCTCATCTTGAGCATGTATCTCGGTTTTATCAAAATCTTTTGGAAGAATGGTCATTTGTACAATTTCACCAGACACAGTTCTAGAAAGTGTGACGTTTTGAAGATCAGCATTTTTCTCAAACGTAACCTGACGCCGAATAAAATCTCCTAATTTTTCACCCTCTCTAATAATATCATACCCAGCTCCTACAATAGATCCTCGCACAACAATTCCACTCTCGTTGAGATCCCCAAAGGGAATCTTGATTCTATCACCTTCAAGAAAGGTTGGATTGGCATCAAGGTTCCCGCTCAATAAATATTGGTAATAATCGATGGATTCTGTGGTCCCATCTTGGCGCTCAATTAAAATCTCGTATTCCTTGGCAAGTTGATGAAAGCCATTACAAATATCTATGATCTCATCAAGACGCGTGAGTGGTGTAATAGTTACAAAGCCAGGATCTATGACAGCACCAGAAACCAATACTTTAAGATGTCGTGGCCTAAGCAATGCAAGATGAGTTTGTGCATCTGGATAAACATTATCCCGTACAAAATTATTCACCTTCTGTACAGCCTCACTCAAAGTAAGTTTGTCTACATTACATACTCCAACTGAGGGAATAAATAAATCGCCAGTAGGAGTAACTGTAAGTGTAAAAGTTAGAGCCTCACCAGTATTTATGTTCAGACCAAGTTCATCACCGGCACTCAAAACATACTTCTGAGGGTCAATTGATCCCTCCAAGGCCAGGTGCTGGACTGTCTTCTCAAGTGATTGGAGGGGGGGCTCTAGCTTTTCTTCTGTTTTTGGACTAACCCTGCGCCCATAATCCTGGGCCAACAGTGTTGATATCAGTAGAAAAATTAATAATGATATTCTTAAAGGTTTCATTAACCCGCTCCTAATCTTATTACTTTTTCATTCTGAACGCTGGCAGTAGCATTTCTGGTATCAACAATAAGTTTTGAGTTCTCAACAATAGCCTTGATATCATACTGAGAGTGATTGGTAGTAATAACCACACAATCATATTGACCCAGTTTGCTGTGATCCAACTCGATGGACTGTTCTATCCTGGAATCAAATTTGACTTCGCTCACAAAAGGATCATGAAAGCTGACTTTGGCACCCTTGGCTTCCAGAAGTGCATACACATCCAGAGCAGGAGATTCTCTCACATCATCAATATCAGGCTTATAAGCCATACCCAGAAGCAGAATCTTGGAGCCATTGATACTTTTTGATCTGCTATTCAATCCGTCAGCTACCAGATCAACAACATACTCAGGCATGGAAGCATTAATCTCACTGGCCAATTCAATAAAGCGAGCCTTGTAGTCAAGGGTCCTCATCTTCCAGGATAGATAATGGGGATCAATGGGGATACAGTGACCTCCCAGGCCAGGACCTGGAGTAAACTTCATAAAGCCAAAGGGCTTGGTGGCAGCTGCATCGATAACTTCCCACACATTCACACCCAGCTTGGCACACATGATGGCCATCTCATTGGCCAGACCAATATTGATACTCCTGAAGGTGTTTTCAAGAAGCTTGGTGAGCTCAGCTGCCTCTGGTGAAGAGACCGGGATGAGTTTGTCCATGACATGACTATAGACAGCCATACCCAGCTTGAGACAGTTATCAGTAACACCACCAATGACCTTGGGGGTATTAGTTGTATGAAAAACAGGATTACCTGGATCGACTCGCTCAGGTGAGAAGAGCAGAAAGACATCTGTACCAACTTTTAATCCAGATGCTTCCAGGGCAGGCTGCAGGAGTTCGCGGGTGGTACCAGGGTAGGTGGTACTTTCCAGTATAATGACGAGGTTCTTGTGAACATACTTGACCAACTCTTTGTTCACATCCAGGATATAGGTGATATCAGGATCCTTGGTCTTACTCAAAGGGGTTGGAACTGCTATACAGATGGCATCGATATGCTTGATACTTGAGAAGTCCGTGGTGGCGGTAAAGGTTCCGGCATCAACCAGAGCTTTTAGTTCAGCATCTTTCACATCCTGGATGTAGTTCTTGCCAGCATTCAGCTGATCTACTCGGGACTGGTTTACATCAATACCAATGGTACGGATGCCTGCTTTACCAAATTCGACTGCCAGGGGTAGTCCGACATAACCCAGACCCACTATCCCTACTGTGATCTCTTTGTTCTCTATGCGTTTTAATAAATTTTCCAACGATACATCCGCCCAATTTTATAAATTCTTTAATGTTATATGTTGCTACGACCCACATTTCTGTAGTTAAAACCAAATTCCTTCAACTGATCGATGCTCAGAATATTTCGAGCATCTACAATATTTGGAGATCTGAGATGGGTCTTCAATTCTTTTAGCCCTAGCCCCCGCAATTCATTCCACTCTGTAAGAATGATAACCAGGTCTGCATCCTGTACTGTCTCCATCACCGTCTTTCGTGTATCCAGGTTGGGGAGGAAAAACTTCTTCATATTTTCAGCAGCAATAGGATCGTAGGCTTTTACCTTTGCTCCAGCTTGTTCCAAGCCCTGGATAATTTCCAGAGCAGGTGTATCACGAACATCATCTGTATTGGCCTTGAAAGCCAGACCAAGAATGGCTACGGTTTTATCTTTCAAATCAGGGACAAGTTCTTTTGCTTTTTCCAATATGACAGATCTCTGGTTCTTGTTCGCTGCAATGGCAGCCTTAACAACCTGGAAGTCAACACCATATTGCATCCCTGTAGAAACCAGAGCCTCCGTGTCCTTTGGAAAGCAGCTGCCACCATAACCTGGTCCCGGATGCAGAAACTTCGAACTGATACGGCCATCCAGACCCATGGCTCTGGCAATGGTATGGACATCTGCACCAACTTTGTCAGCCAAATTAGCCACTTCATTGATAAATGATATTTTTACTGCCAGAAAAGCATTGGAGGCATATTTAATCATCTCAGAGGAAGGAACGTTGGTAATCACCAGGGGGGTTTCATTGATGAATAAAGGACGGTAGACATCCTTCATCATTTCTTCTGCACGTTTGCTGCTTACTCCCAATACCACTCTATCAGGAATGAGAAAATCTTTAACTGCTGAACCTTCCCTCAAGAACTCAGGATTGGAAACCACATCAAATTCGAAATCAGATTCCTTTTCCCGGGCAATCAGAGCTTCCAGACGGGCACCTGTGCCGACTGGTACCGTAGATTTTGTGCAAATAATTTTATGACTGTTCAAATTTTTAGCAATGGTGGTTGCAACGGCTTCCACAGCCTGAAGGTCCGCTTCTCCATTGTTACCCAATGGGGTGCCTACAGCTATGAAGATGACTTCAGCATTCCTGACGGAGTTTTCAATATCTGCACTGAAAGTGAGACGGCCGGCATTTACGTTGCGATCTACCAGTTCTTTTAGTCCTGGTTCATAGATGGGAATTCCACCTGCTTGAAGCATATCGATCTTTTCTTTATCGATATCTGTGCAAACAACAGAATTACCAAAATCTGCCATTCCAGCCCCGCTGACGAGACCAACATAACCAGTTCCAATGACACAAATATTTCTCATTTATTCCCCAAAAAAGTTTCCTTCACAAAAAAGCACGGCAATATAGACGGCTTGCTTGTAGGCAGAAAGTTAATTCCCTATAGGAGCCCGCTTCTTCGCCGCCAGATCCATTCAAAAGTCAGCAACGCAACCAATACTGTGAATAGAAGGGGCGAACGTACGCCTTGATATTGATAGGAAGATCCCCTTTCAACCATTTCGACTGGTATATTGGGCAATTCATCATCGCCGATTTGGATAACCTGTCCCCCACTTCGTGATGCCAGACGGGAGAGGAAAACCTCATCCACGCCCCGACTCTGATCTTCTCCATTAAAGCTCATCAAGTGAATCCTACTCGTATCTCTACCCCATAGTTCCCCAAATCGATATGCTTCAGCGATGACAATAACCTCCCCAGGACGCTTGGTATCAAGCTCTGCCTGGTAAATTCCATGCTCATCCCGAGAAAGGTCCAGGGTCGTTTTGTTCCCAATCTCGTCTTCCTGCCAGACTCTCAATTCTGCAGCCCTGATAATTCGATTATCAAGATCCTTTATGGTCACATTAGATTTGATATACACCCCGGTTGCTGCGGAGTGAACTGGAATATCAATCTGGACTGGGTTGAAAGAAGCTATTTCCTCCAAATACATGAGGAGATAATTCCATATTATCTCATAAGAAGTTCTTGATTGAGGGTGGAAAAACCATTTCCAATATCCACTGCCTGAAAAAATTGCCCGGGGTGGCTGATCACTTATCCCCAACCCGGGTATGGCTGAGGAACCAAAGCCAAGCATTAATAGTTGGTCACCCCCAGTGCTGATGGAATAGGGTGGTACATCTATCGGTGCATAGGCCATAAGGTCTCCAGGAATATAACCCTGCCCCAGTAATCCAAGGTAAAAGGGATGTTCCTTGGAGCTATCACTCCAATAGCTGATTTGTGGACCTCTGGCATTATTCACATTAAAACTCTCAACCCCAAGCCATTTGCTCCATTGGGGATGTAGCTTTTCTTCACCATCATAAAACAAAATTGACGGGGTTGATGAATATTTATCAATATCAAATGTGGTTTGTGAAATTGCGTCGAGGACTTGATCACCAGGGTGATTTAGGATGATCAAATCCAGATTCCCGGGAATTGTAAGGGCTTGGGGTTGTGCACCCACTAAATAAGTACCTTGAATAGTGTGAATCTGGAAAGTTGAGTCAGAAAAACTCTGGACCAAAAATTTATGCAGGCTGTTTATCCTCTCGCTAATGATCAATACATTTTTCTTTGTCTTGTTCTGAGTAATTTCAAGTAATTGCTCTGTGGGGAAGTCTCCGCCCTCCAGAAATACTTTTACTTTGACCCGCGTGACATCATTGTTCGTTTTTCCCATTAGCAATTTGATATCTTGAAAGCCCTGATTGAGCTGAATAATTTCTTCACTCAGCAATTGATCCATTTCCGTTAGAATTTGTACGGTAGCTCGTCGTCCAAAAAGGCCCTCCTGCTGCAATTTTCCATGTATCAGGATTTCTCCCTCACTAGCCTCACCCACCAAATAGCTTACATCAATTAGTTTTAAGGAGGTGTTTGATTTTGGCTTGAGAGGGTAGACCACATTGACACCAAGGGATTTTGACCAGGCCATATCCAGTGGAGAACGTCCCCCATTTAAGTGACCGTCTGAAAACAGAAACACCTCAGAGTATATGTCTTCTGATCCAGGAGCATCGATTGTGAGTGGGCTCCAGTTAAAAGCACTTGATTGATCTGAAAACGTAAGATTGACAGAGCTGACCTTCTGTCCGCCCATGGTCCAGATATCTATATCAGCATTTTTTTCAAGCGAGCCGATTGTTGTGGCAATGGAATTCTGGAGGTCCTCCACATTGCCCTCCCAGGCATTTCTCATGCTGCTTGACTGGTCTATTATAACGGCCAATCGTTTGGGAATTGAATACTGTCGATTTAAAGCAAGTTGAGGATCGAATAGTAAAAGGAGCAATAAAAGCATAGCCAAAATCCGGACAATTGGGATCAGCCAGGTCAGCCAGTAGCCAGTGGAGGATGGGCTGTTTTTCCTTGGTCTGTTCATCAAAAAGGCAAAGACACCACCCATTATCAAAAGAGCCAGGAAAAGGTATCCGTCACCGCTGAAATCGGCTTCGAATGAAAAACCAAATGGCAGGTTCATTTAGCCGCCAAAACTGAGTTTTAAATTTGGAACGGCTGCCATATCCAGAGAGTCAGAACCTTGATTTCCAGCTTTCCAGAAGCCAAGGTAGGCAATCATGGCAGCGTTGTCGGTACAGTACCGCATATCCGGCTGAAAAAGAGTCTTCCCCTCTTCTTCCGCAAGCTCTACCATTCTCTCACGGAGTCTTGAGTTTGCAGCCACCCCACCAGCTAAGACAATACGATCATGTCCCATATCCCTGGCCGCCTGCATGGTCTGTTTTGAGAGAACATCAACCACAGCCTCTTGAAAGCTGGCTGCAATATCAGGTAAATGGGCTTTGATAAACCCTGGTTCTTGCTTTGAAATATATTGAAGTACATTTGTTTTAAGTCCTGAAAAGGAAAAATCATAGCTGTCTGCAAATGAACTTCTTGGAAACTGATGGAACGTTGAATTCCCTGACCTGCTCATCTGGTCAATGAGTGGCCCACCAGGATAGCCAATACCCAGTAGCCTGGCAACTTTATCGAAGGCCTCTCCCGCGGCATCATCTCGGGTCTGGCCAATCAACTTATAATCTCTGGCATTTTCCACATGGATCAGTTGCGTGTGACCTCCTGACACCAATAGACAGAGGAAGGGTGTGGGTAAGGTCCTGTGGCCAATAAAATTAGCAAATATATGCCCTTCAATATGATTGATTCCATATATGGGAATATCCAACCCAATTGCCAGCCCCTTGGCATAGCTTAAACCAACCAGTAAGGATCCAGCCAAACCTGGCCCCTGAGTGACTGCAATCCCCTCAACATCTGATAGCGTCATATCTGCCTGCTCAAGTACGCCTCGAACAACGGGCCCCAGCAATTTATTGTGCTCTCGAGAAGCATATTCAGGTACGACCCCTCCATAACTTGTATGGACAAGTTGGGTGGCCGTGATGTGGTGAATCATTTCAGGACCGCGAAAAAGAGCCGCCGCGGTTTCATCACAGGATGTTTCAATCCCAAGGATAACGGTGTCTTGCATCTATTTTTGTACGATCTCTATTTTATCAGGAATAAATCTGTTTACTCTTTTCACACCAACTGGTAAAACGGCTTCAGGTACATATAATTGTTCATTCTGATTCCAATTCGCACGATAGTCGAAACTTACGATAAAGTCTTCAGGTTTCAGATCAAGCAGGCGATCCAATCCACCCTCCGCTTCCAATCCAATGAACTGGGGAATCACAGAGACTTCCACATCTCTAGGAACATTCTTAAGTCTGATTGGAATATTTATAAACTCAACTGCGCCTATACTTTGAATATCCGCGCTCAGGGTTATCGCGGAGGTATCCAGCATAAAAAGCTGGGTGGGTTCAATTGATATGGGCAGTGATATTGACACATCTGCATCCACATTAGATACGTGGAATGGTGGAACAGTAATACTGGTGAGTTCATTAAGCATTGAAGCAGGACCATGCACCATCACTTTACTTGGCTTTACCTTGATATCACCAACCACCATATATCCCAGTGCCGGTTCAATGGTAGCTTGCACATTTACATTAAGTTCTTTATGGGCCATGGGTTCTACGCTCACCCAGATTGATTCAGGCTCGACAATATGCAATAGATCCAGTTTATAGTCTCTGGGCATGATAAATTTATCTGGATGCTCAGCGTAATACTGGTTTAGATAGTAAACCTGGGTGTTTTTTGTTTTTGTCAAATCAAGCACTAGGCCAGTTTCTGACAAAGGCATGGTCATATTCGCCCATAGTAGCGTATGACCTTTGCCCCGGAACCTGGCAGTAATCATTTCAGGGATTTCATTATTAAAGGCTTTGTCAGCAGAAAGCCCATCAATTCGCAGGGGAATATCCAGATCAAAAAAATACTCAATGTCTGTGACAACAAAGAACCAAAGCAGGATAGCCAGAATCACTGATCCCACTTTTATCTGAATGTCTGTGGTGAATATTTTTTTTAGCATTCTGTTAATATAAAGTTAAAGCCCTCAGGCACAAAGCCTTCAACACTCCTAAGGAAATTGATTTTAAGCCAACAATTCAAGTGCAAATGAAAAGGCGATGTACCCAAAAAACAAGATAAACATCGCCTTTATATTTCAAATCGGGGTAGTTTTCCCATCCCGATGAGTTTAGATCAGGAGAATACTACTCCTTGTCTCCCTCATCTGAATCAGCTGCTTCAGCTTCCGGGGCTTCTGGAGCCTCGTCTACTTCTTCAGGGGCTTCAACAACTTCTGGAGCTGCTTCATCCTCTTCTGGTTCCTCGACTTTTGCTTTCTTTTTAGGAGCAGCCTTTTTCTTGGCTGGCTTCTTTTCAGTCTTCTCGGCCTTCTCGGCTTTTTCAGCCTTTGCAGCCTTCTTCACAGGTTTTTCTTCTGCTTCACGAATTTTGCTAAGAATGGCCTCTGGGATCTCGAGTTTATCACTTACCTGGTCTTGACCACGGATGAACTCATCGATATCATTGCGCTCTTTATCCTTAATTGCTGATGCATGGCTGACGACAACTTTTTTCTCAGTCGCATCCACTTCAACAACCTTTACTTTAACTTCAGCATCCTGTTCAAACTGATCGAGTATTTCTTTGCGCTCTTTCTTACGGAAATTGCCCAGAGAAATTATTCCTTCTACATCAGTATCAGGGAAGCTAAGGATGACGCCCTTTTCAAGAAGTTTTATGACCGTACCGGTATGGGATGTATTCACAGCAAAACGATCCTTTAGTTCAGGCCATGGATTTTCCTGGGCCTGCTTGATTCCCAGTGAGATTTTGCGTTCACTCTGGGAAATATCAAGGATTTTCACCATGATTTTGTCACCACGATTCACAATTTCCTTGGGATGGCGAACTTTGCTCGTCCATGATAAATCAGAAATGTGAACTAAGCCGTCAATACCCTCTTCAAGTTCAATGAAAGCACCAAACTGGGCCAGGTTGCGTACGGTTCCCTCATGGACAGAACCAACAAGATATTTCTCTTCAATGGTTGTCCATGGATCGGGTTGTAGCTGTTTTACACCAAGTGAGATCTTGTGGTTTTCAGCATCTACTGAAAGCACAATGGCGTCGATCTCATCACCCACATTGAAAACATCGGAAGGATGCTTAATGTGCTGGGTCCATGAAATCTCCGAGATGTGAACCAGACCCTCAACACCAGCAGTCAGTTCAACAAAGGCACCATAGTTGGCAAGGCTAACAACCTTTCCATGTACGGCTGTCCCCTCTGGGTATTTGGCAACAACACTCTCCCATGGATGGGGTTTGAGTTGTTTGAGACCCAGTGATACTCTCTGCTTGACAGTATCATAGTCGATAACTTTGACCATGATGTCCTCATCCAAACCAACAACCTCTGAGGGATGGTTAACACGACCCCATGAAAGATCTGTGATATGGAGCAGTCCATCAATTCCACCCAGGTCAACAAACACACCAAAATCAGTGATGTTTTTGATCCGACCTTCGAGAATCTGGCCAACTTCAATTTCATCAAGAAGTTTACTACGCTGTTCCTTCAGGCTCTCTTCGAGTAATTCCTTGCGGGAGACAACAATATTTTTACGAAATTCATTGACCTTGACGATCTTGAATTCGAAAGTTTTTCCAACATAAGCATCGAAATCTCTGATAGGTCTTACATCCAGCTGCGAACCGGGTAAGAATGCATCAACACCGAGGATATTTACAACCATTCCACCCTTGATACGTCGGGAAATGGTACCTTCCACAGTTTCAGCATCAGCATATTTCTGCTTAACATTATTCCAGACACCCATGAACTCAGCTTTGCGTTTGGATAGCACGGCCTGGCCAAGTTTATCTTCAATGCGCTCTAAAAAGAGCTCAATAGTCTCACCAATTTCAGGCACATTATCATCAAATTCATGACGAGGAACGAGACCTTCAGATTTGAAACCAAAATCTACCATAACCTCTTTGTCACTTACGGAAATAATACGAGCTTTCACCAAGGACTGTTGATCTAAATCGATGACAGCATGATCTAAAAGTGACTGGTAAGCAATTGACTCCTTGCTGGTAACTTCCTGATCTTCCGGTAATTCACCTTGTTTCAGGGTCTTGATCTCAGCAAAAAGATCATTCATCAATGCCCGTTTTCCCTGGGATACATCTGGTGCATCTCCATGATCTTCAGTAGGGGCAACTTCTGCGGCAACCTCTGGTTCAGGAGCTACCACCTCAGCAGCTTCAGCTACTGGTTCCGCTTCAACAGCGGGTGTTTCTTCAACAACGTCTTCAGTTGCTGCTTCAGCAACGTCTTCAGTTGCTGCTTCAGCAACGTCTTCAGTTGCTGCTTCAGCAACATCTTCAGTTGTTACTTCGGCCACAGCCTCTTCAGCAGGGGCTTCAACTACTTCTTCTGCTGCTACTGCCACTGGTTCCGCTTCAACAGCGGGTGCTTCTTCAACAACTTCTTCTGTTGCTGGTTCAGCAGGGGCTTTTGGGGTTTCCTCGGCGGGCGTCGTCTCGACGGCGTCTTGGGATTCCGCGGATACTTCAGCCGCTTCTTGAGCAACGTCTTCAGTTGCTACTTCTTCAGCCTTTGCATCCATGTCTTGTTTCTTGGTCATTAAGTTTCCTCCATTTGACTTCGCTGTCTCCACCCTGGAGACTATAAATTCTATCTGTTCATCGATACTCAATTCTGTGGTATCGAGAGTAATTGCATCTTTGGCAGCTTTCATAGGCGCCAACTTGCGCTGGGCATTGTGTTCATCTCTTTCGAGAATCTCTTTTTCTAATACTTCTATGGATTTCTCGATTCCCTGCCGAGCAAAATCTTTCTGCCTGCGTAAGGCTCGAACCCCAACATCAGCCACCATATAAATCTTGATATCCGCGTCAGGAAAAACAACCGTTCCTATATCCCGCCCTTCAAGTACAACATCGTGGGATTGGGCAACTTCACGTTGAACCCCCAGCAAACGATTCCTTACTCCGGCAATGGCACTGACATCAGCCACCAGAGCAGTAACCTCAGGAGATCGAATTTCGTCCCCAAGCAGGATTCCATCCAGGTGAATTTCCTGATTATCCTCGTTGAATGACACTTTGAGATCAAGTTTATCCAACAATTCCTGGAGTTCATCAAGCTTTGATAAATCCATGTTTTCATTGATTATTTTTAAGGTGATAGCTCGATACATGGCACCTGTATCAATGTGCCGAAAGTTTAATTTTTGGGCCACACCATGAGCCGTTGAGCTCTTGCCAGATGCTGCCGGGCCATCAATAGCAATAATCATTTCAAAAAGCCGCTTTAATCAATATTATTTTATATCCTCGTTTCAAAGCGGCGCAATATAGACGACCACTAATGCCAACACAACCCAGAATAGTTGGGCTAAATAATTGAATTTTATAAGGGAGAGATGATAAGGACTACTTGATGCGATAGCCTTTATCCTCGTATTCCAAGACCCAGTTAACGATGATACCAATATCCATACGTTGAGTTGCCCCAAGGAAACGTCTGTTCCTGAAGTAATAGGAAGAATAGTCCTGTACGGTTTCCTTCTCCATATCATCACCCAGGGCGGCAAGCCTTTCCTGCCACTTCTCAACATTAGATTTTCGCAAATCCAGCCACCCCCCACTGGTCCACTTTTCAATATTTTCGGGATTAATGTCAAGTACAGTTCGCCCTTCAAAATTTGGCTCGGACATATCTGGACCGCGGAGAAATGTGAGACCATCCTTTAACAGAATCGGTGTACCAACAGAGAGTATCGTGGAACGAAGCTCCTTATTGGTGAGAATTTCCACTTCCATTTGGTCCGCAAGTTTCTCAGGGTCAGCGCTCAGGACCTCTGCTATGTTTCCCTTGAGACGCTTGAGGATGTATACTTCGTATAACAGCTTTGTGAGGCGAGGTGGACCAAGCAACTCAAAGGCCACACTATCTTTCCCGGTTTCCTCCTCAAGGGCTTCCATCTTCTTCAGAGCATCCTTGCGGATGAGTCCAGCTCGATAAGAAGGAGCCAGCACGGATGAATCAAGGCTGGAGATGATATCATTCCCCGTATTTCCACCCTTTATTTCAAGCAGCGTCAAGTCGGCGATTTCTTCAGGAGTTACAAATTCCATTTGACCTTCGCCTGTCAAAACCGAGAATTCTCCGGCGGAAAAATACCCGTTTTCACCAGCATCGATATAAACTGACTCCAGAAATTCATCTCCCATCCTCTCCCAGGTAGATTCCGGAGATTTACTCAGAGCATCACCCAGGACGGTATTTTCATCAGGTAGAGAATCATATAGAGGAATGTGACTACCCCTCCGCACGACCTTGCCGTAGCCGATTTTTTTCCAGGCGATGGCAGCAGTAGGTTTAATTTCTTTAATAATAGGAGCATTGGGAGTTCGGCCAAGTAACCATAGCAACATGGTGTGTGCACCAGCCAATGATGACTTACTCATAAGCATTTTCGAGGGCTTATCTTCAGAATGGGTATAGGGAATATTAAAACCCATACCCCCTGTACCACTGGTACCGACTTTCAAATACAATTCAGTATCAGCTTGATGCATACTTTCGATAAGTATTTGGACGTGACGAATCAATTGAGGGATATAGAGCGTGGAGATAATTCGTTCAACCGTTTCAATCAATTTATCGTCAACTGTCTTGCCTTTGCGGATTTCATTGATTTCTGCACGAAGCTCTGCAACAATTTGATAAACATTCTGGTAGGCAAAAGCTGTGGCAGTATTGATACAGTCAATGAGAATTTGAGGTTTATGCTTATCCATGATCTGATATAATTTCGAATTATCAATAATATCTGGACCCAGATCATCATAAATATCATGAATCATCAATTCCACTTGTTCAGGGTTGGAATAAATATCGGCCTTGGAGAGATAGGACAATTCATTTCGGACAAAAAGATCACCATGTACAGAAATTATTTTTGTCCCTTGATTTAGTGGATGACTTTCCAGAATTGCCTTAATTTCTCCAGCTTCATTCTCCCTCAGGGATGTTACGATTAATTCAGAAGGTTTTTCTTCAAGTAATTGTTTCGCAATGGCTTGACCAACCAGCCCCCAACCACCAAATATTAAGACCCGTTTGCCTTTAATGTCCATGTGCCAATTCCTTCAATTTTGCGATCTCGGCAGCTGATAATTCCCGGTACTTGCCCAGGGAGAGATCATCTACTCTTAAAAATGCAAATTGCTCTCTATGGAGTTTCACCA
>FLOH01000858.1_pt1 | contig 54082 bp, 45 predicted proteins | sample 756751 | NCBI WGS metagenome assembly FLOH01 (sample SAMEA4026879, study PRJEB14308) | marine metagenome | biome: coastal water; material: water | depth 74 m
TACGCTTGCATAAATGGTTGCAGCTACCATAAAGATACGCAACTCAGCTTGCGCTGATTCTTCCAGATCATTGTACAAACCTTGCATCACTCGATACTGTGTCATTGGACCATTGTAGAAGTTATTCCATTTCCATTCAACAGCAGCTGTTGGAACAGTATACTGGTCAGGACCATTAGTCCAACCCATAGTTTGAGTATAATGTCCAATAGTTGGTTGTTCAACTACAAACATTTTCCAATACCAAGGCATAACCATTTCATTAGCAGACCGAAGTATCCCAACGAACATGTTTTCAACAGTTGCAACTGAGGACTTCCCTGGATCTGGATAAAGAGTTTCAAGTTCACTATTGTCACAGCTGTTAAAAACAACTGCCAAGGAAGCGAACATGACTAAAACGATATATAATTTCTTTTTCATATTTCTTTACATTTTATTCATTTCACTTATTAGAAGCTAGCCCTAATTGAGAAACCTAAGCTTCTACTGGCTGATGTAGATCCCTGAACAATAGCAGAACTCACCCAGCTTGAACCAATATTGGTCTCAGCATCGAATTGCTTAAATGTTCTGTAGATATAGAACAAGTTACTACCGACAAATGAAACACGAATATTATTACATTTCATTTTTGCAGCAACACTTTTAGGCAGGTTATATCCAACTGATAATTCCCTGAACTTCACATAATGGTTTTTATGTACAGCATCATCATAGCGGCTCATTCCACTACCCCAAGCTGGGTTTGATCCCCACTGGAATGTGTTCATGTAATATTCACCGGCAGATAAAATCATACCATTTGCAGATCCATCAGGATTTACTCCATCAAGGATCAAACCATCATTGTATACACGCTCACCTGAAGGTCCAGCAGTAGCACCATCAGCTAAAACACGTGTGCCATCGCCATTGGTATAATAAGCTAAACCACCGTTATCGGCATCACGATATTGCATTGTTTCTTCAAACATACCAGCACCTTTCATGTACTGACCTGCTAATGAAACAACATCTCCACCTAGGCTATAGTCAATTACAAAATCAAGGAAGAAACCATTCACTTCCAGGTTACTACCGAAACCTCCAACAACTTTTGGCATAGCATTACCCACTTTTTGGCGAGTATCACCATATCCATAATCCATTGGGTTTCCGTCAGCATCAAATTCTGAATAATTGATTTGATAGAATCCAGTCTCTGGATCAACAACATTTTGACCTGCGTCATTCAGTCTTGGTAAATAAGTGATAATATCACCCATTGAACCACCAGGTACAGAAACTATCTTAGCAGCTCCAGAGTCCATGTTAGAATGTGTTAACATATCTACACCAGGCATCAGGCTTACAACAGTATTTCTATTGATGGCGAAGTTTCCTCTTAATTCCCAACGTAAGTTTTTAGACTCAACAGGAGTTCCATAAAGAGCAGCTTCAAAACCAAGGTTCTGCAATTCACCAATATTGGTCAACATACGTCCAGCTCCAATAGTAGTAGGAACATCTAACCAAAGAATCTGATCAATAATTTTATTATTGTATACGTTTGCTTCAATTCCTAAGCGGTTTCCGAAGAATTTAAGATCTGTTCCAATTTCAAATTCGTGCTTCTCTTCCGGACGAATACCGTCGTTTCCGTAGCTACTTGAAACAGCATTATAAATAATTCCATTGATTGAACCTTGAGCATAGGCATTATTAGCAGCATACATAGGAGGAGCGTTACCCACGATTCCCCATGCAACGCGTAATTTACCATAATCAAGAGCACCGTCTAAACCTAATGCTTCTGAAAAGATAAAACTACCATTCACTGAAGGATAGAAGAAGGTGTTACTGCCTGGAGGTAAAGTTGAAGAACTTTCCTGACGAGCTGTAACTTCAACAAAAGCAAAATCACGGAAGCTCAAACTTGCAGTTCCAAAGAATGCATATTTCAATAATTCATTGTAAGATGAACTACCATTTTTTGTAGCATTATTTACTGATGCATTTTGGTGGAACCAGTTTTCTGTACTCAAGCCACCGCTAACACCTGCGTTAACAGATTGATACATTTGTCTGCGGCCAGTAAATCCAGCATTCACTAACAAACCAACATTGGTGTTCAAGTCTTTGTCATAACTCATCAAAGCATCAGCATATGTAGTATTGTAACGACTCTGAGAGATACTAAAACCACCGCTATTACCAATACTCAGAGGTACAGTGTTTGGAGATCTTGCAGTTACAGACATTCCGGTATAATCACTGGCTACACGACCACGCAAACTCAAACCATCAGCGATAGTCCAGGTACCAGTAGCACTTGTAATCAAACGATCCTGTAATTCTGTTTGCTCTTGTGCAAGAGTTCTCCAGAAATAATCAAGAAGATCAGTTGCCCGCATTGACATGGTAATATTCTCGTCTGGTGTAGCACTAGGCTGACTTCCAGTACGGAATCTATACCCTTTGCTCGTTTGGAACTTATCAAGATACCATTGAGCATCATCAAAACGACTCATAAAACCACCATAATTATTTGTCAGACGACTAATCTTGTATGGACGATTCAAAGTTTCCTGTCCAACATATTGAGCAGTCAGATCCAATTTAAAATTGCGATGAATGTTTAGTGAAGCATTCAGGTTGAAGGTGTTTTTGTTGTGATCTGAACCTCTTGTAACGCCTTGATAATCTAAGCGAGTATAAGAGAAACGGAAACTACCAAAATCACCGGCTTGATTGATTGCCACGTTGGCTGTTGAACTACTACCTGTTCTGAAAATATTATTCCAGTTGTCAGGTTGAGCAACATAAGGATGAATTTTTCCATCCCAACCCAATACATCCAGTCCGTCAAACTTTGGACCATAATTGGCATAAGAACGATAGATAGGATTCCGAATAGTACCGGAGTAATTTTCCCAAGCTCCTGAATCAGTATTGTAATACCTTGGATTATCCTGGTATAACCAACCATCTTCATCAGAACCAAAAGAACCCATGTTGATATCCTGATAATAACCAGGGCCATATTCATTCTGGAATGGCTGGTTGAAAGCAGGGGTCTCAGTCAGGTATGAATAATTTACATCTACACCCAAACCTTTACGTGTTGTACCTTTTTTTGTGGTAATAAGAACAACACCGTTGGCTGCTTCTGAACCATACAGAGCAGATGCTGACGCACCTTTCAAGATTGACAAGTCTGCAATATCTTCAGGGTTGATGTCAATCAAACCATTTCCCCGAATCCTTTGGTCACCCCAATAACCTGAGTTATTGGCATCTTCGTTCCGAATTGGAATACCATCAACAATATACAGCGGTTGAGAGCTGAAATTGATAGAGTTCATACCCCGAATTTTGATGTCTACCGCGGAGGTAGCTCCACCAGGAGCAGAACTAATTCGAACACCAGCAGCTTTACCATAAAGAGCAGAACCAAAATTCGTTGAATTAACTTTGGTAATTTCTTTGGCACTAACCTTAGATATTGCATATCCAAGAGCTTTTTCCTGCCGTTTAATACCCAAGGCTGTAACCACAACCTCTTCAATGTTGGTTACGTCAGGCTCCAGAGCAGCATTCATTGTGCTTTGGTTGCCAATTGTAACCTCCTGGGATAACATGCCTAAAAAGCGAAAGACAAGGGTCTTTGCTTCAGGGCTTAAAGTTAGACGGTACTTTCCATCAGCATCTGAAATTGATGCGTTCCGAGTCTCTTTAACCATGACTGTTACGCCAGGTAAAGTTGACCCGTCCTCTGAGGAAGTAACCGTTCCAGTTATGGTGCGAGTCTGTGCAAAGACACTACCCATCATAACTACGATAGCTATGAACGAAACCAGTAACTTTTTTCTCATAGAAACTAAAATTTAGGTTGAAATAAAATTGATACTAGAACTAATTACATTTAAAGTGTTTCACTATTTAATAAAAAGAAAATGCAGCTGCATTGTCTTCACCAATCTAAGATAACCTTTTTTGACTGTCTTAAGAAGATAAGCGCAATACACGCTGCATTTCTCTTACCATAAAACCATTTTCTAATGAAACATCACAAAGATTCCGATTTTCAAGGTCTAACAGGTTTATTTATTCGTCAATTTGGTTTGCAAATTGGTCAAAGAACGATTTAAACTGCATACTTTTTAGCTACAGTACCATCAAAAATAGAAAAAAAAATGAGTATTTCATCAGTAAACAAGCCGAAACAGGCCTAGAGAGGCAATAATTTATTCATCAATAGCAGAAGGAGACCTTCCGTATTTCTTTTTAAAACGGGTTGAGAAATATTTTGGATCTGAGAAACCAACCTGATAAGCAACCTCCTTGATAGGTATTTTGTCTGACCTTAATAATTCGTGAGCTTTTTCCAGTCTAATCATCACAATCAGTTCATTGAGATTTTGGCCGGTTAATGATTTAACCTTTCTAAAAAGCACACTATGACTCATCCCCATATGATCAACCAGTTCTTTAACTGTAAAACTGGAATTGTTATAATGGCCGTCTATTTTTTCCAAAAGCTCATTTAAAAAATCCTGATCAATTTTACTCACGGTGGGATGATCAACAAGACTAGTTCCCTGATGCGCAAACCGCTCATGAAATTGCTGCCTCGCTCTCAATTGATTTTGGATCCTTACCAGAAGCACTTCTGGATGGAAAGGTTTCCGGATATAATCTTCAGCTCCCAGGTGAAGTCCCTTTAATTCACTTTCATTGCTTTCCAAAGAACTTATTATCGTTATCGGGATATGTGAAAACCGCTCATCGCTTTTCAATTGTTTGACCAGCTCAAATCCTCCAATACCTGGCATCATAATATCAGTAATGATGCTATCAGGTTCATGATCATCAATAATCCTTAGAGCGACTTCTGCACTGCTGGCAGTACGTACAAAGAATTCATTATTAAGAATTCCTTCAATAAAGCTAAGCATATCAACATTATCTTCTACTACCAAAATCTCAGACCTGTTTTTTGAACTATCAAGTGATACGTTGGATTCCTGATCCAACTGTCGGATAATACTTGGTCGGAAAATTGAAAAATCAGCTCCTCCCTGATCACTTCGATCAGAAACTTCTTTTTCCACATAGGCTCTTCGGTCAATAGGAATCTCAACTGTAAAGGCACTTCCTGCACCTGGAATGCTTCTCAAAGAGACCATCCCTTTGTGCATTTTAGTGAAACTATGGACAATGGACAATCCAATGCCAAAACCATGGGATGCTCCATCAACCTGATAAAAACGCTCAAAAATCTTTTCTTGCAATTGCTCAGGAATGCCAGTTCCTGAATCTTTTATACAAATACGAACCCATTCTACAGGTTCCAATACTGAAACACTCAAGTTAGCTATAGGCTCCGTATACCCCTCAATGTTCACAGAAATAAGTCCTTGCTTCTCTGTATATTTAAATGCATTTGACAAAAGATTGAATACAATTTTATCAATGGCAGAGCGATCAAAATATCCTTGAATATCCTGAGGTTTTGAGACCAAACTGAACTTGATTTCTCTGGAAATAATATTCTCACCAAACAATTCGCAAATTCCTTTTAAATAAGTACTTATATTTCCACTTTCAACTTGAAGTTGCAAAGCTTTCGTTTCTATTTTACGAAAGTCCATCAATTGATTGACCAGATTCAATAGTCTTAAACCATTCCTTTTCATAATCGACAGGTCAGATTTGGCATCTGCATCCTGACCAATAAATTTTTCAAGTTTTCCAAGTGGTCCAAGGATCAAGGTTAAAGGGGTTCTGAACTCATGCGTAACATTTGTATAAAAACGCATGCGCATCTGCGTAAATTTATCTTGCTCTTCACGACGAAATCTTTCAAGATTTAAAGCATGTAATATTTGACTGCGCTGTTTTGCGCGGATTGATAACACCATCACTATAAGAAAAATGAAAACAATAGCAGTAAACTTAAACCAATAACGACTCCACCATGGAGCAGGAATATGAAGATTTAGTGTGGTAAGATTCGAATTCCAAATGCCGTCAGAATTAGCTCCCCGAACTTCAAATTCGTATTCCCCGGGAGGTAATAAAGAAAAGGTCAACAATCTTGATCCGTCTCCCATATAATGCCATTCTTCATCCAAGGGTTTCAATCGATAGGCAAAGCGGGTATTATCCGGAGCAAAGTAATCAAGCACACTTATGGCAAAAGAGAAAGACTGGTCTCGCCTCCCCAAAACAATATTTTTCGCAAAAGAAATTTCATGCCCCCCATCATGCAAGCCTACAAAAATATTTTCTGGATCAACTAATTTGTTCAAAATTCGAAGTTCAGTAATCCAGGTTCTTGGTGCGGTAAGATCCCTGAACACTTCATTGGGATGGAACACCAATAGACCATGTTGAATTGAGCTAAAAACAAGGCGTCCATCTAAAAGCTTCACAAAAGCAGGTATATTCTGGAACTCTTCCAAACCATAACCAGATCTGACAGCAAATTCAACGAAAGGCATTCCATCATTTTGATGGTAGTTCTGCGACACTAAAGATATGGGATCAAAACGTGCCAAACCCTTGTCAGTAGCTAACCAAATGAAATTGGTATCATCTATGAGCATCCCAGAGATTGCATTTCCTGGCAACCCATCTTTCATCGTCAAATAGTTAAAACTTTGAGTTTCATCATCAAAGTAATTCAAAGCATCAAAAGTGGAGATCCAAATGCGACCACTTTGATCCTCTACAATTCCAGTTATCTGAAAACCTTTAAGAGTATTTGGATTTCGGCTATCTCTGGCAAAACTGTCAATTTTTATCTCTCCTATTTTCGCTTCGCTAATTTTCACCAAGCTCGTATTCTTGCCAATCCAAAGATTCCCTTTTGTATCCTCACAGAAGATTCTGGTATTAGCGACTATAGTTTCAAATAAAGCGAGACCCGAAAATTCCCTTCCTAATTCAGTTTGATAGATTGCCTCCTGAGGCCAATCATCAGGTTCAGCAATTTTTGAGAATGCCCAGGTATCCGAGTCCTGGTGAAAATCCAATTTCATAAACCCTTGTTCTTCTGTATACAAAGACAAATCACCGGAACGATTTGTCCGCATATCCTGCACAACTTCAGAAATAGTATCTTGAGCGCTATGGTTTGGTAAAGGAATTTGAGTAAAAGGATTTTGGGTAACTCGAATTCTACTAATGCCAGATTTCCAGGTAATTGCCCATAGCAAGCCTGATTGACTACGGAATATCTGCCTTACATAATTCCCAATTAATGAATTTGGATTACCCTCTTCGTGATAATACGGTACAAATTTTAAAGTTTTGCTTTCAGATTCAACAATCCTTGAAACACCGCCACCATAAGTTGCTACCCATAAATTCCCATTGATATCTTCCGTAAGACTATAGACATCGTCGCTGTTTATACCTCCGGGCGTACTTTGCCCCCGAAACTTTGTAAATCTTCCTGTTTCTCTATCTAATAAATTTAGCCCACCTTCCCAGTTACAAATCCAAAATCTGCCATGAGAATCTTCATACATAGACATGATGTAATTGCTTCCCAGACTCGTTAAATCGCTTGAATCTGAGCGATACTTCTTGAAGCTATATTTTCCACTTTTCTGATCTGTCGACACTATTTTATGGAGTGCTCCCCCATTATCACTGCCATAATCGTCTGTACCTACCCAAATGGTCTTTTCACTGTCTTCATACAAACAAAAAACATTTGGATCATTCAGTCCATCAGATTCATTTGTTGGGAGAATTTGTGTGATGCCAAACGGTTTACCATGTTCACAATATTTCAGAACTTCTGAAGGGCTACTGTATTTCGGCAGGGCATACAAACCCTGGCCATAAGACCCTATCCAAAAATCCTCATCACTTGTTCTCAGTATGGCATAAATGCTACCCGGTTGGCTGTGGGGATTGTCAAATTTCTGAAATGGCAAGGGATACGAGTAAAACCTCCATGTTTGTTGATCAAAATAATGTAGACCACCACCATCTGTTCCGATCCAAAGGTTACCAAATTGATCTTCAACAATCGCTCGAATAGCATTATTCCTAAGACTGTAAGGCTTATTAATATCTGCGAAAAACTCGACAAAATTATAGCCATCGTATCGACACAAACCTTCTTCTGTTCCAAACCACATGAATCCTCTCTGATCTTGGCATAAACATAAAACTCTATGAGATGGAAGACGATCCTGAACACTTAAATTCTCAAAACGAACAACTACATCTGTATCCTGGCTTTGACCATCAACAGCAAGAAATAAAACACACAGAAAGAAAAGAAATCGAATCATTATTTGGTTTAAACGACTTGTGAAATTACTAATTTACTGATCGTTCATCAAATAGTTGGTGCATTTGGTCGTGCTTTAAAGCTTCAAAGCCTAGGAATCTGTAAATTTATTTTTTTATGAACAACCTTTATTCAGTACTTCTATAATGGACAGCTTTTTGCTGATACTTCTCTGTGGGCTTCTTTTCCTTACGAATCTCATTTTTGTTTGGTTATTTATCAAACAAAAAAAACTCACTCTTCTGCATAGCAGACACGAGCGTCAGTGGAAAACACTTGCAGAAAATATCCCTGATATTCTGATCCGCGTGAACGCAAAAATGTTGATTGAGTATATAAATCCGGCTTCTTCTACATTTCTTAAAGAATCTCCACAGAACTATTGGGCCAAATCCATACAAGTCTTTTTGAAACAAGAGAAGATATCCGGAATTGGCATTGAAGACCTAAAAGAGATTTTCAATACAGGAGAGCAATTGGTGAAAGAAATAAGTTCTGGTTCCAAATCGGAAAAGCAACATCTCGAATTCAGATTTATTCCAGAGATCGACGATAGAGACAGGATAAAAAATTTATTGATAATCGGACGAAACATCAGTGACAGAAAGAACACTGAAGAAAAACTTAGAGAAGCAAAGGTTCATGCTGAAGATAGTGATAGACTAAAGTCTGCTTTTTTGGCCAATATGTCACATGAAATAAGGACTCCATTAAACGCAATCGTTGGGTTCTCTAATATTATACTTGAAGATGATCTGAGTAGCATTGAAAAGGGGAAATATTTTGGATACATCAATCAAAACAGCAATCAACTCATTGCACTGATTAATGATATTATCGATATCTCAAAAATCGAGAGTAAACAATTGAAGATTCAAGAAGGTGTGTTTAACCTGAATCAACATCTTCGTGAAATTGAAGAAATCATAAACCATGAAAAACAAAACAGAGACAAGAATCATCTGTTGATTTTTCTAGAAACTGAATTATCAGATAGCATGTCTGAATTCAGTTCAGACCCCTACCGCCTAAGGCAGATATTGATAAATTTATTGGTAAATGCTGTAAAATTCACACCAAAAGGATTCATTCAATTTGGATATCGAGTTTTGGAGGATCAAAAAATCCTATTCTATGTTAGGGATTCTGGGGTTGGGATAAGCCAGGAGGATCACAAATTAATTTTCCAACACTTTAGACAGCTCGACAACACGCTTACCCGTAGACATGGAGGGACTGGCTTAGGTCTGGCGATTAGTGAAAATCTAGTAAAATTACTCGGTGGAAAATTGTGGTTGCAATCTGATTTAGGCAAAGGAACAACCTTCTATTTTACAATTCCAGCAAAAGGCTTATCTAATTCGAAAGCGACAAACTGATATTTTCAAAAGATAATTTTCCAACTTTGAGACTTTTAGAATATCTTGTTTCTCAAAGCGAACAACTTTGTTTCTATGAATAAATCTTTAATGCTTCTGAAAAAAATACAGGCTCTTTGTGAGCATGGTCAACATTTTGCTCAGAATGAGTTTGACAAACAAAGATATGGGGAGATAGAGTCCATTGTTTTTGAATTGCTCGAAGAGAATTTTTCTCTTGAACCTGAAAAGGTTTCACTTCTCATGAAGGAAAATAACGGATATAAAACCCCTAAAGTGGATATCCGTGCTGTAGTATTCAACACAATTGGCGAACTTCTGCTTGTCAAAGAAAGATCAGATGGAATGTGGTCTCTACCAGGAGGATGGGCTGATGTAGGGTATACGCCAAGTGAGGTTGCTGTAAAGGAAACAAAAGAAGAGGCCGGTGTAAAAGTAAGTCCGGGAAGACTCATAGCCTTGCAAGATAAAAGGTGCCACAATCACCCTGAAGACTTATATTATATATATAAGGTCTTCATAGAATGCATATACCAGGGTGAAGATCAAGGAGATAATCTTGAAACTACTGATTCTGGTTATTTTTGCAAATCTGAATTGCCACCTCTCTCAACGCCAAGAAATACTGTAGAACAAATCAATATGCTTTTCGATTTTTATGAAAAAAAATTCTCTGTACCCTTACTTGATTAAGAATAGAACTCTTAATCAAAAAATAGGTCTGCTGCTGTTGGCCTGGACAATCCTAACTCCTGGACTAAAAGCTCAGAGAACTGATCACAATACTGATTCGAAATTCCCTTATGCATTGTCTACATATAAAGATGCAGCTTTAATAATTGGAGGTACTGCGCTTCTATATACTTCAGGATTTACACAAGAAATTTTGGAACCGCTGAACAAACAAGAAATCGAATTACTCAATCCAAACTCACTTCCATTCTATGACAGGTTTGCCACAAGAAATTGGAATCAGGTTCTTAACGATCGACGAGAATCCTTTGAGCCGGCTGCAATTTTAGGTTCGATGGGATTGGTGGCAGCCTTGGGTATTGATCAAAAATTAAAAAACCATTCCTGGACACCACTCAAGACTTTAACATTGATGTACATAGAAGGTGCATACCTGACTGAAGGAATTGTGTTATTGACAAAAAGCATTGTGAAACGACCCCGCCCTTACACATACAATTCTTCTTTATCAACAGATATAAAGATTCGCCCGGCAAACAATGAATCATTTATTTCCGGTAATGCCGGAATCCTGTTTTACAACGCCACTTTCGCAAGTCAGATTGTTACAGATATTTTCCCTGATAGCAGGTGGATTCCATATATATGGGCGGGCACACATGGATTAGCATTACTCTCTGGATTTTGGTCTGTAAAATCCGGTATGCATTTCCCCTCAGATATTCTAGCTGGAGCCGCCTGGGGCAGTGGAATGGCACTCCTGATAACACGTCTGCACAAAAGCGAATCAAACAAAATTAAAATATTCCCTTGGGCCAGTGCGTATTCTAAAGGAGCAACCCTGATAGTAAACTTATAGAATAGTCTTTCGGTCTTATGATCTTATTTTCCGGGTAAGGGCCCCTGCCCTGCTGAATTTAATCAGAACAGGAGCAGGGACCACGGGACCTATAACCCGAACCTATATGAAAATTTCATTAAAAAGACATTGTGTGGAAATACCTGAAAAAGCTCTTTGTAATCCCTGTTCAGATTCATATCTCCATATCCATGGTAGCCAGATCTTCCTTGCGACCAAACCAGATAAAAAACTGAACCCGGCTTATATTCCCATCTTGCTACCAAATTTGATTTAAACTCTTTAAGATTAAAATCCTGATGGCCAATATTATAATCGGGTACCCCATCCATATTTTCATCAATCTCGAAATATCCGTCTTCTGTATTATTAGTTAATTGATCCGTTGTATACTCATGATAACGATCGGTATAATTATCCGCCAATGGATCAGTTATCATTTTTACATTTGAATAACTTCCAGTGGCTATAAATGGTTGTCCCCAATACTGAATGGTAAAGTCAGGTGTGATCGTAAGATTCAACCTTGCACTAACACCAAAAATCTTCTGATCAATACTTCCCATAATATATCTCGGATCACCATGATATGATGTCTCCTCCATGTACTGTAAATTGCTCTTGTTCAACATCACATTGGGAATTATTGCTATTGAGAGCATATTGAGCGGACGATAGGTAAACTCAACATTTGTACCAACTGTTTGTGAATCTCCTTCAAAACTTACGGGCGCAAAAGCTGAGACACCAACAATAAACTTCTTTCTTTCATCGGAAGATATATTGACTGAAGGACGAAAAGCTCCAGGACTCATAAATGCCGGCCCCCCTCTTAAGGTTCCATTTGATAAGGATGGAGTCTCCATATTGAAGTTGATATTGGCTGACCAGAAGTTGGTGAATTGTGCGTTTGAGTTGATGTTAGCCCCCAAGCCATAATTCTTTCCTGCAAAATCAAACGCCGACCAGAAACTTGAGTTAAAACGCAAGCTTCTGAAAATGCTGAAAGGATCAAAAAACTGATAGCTTGCAAATATTATTGGGAGTATCTGATCTGTATTTCTTATAAATCCAACATCATTCAATTCTACTCCAGGAGATTTCCAGTTTAAGAACCCACCAAAATTCCATGGTGAATTTCCAACTTTTCCAAACATGACTGATCCGCCATTTCCACTCAAAGAAGTCAATGTGGTATCCAACTCTAAATGAGTAGCATCAGGACGTTGAAAGTAATGAGATGATGATTGCTGTGTTCTGCTTATAGCTTCTGTTGAACCATTGACCTGACTCACATATGTTTTCAGCGACAGCATGTATGTTTTACTCTTGAAAAATTGAGTAAAGTTAAGCCCACCGGTATAAGCTGATTTATGCAGATAGTCCATATCTACATTATCCAGACTCCTGTTAACAGCCGTAACCATTCCAGAAACTAAAGTATTTCCTTCATTAAAGTCTTTGCCTAATGAGCTTACAAAATAGTTGCTTAGTGGCTCAATAGTTTCAGATCTTCTATCTCCATTATAATCTATATCTGCCTTCTCATTTGCTGTTACACTTTCAAGCAAACCAACTGACCATCCATTTTCTGTCTTTCCTGTCATCTTTGCAGCACCAAGTATTCTTGTGAATTGAGGCATGTCTGAATACTCTCCATCCTTCAAGTCAGGATATCCATGTGGGCGCCTACCTATTCGTCTAGTATAGAAGAGATTCTCGTTTGCCAAATCTCCATCCCCAATCATCAAAGGCAAGGTTAATATGCTCCTGCCTTCAATAAAAAATGGACGCTTCTCATCAAAGAAGGTCTCATATGCTGTTAAATTTACCTGAGAAGGGTCGGATTCAACTTGTCCAAAGTCAGGATTTACGGTTAGGTCAAGCGTTATATTATTGGTTAAACCAATTTTTGCATCAAGTCCAGCAGTATATCTTGAATCTCTACCGGTAGCAAAAGGATTCCCTTCCTCCTGCTCAAATCGCTCCATGCTGGCAACAGTATAAGGAGTTATATCGAACTGTTTTTTAGGCTGAATTCCATTCAAACCAGTCATATTGCCAAAATTATTCACAAGACCAGAAGAACTTCTTGGAATTCTTTGCCAAACAGAGATTTCCTCATGCCTGTAGACCAAACGCATAACTTCCAATCCCCAGCCCTCATCAGAGTCTTTTTCAAAACGCAACTGAGAAAGTGGAATTTTCATCTCTGCAGTCCATCCCTTATCATCAATATTAGTTTTCACAAACCAATTCGGATCCCAACTATCATCCTCAGTACCACCATCTCCTGACATGATTCGATCCATCTTTACGCCAGTTGAGCTTACCCAAAATCCAAATGAGGTACGATGATCATGGTAGCTATCAAAATCAACTCCGATAACATCACCATCAATATTATCTCTCCGTGTCAGTCTTCTTGAAATGCTATCCGGACTAGAATCATAGGCCCACATGCCAACATATAGATTGTTCTCATCATACAGAATGGAGAATTCTGTTTGAAAAGAGGGATCAACACCTTCACGGGGTTGAAATTGAACAAAATCGCCCGCTTTGCTAGCATTTTGCCAAAGCGCTTCATCCAATTTTCCGTCGATCAAAGGTGGTGAAGTAGTCAATTTTTCAGTTTTATAATTCTTAATTGTTAACTCTGGAGTCTGACTCCGCGACACATATGCGACTATCAGACAACAGATTAAGATGAAAATCCTTTTCATTGCTCGGTATTATAGGTTGTACTAATTATAGGTTGTATTACTAGTAAGACGGTTAAAACGTCATTTTGCTACAGCAAAACAAAAATATTTTTTAGCACTAAAAAATGATCTTTGCTTTCTTAACACAATTTAACACAGGCATACTATTTTTATAATTTTATCGTGATTATTTAAACCAATTTTGCATCTGCTTGTCAAACAGCTTTAAAGACTTATTAAGAACCGATATTATGAGAAAGATTGACCGGAGGATTGTCATTGTAGCAATTTTGGTATTCACCATTGGTCTGGCCTATGGATTAATGCGTTACTTGATTTCCTTGAAAGAAGAACCGAGAAGTAGACCGACTACTGAAGTTGTTCGCTATGTAAGTGCCGAGGTAGTAAAATATCAAGACATTTTTTCGCCTGTAGAGGCAGATGGTCGAATTGCATCAGTCTCACAATTGGATATTGTTGCTGAAGCTTCTGGTAAGATAATTGTCGGGAATGTAATCTTGAAAAGGGGAGCTCAGTTTAATAAGGGAGATTTGCTGTTTACAATATATCCAGATGAAGCTATTTTGGCGCTCAAAGCTAGAAAGAGTCAGTACTTAACAATGCTGGTCAATCTTCTGCCAGATATACGGATTGATTATCCTGATTTTGAAAATCTCTTCACCGCATTTTATCAATCCATAAAGCTGGATCAAGCATTGCCTGCATTCCCAGAGGTTGACAATCCAACTTTTACTACATTCCTGGCTAGTCGATCTATTCTAAGTGAGTATTTTTCAATCAGCCGTGATGAACTTAGTCTTGAGAGAAGAAGCATATACGCGCCATTCCAAGGCACCTATACAGAGGTCTATATGGAGGCTGACGGATATACAAATACAGGAGGAAGAGTGGCCAGAGCCATTCGAACTGATCAGTTAGAGTTAGAAATCAAACTCGAACGTTTTCATTCTAATTTCGTGAATATTGGAGACGCTGTTAACGTGGTTTCCAATCGTAGAAATAAGTCATGGACAGGTACGGTTATTCGAAAAAGTCAGTTTGTTGATCCTGGTACGCAGTCTCAATCAGTATTCGTCCAGGTAAAAAATCCAAGCACTGATCCTGTTCTTGCTGGTGAGTGGCTCATCGCTGAATTTCAAGTACAGTTGGTTAAGGATGTTATGGAAGTCAATAGGAATGCAGTATTTAATACCAATGAAATTTACACAATTGTGGATGGTCGTTTACAAAAGGAAGTCATTGAGATTGTCAAAATCAATGAAAAGACATATTTATTTAGGGGTGTAAGCGAGGGCATTAAAATTGTCACACAAGCTCTGATCAATGTGATGGAAGGATCTGCCGTTTCAGTTATTGGCGATACTCCACCGAAACAACAGGAGAAAGGTCAGCGCAATCCCAATCAGCCAAAAAAATAGAGAGCTAGACTATGCGGAAAATAATAGAACAATTTGTTGCCTACCCAATATACGCCAACCTCATCATTGCTTTTGTCTTATTGGCAGGTGGGGTGTCAATGATCTCTATGAATAAAGCATTCTTTCCTGAAACGGAAAGTAGAATGATTACTGTGTCTGTGTTTTATCCAGGAGCTTCCCCTGTGGAAATGGAAGAGGGAGTTACTTCAAGAATCGAAGAAGCCATCCGAGGCATTATTGGCGTAAAAGAAATTACTTCCACTTCATCTGAGAACTCTGCTCGAGTTACCATCGAAACTACCGGTGAATATAAAATAAACGAGATTCTGATGGAGGTGAAAAATGCCGTGGATGGTATTTCTTCTCTCCCATCGGCAGCAGAACGCCCAATTGTTGCCAAGCAAAGATCCAGAGCCATGGCGATCAGCCTGAATGTGGTTGCAGATGAAGGAAAATCTGTTGATTTGATGACCCTCAAGAAATATGCTCAACGCATTGAAGAAGATTTCTACAATTCGGGCGTCATGAGCCAAATCACCTTATCCGGTTATCCCCAATTAGAAATTTCAGTTGAGATAACAGAGGAAGACCTTCTTCGATATAATTTAACCTTCGATCAGATAATCAGAGCCATTCAAAATAACAACCAGGACGTTTCTGGAGGACAAATACGTTCTGATGATGAAGAACTACTAATCAGATTAAGATCCAGAAGTTCAGATCCTGATAAAATTGGAGATATTATTCTTACGGGAAACGATGATGGCAGCTACCTAAGAATCAGAGATGTAGCCTTGGTGAAAAAGAAATTTGCCGAGAACTCAAATAAATCATGGGTGAACGGACAGCCTGCCGTTTCTATAAATGTCCAGAAACTCCCCGAAGAAGATTTACAGGCAATTTCAGAATTCGCCAAAATCTATTTGGAAGAATTTAATGCCGAAGAAAATGGAGTCAACATTGTGATCTCCAGAAACTTTTTGAATGTATTGAATAGTAGGCTTGATCTTCTGACCAGAAACGGAATGATTGGCTTAATACTGGTGATTATCGCGCTCGGACTATTTCTAAGTTTCAGGCTGTCACTGTGGGTGGCCTTTGGAATACCATTTTCCTTTTTAGCCATGTTTATATTTGCCTATTACATGGGTGTAACCATCAATTTGATGTCCATTTTCGGAATGATTTTGGTGATTGGGATACTGGTAGATGATGGAATTGTAATTGCTGAAAATATTTACCTGCATTTTGAAAGGGGAAAAACGCCTATGAAAGCGGCTGTTGATGGGGCCATGGAAGTATTTCCAGCCGTAATGACTTCAGTGATCACCACCATTATCGCCTTTGCTCCATTGCTCTTCCTGACTGGAACCAGGATGGAAATGATGTTCGAAATGTCGTTGGTGGTAATTGCTGCTTTGGCATTCTCTCTTTTTGAAGCCTTTTTGGTTCTTCCTGCTCACCTGGCCAATGGAAAGGTGTTAAGTGAAAAATCTCGCGATCGGAAAAGTCGGGGAATTAAAAAGTACTCAGAAGGCTTTCTCATCTGGTTACGAGATAATGTATACGAACATGCCCTTAAATGGCTGGTAAAATGGCGCTGGGCTGTAATTGGAATTCCAATAGCCTTAGTCTTAGTAACCGCGGGTCTATTCATGGGTGGACACATAAAAAACACTTTCTTCCCGATGGTTGACTTCGATCGATTCTCGGTTAACGTTGCCTTTACGCCTGGTGATGGTGAAAAAGTTACCTATGAGTATCTAAAGAAATTTGAAAAAGCAATTTGGGAGGTAAACGAAGATTTGAAAAAGGAGTTAGGAGAGGAAGATGATATTATTGAACGAATTGCAACCAATCTGGGAAGTGCTTTCAGTCGTCAGGAATCCGGAGCTCATGCTGGTAGCATAGAAGTTTTTCCTCGGGATTTGGAAGGATTGCCTATTGCAGGATTTGACATTGCCAATAAAGTCAGACAAAAGATTGGACTTGTTCCTGAAGCGAGAAAATTAACAGTAGGTGGACGAAACCGCTGGGGATCACCAGTTTCTATAGGCTTGTTATCTCAAAATCTGGAGGAGTTGGATCTGGCAAAGACCTACCTGATGGAGAGATTAACAGAATTACCGCAACTAAAAGACATTAATGAAAATGTGGCTCTTGGAAAACAAGAAGTTCGATTGGATCTAAAACCAAAAGCCTACTTTTTGGGCCTGGATGAAAGTACTATTGCACGTCAGGTTCGCCAGGGATTTTTTGGTGGACAAGCGCAAAGACTTCAGGAAGGACGAGATGAATTGAGAATATGGGTGAGATATCCATTGACAGACCGTTTGACGCTCGGACAAATGGAAAGGATGAAAATTAAAACAGCCTTTGGCGAATATCCTCTCATTGAAGTAGCTGATTATCATATGGAAAGAGGTCCAGTTGCCATTAATCATTTCAATGGATCACGAGAAATTCGTGTGGAAGCAGAAACTGTTGATCCTTTAGCTCCTGTTCCAGAAATACTGAATCAAATTGATCTCGAAATCATGCCTGAATTACAAATTCTTTATCCAGGTGTCCGATATCTATACCAAGGCCAGCAAAAAGCAAGTAACGATGCCCTACAAAAGGTTATGAGATACTTTCTGATGGCTTTCATTCTAATCGTCTTTGTGATGGTCCTCCATTTCAAGAGTGGATGGCAAACACTCATCGTTGTTTTGATGATACCATTGGCCATTTTAGGTGTAATGTGGGGCCATGGGATACATGGAAAGCCAGTATCAATTATGAGTTTCTGGGGTATTATTGCTTTAACCGGAGTAATTATAAATGATGCAATTGTATTTCTTTCTAAATATGATGGACTTCTGGTTGAAGGGGTAAAAGTTGTTGACTCCGTTGTAGAAGCTGGCAAGCTTAGATTACGTCCGATTTTACTAACCTCTATCACGACTAGCATTGGCCTTTTTCCAATAATACTTGAAAAGAGTGTTCAGGCTCAGTTTCTTATTCCAATGGCCATCAGTTTAGCTTATGGAGTCGCCTTCGGGACTGTCTTTATTCTAATATTCTTCCCTGTGGTCATTATGATTTTGAATGACATGAAATTGTTCATCCATAAAGTGTGGACCGGGGAAGTAGTTGAACGCGAAGCAGTTGAAATCGCTGTAAAACATGCGAAAAGGAAAAATGAATATCTCACCAACGGACAGTAATACAAAGAGAATAATGACTTTGAAAAGATATACAACACTATTCGCTCTGATAATTCTGATTTTTCAGACATCACCAGCATCTGCTCAGCAGGCAGATCTTGCACAGGCGCTTCCTTTGAGTTTATCTGAAGCTATCCAGAAATCCCTGGAGAACAATTATGGAATTCTGATTTCTAAAAATGATGCTGAAATTGCCGGAATAAATAATTCATGGGGACAGGCAGGAAAATATCCAACGATTGACTTGAATCTGGCCACCAACAACAATCTCTCAATGAGTTCAGATTTAACTTCTGGAACCAATAGATTGACTGGAGGAGTTGGGATGCGTTGGGTACTGTTTAATGGTTTCAAAGTTCAGATAACCAAAGACAGGCTTGAATCTCTCGAAGAATTAGCACAAGGACGCACGGCGGTAGTTATTGAAAATACAATCCAAGACGTCATTGAAGCCTATTATTATGCGCTAATGCAGCTGGAGCGCAGATCAGTGTATCAAAAAGTTTTGGAGCTTTCCGGGCTTCGTTATCAAGCAGAAGAAGGAAAAAGGAAAGATGGTGTGAGTCTTACCTATCAAGTACTTCAGGCAAAAAATAGTTTTCTTGGAGATCAATTCCAATTACTTAGCCAGGAGATTTTAGTCAAAACAACCATGCGCAATTTGAACTTCTTGTTAGCTGAAGATGCAAATGCCTTGTGGAAATTAACAGATCCTTTCACGCATGAAGCTCAGCAATATATCGCTGACGATTTGCTGGCAAAAATAAAGTCTAACAATCATACTATTCAAAATCAGTTCATCAACATTGAGATAAACAAAGAAAACCGGAAGCTGGCGGATGCTTCTTTTTTTCCATCTGTAAGTTTGTCAACAGGCTTGGATAATTCCTTTACCAATCAATTTATTCCCGGAGAAGGAAACCAAACCGGTTCCGGCATGAGTCCCTATGCCAATATCTCCCTGGCCTATAACATATATTCAGGTGGTAGTCGCTTGCGCGCCAGACAAATTGCTGACATTAATCAAACAGTGGCACAGACGGAATCTTCTGAAATGATACATCTGGTGAGCAACCAATTGCTTAATGAATTGGATACATACAATATCAGGATGATCCAACTCGATGTAGCCACAGAAGGTGTGATTTCGGCTGAGCTTAACATGAGTATAGCTGATGACAAGCTTCGTTCAGGAACTATTAACTCATTTAATTACAGAGATATTCAGTTGATCTACCTGAATGCCGCTCTGCAAAAGGTACAGGCCATTTACGCCCTAATTCAATCGCATACCAATTTGACCAGATTATCTGGTGGATTCGTAGAAGAATAAAAAATAATTATTAATGGTCAATTGTTAATGATCAATTATTAATGCTTTATTATGAACCATAAATATTTATCAGCTGCTTTTTGTTGGTATTTAGTTTTATCCAAATAATTAGATCGGTTCCTTCTAGTCTGGAATCGTATCCCACTGAATAGTCTTTTCCTTCTTTCAAACTCTTTCCATTTACTTCAACAGATATGGATTTCTTACCCCAGTTTTCAATGACGATCGCCGGATTGATAAAGGGAGACTTTTCAGAGGCATCCACCTGAATTTTAAGCGTGGAGGATTTTCCAGTCTTTTTTATTTGATAAGCCCGTTCATCCATGGCATATTCACCACCAGAGAAACCTGATGCAGGATCAATAGTCATTTTTGGTGCCTGAGCCCAGGTTTTTGCCATTTCTACAAGTTCCTCAATACTTGACGACTTCATACCATAAAGGGAGGCTACATAGCTTCTGCCATCAGCCTCATCATGTACAAGCGGATCTGAGATTGGAAATCCCAGGAATGAAGCGGGCCTGTCAGCCGCCTGAGTCACACGACCATCGCAATAGGCCTGGCCAACTGGCCAATGGTTACATGAGCCTGGAAAATCAAGGTTACGGATAGCCCGATCAGCAATATAATTCATATTATTACCAGGTTCGAAAATGATAAATGGATCATAGGCAGATTTAAAATTGTGTTGTTGGATATTCGGATCTGAAATAATCTCCAAATCTGTCTGTTTCCTCGGATTTTCAGCATAAAACAATGGCATCTGATCGCCTTCAAGGTTGGCAACTTTAAGATAATCAATCTCCATCACCTCTTTGCGAAGTTGTCCAGGTTCAGTAAGTGGAATTGTTTCCTGAAACTGTCGCGGATGTCCAAAATAATCAGTTTTCCAGGTGATCTTACGAATAGCTGCTGCATCAGGATAAATGTAATAATACTCATCAATCCAAACGCCCCATCCTGCTTTCTCGTTGCCTGTCCATAATGTATTGTAAGCACTCACCGGCGCATACCGCCAATGAATAATTTTTCTTGCAGGGGTATTTTCAATGATCCTCACATGTGAATAACGGCAATGCCTGTCTTGCATGTGTTCTTTACAGCCTTCTTCATCATTCCAGGTTTCCACACTTTGATCACACATCCAGAGGTGATTATCCGTAACCCAGGCAGGAGAAAAACGAGTTCCTCTCCAAAAGATCAGCTTAACCGGTGAATCTTTGAACGTCACCACAATATCCGGATCAGGACCCACAGGCCATTGCTCGTCCCATTCAGGATAATACTTCAGTTTTGTGTAATAAGCTTGAAATTCTCCTGTTGACTCCACTCTTGGCAGATGTCTGGGATCAATTTCTGGAGCGGGAAGATTTGCAATGTTGACTGCAGAAACCTTGTCCATAATTGCATCAGATTTTAGTGCTCCATCATAAACTTTCAATTCATCCAGAATACAGTCTAAAGAAAACCAATAAGGGGTAATTCCATTTTCGCCAATCCGATTGGAAGGAAAAACGGCGGTATAATTCATCCCTACCCGTAATTCTTCTTTTGGAGCATAGCTTGGTTTTCCTTTTGTTTGGTATTCAGCCACCATATTTCCATTCAGAAAAAGCCTCACCCCCACTCCTTCCTCATAAATTGCAGCAATATGAGTCCACGCTCTCAAGGGAATAGTTTCATCCGATATACAATTGATTATATTTTTTGAGACATGCATTTTTAGTGCAAGCTCGCCTCTTGGGCCAATCTCGAATGAAAAGCCTCCGGATTCCTCCTTCATTTGTGTTAGTACAGGACACCAGTTCCAAGGATAAGCTGCCATGGCAACCCATCCTTCTATGGTAAAAGAGGATGTTAGAATAGCTTCAATATTTGTATACTCACTAATAACAGTTGAAAATCCATCCAATTTAAGGGCCATGCCTTTTACCCCATTCACCATGCGGTATTTTCCTTCAATATTTTCTGGTTGATTATCGAAACTCCAGTATTTTACAGGAGACTGAGAAAAGGCAGTAAGGAATGACAGCAGTATGACAGCAAGGCAATATGTTCGTTTTTTCATAACAGCATGAATTAAAAAGTGGATAAAGCTAAAGATTATTACAATTCCTTGCCTACTCGCTTTGGTAATTTTTCTCTTCAAAACGAGGCGTACAAACCGCCAGAAAAACAAGATCTACAGATCCGTTATTGGTTATTCTCTGTGCCATCCCGGCCGGAATTATAAACGTTTCGCCAGGTTTTACCTCTTGTGGTGCTTGGCTGCCTTTCTCGGCCATTCCGGAACCGTCCAGTATCAGATACCGTTCGCAGGTTCCGATTAAGCTATGCCACTCTGTGGAAACTCCAGGTTTTACGCGCGCACGGGCTAGAGAAACGTTTGGATCTGACGGATCGTTATGGTATTCAATAATATAACAACCCTCTTTGAAATAATACTCCTTCTTCATCTCGCATGGATTCCGTTTCATCCAAAGTTACACTTTGTTTGGACATCTATAAAAATTCGGACTTCAGTTGACACTTAGTTATCTGTAAATTAACTATTAAAAGTGTTACTATGAAGGCAAATGAATCGAGATATGCAGGCATTAGGTTTCAAACAAAATTATTTCTATTCTATTATTATCCAATCAGTATTTTCTGGTATTGTAATGCTAAAAGAATTGGCACGTGACCTGTTAATTATTTTAGAAGTTTGCTGTGGATTTTCAACAGCAATATCCACCGGATCTTCACCATCCAAAATTCTTAGGGCTATAGCTACGGCAGCAGCTCCTTGTGAACTTCCAGATTTAAAAACACCACATAATCCTCCATCAATAACTCCAAAATCAAGAGCACAAAACTCTGGAAGATGATTATTTTCAGTTGTCCATTGCATAACATCTGCCGGGATCAAGCTTTCATTTGTATCAACATCTATTAGCGTGTTGTACATCAAAATTCCAATTGCATCCACCTTGTCTTGTAGTTCAGTAACTTTAGCCTTCCACAAGTCAAAATCGTTTGTTACAAAAGTCTCAGTTATTTCAACAGGAAGATTTACCCGGTCAAGCTCTTCTAACATTCCTTGTGACGTTGGACTATCATCTGAAATGAAGGCAACTTTTTCAACATCCGGAACCAGCTCTTTTAAAAAGTCAATCATTCCCGTATATGAAATTCGCTCAATACATCCAGTGATATTTGTGCCTGGAAAACCATAAAATGAAGGTTCTTTGTTCATCCCGGTAAAAACAACCGGAAGATCATCACCAATAAACTGCTTCCCTATTAATTCACAGGCATTATCATCTATAACAATCAAAAGGTCAGGATTATAAGATTCGATTCTTTGCATTGCACTATCAGTAATAATGGTTTTCCATGCTTGACTCGTTTTCCTTTTGGTATCCATATAAAACTTTTCCACAACAACATGCTGACCTTCAAATGAATCGTCTATTCCTTCATTTAAACTTTCAACCCAGGCATACTCCTGATGATAACTAAATACAATAAAAACTTTTTTATCTCCCTCTGACTTTTTACAAGACCACACTGCAAGCAATATGACCATCATGATTACAAAATTTAGTTTTTTCATAATTGTATGTTTTAGTAGCGAATAGGTTCTGTGCATCTAAGATAGTGGACTTGCCACCAAAACCTGGACGCTGAGTTAAGCTAGGCTGCATTATTAAAATTACTATTTATTTTCTCAAACTCATCTATCGTTTTATATCCTAAAGCCGAATGCCTTCTTCTTTTGTTGTAACATCTTTCAATCCACTCAAAGATTGAAAGCGTGGCTTGGGCCTGATCCTCGAAGATCCTAGAATAAATCCATTCAACTTTTATAGTCTTAAAGAAGCTCTCAGCAACTGCATTGTCCCAGCAATTACCCTTCCTGCTCATGCTTCTGGTTATCAATATATTTTGCTTTAAAATTTCAGTAAAGTCATCACAAGCATATTGAACACCACGATCTGAATGGAAAATCAAATCTTCTTTAATTGGACGGTTGGTAACTGCCATGAACCAAGCTGGAATAATAGAGTCATCAGTTGTAAGGTTTTTACTCATGAACCAGCCAATCACTTTTCTGTCAAACATGTCAATGATAACGGTTAAATAGAGCCAGCCGCTATAGGTTCTCACGTATGTAATGTCTGAGACCCAAATCTCACCGGGCCTTGTAGCTAAAAAATTTCTGTTCAGAACATTCGGTGCAATAGGATATTTATGTCTGGAATCAGTTGTTGCTTTAAACTTCCTACGCTTTCTGGTTTGGATTCCAGCAGCTTGCATGATCTTAGCAACCCGTCTTTTGGATACTTTCTTATTTTGAGCTCGTAGTTCCTGAGTTATTCTTGGACTGCCATAAGACTTGTGACTACTCTCATAAACATCTAGAATATCAACCAAAAGGCGCTCATTCTCTTTCCAGCGGTCAGAAGGTCCATTTCTGAGCCACTGATAATAACTGCTTCTACTCACTTTAAATACCTCGCACATCTTCTCAATGGTAAATCTGTTTCTATGATCACTTATAAATTGGTAGACTTCCCATCGCTCTTGGAGAAGATGCTGATTGCCTTTTTTAAGATGTCGCGCTCCATTTTGGCATCTCTAAGCTCTCGCTCAAGACGGGCAATCTCTCGCTCTTGATCTGTCATTTTTGGTTTCCCCTTACCAGGAAAACTGTTTTTTTCATATTGTTGGTACTCTCGACGCCATCGATATAATAGCTCCGGTAGGATACCCAACTCTTCGGCAATTTCTTTCGCATTGCCTCGTGCATAGGACAGTTCAATAGCTTTTTGCTTAAAATCCTTGTCGTACTTCTTTCGATTTCTTGTCATCATGGTAAATTACTACTTATTAGTAGCTTAACTTACCGTCCGGTTTATCGAGGCATTTCCAAAACGAAAGTCCCTAGGCTAAGTGGACACACCGATAAAAGAATAGTTGTTCATTCAAATAAATATCTATATCATGAAGGGGCTCAGCCTTAGGAATTCTAATAATTATTTCAAGGGATTTAGTATTTTTAGTCAGATCAAATAGGCAGATTTATGAACAGAAGGTGGGTTAGCTATCGAAGAAGCAGGTTGAACAATGCTTTTGTTTCATTTGCATTGCTCTTTCTTGTTGTCTCTATAGGTACAGTTGGTTTTCATCTTATCGAAGGGTATTCCTTTGATGAGGCCCTTTACATGACAATTATAACAATATCAACTGTTGGTTTTAATGAAGTTAACCCCCTTTCACCATCAGGACATTATTTCACAGTATTTCTGATTTTTGCCTCAATAGGTATATTTGCATACGTACTTGGTATTTTATCCCGGTTCATAATTGATGGGGGATTTCGTGATTACTATTTCAATAGAAAACTTGATAGGAGGATAAAGCATATGGATGGACATGTTATTTTATGTGGTTATGGGAGAAACGGCAAGCAAGCTTCTCTTGAGCTAAGTGAACACAATCGTTCATTTATTATTATTGAATCGAGTGTAGAGGCTATTAAAAGGATCCAAGAAGACGGTATTACAACATTTGTTCAAGGAGATGCAACGCATGATGATATTCTTGAACGAGCAGGGATACACAAAGCTTCGGCCTTAATTACATGTTTGCCAAAAGATGCTGACAATATCTTCGTGGTTATCTCTGCAAGAGTCTTAAATCCCAAACTCCAAATTATATCAAGAGCTTCTGAAGATCATGCTGACATTAAGATTAAAAGAGCTGGTGCTGATAATGTTATCATGCCTGAACGAATAGGTGGAATCAGAATGGCAAAACTTGTAGCTCAGCCTGATGTAGTTGAGTTTGTTGAGAATATCCTTATGCAATCAAGCCATAAGGTAAAACTTGTAGAGCTTGATGGCCATCATATTCAAGAGCGTTTTTTGAAGGGATCAATCAAGGATTTGCAGATCAGAACAAATTCAGGAGCCACAATTATTGGAATAAAAGCAGAATCAGGAGAGTATATTTATAATCCTTCACCAGATACTCATGTTTCATGCGATGACAAATTCTTTGTATTGGGTACTCCTGAGCAGATTGACAAGTTAAAGTCAGTAGTTGAGGGGTAAAGGATTACGTATTTGCAATTTTCCTACCATTTCTTGGCAAAAACCTGTCCAAGTTTTGCTGCCTACAAAGACTGTTTGACTTCTGGACTTGTTACAGTAAATTGGAGACTCAGTTAAGCTAGGCTGCGTTTATGAAATTATTCATTTTTTCGAACTCATCAATTGTTTTATATTCCAATACTGAATGTCTTCTTCTTTTATTGCACCAGCTTTGAATTCTCTAAATCAAAGCTTAATATTCCCTAATCCGGGATGCTTGGAGGGATACAGTATACCTTTCTTTAATTGAAAAAGATCAATAAATGGGTCCTCAAGCAAATCGAGGTGCCCATCGAGATCGGCAAATTCGATATTCGGACGACTTAACGCAAAATGCAGACCTGCTGAAATTCCGAGTGCACATTCATCAAGACAACCCACCATCACTTCCATACCTGCAGCTTTGGCAACTGAATTAATATGCTGAGATTCCAGAATCCCACCAACCTTCATGATCTTGATATTGACCATATCAATAAGATCATTGCTTGCGAGTCTGAAGGCATCTTTCAAGGTTTTAATACTCTCATCAGCCATCACCGGAACATCAATATTCCGGGAAACCTGACCCAATCTCTCCTCTTTTATCTGACTTGTTGGCTGCTCAAAAATTTCTATCCTGGCTGATTTTGTCTTGTGAATAAATTTTATGGATTCTTCTGTAGTATATCCCTGATTTGCATCATATCTAAGGTTAAAATCATTGCCCAGAATCTCGCGTAATTTCATAACCTTTTCAATATCCTCGCCGAGGCTAATCCCTCCTTTCAACTTTAATATTGTAAATCCTTTTTTCAGGTGATAGGCTGCTTGTTCAAGCGTTTCTTTTAGGGGCAATATTCCTATTGTAATGCTTGTTGCGATGTGTTGACGGTATCCGCCCAGTAATTGAAACAGGGGGATTCTTGCCTTCCGGGCTAACAAGTCATGTAAGGCCATATCTACCATGGCCATTGTTGATGAAGCACTCGGGATTTCTTTCTTTAAGACATTCAAAACATAAGCCAATTGAAAGGGAGACTGGTTGATTAAAAGGCCTTCAACTATATTTTTAATGTTGGAGATTACCATTTCCGGAGTTTCTCCGGTAACAGGTAAATCGGGTGAGGCACAACCCCAGCCTGTCAATCCCTTATCAGTATTAATCTTTAGAATAATATTGGTGGAATGGCTCACCGATTCATAGGCAATAGTATAAGGAATTGCCAGTGGCAATTCAACTATAAAATATTCTATCGTCTTGATTCTCATACTAATGCCTATTTTGAAAAAGTTTTTCGGATGGGGTATTCTTAATGGTCTCGACAAATTCAGCCATTTTTCTGATCATTATCTCCCACATTTTATGCCCCTTTTCAGGACTAGCCAAGGTTGCATTTCCCATTACTCCTGATTTTGTCAATGTTTTCGTATGGACAAACCAGCTTACACCCCGATCAGATGTAAAATCCAGAAATTCATTATCCAGATCAAGTGTATCATCAACTGCTTTACTCATATCAACCAGTTCTGGTCTCAGCGCAAGAGTTGTACTTGTTTCAATTTCACCGGCATGAATATCATTTCTGGTTTCGATCAAATCATACAGGTCTACATCACTAGTCTCTCCGGTTTCAACACAAACAAAAATCTTTGCATCCCGGTTAATCATCTGGGCTGCATAGTTTAAAGTAGGTGCATTATCCCCATGTCCGTTAAGAATGACCAGCTTCTTGATCCCATTTTGAGCCAAACTCATTCCAACATCGTACACGAGTGCAGACAGTGCATTGTTTGAAACGCATATCGTTCCTTTGAACTCGCTATGATGATATGATACTCCGTAAGGAATTGTAGGTATTACAAATGGCTTTGGATCAAGGCAGGCCTCGGCAACCTTAAATGCCATATATTCTGCGTCATAATAATCAACATCTAAAGGCAGATGCGGACCATGCTGTTCAATTGCTCCACATGGCAGAATCGCAGTATCAACAACCTTAAGTCGTTCAGCGATTTCAGGCCATTTTAAGGTGGCCCACATAAAATCCGGGTATTTATTCTGATTTTTCATCAAATTTATAATTAGTTGAGTTCAGAAAATCATCATCCAGCTCCACACTGACCCATTTCTGACCTATTCTTCTGACCGCTCCGTTTGCATATCTCGAAAGAATATCAAACAGAGGTTTACGAATGTGTTTTGGTAAATCTTCAAGATTACTTCTTTCAAGGTCAAACCTGAGTTTTTCAATTTCGGGATATGGCTTGGCTACTTTTCGGGTGAATTCATTGTTCTCGATGAGTTGTTTCCCTAGTAGCAAATCATATAGGTGAGAAGCATCACTTCCGATTTGTTTGATTGATTTGTTCTCCAGAGCAGTTAAACCATATTTTATCTGTTCAGGAGAATATCCGCATCTTTCTGGATTTTCATCCAGGGCTTTAAGCATTCCAATTATTCTCCGACATTTTTCACATTTTCCACAGGGGTACATTCGTCCATCAACTTCATGAGCCGCATGACAGGAGATCTGATGTTTTTGCAGCTTGGGATAACGTTTGATCAGGATCTTCATAATCAAAAGCTCTCCCAAACTCCTTATAATTGAGTATTGTCTGATTCCCCAACCCTTTTGTACATAATACCTGGTTAAAGCATTATCAAAATACTTGCTTTGATCATACAGTCCGCTGTAATGGCTTATACCATTATGATTGCTGCTAATGGTAGTGTCATACTCATCTCCGATCAAAATATTCCCAATCCCTTTCTTTCTGGTTATAGGCAAGACACCAAAAAGGAATACTGCAACTGTCCAAAGACGAATCGGATAAATATCAGCCCGAATATTGGCATAGTTTTCTTTAATAAATGGCAAATGTTTTAGCATCCAACTGAACAGGCGGTCGCTGTTACACCAGGGTTTTTCAGTATTTGGTTCTGTATCTTGATAATACCGGTAGGAGTTAACTGCAGTAAACCAATGCCTTCCAGCTTCATTTATAAATACTGGATATGGAATTCCGATTTCTTTGATGATGCCGTAGGTCAGCAAGCTATCTTTTCCTCCACTGCTCAGTATCGTATACTTATCCTGATCAGTCTCAGCCAGCTCCTTAATCAGCTTTACATCCTGAAATAGTGTATTATTAAATATAATTTTTGCCTGGGTATAGCGCTGCTTTTTCTCAGGTTTCAGTTCATTAAAAGGAGCTTTTAAAAACTCATTCCTGATTAGGAGTTTATTCGTTAGAATCTCTCTGGAGGTATTCTCCATCATATCTATAAGAAACCTCTGATCTGTTTTATCATAGAGCCCGTCGAACTCGATTTCTTCAAAGAAAAGTCCATAATTCAAGGCTACCTGTGCCAGCATCATTGAAGCCAGATTAATATCTTCAGCATTGTTTTTGCTGAAATAAGACTGTGCATATGAATAAATCAACTCAAAAGAATTGACATCTCCAGATTCCTTATGAACAGAATAAACTGCTTTGACTTTCTTTGGCTCGATTTGTATCTGACTGACTGAAAGTTTTTTAAGTACTATAAAAGACTCTAGGTTAATCATTTCAAATATGATATTAATAACCTGGCAAGTTTTTCTGCCCCAAACTCCAAGACGTCAAAGGCCGGTAAGCCTGTTTCCTCGGTAATCTTTTCGCATGCCGGTAGAATTTCCTCTCTGGACATATCTTCATGGTTTATCGTAATAGCAATTACTTTTCGGCCAGAAATGACCTCAATAGAATTTATCTGTTCTGAAAGCGGATGAAGTTTATATCCAGGAAATCCGTCATATTCAAGGCGCTTAGGAGCATGTTGTAGAATAACATAATCAGGACGTCCTGCTGCGAGGATTTCAAAACCTCCAGGATAGGCTGGATTCATAAGACTTCCCTGCCCTTCAATCACGATCAGATCCGGAGATTCATTCTTCCAGGCTTCATGTACAACATGTTCAATTTCTCCTGAAACAAAGTCGTTTATACAGCTATCCATGATCATTGAATATTTGGCGCCCTGCATCCAGGCTGTTTGTCCTGTACCAGCTAATTCTGCTTTTAATCCGGTATTTCTGAATGCATGAACAAGGATCCAGGCCGTGGTTCTTTTACCGATTGCAGAATCAGTTCCTAAAAGAGCAATTTTCAAACAATCTACCTCTTCTATTTTGCCGGTAAAAAAATGCAGTTCATCACGATCAGGAGTTTTTCGGATATCTCTGACTCGGCAAGCAAATTTTTCTGCAATGGCCATCAGGGCTTGATCTTTATATATAAAATCATGCAATCCGCTGTCAATATTCAGACCCATTTGCAAGGCCTTTTTGATAACATCCTTGGCTTCTTTTGGCATACGTCCGCCGTCTGGCGCCAAACCAATCACCATAGATTCAGGCTTACCTTCGGGACCAAGAATCCGGATTGCTTCATCAAAATCGCTGAAAATTGGCATGTTATTGACTCGTCCGTCCAAAACTTGTCCAGCATCCTGCCCGGCGTATTTTTGATCAATAAGCCCTACAATCTCGTATCTTTCCGTAAATCGCACCAGCCCATGAGCAGTCTTTCCATTTAGAGTGTTAAAAGCACCATCGACATAGATCAATGCTTTTCCGTCAATTGTTGGTTTCATTGTTAGTATTTCCCCGTTAAAATTGCAACATATCGATCATTAATCATTTCATTCTTTTCATGCATTGCAAGCAAGGCAATAAGTCCCGAAGTTGAGGCTGGCAGTATTCTGTAGCCTTCATTCTTATGCAGGAAAGCACTCATATCCCTCATTTTCTTGTCGCTGATATGGAATGCCTCTCCATTTGAATTTCGAATCGCATACAAAGCTTCGTTTCCGTCAAAACTATGCCAGTTGATTAGAGGTTCGTTTATATTGGTCTCCTTGATAAGTTTGGGATCGATATCCTGACAATAATCCAGTCCGGCTTTAAAAGAAGTAATGATCGGATTTTTATAGGATGATGAACCGGCAATAAAACGTGGAATTCTGGAGGTTTTCCCTCTCTTATACAAACTCACAAACCCCCGAAAGACGCCAGCCAGAAGAGTACCATTAGATACCGGAGCTGCAATGTATTTTGGAGCATCACGAAGCTGGTCATATATTTCATTGGCTATTTCTGCATATGAAGCTATTTGCAAGGGAGTGTTTGCTCCTCCGGGATTAGCATCATACCATTCATTATCCTTTGCCAGGGAACTTGATTCAATTACAGCATCTTCATAGGTTCCCTGAAGCCTAACAATCTCAGCATTGAAGGTTTGCATTTCTTTGATACGATCAGTATGATAATGCTCAGGGATAAATACTTTACACTGAATCCCAGCCAGATAGGCAGCGTAAGCCATAGCCACTCCATAATTTCCGCAAGTTGCCAATGATACAGTTTTATAGTCTCGTCTGAAGGCATCATGAACCTGGGCAAAAGCAATACGGTCTTTTTGAGTTCCGGTGGGATTTTCACCCTCATATTTAATATAGACCTGTCGAAAGCTGAATTCTCTTTCCAGATTTCTGGCCCGATTTAAGGATGTATCACCAACTTCGTAGCTGATAATATCCTCAAAAGATTCAATTCTGTCGACGAGTGATAATTGCTCATCTCTCACCATATCACTCAGCAACCGAACCTCTTTACTGATCCTTATTTCAGCAGATTTAACACCATCAAGAATATTCATCGTACATCAGGTTTAAAACAATCCAAAAGTCAATCAAATGTAATTGTTATAATGATTCAAAAATCACTATGCCCCTAACTTGCATCGACAATCTTTATCAGACTGAAGATCAATCAATTTATCCAAAGCTCTGAATGGTTTTGTTCCGGGCAATGACAAATCATTTACTGATGGAATAGGCTTATCACTTTCACGAGGAATATTATCACATTTGAAATACCATTCCGGTATAAAAATTCGGACTTCGGTTGACACTTAGTAGTTTGTAACTTAGCTATTAAAAGTGTTATTATGAAGGCATTAGAAAAGAGAGACATTAAAAGAAAATTAAGTGTCATTAATTACGCCAGAAAAAATGGCAAAGCAGAACGATCTCATCGCACATACAAACAGGAATTCTATCAATTTATCGAATACACTGATGATGTGGATTTGGGTAAAAAAATTACTGAATGGGAGGATTTTTATAACTTTAACAGACCGCATTTATCACATGGAGGACTAACTCCCTATGAAATCTTTAGAGCAAAAATGAACATTGATATTCAAAGTCAGCCAAAGTCCGAAGTATAACACTGGATATCGTGGTACAAGAGTCGAACCATTTTTTAAGGATTTAAGGCTGTTAGCCAAATTTGACCACTAACTTGACCAATCTCTTTAGTAAGCCCTCATCCATGTTGGTGCTTATCTTCCTTGGAGCGTCTTGCTCAATCTTAACTACCACAAAGTTTTATAGGTGACATTTTTCGGCTGGCCTTGTCCCCATGCCACACCAATATCGCGGTACGCCTGAATCAAGTCTCTTTTTAAGCCGATTTCTCTATCATAAATGAAATTCCATTCCCTATTGTCAACCTCCATAATCCTTTTGGAAATCTTGTCAGCCAGCACAGGAATATCTTTGTAGCAGGATGAGTTCGGATCGATCGATGAAAGTATTTCACCTGCTCTTTCTGCAGCATCCCAGTCTTGACCGGCATTCCAGACATTAGTCGCTTCGTTCATCTTGGCCCTGCACTCAAAGTTGATCTTCTCAATAAAAATAGGAGTTGCAGCATCCATGCACTTATTCCAGCATTCTGGGCAAACATCCGGAACAGATGTTAGATTCCACAAAGCCTCGTCAAATTGGTTTGTTGAAGCTAGTATTTTGGCTTTTTTAATGATGAATTCGCATTGGGCATTATAATATGCAATGATCTGAGATTTTCCCTTGTCAATAAAGGTTTGGTAGGCCGGGTTGTTCGTTTTCAAATTCTTCAGGGCCGACAGATAAGCCTTGTCCGGTGTATTTCCAACTCCTTTCAGAGTAGTGGAATAGCTTGAAAAAGCTGTTCCATCAAATCCATCTCCAATATACATTGTGAGATTCAGCGTATACGCATGCATTGGTGGAGCGGTTGGTGTAATATCTTTGGTTAACAGCATAACATTTGCAGAAATAATGAAACGAGAATTATTTCCGATAACTGCTAATCCGTTCGATGAAGCTATCTGGATCAACTTGTTCTCAAGATTGCCACTTATTAATGGGGTTATTCCTTCTATCGATTCAGGTACCCAGACTCCCAGAGCCAATCTACCTTTGTCATCCATATTCTGTGCACTCAAAACCACGTGACTGAAAAGGAAGGATAACAAAATTAAGTATTTGAACTTATTCATGAGTTTAATTTTATGCAATAATAATTTTTCCATTATTTGTCGCCAATGACCAACTGAGCCTGACCCAAGCCCCTGGTCATAAGCTTGGAGGTAATCTGATAATCATCTTTCAATGCTTTCTGGAGACCTCTGGCCCAGGCTCTTGCATCCAAAGCACGGTTTCTTGAATCGTATAATGGGATGCGAACCTGTTCGAACAACATCATGTTTTCTGTTGCATCAGAGAGGCTAAAACGGTTCTGTTCTGTATTTTCATAGACCCAATCTTCGATGATCTCGGTGAGTTCTTTACCGTTATATTCCGATTCAAGATCTCCATCGAAAGAGCTAAAGGTCAAAATACGAAAGTTAATGCTCCGACCATTTTCAAACATATCATCGAAATGGTTTTGCAGTTGATTTGTGTAATTGTCCATATTGGCCAGAACGGCTTCCTCCAATAGAACTGGCAAGGGAATATTACCGGCAGGGCTCCCTGTTCCTGAGGCCCCGGCAATCTGAACATTGGTATAAGCATCCAGACCCTGCAAATTATACGTGATTGACACTTGCTGCAAAGCTAGTTTATTGATCGACCAGGTCAGTTGAATCCAGATATCAGCTTTGGCCACATACTTCAATTTGTCGATCGGACTTTCGTTGACATCAGCACCCGTTGAACTTTGTAGCATGGCATCTTCAGCAGCCTGGTTTTCCATTGACTTCATCACACTTTCAAGGTTCTTAAGCGGGAAACCCCTGTCTGCCATCAATTCATTAATCTTACTTATCACCAGAAGAAGATCAGAGTTTTCCTGGAGGGCTCTTCTGTAGTCAGGTATTCTTTGCACTGAACCCATATTATTGAATTCCAGCATATAGTCATGGGTTAAACACCAGTTGTCGCTGGGAACAACCATTAGGGTTGGTTTTTTTGCTTGTGCCCAAATGGCTATAACGAATGCGAAGGCAAAAAATATTAAGAGCGCTATCTTTTTCGTATTCTTAAGGCATTACTTATTTTAAAATTTCATCCTGTATTAACTTTTGTTTCAGTTCGGATCGAAGAACTCGTACGGTCACCTTATACGTCACACCCGCACTCGATCCCATACTTTTTCTGATGATTCTGTTTACAATACGTTCATCTTTTGCCGAAACAAATTTTTTATAGATACCCTTCTTATCAGAGAAAAAATTGTTGAAATAGTCTTCGTATTTCCGCTCAGCGTTCACTTCAGGAACCAGCGGACGAGGATTGGCGGATTGGTCGCCCTTAGTAATCCCTTTGAACAGAACATCACGAACCGCCACTTTTTTGGCCTGGGCAACTGCATCCCTACGGTTTCTTCCATTTCCCCAGGCTATCAAAGTCAACGAACCATCCATTTCAACACCAACGCATTCTGTTTCAAATGTATAGTTCCCCATGTTGGTATTCTGCTGACCATAAACTGCGAGTTGTTGGGGCAGAACCATCAGAGCTGCGGCCAAAACTATTTTTATTAGATTTTTCATGTCCCTATTTTTTAAAATCCGGCTCCCAATTTTTTAATAATGCCTTTATCTTCCAGATACTTGCGCAATTCAGAAACATTCACTGAAACAATAACTCCGAGTTTATACTCCTTCCCAACCTTTAAGCGGTCTTCTGGTGCGATGGAGCCATCATTGGTGATGCTCACGAATCGCATAAAATCGCCACCGTTATTGAAGAAAGTTTTGAAAAAAGATTCCTGGCTCTGTTCGAGGTTGGGTTCTCTGGCCAAAGGTTTTTGACCGGGAACCCCGTTGATGCCAGTAAATCCGCGAAAAATTATCCCATGTATCGCATTCTTTTTCGCTTGGTCAATAGCAACCTGGCTTTTTTTTGAATAGCTCCAGACTTTGACAAGATAAGTTCCCTGTGTACCCACTCCAACTGGTTCAATCTCATATCTCCAGCTTTGCGTGTCTTTATTGGCTTTTCGTGACTGCCCAATCATTAAAGTTGGAGAAATCAGTAATCCAAAAACTATCAAGACGATGAGATTCAATTTTGTTTTCATATTTAACAGTTTTCAAAGTTGTTTCTAATAAAGTATTCTGATGCCAATTCCCACATTCGCAATGCTGTTGCTCTTGGTATTGATACTGGCCTGAGTAAAAAGCTGTAAATTATGCAAAACATACAGGCATCCATTGAGTCCAGCATCAAGTCCGTACCCCTTAATGGTATCAAGATTCTCCAGGTCGGGTGAAATTCCGATAAACGGAGCTACGGAAAAGATCCGCATAAAATGATACTCTTTGGAAAGGCCAATTCCAAAATAGGCATCGTCAGAGACTATAGACATGGCCAATCTGGCATATACCCTGACCCTTTCCATGCCGGCATAAGTTTCAACCATCAGATTCACGTCGGTGCCAAAAGTACCAGAGAATCCTAAACCAAAATCAGGTTTCTGCTGAAGCAACATGCCCTCGTAGAGACGTCCGCCGTAGGTTTGGTAAAACTGTGTTGTAGCACTTTCGCCGGTTGAAACGCTCCGGTTGTCGTTAATCTTGGCAGTAGCCCGTATCACGCCTTTTCTTTTTTGTACAACCTGGTTATTCTTCTTTTGCTCAAGTTCATATACAAACCAGCGCTGATTAACCTTAATCCCATCCTTTAATCCGATTTTTGCACGGATTGGATCCATTTTGAAAATGGATCCCTGAGCCTGGAAATCAGTATTTGACTGAGTCACGATAATGTCAATTTTCTCAGCAATAGAGCTGGCCAAATCGCTCAAGAGTTGCGTGTCTTCTTTAAAGGTTGCTTTGGAACGGTCGGTTGTACAACTTGCGGTTACTGGTGTTAATTTAGTGTTTTTAAGGATGAACTTAAACTTCTTAACTGGAAAGCTTAGCGATTTTGCAGCTTCGGGGTTTGTCCATTTCTTTGAGAATTCACCTATCACCTGATCATTCCAATCCAGCTGGAAAAGGTATAGGTCACAATTCGCTTTATAAACCTTCGATTCATTTCCTTTATCATCCTTAACAATGGTTTTCGCAACATCATACAGGTCATAAACCAGAAAATACGACTTGTTAATCAGCTCGTAACCCACGTCCTTTAGCATGCCCTCTCCTCGCACCGAAGCCTTAGCTTTTATAACATCCGCATCCGTTGCATTATACATTCCTCTTTCGGCAACCACGTCAAGTGAATGTTGATTGGCATCTTTGTCAAAGGGAAACCATAGACTCACGATCCGACCCGTAATGTTTGATTCAATATAATTTTCAAGCCCCGATTCATTGATTCCAATTGAGGAGGGAATCCTGTTTTTTACAACTGAATTATCATTGTATTTATCCGAAATACCAAGGCTCTCGATATTTCCAATCAACTGATTAGACACTGACTCTCCACGGTCAACAAATAGGACTGTAAGTGAAGGGCGAAAAAATTTCCCTGTTGGAGTGCGATTTACAACAGTCTTATTGTCGGTCTCCTGACACTGCAGATTTGCCACAAATGCGGAAAAAAGCAGAAAGGCAAAGATTCTCTTCATAGTTCATGGGATAAGGTGTTTAAATGTACGAATTAATTAGCTTGTGCCCAACTGGAAAGACTCCGATAAAGTAGACGGAAAGTTATACAACAAAACGGATGTATTTGCAGGAAGTTGATAAAATGATTCATCCATTCCACCCTAACTGATTTTCGTTGGAACTGCAGGATAGAACTGGAAATGCTACAAAAAGTTGGAGACTGAGTTAAGCTACAAAAAAGTAGTATTTTCAGATGATGACAAAACAAAGAACAAATTACGACCGGGATTACAAACAAAAGTTGGTTGAATTATCCCATGCCAAGGGTAATGCCAAGAAAGAGGCAGAAGAATATGGAGTTTCTAAAAAGCGGAGTAAGAGGATTCGAACCCCCGGTGCCCCAAAGAGCACAACGGTTTTCGAGACCGCCCCGTTCGACCACTCCGGCATTTCTCCGAGCCCCAAGAATAACTATTTTTACAAGATGAAAATGATCCGAGTCTCACGAATTATTACTTTCCTTATTTTTTTATTGGGAATGCAAGGAACAGCTTTTACCCAGGATTCAACTGTGAAAAAATGAAATATTCTGATGTTTTATATTCAAATGGAAAATATTATGTAGTTTCGTGAACTGAACTTACGAATTTTTGATATGTATAGTTCCCCAAATGACATAATAATTAAGCTTTACCAGGATAAACGAACTGTCTTTAAAATATCCGACATAGCTTTATTGACAGAGGATAAAAATCCAAATTCATTGGCTAGAAGGCTAAACTATTATGTAAAAATCGGAAAGATTTTAAATCCACGAAAAGGATTATATTCAAAACCAGGATACAATTCTGCAGAGCTCGCCAGTAAGCTATACACCCCATCGTACATTTCCCTGCAATATGTTCTTCAACGAGCCGGGATCACATTCCAATACTCTGAAACCATTACGGCCGTGAGTTATTTATCTCGTGAACTTGAAGTCGATGGGCAAACCATCACCTACAGAAAAGCCAAACAACAAGTACTATATAATTGGGCAGGTGTAAAACAGTTAGAACAAGGAATATTTCAGGCAACACCGGAGAGAGCCTTTCTTGACCTTTGTTATCTTGATTCAGATTTCTATTTCGATAATCTGAATTCTTTAGATCGGAATCTTGTCACTGATCTTCTTGCAGTTTACGCCTCCAAAACTTTATCTCTGCGTGTTAAAAAAATCTTGACTAATGATTGACATCAATAAACATCGATTTTACCTTTTTCAAATTCTAAAACAGATCTATTCAGATACTGAAATATCAGGTCTTCTAGGATTTAAAGGAGGAACAGCCCTGATGTTTTTTTATGACCTCCCGAGATTCTCAGTCGATCTGGATTTCAACCTTCTGGATACAACAAAAGAGGACTTGGTTTATGAGAAAATTCGGACCATCCTTCTTTCTCATGGTTCAATACACGATGAAGCCAAAAAGTTCTTTGGTTCCATTATGGTTTTAGACTATGGTATGAATGAAAGAAAACTAAAAATTGAGATCTCTAAGAGAAAGTTCGCTGACAGATATGAAATTAAATCCTTAATGGGTCAAAGCATCAAGGTAATGGTTCAGGAGGATCTTCTGGCCCACAAGCTCTGTGCATTACTCGACAGACCCACTATCACCAATCGTGATGTATTTGATATTTGGTTTTTATTGTCCAGCAAAACACCCGTAAATCCGAAAATCATTGAAACCAGAATGGAGAAACCATTATCAGATTATCTTGACCAATGCATATTCACCATAGAAAAACTGAAGGAGAATAAGCTTCTAGCTGGGGTTGGTGATCTCTTAGATGACAAAATGAAGAACTTCGTAAGGAACAAACTCAAAGATGAAGTACTGGAGTATCTCCGTTTCTATCAGAAATATCCAATTCTAGGAAAGGATAATAATTAAAATGCATATCCTTCCTACCTAATCAAATGGCTGAGGAGATTCGAACCCTGCCCCAACATTGGCATTAAGAACTTATTAACAGGCTGCACGGTAAGAATAGTGAAATCAGAATTATACTCTCAACACCTAAAATACTAATAGTTTTATTTCAACTTTCTTGTCTTAACTATAATATAGGATTCTATATTTTAATTTGAAATTAAGCACAAGATGTATATTGCTGGAACATATAAGCAACAGTATCTAGACAATCTGATGTAATTGAGTCACCTATTCCGAAAATTCGACGCTACCAAAAACTGACTGTAAGAGCTTAGTTAATTGCGCATTACAAATCTCAACTGAAAATCAGAATGAGTGGTTCTTTCGGTCCGGAATGTCTAATAGGTCGCGCGTAATAGGGTTTTATTGAGCTTTCCAGAATGTTCCGAAAAACGTAAAAGCCTGTAAACGTAGCGATTGAGGGTTCATGAGCTAAATGGAGTTTCTAAAAAGCGGAGAAAGAGGGATTCGAACCCCCGGTGCCCCAAAGAGCACAACGGTTTTCGAGACCGCCCCGTTCGACCACTCCGGCATTTCTCCGAGCCCCAAAAATAACTATTTTTACAAGATGAAAATGATCCGAGTCTCACGAATTATTACTTTCCTTATTTTTTTATTGGGAATGCAAGGAACAGCTTTTGCCCAGGATTCAACTGTGAAAATCGGATTACTCAAATACTCAGGTGGTGGAGATTGGTATGCAAACCCAACTTCACTACCAAACCTTATCAAATATTGCAATCAAAATATTCATACAAACATTCAGGAAGATCCTGTGATTCTTGAGGTCGGAAGTCGCGATCTGTTTACGGTTCCTCTGGTTCATTTGACCGGTCATGGAAATGTTGTTTTCTCTGATCAGGAAGTAGATAATCTCAGAAAATATTTGGAAGCAGGTGGGTTTCTGCATATTGATGACAATTATGGTCTTGATCCCTTCATTAGAAGGGAAATGAAGAAGGTTCTCCCAGGTCAGGATTTCATTGAATTGCCAGTTGATCATCCAGTTTTTTTAGCTCCATATGCTTTCCCCAATGGTTTGCCAAAAATTCATGAGCACGACAATAAGCGACCGCAAGCCTTTGCTTTGTTCCTGGAAGGAAGAATGGTATGTTTTTATTCCTATGAAAGTGATATAGGGGATGGTTGGGAAGATTCTGCTGTTCACAACGATTCTGACCAATCCCGCCTGCAGGCCCTAAAAATGGGAGCAAATTTGGTCCATTTAATATTTACGCGGTAACCCCGTACGGGCCAGCCAACGTGCTGACGTACGGGCCAGCCAATGTGCTGGCCCTATGTGCTGACGTACGGGCCAGCCAATGTGCTGGCCCCCTACGGCATTTTTTTCACCTGTTGGGTTTTGGGTTTTCGCCCGGCTTTTTTCAATGCTTCGTTGATGATCCATTCGATGTGGCCATTCGTACTTCGGAACTCGTCTGCCGCCCATTTTTCAATGGCCTCATACATTTCCGGATCAATTCGTAAAGCAAAAGATTTCTTTTTAGACATCCTTTGGTCTAGTTGTGAAGTGTCCCCGCATTTATAACTGGACGGGCAGACTCGTCAGAACATAATACAACCATCAGATTGGAGACCATAGCTGCTTTGCGCTCTTCGTCAAATTCAATGATCCCTTTGGCAGACAATTGCTCTAAAGCCATATCAACCATACCCACAGCACCTTCAACTATCTTTGCTCTGGCTGCTACTACTGCAGTAGCCTGTTGCCTTCTAAGCATAGCTCCGGCAATTTCAGCAGCATAGGCGATATAATTGATACGGGCCTCAATCACCTTTATTCCGGCAATCTCCAGCCGCTCAATCAATTCTTCAGCCAGGTCGTGGTTTACTTCATCCCCACCCGACCTAAGGGTTACTTCTGCATCCTCAATCTCAAAATCATCATAGGGATAAATCCCCGCCAATTTACGTAGGGCAGCCTCACTTTGCACAACTACAAAATGCTCATACTCATCCACATCAAAGGCAGCCTTGTACGTGTTTTCAACCTTCCAAACCAGAACTAAACCAATCATAATGGGATTACCCACCTTGTCATTAACCTTGATGGGTTGACTGTCAAAATTTCTCGCACGTAGAGAATATTTTTTCCTTACATAAAATGGATTGACCCAGAAAAATCCATTTTCTTTAATGGTTCCACGGTATTTGCCAAACAAAACCATGACCATAGATTCATTCGGATTAACAATTCCCAATCCGAACATGCAAAAGAAAGATACCGCTAAAATGGGAACGTATATCCATTTCATTGGAAGGAAGACTAAGCCCAGTATTGAGCCAACAAGCAGAAGGAACCAAAATGTAAACATCAGGTAACCATTGCTGCCACGGAATTCATTTTCAGTTTTCATAGTTAATATCATTTTGATATCACTAATATATCACTTTAATTTTAATTGACAAAAAAAAAGGCTGGAATAATTTCCAGCCTTACAACACTAACTTGAGGTAGTTAGTTCAAATACAAGTCAATTCCTTCAAGTGTTCGGGAAGGGAGAAAACTATAAGATTTGGCAAAAGCTAAAATAGCGTTGATGGTTTCGTTAGAAGGAGATCGGGATTCCATCATGCCCGAAATACTTAATTCTCTATCTTCCATTTTAACACCCCAATCCTTCAGCTCTTCGCTTCCCTTTACTAAATCATTAACAAGATTCAATTGAGTAGATTTTTTAATCATACGCCTTTTACATTTTTTGTTTTGTTCTTATGAAACGCATCGTTTTGATACTTAGTATACATCCTTCCCTAAAAAATAAAAAAAAAGGACCGACAGAATCTGCCGGCCCTAACCAATACCCACTTTGTCATTAATTTCTTAAGACAGGGTGAGACTCATTTTATGCTCTTCAACAAGCTTTCGCATATTGATCAAAGCATATCGCATCCGTCCGAGTGCAGTATTTATACTCACACCAGTCTGATCCGCTATTTCTTTAAAACTAAGTCCACAATAGTGCCTCAGATAAACAACATTTCGTTGATCATCTGGCAAACGATCCATCAGTTCCCTCACATCAGAAAGAATTTGCTCGTGGATGATCAAATCTTCGACATTATCATCAGTAAGTTTTTTCTGATTAAATAAGTCAATCTCTGAATCATCGTTTGAGATAGTTTTCTGGAACTTCTGCTTTCTATAATAATCTATGATGAGATTATGCGCAATACGAAGAACCCAGGACACAAACTTTCCTTTATCCTGATATTTACCTTGTCTTAATGACTTGATAACCTTGATAAAGGTATCCTGAAAAATATCCTCAGCGAGATGTGAATTTTTGACGATTAAGAGAATATAGGTGTATATTCTGCTTTTGTGACGAGTGATCAGAATTTCTAACGCGGCCTGATCTCCAGCAATAAACTGTTTAACGAGGATATGATCCTCCATGTTTTGTAAGTTCAAAACTACCTCCTATTTTGTTGATTTATTCAAGAAGTAGATTTTTCCTATAAACAGTCCTCCGTGTCTTTTAAGTTTAACTTCAGTTTCAATTCAAACGCAAGTTTAGAAAAATTATTTCACTTGGTGAAGTTTTTTTTTCTTGCTGAGAGAAAAAACCATTATTTTCACTCGATTATATATTGAATACCTTACAAATATCATGCCTCAATTGAGCCACTTAGAAAAAGATCATATTATCATAAAAGGCGGTCGCGTTCACAACCTGAAAAACGTTGATGTTACACTCCCAAGAAATAAGCTAATAGTCGTCACAGGCCTCTCAGGATCAGGCAAATCCTCTTTGGCATTTGACATCCTTTATGCTGAAGGACAAAGACGATATGTGGAGAGTTTGTCTGCATATGCGAGACAATTTCTGGGTCGTTTAGACAAGCCTGATGTGGATAAAATTTCAGGAATCCCACCTGCAATAGCCATAGAACAGAAAGTAAATACGCGGAATCCCAGGTCAACAGTTGGAACTTCAACAGAGATTTACGACTTTTTAAAGCTTCTTTATTCCAGAATTGGAGAAACATACTCCCCTATAAGCGGAGAGATAGTTCAAAAACACACAGTAAGTGATGTTGTTGATTATGCCTTGAAACTTCCTCCTGAAACAAAAGTGATGATATTGGCTCCTCTGGTTCTTGAGAATGAAAGGAGCCTGGCTCAGCAATTAGAGATCTTATCGAAACAAGGTTTCTCAAGAGTTGAAGAGAATGGGGAAATTAGAAAAATTCAGGAAATTCTTGAATCTGGATTAACAGAATGCATAGATTGCCCCTACTCCATTTTGATTGATCGTGTCCAGATAAATTCTGATGACGATGATTTACCATCCAGATTGGCTGATTCTATTCAGACAGCATTTTATGAAGGCAAAGGAAATTGCTATCTAAAAATATTTAACGAAGATGGAACCTTTATTGAAGAGGGTTTCAGTGATCGCTTTGAAGCAGATGGCATTCAATTTGAAGTACCCACCATCCATATGTTCAGCTTCAACAACCCAGTGGGAGCTTGCCCGGTTTGTGAGGGCTTTGGAAATACCATTGGAATTGATGAAGAACTCGTCATCCCCAATAAAGGATTATCCATATATGAAGAAGCCATTGTGTGTTGGAAAGGGGAAAAAATGGGGAGATGGAGAGAACAACTGATTCTTAATGCATCCAAATTCAACTTCCCAATCCACAAACCTTTCTACGAACTAACGGACAAGGAAATTCAACTCTTATGGTCTGGGAACCAGTATTTTGAAGGCCTTAGTGCCTTTTTCGTCCATCTGGAGGAAAAATCCTATAAGATTCAGTACAGAGTTATGCTAGCCAGATATCGTGGAAAAACAGTCTGTCCGGAATGCAAAGGTCAGCGTCTGAAAAAAGAAGCTGGATGGGTAAAAGTTGGAGGCAAAGCACTGGATGAATTGGTGAGAGTACCTGTCGCAAAATTGCTTGATTTTTTCAACCAACTGGATCTGAATGAGCATGACTTGGCCATTGGCAACCGTCTACTTCTCGAAATAAAAAATCGCTTGAACTACCTGGTTTTAGTTGGTTTAGGCTATTTGAATCTAAATCGCACTTCAAATACACTTTCCGGAGGTGAATCACAAAGGATTAACCTGGCAAGTTCGTTAGGTAGTAATCTTGTAGGATCTTTATACATTCTTGATGAGCCTTCAATCGGTTTACATCCCAGAGATACGCAAAAGCTAGTCTCTGTTCTCAATAGCCTGAAAGAACTTGGAAATACAGTTTTGGTAGTGGAGCACGAAGAAGAAATTATTCGGGCTGCAGATTACATTGTTGATATCGGACCTAAAGCGGGTCGACTTGGAGGAGAAATCGTATATCAGGGAGGTTTGACAGAACTGCTGAATTCTTCCGATGGACTTACAGCAAAATATCTCAATAACCTAGATCTGATTCCTATTCCTGCTAAACGTCGTCCTTGGAACAATTACATAACGGTCAAAGGGGCAAGTGAAAATAACCTGAAAAATATTGAGGTGAAATTTCCGCTCGAAATTATGACCGTAGTAACGGGAGTGAGTGGATCTGGAAAATCCTCACTGGTTAATCATGTGCTTTTTAATGGATTGGCTAAGAAGATCAATGGCCAGGCTGGAAAGATTGGACGACACGGAGAAATTTCCGGAGACCTTCATTTGATCGACCAGGTTGAATTGATCAATCAAAACCCCATAGGGCGTAGTTCAAGATCCAACCCAGTTACCTATCTGAAAGCCTATGATGAGATCAGAAAACTTTACGCTGATCTTCCACAATCCAAAATGAACGGCTTCAAACCGTCGCATTATTCATTCAATGTTGATGGAGGCAGATGTGAGGAATGCCAGGGAGAAGGTGAGATAAAGGTTGAGATGCAATTCATGGCTGATGTACACCTGGTATGTGATCACTGCCACGGAAAACGATTCAAAGATGATGTGTTGGAGGTTAAATATCACAACAACAACATCCATGATTTACTCGAAATGACGGTTGAAGAAGCCATTGAATTCTTTACCAGTCAATCTGAAAATCAGGCACGTAAGATCGCTACAAAACTACAACCACTAATGGATGTGGGATTGGGTTATGTAAAGCTTGGGCAATCATCATCCACATTATCAGGAGGAGAAAGTCAAAGAGTAAAATTGGCTTCCTTCCTTTCAAAAGGGCAAGATAGTGGGAAAAACATTTTCATTTTTGATGAACCAACTACTGGCCTGCATTTTCACGACATCAAAGTACTCCTATCCGCTTTCAATGCTCTGCTAGACAGAGGCCATACAATCATTATCATAGAACACAACCCTGAAGTAATAAAAACAGCAGATTGGGTGATTGACCTTGGACCGGAAGGCGGTGATCAAGGTGGACAATTAATTTTTGCAGGTCTTCCCGAAGAACTAATTCACATACCAGAATCTTATACTGGGAAATTCCTTGCATCCAAAATTTTATCCAAATAAGAAAAAGAGATGAGTATTGAAAAATCAGAAGAGCAATTGCTCAAAGAATTGGAAAAAATCAGAGATTCCGGCTCCATAAATGATGTCGCGAAAGTATTTGATATGCTACGAACTTATAATGAAGTATCAATTGTGATGGCCTCAATTAGGTTGCTTTCGGATATCAAGGATGGTCAAATAATATCAATTCTCATGGAAGCTCTTCGCCAACCAGATAATTCAACAATTCGTCAACACCTGCTCCAAGCTTGCTGGGAATCGGGCTTAGATTACACAAATCATCTAGCTTACATTACTGATCTTTTTCTCTCCCTTGACTATCTTGGAGCCTTAGAAGCATTTACTTTGATTGAGAATACTATTGTGGACCATGAAGTAAGTGAGCTCACCAAGAAAGAGATGGTCACTAAGATACGTGCAGTAATTCTGGACTTACCTGAACACAATCAAAACCTGGGTTTGGAATTAATCCACCTGTTGGAAGGTCGCTAAAGATTCAAAATAAATTAATCTCTGTTTGAGAAATACCGCATGAACTGAGAACGCTCCCATGTTCTGGGATTGCTGTGGCTGCGATAATTCATTTTGCCTCTGAAATTCGCAATATTGGCAAATTCCTTCTCATCCATCCATTCCTCCATCTCTTTGAGAATCGTGCCAATTTGTTCGAGCCCATTTTTATACAGTGTTGAACAAATTTGTACAGTTTGTGCTCCAGCAAGTAAAACTTTAATGGCTCCTGTACTATCATGTATGCCTGTGGAACCTGATATTTGAATGTCTTTGAGACGATCAGTCACCAAACTTACCCAACGCAGCGTATTTCTAAGGTCAGATGGTGAACTAAATATTTCAGAAGAGGTCATACTCAAGTCATTAATATTAATGTCTGGTTCATACATCCGATTAAACAAGACCACACCTTCAACGCCCAATTTGTAAAATTGGTTCACCATATAGAGAATATTGGTGAAGTAACTAGAAATCTTAAGTACAATAGGGATTTTTATGGCAGCTCTTATTTTTCTAACCAGATCAAAATATTGAGCTTCATATTTTGAAGACTCATCACCATCTATTGGCAAAATAAACAAGTTAACCTCTAAACCATCCGCTCCGGCTTCTTCAACTCGCTTAGAAAAATCAATCCAGTCTGCCCCACTCACACAATTTACACTAGCAAAAATCGGAATAGAAGTCTCCCTTTTTGCATCTTGGATTAACTGATAATATTGATCTAAACTATTACTCTTGGTATAATTCTGAATATAGTCGGCTGCTTCCGGGTAAGAATTCTCTTCGATCAGTAGACCAGCCTCTACATTTATCTGTTCCTCAAAAAGAGACTTCAACACAACGGCTCCTGCACCAGCCTGATCTATCTTCTTTATTTTTTCTAATGAATCAGCTAATCCTGAACTACTTACAATCAATGGATTTCTTAAATTTAAGCCAACATAGGTGGTCTGTAGGTTTGCCATATCTTGCTAATTTGATCGATTAAATTTGGGTTCCAAAGTAATTTATTTATTCGAGAATTTCAATCATTAAAGTCATGCTCAAGGTCTAGCGACCACCAAAAAGAAGTGTTCCAACTCGAATAAGTGTACTACCCTCCTTTACCGCCAGAGGATAATCTCCAGACATCCCCATTGATATCTCCTTAAAATCAGAATGCCCAGACATAGAAGTCATCTTTATCTTATCAAATAGATTTTTCAAACTTTTAAATTCAGACAAAACTTCATGCTCATCTTGAACAAAACTTGCCATTCCCATTAAGCCTGAAAACCGAATATTGGGATAATCTTGAGGAACAAGTTTCTCAAACAATTCTATTGCTTCATCAAGTGCAAAACCGAATTTTGTTTCTTCAGTGGCAATATGAATCTGTATTAAACAAGAAACCACCTGCTGAATTTTGGCCGCTTCCTTTTGAACAGTGTTAAGCAATTTTACAGAATCAATTGAATGAATCATACTAACATGTGGGATTAGCAGCTTCACCTTGTTGGTTTGCAAGTGACCAATCATATGCCATTCCATATCTGAAGGCATTTCCGGACTTTTGTTCAAAATTTCCTGAACTTTGTTTTCTCCAAAAATACGCTGTCCAGCTGCATAGGCAATTCTCAACATACAGACTGGTTTCGTTTTTGAGACTGCCACAATTCTAACATGCTCAGGAATTTGAGCCTTTAGCTGAGAAAGTCTTTGTCCAAAATCATTCATACCTGAAATTTATCCTCTCTTTTTGCAAATGTAAGCTTAACAGCATATAAGTCACGATTATCCTCAATTCGTCTAACACACGCCAACCATTGATCATCAGGCTGTTTTTCAAAGCCAACTTTAACCAGATCGTGCAGTTTTCCTTCTGATAAAAAATTAACTTCCATAGCCACGACCATAAAATTTTTAAGATAATCAATAGGTATCTCATTCATAACCCACTCTAAATATCGGGTATTATTCACATGCCAATTGACATCAATCTGACTGTATTTCACTTGAATCTCTTCAGACCAGGCTAGTGAATCAGGCAATCTTACTTTGCCCGGCTTTTCAAGAATGGCATGTAAATCAGTAATGGGTTTATACTTTCCTTCCATTTCTATCCGCACTGGCCTCCTTGTTTCGGTATGTACTTGTGTCCAGGTGGTAGTTCCATTAACTAACTTTTCTCCGGTTTCTGAGATCAGTTCAAAATCTCTGTACGCAATAACACCATTACTTTCTTTTGGCCAGGTTCTAAAACAAACTTTTTCTTCCCAGTCTGGCATCCTCTTGAAATTTACCAACACGCGCAATAAAACCCAGAATTTATTTTGAGCAATTAGCTCGTTATATCCAAAGCCCTTTCTTGCCGCATCCCTACTTGCTGCATCTTGTAAGAGCTCATAGAAAGAGCTCAGTTTCAAGGTGCCAAAAGGATCTGTATGATAAGTAGCAATATTAAATTCTTCTTCCCAAATAGGGTTCATAATTTCATTCTCCATGGCGATAGAACTATTTTAAGTCATCTATAATTAAAAGAAGAACATCAATCAATGAGGCTCCAAACTTTTCTGAGCGATCAATAGACCAACCCAACGCTGGATCTGGAAAATTTGCATTGTCTTTGAAAGGCATCTCTACAGTTAATGCAAGACATTCAAAAGTATTCGCAATATTTTTACTGCAAATCGACAAATTAGCATTTCCTGCTTTATCCACGGGATATCCATAGACATCTTGGAATTCAGGACTAGTTTTTTTCCAGGCATCAGAAAAAAGAGCCTGGTGTGTAGCCAATCGCTTATTAAACTTAGGGATTCCATCAATTCTGGATAGAAAGTTATAGGGCAATTCTTCGTCACCATGAATATCCAAACATAAATCAACACCCTTGGATAACATCTTGTTTTTTACATGGTAAACCTCCGGGCTATTATTTTCACTAGGAGCAGCCCATTCGCGATTCAGATCCCTGCCAGCACCATTGACTCTAATATTGCCAGCTATACTTCCATCCAAATTCATACTGGGAACAACATAAAAAACAGCTTTCTGGAGCATTTTTACAGAAGCCGATTCATTTGGATCCAATAAGCGTTCAAGCATTCCTTTAACAAACCATGACGCCATAGATTCACCTGCATGCTGTCGTCCAAGAATCCAAATCTTTTGTTTTTCAACGGATGGAGCTCCAATTGTTAGAAGATCAATCGTTCTATTTTCAACAGTTCTTCCTATCGCTTCCAAAGAACAAAAAGCTGATGTCTGAGCCTGCGAAACGAGATTCAAGTGTTGCTCGTAGGTAAACGGGGGGAAGTAGGTGAAATATACCGTACTATGGGATGGATTTAATTCGATCCTCAACTCTTTCCCATCATATTGCGTCAGGCATCTAAACCAATGCTGTCGATCATATGAAGTACATACTTTATAGTTGCTCCAACCAGCACTAGAGAAGGCTTCATGGGCATTAGTGATATGAATGATTAACAATTCTGAACCCACATTCTGAGCTCGAAAATAAAACCACTGAAAAAATTCAGCACCCAGATCTTTACGAATTCTCACATACACATGATTCTCTGAATTGATCACTTCGGAGGTATCGAAAAGAATATTACCACCATCAAAGTTTGCTGAAATTTCCATATTTGTAATTCTAAGATGTAAACAAGTGCCAATTTTATGAAAAAACAGTGGATTTCTTGTTAGAAATAGAGAATTTTAGAGCGTCATGGAACAAAATAAAAAACTCGTTGATCTTATTCGTGAAGGAGAGCATTTACATCAGGATTTCAAATTTGAAGTGAGTGATTCAAGAAAAATCAGTCGGTCATTATGTGCCTTCGCCAATACTCTGGGAGGAAGACTATTGATAGGCATAAAAGACAATGGAGCTGTTGTAGGGATTCGCTCAGACGAGGAGTATTACATGCTTGAAGCCTCAGCTCAGATCTACTCAAAACCAGAAGTGAAATTTGAAACCAATATTTTAAAATACGAGGGAAAAACGGTTCTTGAAGTTTGGGTTCCAGAGAGCTCGAAGAAACCTCATTTTGTAAGAAATGCAGATGGAACAGAACGCGCCTATATTCGAATAAAGGATGAAAACATCCTGGCTCCAGAAGTATTGGTCAAGGTTTGGCTAAAGAAGAATCATCCAAAAGGCAGTTTAGTACGGTATAGCAAAGACGAAGAAGCGCTATTCTCCTATTTGGCACAAAATGATTCCATAAGTTTATCTCAATTCGTAACTATCGCAAAAACCTCTAGAAGATTTGCTGTTGAAACGCTGGCCAATTTGATGATTTTTGACCTTCTGGAGTATGAGTATATCGAAAATAAATTCCGTTACTATCTGACTGATTGATACTTACAAAGTAATTTGAAAAAAATCAATATCTTTCTGAACCAAGAATACTAATCTTTGTTTAACTCCTGCTAACCAAATAATAAACAACATGGTAAATCTTCTCACAAATTACTTAGGCGTTGAGCTTAAAAACCCTTTGGTAGTAGGCGCTTGTGACCTACTTGAAAATTCAAAAAATCTAGTTAAAATTCAAAAAGCAGGAGCTGGAGCGATCGTATATAAATCACTTTTTGAGGAACAGATTCAATTGGAAGACCTGGAACTTTACAATCAGTTAAATGAATATACCGACAGAAATGCTGAGATGACAAATCTATTCCCAGATGTTCAGCATGCTGGTCCTCTTGAGTATATAAATAACTTAAAGAAAGTTGTTGAGCAGTTAGACATCCCGGTTTTCGGGTCACTAAACGCAGTATTTCCTGAAACTTGGGTGAAATATGCTAAAATGCTGGAAGGAACAGGGATCGCCGGACTCGAATTGAATTTCTACAATGTGCCTTTTAGCTTTGAAAAGACAGCAGAAGAAATCGAAAACGAGCAGCTTGAAATCATCAAGTCTGTGTTGGAAGCTGTTAAGATTCCAATTAGCGTTAAGCTGAGCCGTTATTACACAAATCCACTTAAGATGGTAAAAGCTTTGAGTGACTTAGGTGTAAAAGGGGTGGTTTTATTCAATAAGCTATTCCAACCAGATATTGATCTGAAGACACAAAAACATACAACTCCATGGAATCTTAGCTCACCCGAGGAATATCGTTTAGCATTACGATATTCAGGACTTCTGTATGGTGAGGTATCTACAGATATTATTGCCAGCTCAGGCATCTATACAGGTGAAGATCTGGTTAAAATGATACTTGCCGGTGCAGATGCAGTACAAATTGTCAGCACTTTATACAAAAATGGTGTAAACCAAATCTCTGATATGCTGCTGACACTACAAGCTTTCATGGATACGAACAACTATCAAAGTATTGCTGATTTTAAAGGAAAACTTTCCAAGAAGAATCTTAAAAATCCATTTATCTACAAGAGAGCGCAATACATTGATGCCATGCTCAATAGCGAAGCTCTCATGGGAAGACCAGTATTATAAGACATCAAACTGTAAGACTTAAGACTTTCAATATGTCTTAAGTCTTACAGCTTTTGTTTATTTCCTTCTAAAAATATAACCCGTACCTCTAACAGTATCTATCGCTACAGACTTTTCATTTTGAAGATATTTTCGCAATCTACTTACGAAGACATCCATACTTCTTCCAAGGAAATAGTCGTTTTCACCCCAAAGTTCTTCTAGTATTTCCTCTCTCTTAATGAGTTTATTTTGACGTTGAAGGAAAAACTTTAGCAACATGCCCTCTTTCATCGTTAATTTATAATTGTCTTCCGGACCGGTCAATGTAAGTTCTTCAAAAGAAAAGTCATATTGTCCAATTTGAAAAGAAGCAACATCTGGGATACCTGTTCTTCTAAGAATATTTTGAATTCTAAGAACCAATTCATCTACATCAAATGGTTTACTGATATAATCATCAGCACCAATCTTCAAGCCTCTGATTCTATCTTCCTTCAGGCTCTTTGCGGTTAAGAATATGAATGGAATTCCTGGTGATTTTCTATAAATTTTCTCAGCCAATTCAAATCCATCCATTTTGGGCATCATTACATCCAACACACATATCTGAACTTCAGATTCCTGAAATTTCTCCCAGGCTTCCTCTCCGTCTCTGGCGAGAATGACTCCATAACCTTGCATTTCAAGATACTGACACAAAATGTTACCCAGATCCAGGTCATCTTCAGCGAGTAGAATTTTTTGGTCTGCCATTGTTTGGTAGTTTAATGATGAATTCGCTTCCTTTTCCAATCTTACTCTTCAGGTTAATAGTTCCTTTATGTGCTTGCATAATCTCTTTCACATAGAAAAGGCCTAATCCTAAACCTTTAACCTTATGAATATTTCCAGTATGAACGCGATAGAACTTTTCAAAAATATGTTTTGTGCTTTCTTTCGAAAGCCCTATTCCGTTATCAATTACTTTAATGATCAGGCTATCCGCAACAACACAACTGATCTCAATAATGGGGTCCTTATCGTTGTACTTAACTCCATTAATCATAAGATTATGGATGGCAGTCGCCAGTTGCATTTCATCTATAAAAACCTCTAATTCTTCATTTAGATCGCAGCTCGAAATAATTGTAACATTCTGATCTTTAAACTCCCACCTGAAAGCTTCAACAAGATCTGTCATAAAATCATGAAGATTGACCCATCTTTTGTCTAACTCAAATTGTTGCCTTTCCCACATGCTTACATCCAGTAAATGCTTGATTTGTTTACTGAGCTGTTTATTCTGTCTTCCAATGACTCTGGCTGTCCCTTTAACCTTTTCAAGATCTTTAATAAAACTATCCTGCTCAAGAGATCGGGTTGCAATTGCAATTGTAGACAATGGAGTCTTTAACTCATGGGTCATATTGTTGATAAAGTCTGTCTTCAGCAAAGATAAACGTCTCTCCTCCAGCATACTTCTCAAGGTAACGATAAAAATCAAGCCCACGATGATAAGAGAAATGATCATGAGAATAAGTACGCCTGTGATCTCTCCAATCACCATACGCCTCATATCTGAAAAATCGATCAAAAAATTATACTTACAACTAAAACTATCACTAACAATTGAATACCTACTCAAAAGAAAAGCTTGATTCGAAATACCCAAAGTGTCTGGATATTCCCAATCAGAATCATCTTTCTGATTGTAGACATTTAAACCGTAAGAATAACTTTCGAGCCGGTAATCAGTGAAAACCAAGTAAATTTTAAACTTGGTCGAAATATTGCTTTTTTTAAAGACATTTCTAACCACTGAATTTAAATTTTGATAATCATTGAAGGTCTTGTGCGCCTCCATAAGTACCAAATTTCTAAAGATTAGAGTATCTTTCACGATACCACTATGAAAGTAGCCAAGATTATACGATGCGTCATTTTCCAGTGCAAGCTGTGCAGTCTCGAGTCCTTTGCCAGGATTTGCTTTTTCAAAAGCAACAATACCTTCCTTTATGGTCTCGCGGAATCGATTCTCAATACGTTCAGATTCCAATTTATATATTCTGTATAAAGAATAGGATTGCAAGCCTATCAACACAAGTAGCGTAAATATGGTCAGTAAAATATATTGAGTAGACTTTTTCATACCTTGTAAAAATAGGATGCTATTTTTATTAAGTACCACATTAACCAGACGTTAACCGGGCATTAACATTGTTCCTCAGTCTTTGATTGTATTTTTGAATCGGTAACCAATACTTATTTGTCATGAAAATACTAAAACAATTTTTACCGCTTCTGATCCTTTCAATATTTCTTTCAGGCACTTTCGCTCAAGCCCAATCTAAAAAAGAAAAAGATGAAAAAGCAAAAGAACTGAAAGAGTTGCAAATTGAGATGTATAATAAGCAAATCCATAAGAATAAAGATTTGGATCGAATCCTCAAGGAGAGGAAAGTTATTGAAAATGAAGAACTTAAAGCAATCCTGGAAGATTCAAGATTACTACAGGATGAATCCATGAAAAAATACCGTCAGTCTTTAGAAGACTTTAATATTAACTTCAAGGATGCTGAGCATATTTCGATTCCAGAAATCGGTTTCAGGAGCTGGCCCGAATCATATAATACAATCGTTACCAGTTTATCCGGAGATTTCGGCGAGTCTACAGTTCTAAATATTCGTAAACAAGTTGAGGATTTGACCTTTAGTTCAGATTTCAGTTATGAAGTCAAAGAAGGATCTTCCAGTTTTCAATTCAAAGCAAGCGGAAGCGTTGAAGACGGAACAATCGAAATTACGCTAATT
>FLOH01000859.1_pt1 | contig 54016 bp, 48 predicted proteins | sample 756751 | NCBI WGS metagenome assembly FLOH01 (sample SAMEA4026879, study PRJEB14308) | marine metagenome | biome: coastal water; material: water | depth 74 m
CACTTCGTAGGTCAGCGTTCCGGAACGGGAGACCACGCCCATGGGGCCGCCCGGGGTGTGGATGGGGCCGGGCATGATTCCGATCTTACAGGATCCAGGGCTGATGATCCCCGGGCAGTTGGGGCCGATGAGCCGGGCCGGTTTCAGGGCCAGGTAGTTCTTGACCCGGAGCATATCCATGACCGGGACGCCTTCGCATCAATGGCCTCCATGATCGCATCGGCGGCAAAGGCAGGTGGGACCAAGATCATTGAGGCGTTGGCACCGGTTGCTGTACGGGCCTCAGTCACGGTGTTGAAGACTTGGACTCCATCAAGATCCAGCCCCCCCTTGCCTGGAGTGACTCCAGCCACGACGTTGCTCCCGTATTCTCGGCATTGGCTGGTGTGAAATCGGCCTTCGCGTCCGGTAATACCCTGGACCAGGAGACGGGTGTTTTGATCGATATAAATGGACATGGTTCTATTGCTCCTGGAGAGGTTCCGGTAACTGGATGAAAACCGGGGCTTGGGCTGGAGTTGGAACGGGAGTTGGAATCGAAACTGGGAGCGGAACCGGGCTTGGGGTCATGACTGGTGGTATAAGACCTGTTGGCGGTGGGACAACATGGGTTTGTGGCGCCAGAAGACGCTGGCGACGGGCACGAACCAGTTGGGAGCAGTTGTCAGTGACCAGGCTGTCTGCTGTGGTCAGATTGCTAAATAGATCAGCGAGTTGGGTCAGGTCCTGGACGTGGGATGGTAACCGGTCTTGCTTGAGGCCTCGAATCTGGAGATTCAGGCCGAGTGTTTTGAGGTCGGCGAGATAATCGGTCAAAAGCGGAGTGCCAGATGCACTGATCAGTCGCGACTGGTCCAGACCAATCTCCTGAACCAGTGCGGCCAGGAGTCGGAGACCAGAGCGGCTCAGCATCCAGTCATAGTTATAGGGCAGCAAGGTCCCCCATTGTTCGACTTGGGCTTCCTGTCCATTATTGTCACCAATGAGCTGGGTCAGGTCCAGATCCAGGCCGTATTCAGGCAGTAGTTCCAAACGCAGACGGCGCAGTTCGTCATGGTCATAGCTTTGCAGGCGGATGGATTCTATTCGTCCGAAATGGCCAGCGGCTCGCAGGGTGTCGAGTACGGCTCGGCTGAGATCAAGATCTGCCTGCCGGTGCTGCCAGGGGCGACGCAGTTCCAGGTTTAGCACTAGGTCACGGCCCAGGCTGTCTCTGAGGGTGCGCTGCAGGGCCAGGACTTCGTCCAAGGTGATTGGGCTGTACTGATAAGAAGAGCTGCTTCTCCACGTCAGTTCGCGGAGTTCGGCCAGGGAGTGATCAAAGACTGGCGAGCCCTGGTCTACTCGGGCCCGGTCTGGAAAATGTGTTGTGACATTGCTGTTCGCCTTCAGATCCACACCAGCGAGGACCAGAACATGATCGTCCTGGGTTAGAACCAGGCCGAGACTGACCCCGTCACAGCCCAGAGCGGCAGCCAGGGTAATCGAGGCCAGGCTCTGAGGTGGCAACTCGCCTGCCTGGCCTTGCTTGGCAATGATTTGCGGCCCCAGGTCTCCTCTGGTCTCTTGGGCTTGTAGGGGCAGGCTCAGGAGCAGGAGCAAGAGGCAGGTCAGGATACCCATAGTGCTCATCTTACCCAGATTACACATAGGCTGTTGATTCATTTCGGACCTCCCAGGGCGGCCAGTTCGCGGGCAGCATCGTTTAAGGTGGCTGCGGTGGTCAGGGCGAGGCCGGATTCGGCCAGAATTCGGCGACCCTCTTCCACATTGGTGCCCTCCATGCGTACGATCACCGGCAGGCGCAGTTTGGTCTTCTGGGCCGCTTCGACCACGCCCTGGGCCAGGACATCGCAGCGGAGGATCCCGCCGAAGATGTTGATGAAGATAGCCGTGACACGTTGATCGCTTAAGAGGATACGAAAACCCTTTTCGATCATCTCGGCACTGGCACCACCCCCTACATCGAGAAAGTTTGCAGGTTCGGCCCCGGCCTGTTTGATCAGGTCCATGGTGGCCATGGCCAGTCCAGCACCGTTGACGATGGTGCCGATGGTGCCGTCCAGGCGGATGTAATTGAGGCCAATGGCCTGGGCCTCGGCCTCTAAGGGATCTTGATCATCCGGGTTGTGGAGGGCCGCCAGTTCGGGATGGCGGTAGAGGCTGCTGGAGTCAATCTCGACCTTGGCGTCGACGGCTGAGAGTTGACCTTCAGTGGTGACCACCAGGGGGTTGATCTCCAACTGACTGCAGTCGCGGTCCACAAAGAGGCGATAAAGCTTCTGCAACAGGCGTGACAGCTCTTTGCCCAGTTGTGGGGAGAGCTCCAGGCCGAAGACCAGCTGCCGCAGGTGATAGCCCTGGAGACCGATCAGGGGATTGACCTGGATGCGAATGATCCGCTCTGGGGTGCTGGCCGCCACCTCTTCGATGGCCATGCCCCCGTCCAGGCTGGCAATGATCACGATCTCGGCCCGGTCGCGGTCGATGAGCAGGGACAGGTAGAGTTCCTGGGCTATGTCCAGGCCCTGTTCCACCAAGACACTGTGTACAGTCTTGCCCTGGCCCGCTGTCTGGGCGGTGACCAGCTCCATGCCCAGGATAGCAGCAGTGGCCTCGTGGGCCTCATCTGGTGTGCGAACCAGGCGGACACCGCCGCCCTTGCCCCGGCCACCGGCCAGAACCTGGGCCTTGACCACCAGCGGCAGGCCCAACTCGTCCATGATCGCAGCCAGTTCAGCAGGATCATGGATCACTTGGCCTGCAGGTACTGGAATTCTAAACTCACGGAAGAGCGCCTTGGCTTGATATTCGTGGAGATGCATGATGTGATGGAATCTGGGGTCGAGGACTGGCAAGCAAAGCGCTTGCCCCTGTTCTCCTGCTTCCTGTCTCCTTTTGTTTGATGAACGAGCAAATATGTGCGACGACGAAGTGGGTCAGAATGAGTTGTCCGAAAGTCCAGCCAGGGCCACGACTGTCCATGGCGAAGTGACGGATTTTCATCTGTGCTTGTGGCTGGCGGATCTGGTCCAGCCGTGCTGGTTATTTGGGATAGCCCATCCCCAGCAAAGTGGTGTTGATCTCGTCTAGGGAGGTCGAGTCATCAATGGTTGATGGCATCCGGTACTCCTTCCCGTTGGCAATGGAGCGCATGGTCCCGCGCAGGATCTTACCGCTTCGGGTCTTAGGCAGTCGGGCCACGGGCGAGGACTCACGGAAGCAGGCGATGGGGCCGATTGCCTCACGGACCATCTTGATCAGTTCGGCCTTGATCTCTTCCGGGTCGCGCTCGACCCCGGCCTTGAGGACGAATAGGCCCACGGGCTGCTGGCCCTTGAGCTGGTCGTAGACACCGATGACCGCACATTCGGCGATGTCTTGATGGGTGGAGATCACCTCTTCCATGGCCCCAGTGGAGAGACGATGGCCAGCGATGTTAATCACATCGTCCATCCGGCCCATGACAAAGACATACCCGTCCTCGTCCATATAACCGCCGTCGCTGGTCTCATAATAGCCAGGGAAGGTGGTCATGTAAGACTGGACAAAGCGCTCCTCGTTGCGCCAGAGGGTGGCCAGGGTTCCGGGCGGCAGGGGCAGCTTGATCACGATGTTGCCCTCCTGACCTGCGGCGACCTCTTTCCCCTCGTTATCGAGGACGCGGACGTCAAAGCCGGGTACCGGTTTGGTGGGCGATCCTGCCTTGACAGGCAACTCTTCGATGCCACGGCAGTTGGCAACAATGGCCCAGCCTGTCTCGGTCTGCCACCAGTGGTCGATGACCGGGACCTGGAGCAGGTTGGATGCCCAGTGATAGGTATCGGTATCCAGCCGTTCGCCCGCCAGATACAGGGCCTCAAATGAGCTCAGGTCATATTTCTTGATCAACTCGCCCTGGGGATCTTCCTTCTTGATGGCACGAAAGGCAGTGGGAGCGGTGAACAGGACCTTGACCCGGTGCTCTGAGATCACCCGCCAGAAGGCCCCGGCGTCCGGGGTGCCGATGGGTTTGCCCTCATACAGGACAGTGGTCGCCCCCTTGAGCAGGGGGCCATAGACGATATAGGAGTGGCCAACTACCCAGCCCACATCCGAGGCCGACCAGAAGACATCGCCTGCATTGATGTCATAGATGTTCTTCATGGACCAGTGCAGGGCCACGGCATGACCACCGTTGTCGCGCATCACGCCCTTGGGCATGCCCGTGGTCCCGGAGGTGTAGAGGATGTAGAGTGGGTCAGTGGCGGCAACACTGACACAGGGCGCGGGGGTGGCGCCACTGACCAGTTCCTGCCAATCGAGGTCGCGATCTGGCTGCAGGTCGGCCTGGATAAAGTCGCGCTGGAAGACGATACAGTGTTCAGGTTTGTGGGTGGATTGCTCTATGGCTCGATCCACCAGGGGCTTGTAGGCGAGGATCTTTTTACCTTCGATGGCACCTGAGGCGGTGACCAGGATCTTGGGCTGGGCATGGTCGATGCGCAGGGCCAGTTCACTTGCGGCAAAACCGCCGAAGACCACTGAGTGGACGGCACCGATCCGGGCGCAGGCGAGCATGGCCACGGCCGCCTCCGGGATCATGGGCATATAGATAATGACGGTATCGCCCTTGCAGACCCCCTGGCTTTGCAGGGCACCGGCAAAACAGGCCACCTGGTCTTGGAGCTCTGTGTAGCTGATTTTGCGGATGGTATTTGTGACTGGGCTGTCGTAGATAATGGCGGTCTGATCACCCCGGCCATCGGCCACGTGCCGGTCAACGGCATTATAACAGGTGTTGAGTTCAGCGCCCACGAACCAGTGAGAGAAGGGAGGCCTGGAATCGTCCAGAATCTTGTCCCAAGGTCTGTTCCAGTCTATTCCCTGGGCGGCAGCTGCCCAGAAGGTTTCGGGGGTATTGATGCTCTCCGTAAAAAGGTCGTTGAGTGTGTGCATGGGGTGCTCCGTTGGTTCGACGTCCCTGGGTTGAAACGGTATCTAGCTTAAGTGAATATGTTTTTATACCGGAAAGAGCGTGGATGTTCAAGCATGGCCAGGGGTGAAAGTGATGTCACAATTATAAAACCCATGGATCATGGTGTTATCTCCGTCTTCTTTTTGTCCCGTATGTATGGCATATTGGTTGACAGTCCGCTACTGATTGTATGCTGAGGCGATGGATTGCCTGTCTTGGGAATTGTCATGGGGCAATCGTACAGGGGGCTTATTTGACTGAGTTTGGCCAGGGCATGTACTGCTGGTTGTGTGGGATTAGGACTTTTTCCTTTCTTGTCATTTGGTGCGTATTTTGCTAATGTGGACGATTGCATTGGGGGCACCTCATGGTGTAGTCCCAAATGGAGCATTCATCTTTGATGTAAGGAATATGTCGAGTATTAATTTGTTTTATAAATTTAGCCAGATGGGTCTGGTACTTCTGCTCCTGGTGCGGCCAGCCTGGGCGGTGAGTGAGGGCGAGCTGAGCATTGCTCTGATCCAGGAGCTGGAGAACTGCCTGACGGGCATGGCAGGCGATGACCGTATTTTACCGCCGCAGCCGGGGCGGGAGAATGTGCATATCAATGCCGTCTATAATCATCATTCTGCCAAACCCCTGTGGGTGGATTGTGGAGGTCCCGGGCCGCAGGCCCAGGTGATTCGCACCTTCCTGGAGAATGCCGATACTGAGGGACTGGATCCCACCGATTACGGAGTCAAGGAGATTGAGCTGGAGTGGCCGAACAGTGATCCTGGGGCCCTGGCGCGGCTCGATGTCCTCCTCACCCGTGGCTTACTCGACTATATCTACGATATTCGTTACGGTCGAATCCGGCTGAGTGAGATTGGCTCGCTCCATTTTGCTGAGGCCCGGAATGAGCAGTTTGACAGTGTAGATGTGATCAATGAAGTCCTGGCTCTGCCGGACTTGGCTGCTTTTCTCGCTTCACTGCCGCCAGTGCATCGCTATTACCAGGGGTTGAAAGAGATGCTTGTCCGCTATCGGCAGCTGGAGGCTGAAGGGGGCTGGGGACAGATTATGGATGGACCGATCATCCGGCCTGGTGATAGGGACTATCGGATTCCGGCTGTGCGTGCACGGCTACTGGCCACTGGTGACGTGGCTCCGGGAGCCTTGTCTGGGAATATGTACGAGAGTAAACTGGAATTGGCCGTACGTCGTTTTCAGAAGCGGCACGGACTGGCCAGTGACGGAGCCATTGGGCCACAGACTCGACGGGCCATGAATATCCCGATTCGGGAGGTGGTTCATCGCATTGCTCTGAATATGGCCCGTTGGCGCTGGCAGGAACATGACCTGGGCGATCGTTATGTGTTGGTTAACATAGCAAGTTATCGTCTGCTTGCCGTGGACGGTGGAGAGGTCGAGTTGGACATGGCGGTCATTGTTGGGAAAGAACAGCATCAGACCCCTGTCTTCAGTGATATGATCACATACGTGGAGTTCAATCCCTATTGGAACATTCCAACGTCCATTGCCCGGGATGAATATTTGCCTAAACTCCAGCAAGATCCCTGGGATCTGTTTCAAAATAATATCCGCCTCTTTTCCCATTGGGGAGATGAGGCCCTGGAACTGGATTCAACCGAAATCGATTGGCAGCAGATCACGCCCAAGGAGATGGAGCGCTTCAAGCTCCGTCAAGACCCTGGAGCTTGGAATATTCTGGGTCAGGTAAAATTTGTTTTCCCCAATCATTATGATGTCTATCTCCATGATACAGTGTCACATCATCTCTTTGGTCGAGTGGAAAGAGATCTCAGTCATGGCTGTGTCCGTGTGAGTTATCCACTTGAACTGGCCGACTTTGTTCTTGATGGGATGCGGACTGGCTGGGATCAGGATTGGGTCGATGAGCAACTGGAAGAGGGTGACAATGTGATCGTCGTTATTCAGGAACCCCTGCCTGTTCATATAACTTATCAGACGGCATGGGTTGACAAGGATGGTACTTTTCATTTAAATAAAGATGTTTATGGTCGTGATCAACGGTTGATCGAGGCCCTGTTCCCAGTCGCTGCTCCAGCTGAGGCCGCAAATGAGTCTCTCAGTGCGGATGAAAGGGAAGGACAATATAATGAACAACAAGTTTCTGATAGAGTGTTATGAAGGAACATATTGAAGAAGTATCGCGTCTGAGCCGACGCCGTTTTCTCCTGGCCTCGGCTCAGCTGGTTGGAGCGCTCTGGGTAGTCGCTCCAGTGGAGAGTTTGGCTGTACCGCTGCTCAAGGCGCAATCAAATAAGATAAAACAAGATCAACGGCGTTTGCTGACCATCGAGGCCAAGGCCCGGGTGCGGAAAAAGGCAATTGCCCTGCACAACGCCAATACCGGAGAGAATCTGGAGCTTTTTACGCGCAGCGGTCGGCAGCGGAATGTGGACTGTCTGGGGCAGGTGCAGAAGTTTCTCCGTGATCACCGGACCGGGGAGCAGCATGCGATTGATCCGGATCTGATCGATATTCTGGCCGAAATTCAGTACGCCTGTGATCGCCAGGGGGTCTTTGAGATCCTGTCCGGTTACCGTTCGCCCAAGACCAATGCCATGCTCCAGAAAAGGAGTGGCGGCGTGGCCAGTAAGAGTTATCACATGACCGGTCAGGCCATTGATATCCGTTTTCCAGGGCTGTCAACCAGGGAGTTGCGTAACGTTGCCCGGTCGCTGAAACGGGGTGGAGTTGGTTATTATCCAAAATCCAGTTTTGTCCACATAGATACCGGGCCGGTGCGCACCTGGTAACTGTGGCTTCTAAGTAACAACACTAAACACCTGCGGAAATATCGCAAAAACAACATGATAAACAAAAACCACCAACCCCGTCATTCCGGCATGTTTTAAGCCGGAATCCAGAAACCTGCCACACCTCCTGGATTCCGGGTTAAGCCCGGAAAGACATCGGAGTCTGTTGTTGCTGTGGTGAAAATAAATGCCGGGGCCCCCCGGTTGCTTTGCTGGACAGTTGTAAGAGAATATAAGGCTTAATGAGCCACTGAAACGGGCGGTTCCGAGTTATCGGGACCGCCCGTTTTGTTTTGTGGTCGATTGGTTTTCTGTGTTTGCTGGTTACAGCGGCACTCCTTTGACGATATTTCCCCTTGCTGCCTTCAGTCGAGCCGGTTTCTGAACCTGGCCAGGCTGCCTGGGTGGTGCATTTCATCCTCCATGTCCATGGTGTGGCAGACCCCACAGCCGCGGTCAGCGGCGATGGGGTAGGGCGAGCCCTGGTATTGCAGGGGCTGGAGGACGCCGGCCTGGCCGCTGTTCTCGCCTTCTGCCGGATAGATGCCATGGGCCGGACCATGGCAGGAGGTGCAGAGTAGGACACCGGCCTCATCCATGCGGCTGTGAAAGAGTCCTTCCGCGTTCGTGGTCCAGGTGTTGAATCCGTCCATGGTCTCGGGCGGGGCAAAGTCTTCGTGGCAGTTCAGACAGTCGGGCTGCATGGTCCAGGGGGTTCGAGCCACTATTTCATTCTGGTCGATCTCACCTGTTCCGGCCAGCTGATTCAGCCGTTTGAACGCCATTTTCTTGCCTTGGGCGGCCTCGTGTTTAAGAAGGCCTGCGGCGTGGTCGCTGATTGTGCCGTGGCAGTTGCTGCATTCCAGGCCCAGGCCTGCATGTAGACCATCAAAGGTCTGACTGGCCGAGTCAAGGCTGCTGGCATGACAGTGCTTGCAGCTTTCATAATCAAAGGCGAGAAAGCCTGCGTGAAAGCCGTGCATGGCCGCTGACAGGTTCAGTGTCTCTGTTTGTCCTGGTTGGTTGCTGGTTTCATGGCAATTACTGCAGGTGATGATTGTGCCGGTACTGTGGGCCTGGACGAGATTGGTATTGCTGCGCCGATCATGGGTGGCCAGGATGTGGGCTGCGGTCTCCCGTGAGAGGCCGGCGCCGCTAACACTCCAGGAACCTCCATGGCAGTTGCGGCAACCAAGTTCTGTGGAGACCTTGATTCTGGTGCTGGTCCGGGCGATTTCTTGTCCGTTTCGAGTCGCGGTCAGTTCGGCAATCACGTGGGGGCTGAAGGGGTTCTGGGCTGGGTTTAACTCAGGGAGTAGACCACTGAAAGTACCATCCCCCTGGCTGGTCAGGATGCCGCTCAGGGGCGGCTCATGGTCTATAATCCGGTACTTGATGGTCGCGCCATCGTTAACTTCGTCGAGCACGGTGGGCCCGGGCGCGCGTTCGATGAGCTGGGCCTGAAGGGTGGGCCGGGCAAAGGAGAGATCAATCCCTGAGAGGGCTGGTTGAGAGCTCATGCTCATGCTGCGGTCTGTGCTGGCCAGGAGGACATGGGTGGCCGTCCCCGGATCAAAGGGCAGCGGGGCACTTATGTCTGTGGCAATGGTCAGGGTTGCATCTGAGCGTGGCGGGGTTAGGTTGTTGGTCAGGTATTCGGCCAGGATTACCTGTTCCTGCCGGTTGCCCGGGAAGGGCGGCATGTAAGGGTTGTTGGTGCCCATTGCCGCCAGGAAGGAGCTCATGGTCTCGGGGGTGAAGGTCTGGACCCGGGGGCGAAGATCATTGAGTGGTCCGCCCACCGAATGGCAGGGCAGGCAGAGAAGATTGAAGAGTTCCCGGCCCGCCTCTACTCGGTTGTCGGTGGTGACCTCACGGTGTTGCACCCAACGGGCCGTGTTGAGGACACCTTGGGCCTGAACCGTGGCCAGATCATCCTTGAGGATAGAGTTGGAGTAGAGGTAATTGTGAATGATATAGGGTCTGCGGCCCCCTTCTCTGATGAATTCAAAACTGCCGATGTAGCAGAAGCCGCAGAAAAGCAGGATCAGGGCCAGGGGCCGTTGGATGGCCATGGGGCGGACCACGGCCACAATCAGGCCCAGGCCGACAAAGACCGGGGAGAGCCAGGTGAAGAGGAAGAGGAAGATCTTCAGTTCAGGTGCGGTCTGGAAGATCATCTCCTGCTGGGCCGGGGGCAGGGCCGCCTTGTACCACAGGGCCGAGAGGACCAGCAGGGCCAAAGGGATGAGGAGCCAGCGGCCACAGTAGGCGACCAGGGTGTGGCGGACCTCGCGATCCTTGATGCCGCTGCTGGTGAGCAGGCCAAAGAGACCGGCGATCATCAGGGCCAGAAAGGTGCGAAAGAACAGGGCGGGCCAGAAGGTCGGGTTGAAAAAGCCACTCCAGAAGTTGCGGTTTTCCAGCCAGGCCCCGGGGGTGAGCATGTAGTCGATAATGCCATTGATGAGAAAGAGCGACATCCAGGCGCAGCCGAAATAGATCCAGCCCAGGAGCATGTGCTTACGCGGGCTGAGTCGGTCAAAGGTATAATAATAAAAGAGCAGGGCCACGATTTCAGCCAGAAAAAAGACCCATTCCGCGGCCCAGGCAAAGACAAAGGTGTGGATCAGGTGCGAGGTGGCTGTGGGGTTGAGCAGAGAGATGGTCAGCCAGATGCCCACCCCGGTCATGGCTCCGAAGACCATGGTCAGGATGAGGAAGAATTTGGCGTGGCGACGGACATAGTCCATGATGGCGCTGGAGTTCTCGGCCAAGGCCTTGCGCTCCATGAGGACCAGGAAGAGGCCGCCCCCCACGGCAAAATGGGAGATAAAGACATGGACCACGGCGATCAGGGCGATGAGAAAGCCGCCGCCAAAGGCATCGAGCTGCCAGATTGGATAGTTCATGAGCGCTCCTCCCTGGTCTTGGCCGGGCTTTCAGAAGTGACCAGGCGGATCATGAACCAGATCAGCCAGAGACCACCTGCAAAGGTCAGGAGGAAGAAAAACAGGGGCGAATATTGATAGGGGACGACTGCCGGTTCAGTTGCGCTGAGCCAGGGGGCCAGCAGCAGATTTCGGACCAGTTCGCGAACCAGGACCATGGCGGTGAGAGTGAGCAGGGTCCAGAGGGCTGCGGCCCGAACGCGCAGGGTGCCTGCAGCGATCAGGGCCAGGATGGCCGCGGTGATCCCGATGAGCAGGAAGGCAATGAGCAGGCTGGCGCTGAGGCCGGAGGCATTGTGTACGGTCTCGGGCAGGCTGTCGAAATACCAGAAACCAAAGGCAAAGTTGAGCATGGTGGCCCCGGAAAACCAGCGCAGGTCAGCCGGGATCAGCTTTGCCGCCTCGCTGTTGCCCCGCCTGGCCTGCCAGTCATGCCAGAGGGCCAAGCCCAGTCCGGCCACACCAATGGAGCCGAGAACTGAGTGGGTAAAGCGGGGAAACAGGGTTGGGTCGGAGAGGTTCAGGATCAGCCCTTCTGGCTGGTCAAAGTAGGCGACCCAGGCGGGGGGATTGAGCATCAGGGTCAGGTTACAGGTAAAGATGAAGGCCACAGCCAGCATAAGCAGGGCGATCAGGCCGCTGATCACTGGATGCCAGTCGCCCAGACGACGGAAGTTGAAGCTGTAAAAGTAGCTGATGCCATAGGCGCCGATGAGCAGGGGCATCACCAGGAGCCAGAACGAGGCCATGAGGACTGAGCTGGTATAGATGAACTGACCGTGGAGGACCTGGAGGAAAAGCAGGGGGGCGACCCCGAAGTTGACAGCAATGGCCACGGAAAAGGGAATTTTGTGGGCGGTATCTTCCAGCTGATCCGTCGGGCATTTCCCCCGCACATGGCGGAAGAAATTGATCAAGGTTCCGCCGAGCATCAGGTTCATGACCAGCAGATGCAGGAGAAAGGTGGCCGTGAGTAGGAGCTGAAACCAGCCCCAGGGAACCTGGAGTGGGTCGGCAGTCGGGATGAGTTGCATGGGATTCATGAGACCTCGTGGTTCAGTGGATGTGCAGGGGCTGGAAAAATCTCTTACCTTTTCAGTTATATGAGAAGAAAAGAAGAAATGCAAAAACTTCTTAATTAATAGGAATTGTTCTTGACTGGAGCTGTGGCGTACGATAGAAGTTATAAAGGTTCGGTGTCGGTCGAGTGGTGATCGCAGGGTTTGGCCGGTTTGTGGTGGGGGCTTGGACTTATCCAGTTTGAAATATCCGCCCGCTTGCTATCGACCCTGTTCTGTGCATAATAGTGAAAAGAGACTGGGAAAGGGAATCAAAAATGATAAAGGGTGGCGAATTGACATCAGGGTCAGGAAATCAGCAGGGTCTATTGCGTCGAATCGGTAGTTTTTACTATGACGGTTTCAGCAGGATGACAGTGGGCCGGACCATGTGGAAGATTATCCTGCTCAAGCTCTTCATCATGTTCGGCGTACTCAAGCTGTTCTTTTTCCCCGACTTCCTGGCCACGGAGTTTACCACAGATCAAGAGCGGGCTGGACATGTCCTGGAAGAGATCACTACCAGGTCGGTCCAGACGAAGTAATGATCGGGGCTGGATCAAATTTTCCAGCCACAAGCAAACATGAAAGTCCTTCACTTTGGGATGGTCAAGTTCTGGCCTGGGTGAGACTTTCGTAAAAAAATAGGGCAGAAGGAGGAAAATGTATGATTGATGTGGATGTCAGTCTGGTGAACTGGTCGCGGGCGCAGTTTGCGCTTACCGCCATGTATCACTGGATTTTTGTGCCCCTGACACTGGGGCTGTCGTTTCTCTGTGCTTTTTTTGAGTCCATCTATGTGCGCACAGGTGATGAGAAGTGGAAGTCCCTGACTCGCTTCTGGATGACCCTGTTTGGCATCAACTTCGCCATCGGCGTGGCCACCGGCATTATTCTCGAGTTTCAGTTCGGCACCAACTGGTCCAACTACTCGTGGATGGTCGGTGATATCTTTGGCGCCCCCCTGGCCATTGAGGGCATCTTTGCCTTTTTCCTGGAGGCCACCTTCTTTGCCGTCATGTTTTTTGGCTGGAACCGGGTCTCCAAAGGCTTTCATCTCTTCTCCACCTGGATGGTAGCAGTCGGCTCCAATCTCTCGGCTCTGTGGATTCTGGTGGCCAATGGCTGGATGCAGGCGCCGGTGGGCATGCTCTTTAACCCCGAGACCGCCCGCTTTGAGATGGAGAATTTCTGGGCCGTGCTCTTCGCGCCCACGGCCGTGGCCAAGTTCACCCATACCACCAGCTCTGCCTTTGTCCTGGCCTCACTCTTTGTCCTGACTATTTCTTCCTGGTATCTCATCAAGAGGAAACATCAGGAGATGGCCAAACGCTCCATTGTTGTGGCCTCGATCTTCGGCCTGCTGGCCTCTGTTTATGTGGGCTATACCGGGGATGAATCGGCCTTTACCGCCTCTTCTTCGCAGCCCATGAAACTGGCAGCCATTGAGGGTCTGTATGCGGGTGAGGAGGGTGCTGGCCTGGTGGTGGCCGGCATCCTCAATCCGGCCAAGAAACCGGGCGATGATCTGGACCCCTTTCTCTTTGAGATCAAGGTGCCAGGTATCCTATCCATCCTTGCCAATCGTGAGGCGGGTTCTTTTGTCCCGGGTATTGACGACCTGGTCTACGGCAACGAGGCCCAGGGGGTTATGGGCGTGGACGAAAAAATGATATGGGGTCAGGCCGCAGTCGCTGATCTTGCAACCTTTAAAGAAGCACGGCGTGACGGCGATGAGGCTGCGGCCGAGGCTGCCTTGCTCCGCTTCAATGCCAACAGCAAGTACCTGGGCTATGGCTATCTGAGGACACCGGAAGAGGCGGTGCCGCCCGTGGCCATCTCCTTCTATGCCTTTCATGTCATGGTCGCCCTGGGCAGCTTTTTCCCTATCCTCTTTCTGGCCTACCTGTTCTTTCTCTTCAGGGGAAAACTGGAGGAGCAGCGCTGGCTCCTGCCCGTGGGCCTCATCTCCCTCCTGCTGGGAACCCTTGCCCAGCAGGCAGGTTGGGTGGTGGCCGAGGTCGGACGTCAGCCCTGGGCCATTCAGGGGATGATGCCGGTTTCTGTGGCGACCACCAATGTTGGCGTGGGGAATGTCCAGACCACCTTTTTCATGTTTGTCGCTCTCTTCACCCTGCTCTTCATTGCCGAGGTTAAGATCATGCTCAAGCAGATTTCCATCGGACCGGAGGGCCATTGATATGTTTGGTAACTTAGAATACGCAACCCTGCAGCAGATTTGGTGGCTGCTCTGCTCTGTGGTGGGCTCACTCTTTCTCTTTCTCAACTTTGTCCAGGGCGGACAGACCCTGCTCTGGCAGGTGGCCAAAAACGACCTGGAAAAGAGTATGGTCGTAACATCACTGGGACGTAAGTGGGAACTGGGTTTCACTACCCTGGTCCTCTTTGGTGGTGCCCTGTTTGCCGCCTTCCCCAAGTTCTATGCCACCAGTTTTGGCGGTGCCTATTGGGTGTGGATGATTATTCTCTTCACTTTTATCATCCAGGCGGTGAGTTATGAGTACCGCAAAAAACCCAATAACTTCCTCGGGGCCCGTACCTATGAACTGTTTCTCTTTATAAACGGTTCTCTGGGGCTGCTCCTGATCGGGGTGGCGGTGGCCACGTTCTTCAGTGGCTCAAACTTTACCCTCAATCTCTATAACCAGGTGAAATGGGACCATCCACTCCTGGGGTTGGAGGCTGCATTTTCTCTGTTTAATCTCTCGCTGGGGCTGTTCCTGGTCTTCAATGCCCGGGTCCTTGGTGGGATGTACCTGCTCAACAACATTGATTTTTCTGGCCTGGATGCATTTCAGGAGCGGCTGCGCCGGGCAGTGCGGACCAACTTTTGCTGTGCCTTGCCATTTCTCCTCTATGTCCTGATCTCCCTCCTCCTTCTTCAGGGCTATGGCATTGGGGCCAACGGTGTCATCGAGCTGGTGCCCTATAAGTACCTGGGTAATCTGCTGGCCATGCCTCTGGTCCTGGGTCTGCTCCTCACTGGCCTGATCCTGGTGATCCTCTCGGTCTGGCTGACTGGTTACCGGGCCAATTCGCGCGGTATCTGGCCGGGCGGCCTGGGCACAGTCCTGGTGGGTCTGTCTCTGTTTTGCCTTGCTGGTTACAATCAGACCGCCTTTTATCCTTCGCTGACTGATCTCCAGTCGAGCCTGACCATCTACAATGCCTCGTCCAGCAAGTATACCCTGACGGTGATGACCTATGTGGCCCTGATGATTCCGTTTGTCCTTGCCTATATCGCTTATGTCTGGCGGCAGATGGACGGGAAGAAGCTGACCGCCCTTGAGGTCACCGAAGAAGAATCTTATTGAGCACGGAGAATATAATGACGACGAGTATACTGATTTTGTCCTGGATCGCGGTGATTGTGGTTTCGTATCGCGGGGCCCTGTTTGCCCTGAAACGTCTCGATTTATTGTAGGCTGTCTGGGCGCGTCTGCAGCGATGCTGCGGGAATTTGAAAAATTAACATGGAATATGAAAATGAATAACACAGGAAAACGATTGAGAATGGCGGCCGTATTGGCTGGTTTTTGTCTCCTGCCAGTGTTGACTTCAGCTACGGTCGCCTTTGCGGCCCAGGGTCCGGAGAGCATTGATCTGAAGGAGGCCTTTCAGGTGCAGGGGAACAAGGAGGCCGTGATCTTTCCCCATCACCAGCACCAGGCCGTGCTCGACTGCGCCAAATGCCACAAGGATGAGGCCGGCGGTGGAGAGCTAGTGGTGACCTTTGAAAACCTGACCGGAAGTCGCAATGACTTCCATACCAAGTTCTGCTGGCCCTGCCACAAGGAAGAAAAGGTCCTCAAGGGGACATCCTGCTCCACCTGCCATAAGAAACAGTAGCGATCAGTGCCCCTTATCTCCTTGCCCACACTGCCATAACAGGGGGCCGTAAAAGGGAGAATCTGGCACCTGTTATGGCAGAAGAAGAATACTGCTTTCTACGCACCATCATCAGAACCAAAAAAGCTCCCCAGGGTCGCCAGCCATGTGCTGCCCCTGGGGAGCGACCTGAACTCATCTTGCTTTCCTTTCCTTTCCTTTCCTTTCCTCTCCTTCTTGTTAAGGCGCAGACAGATGTTCTGCCAGAAACACATCAAGTCCCTCTGAATAGGCTGGTTCTGTGACCAGAAAGCCCTCATTGTGACCGCCCTTGAGTTCCAGAAATGCCTTGGGCGATCTGGCCGTGGCAAATATCCTTTCCCCATGGCTGAAGGGGATGATCTCATCGTCTGGGCTGTGGATCACCAGCAGGGGAGAGGAGATCTGCTGCAGCGACTCAAGGACATTGTAGCTCAGGCGACTGAGCCATCTGACCGGCAGCAGGGGGTAGAGGTGGGCCGCCATGTCCGGCACCGAGGTGAAAGATGACTCTAGGATTAAGGCCCCTGGTTTATGGTCAGTGGCCAGCCGGGCCGCCACGGCCGCCCCCAGGGAACGGCCAAAAATGACAATCCGGTCAGGGTCAATGTCCCGCTCCTGGACCAGGTATTGCCAGGCCGCCTCGGCATCGGCATAGGTCCCGGCCTCTGTGGGCCTGCCCTGGCTGCGGCCATAGCCCCGATAATCAAAGATCAGGGTGCTGAATCCCAGTTGGTGAAAGATGAGCAGGGAGTCGAGGCGGTGGGAGATGTTGCCGGCATTGCCATGGCAGAAGAGGATGACCCCCCGGGCCTGCTCAACAGGCAGGAACCAGCCATCGAGCCTGATATTGTCGCGGGTTACAAGGGTCACTGGCTCATGGGCCAAGCCAAAGGAGGCAGGTGCCACCCCCACATTGCGGCTGGGGATACCCGGCAGGAAGAGGAGGTGGGACTGGTAGAAGAAGAGAAAGAGGAGCAGGCCGCCATAGACCAGGGCCAGGAGCAGGAGGATATGGAAGGAAGTAGTCATGATGAGGGCTCCACGGATTGAAGTCTTTGGTTTTATCTCTGGGGGTAGCATATTATCTGGGGCCATGCCTCAACACCTCCACTACTCTTCACCTGCTCACATCCATTGCGGCGGCCGTTTTGTTCGAGTTCTCGCAACCCTGCCAGTATTTCCTCGCGGCTGATTTTGATGAGGACAATTGGCGTGAGGACGCCCGTGCTCTCATGCAGTCTTGTCATGAACTGAGCATTCCAGCCGCTCTTGAAATTTCCCGCTCGGGTAATGGCGCACATGTCTGGATCTTCGTTGCCGATTCGGTTCTGGCCCGAGAGGCCCGGCAACTTGGCACCTGCCTGATCAGTCATACCTGCGACCGTACTCGGCACTTATCACTTGAATCCAGGGTCGATGAGTGTCATCACCTTTCTGCCGTTTCCTTTGAGGCAATTATCAAGCAGGCCAAGGCCAAGTACGTACTCGGCCTGACCGCAACGCCGGTCCGTCGCAATGGCCACCAGCCGATCATCTTCATGCAATGCGGCCCGGTTCGCCACAGCGCCACTCGAGCTGAGACTGCCCCAACGCAACTGGAGGTATGGCCGCGGCTCGTGCCATCTCCTGAAATTCCTGCAGATAGCGTCATCCAGGAGGTTTTTCGGATTCTTACCACCAACGCAGTTCGCAATAAACGTATTGCCCTGGACATTTTGGCCGCTCACCAAGAAGGCCGAAAGGTCCTGGTCCTGACAGAGCGGACCCAGCACCTGGAGTTGTTGCGGGAGGCCCTCAGCAACGAGAGCGCTGAACTCGAGCATTGTTTTGTCCTACATGGGCGCTTGCCCAAAAAGAAACGGACACGTATTTTGGCCGATCTTGCCGAACTGGACGATGCAACTCCTCGTATCCTATTGGCAACCGGACGCCTGATCGGCGAGGGTTTCGACCATCCGCCCCTTGATACCCTGGTGCTGGCCATGCCGATTTCCTGGAAGGGGACACTTCAGCAATACGCAGGCCGTTTGCACCGGGAACATGCCCACAAGCAGGATGTGCGCATCTACGACTATGTAGAGAACGATCAACCGCAGCTTGCCCGGATGTGGGGCAAGCGCCAGCGTGGTTACCGTGCCATGGGATATCAGATTTTACCTGCTGTGACACCATGAGGCAGAAAGACAAAGCAAGAACCTCACGCTGAACCTCGCGCTTGACATTCGAACTTTTTGAGGTACGATAAAAAGACTGGAGGTATTGAAATGAATATAACGAACGATATAAAACCCATCACTTACCTGAAGAGCCATGCTGCTGAGGTGTTAAGACAAATTAACGAAACTCATCGGCCCATCATCATCACCCAGAACGGTGAACCGAAGGCTGTATTGCAAGACCCGGAAAGTTATGAAAACATGAGAAATGCCATTGGCATCTTAAAGTTGCTTTCCCAGGGAGAAGAGGACCTCAAAAACGGGAACACTCGCTCCCAAGAGGAAGTGTTTGCCAATATCGAGCGAAAATTGACAGCTAATGAAAGAAAACTATGAAGTCATTTGGTCGCACACGGCCGAAAATGATCTTTTGAAAATTATTGAGTATATCGCTCAACACCGTCCTGGTAACGCCCTCAAAATTTTAAAAAAAATAAAAAAGCAGGTTGGGGAATTGCACTTCTCGCCGGAAAAATGCCGCATTGTTCCTGAACTTTACGATCAGGGGATCAGCCAATATCGAGAAATGGTCATTTCGCCCTGGAGAGTGATGTACAGACTATCGGGGTCCAAGGTATATGTCCTGTCTGTGCTTGATTCGAGGCAGAACATCGAAGACATTTTACTGAGAAGGTTCACTCAAGATATTCTTTGATGCGGCTGAAAGAGTCGGTGAAGTCAGGCTGGCATCTGGTGCGTGGTCGTGTCTTACCGGCTCCTGACGGCTGGCCTTGACAGCTTAACCCCTGCCCTTGATCAACTCATCAAAGGTGACGATGGCCGGGTATTGATCCGAGTACTTGACCGGTATCCGTGAGCTGGGCTTGGCCACGAAGATCAGGTGGCCCATGCCGTACTCGCGGGCCGAATGCAGAACCTTGGCCGTGTCATCGGCCAGCAGTGTCCGACTCTTGTTGTATCCCAGATGCTCTTCCAGCCGTTCCCAGAAGATGGGTTGTTCCTTGGCCTCCCCCATTTCCTCGGCGCAGACGATGCGATCAAACCATGGGCCAAGCTCGGTCTTGCGCATCTTGATCTCTAGGGTCTTGGAGTGGGCGTTGGTCACCAGATGCACCTCCTTGCCGATCTCGCGCAGGAATTTCAAAAAATCAATGACATAGGGATGGACCTGGATCAGGTGATCGATCTTGCACTTGAGCTCGGGGATATCCAGGCCCAGCTGTTCCGACCAGTAGTCGAGGTCGCACCATTGCAGGGTTGACTCCACCCGTTTGTAGCGGGCCAGCAGCTGTTTGCGGGCCTCAGGCGGGGTGAGTTTATGGATCTCGGCAAAGACCTTGGGCACGTACTCTTCCCAGAAATGGTCGTCAAAGTACTTGTCCAGCAGGGTCCCGTCCATGTCCAGGAGGACGGTGTCGATCTCATCCCAGGAAAAGTCTGGCTGAATCTGGGCTGGGGAGTCGTGCGTGCTGTCTTGGGTTTCTTTCGTCTCTTGGGTCATGGTTTCGTTGTTTACGGTGTTCATTTCTGTGGCTGGGGGACCAGCTGTTCCATCTGCTGGATGGCCTGTTCGATCACCCTGAAGAGATCGCCACCCTGTTGCTGGTCAAGGGCGATGATCAGACGGCCGTCCTGGGTTAGACGATAAATCTTTTTCTGTTTGTTGGTCATCTTTGCCAGCCAGTCCATGAGCAGCTGCGGTTCCAGCGGGGTCTGCTCAAGAAAGGAGAAGACCAGATTACCCGGGCCCCGTTCCAGTTTGGCGATGCGCAGACGGATCAACCCCTTTTTGAGGCTGACGATGTGGAGCAGGTTGCGGGTCTCGGCCGGGATGGGTCCGTAGCGGTCGGCCAGTTCGTCCATGAGGTCGGCGGCTGCCACATCCTCGGCCGTGCTCAGGGCGGCGATGCGGCGGTAGCTGACATAACGCTGGCTGATGTCGGGGATATAGGTCTCGGGGATGTAGGCCGAGATGTGCAGATTGATCTCCGGGTCCATCTCCTCTGAGGGGATGAAATCCTCTCCACCCGCGGCCCGGGCCTTGAGGTCGGCCACGGTTTTTTGCAGCAGATCCAGGTAGAGATCATAGCCAATGGCCGCGATCTGGCCGCTCTGGGAGACCCCGAGGAGGTTGCCACCACCACGGATCTGCAGGTCGCTCATGGCCAGTTTGAAGCCGCCGCCCAGCTCGCTGGCATCCATGAGCGAGCGCAGTCGCTCTTTAGCATCCTTGCTCAGGGCATCCAGGGAGGGCACCAGAAGATAGGCAAAGGACTGGGTGGAGCTGCGGCCTACTCGGCCCCGAAGCTGATAGATCCCAGCCAGGCCCAAGGTATCAGCACGGTTGATGATGATGGTGTTGGCCGTGGGGATGTCCAGCCCGGATTCAATGATCGTCGTACAGACCAGGACATCGGTCTTGCGATTGACAAAATCAACCATGATCCCCTCTAGCTCCTTGCCATCCATCTGACCATGGCCCACGGCGATCCGGGCCTCGGGCGCCAGGGACTGGATCGTGGCCGCCATCCGGTGGATGGATTTGACCCGGTTATGGACCACGAAGACCTGGCCGCCCCGGCGGAGCTCACGGCTGATCGCCTCTTTCAGGACCAGCTCGTCGTAGCGGGCGACAAAGGTCTTGACCGGCCTGCGCTCGGCTGGCGGGCTGGAGATCACCGACAGGTCACGGATGCCGAGTAAGGACATCTGCAGGGTCCGGGGAATGGGGGTGGCGGTCAGGGTGAGGACATCCACCTCGGCCTTGAGCTTCTTGATCTTTTCCTTGTGGCTGACGCCAAAGCGGTGCTCCTCATCGACGATCAACAGCCCCAGGTTGCGGAAGACGATGTCCTTGGAGAGCAGGCGATGGGTACCGATGATGATGTCGATCTTGCCTGCGGTCAGATCTTTTGTGATCCGCCGCTGTTCAGCCGAGGTCCGGAAGCGGTTGAGGCAGTCCACGGTCATACCAAAACCCTGGAGCCGTTCCTGGAAGGTCTTGGCATGCTGTTCGGCAAGGACCGTGGTGGGCACCAGGATTGCCACCTGGCAACCATCTTCCACGACCTTGAAGGCGGCGCGTACCGCGACCTCGGTCTTGCCGTAGCCCACATCACCGCAGACCAGGCGATCCATGGGTTTGTCCGAAGTCAGGTCGCCAATGGTCTCGGTGATGGCGCGGGCCTGGCCGGGCGTCTCGTCATAGGGGAAGGACTCTTCCAGCTCGTGGTAGAGGGTACCGGGCGGGGAGAAACGTTTGCCCTGGCGCAGTTCGCGATGGGCGTAGATCTCCAGCAACTCCTGGGCCACCTTCCACACCTCTTCCTTGACCTTGGCCGTGGTGATCTTCCAGTTCTGGCTGCCAAGCTTGTCGATCCGTGGTTCGCGGTCGGTGAGCCCCTCGTAGCGGCTGATCAGGTTGAGGCGGTCCACCGGCAGGTAGAGGCGATCCTGGTCGCGGTACTCGATGAGCATGAAGTCGTTGATGATCCCCTGGATCTCCATGGTCGCAAGGCCCCGGTAGATCCCCAGGCCGTGGTCGCGGTGGACCACCACATGGCCATCATCCAGCTCGGCAAAACGAACGGGCTCGCCGGTCTGGTGTTTGGCCTTTTTACGGCTCCCCAGGCGCATCTCGCCAAAGAGTTCGCTCTCTGAGAGGAGGTGCAGCCCTTCCTGGATCAGGCTGAAGCCCTGGCCCAAGGACTGGTCGCAGATCAGGAGGGTGGCGCTGTCTCTGCTCTGTAGACCATCGCTGGCCAGGGGGGCGCTGATGGTCTCGATCTGGTGCTGGTGCTTGTGCAGGAGTTCAGAGAGGGTCCGGGCATGCCGCTCTGAGCGACAGCAGAGGACGACCCGTTCCCCCAGTTCCTGCCAGCGACGGATCTGATCGCTTAAGGGTGGCAGCAAGCCCTGTTTGCGGCGCTGGAGGGTGATCTCCTGCTTGAGCAGCTGGTGGTTGGCCGAGGAGATGGCCAGGACCTGGCTGCCTGGTTCTGGGAAGTCGCTGCACAGGGTCTGCGGGAAGCTGGCCATGTTTCGGGCCAGCTCTTCCCCGTTGAGAAAGAGGCGCTCCGGGGCCAGGGCCGGGCTCTTTCTGGCTCGGATTTCCAGGTAATTGGCCTGGACCCGTTCGTCGATCAGGGCTGCGGCCTGGGCTTGGGCCTGGGGGTCCAGGGAGATGATCCGGGCTTCCGGGGGCAGAAAGTCGAGGACGGTGGCGGTCTGCTGTTCCCCGTAGAACAGGGGTAGGAAGGCCTCGATCCCGGCAAAGCGCTGCCTGTGTCTGATCTGCTCCCGCAGTCTGGCCCCTTCTTCTGGGTCCCAGTTTTCCAGTTCCTCCAGGCGATAGAGCTGTTCCAGCAGGCTGCTCATGGCCGGGCCATCAGGAAACAGGACATCGCTGACCGGCAGGAGGATGGCCTCGCTCAGCTCCTGCAGCGAGCGCTGGCTGTAGGGGTCAAAGAGACGGATGGACTCGATGGTATCGCCGAAAAAATCCAGGCGGATGGGGCCGTCAGTGGTCAGCTGGCTGTTGCCCGTGGTCTCATTTCCTCCAGAGCCAGCAGGGTTTTTGAATCCTCCTGCGTCACTGGTAGCACCAGTGAATACCGGGGGGTACAAGTCAATGATCCCGCCGCGTACCGAAAAATCACCCGGAGTCTGGACCAGGGAGACCTGCTCGTAGCCGCCCTTGATCAGGCTGGCGAGCAGCTGATCGCGGTCGCAGTCCTCACCTGCCATGATCAGCTCTGTGGTCGTGCTCAGGACCTGCCGTGGCATGACCTTGCGCATCAGGGCCTCGGTGGAGATCACCATGATAAAGGGAGCGGTCTGTTCCTGTAGGCGGGAGAGGACCGAGAGGCGGCTGGCCGTAGTCTGCTGATCCGGGGAGAGTGGGGTGTAGGGTGGGGTCTCGTGGGCCGGATAGATGAGAATTGGCCCGGGGTAAAAGAGGCGCAGGTCCTCGGCAAACTGGCCGGTCAGCTGTTCGTCGGGCAGGATGCAGCAGCAGGGCTGCTGCCCGGCCAGGGAGGCAGCCAGCAGGGCGCTGCTGCTGCCCCGCAGACCTGAAACGGTGCAGTTGTCTTTGGCCCCGGGAAGGGCAGATTGAAGAAGTGTTGGCATGGTGTTAGAAAAATGAGGTCGTAACAAGAAAAAAAGAACCGGCTGCGGGGGTACCGCAGCCGGTGGAATTGCTTGAAAAATGGTGGCTTAGGTTTTAGAACATGCCGCCGATGGAGAAATCCCACATGGATTCGTCTTCATCAGGGGTTGGATCCAGGTTGTAGCCCCAGATCAGGCGCAGCGGACCCATGGGTGAGAGCCAGCGGAACTCGAAGCCTGTGGAGTGGTCGAGGTCCTGGACAGTCCAGTCCTCGTTGTTGTCCATGGCCCGGCCCATGTCATAGAAGATGGCCCCCTGAACCCCGGCCTCTTTGAGCAGGGGGAAGACGTACTCGATATTGGTGTACCACATCTTGTCGCCGCCGATGCGTATACCAGCGGCATCCATGGGGCTGGCGTCGCCGTACTCAAAGCCACGGATGGTGTTCATACCGCCCAGGAAGAAGCGCTCGTAGAGGGGCAGCTTCCCCTCCTCGTTCTCCCAGACCTGGCCCACTGCACCCTTGATATGGAAGACGGTGCTCCAGGGCAGGGGGAAATACCAGCCGCTGGAGGCCTCAACCTTGGTGAACTGGGAGTCGCCACCTAAGGGGCCGCCGGCGTACTTGACACTGATCTGATTGCGCGAGCCCTTGGTGGCCGCAGTCAGCCGGTCCCGGGTGTCGCGGCTGAGGGTGAAGCTCATGGCACTGGTGACCTCGTCCACCAGATAGAGGCGGGTCTCGTCGGTAACGTACTCAGAGATGTTGCTGACCTCGGAATCTGTGAAGCTGTAGCTCCCGTAGCCACGCCATTTTTCCCATACTGGGTAGCCAAAGCGGATCGCCCCGCCCTTGGAGTCTTTATCGTAGTCGTCGTATTCGGTGACCCAGTTGAACAGGTCTATGCCCCAGCTCAGCTGTGAGTCGAGGAAGCGGGGGTCAGTGTAGCTCAGGTTGTAGCGGGTATTGGTGCCGCTGATATCGGCCTTAAATGAGAGGCGGTCGCCACGGCCGAGGAAGTTATTCTCCGAGATCTCACCCATGACCACCATATTGTCCACCGAGCTGTAACCCATACCGATGCTGAACTGTCCGGTGTTCTTCTCCTTGACCTCCACCAGGACGTTCATCAGGGCCGGGTCGCCGGAGGGCTGGGGGGTGACTGAGACGTCTTCAAAGAAATCCAGGCGCTGGATCTTCTGGCTACTCGTGCGCAGGGCCTTGGAGTCAAAGACCCCGCCCTCTTCAATCCTCATCTCGCGACGGATGACGTTGTCGCGGGTCCGGGTGTTGCCGCTGATCACGATCCGGTCGATATAGACCAGCTCTCCCTTGTCGATTTCAAGGATGATATCCAGCTGGTCCGGGGTGGCTCCCTTGTTCATCCGTGGCTTGACATCGGCAAAGGCATAGCCTTTTTCGGCGTAATGATCGGTAATCTTGAGCAGGTCTTCGCGGATCCCCTTCTTGTTGACAAACTCCTCATCTGGGAAGGTGAGCAGCTGGCGCAGGACCTCCTTGTCGCTGATCAGGTCACCGCTGAAATCCACTGTACCCATGCGGTAGCGTGAGCCTTCCTCAATGCTGAAGCTGACGAAGAGGGCCTTTCCATCCTGGCTGATCTGGGGTTCTGCGACCTTGGCCTCGAGAAAGCCCTGGTTGTTGTAAAAGATGTTGATCCGGGCTGCATCCTGGCGTAGCTCATCCATGTCGAGTAGACCCCGACCCGAGATCCAGGAAAGCCAGCCTTTTTTGTCGGTGTCAATCTCGTCTTCAAGGGTATCTGCATTAAAGGTCTTGTTGCCGATGAAGATGATATCCTCGACGTAGAGCTTGTCGCCCTGGTCAACGACAAAACGGAGCAGGGCCTGATCCGGGGTCGGATAGCTGATCTCGGGGATGACCGTGGTCTCGTAATAGCCCTTTGACTTCAGGAAGGTCTGGATAGCGGCCGCAGCCTGATTGATCTGGCTCTGGTTGAGGATGGTGTTGGTCTTGAGGTTGGCCGCAGCCTGGGCATCCTCTTCGTACTCTTCATCTATGCCGCTGTACTCAATCTTGGCAAGGATTGGTTTTTCCAAGACCTCGAAGGTGATGTCCTTACCTTGCGTGCCCTGCTCGACCTGGATCTGCACATCTGCAAAATAACCCATGTCAAAGATGGCCTTGAGGTCGCGGCGCAGGGCCGCCTGTGAGTAGAGATCGCCTGTCTGGCTGTTGATCTTGCGGAGGATAGACCCGGAGTCGATACGCTCACTGCCGCTGACCTTCACCGTCCCAATTAGGAGATCGCGGCTGGTGTGGCTGACCACCTTTTTCATGATTGCGTCAAGGCCTGCGGCCAGATCGCCCAGCGCTGGCCGGGACTCGAAGAAATATGTGGGGGTTCCCGGATCCAGGAGGTCATAGACCTTATAATCGAGACTGATTTGTTCGCCAAGCAGGGTCAGGCTGCCCACGGCCACATAGTCGTGTCCTGTGTGCTGGCTCAGCCCCTGAAGTACAGGGGTGGCCGGTGGCCAGGTGCCATTGTAGTTGAGGAGCTGTTGGGCCGTAGCGCGGGGCAGCATGGTAAATGTGTAGCGGGAGAGGACTGCGGTCAGGGTCTGGTCGGCCTGGGTCGTCAGTCTCTGGTCGGGCTGGAGGCTGTTGATCTTCAGGGGGGGGAAACTGGTGTTCTGCTCCAGGGCTGCGGCTGGCTGGGCCTGGCTCATGGTGAACAGCAGGGCCAGGAGCAGAGTGGGGACTAGGGCCTGCAGCGGCAGGCGATGGAGGCAATGGAGACGAGCAAAGATACGGTGGCGTTGCGGCATGGGCTTGGTCCTATGAAAACAGGAAAGGGGAGCAGGAAAAGGACGACTCAAAGGGCTCTGGGGAGCAGAGATCCGTGGATCGTTCCTGGCCGAATTATCTCAGTTTGGGGCTGTTGATGAATTATTACTTAACCATTTGATTAAGAATCAAGACATTATGCCATGTTTGATTGTTTTTGCAAAGGGAGCAGCTTTCTATGGCAAAAAAACTCTGGCCTTGCTGTGGGGCAATTCCGGTCTATTCCGTGAGCAGGGTTGCGACCCGCTCATGGATAAGCTGGGCCAGTTCCTGTTTCTGGCGAGTGTGGTAGTCGGTACTGGCGATTGGTTTGCCGATGGTGATGGTGATGGTCCCGGGACGTGGCCACCAAGCGCCCTTGGGCAGAACTTCATAGGAGCCCTTGAAGGCCATGGGGACCAGCGGAATTCCTGATTTGATCCCCAAAAGCATGGCGCCGCCCTTGAAGGGCTGAAGTGTACCGTCGGCGGAGCGGGTGCCCTCGGGGAAGATCAGGACCGATGTCCCCGTATTGATCTTTGTTGCGGCGAGTTCGAGGCTTTTGAGGGCCTGGCGGCCGTGACTGCGGTTGATGAAGATGGTTCCGGCACGATTCATGGCTGCGCCGAGAAAGGGGACCTTGAGTAACTCTTCTTTGGCCAGCCAACGGAAAGAGAGGGGGAAGTATCCCTGGAAGCTCAAGATATCAAACTGACTCAGGTGGTTAGCGCAGTAGATGTAGGTGGCTGCAGGATCGAGTTGTTCCGCCCCGATAATCTTGACCCGGACCCCGGCGACTCGGCAGATGGTTCGCCCCCACATCCTTGGGTAACGTTGTACTTTCTCCTGATCCTGGCGCAGGATGAAGATTGAGCCCACGGTGGCCAGGCTGAAGATAATGGTGATGATGGGTATGGCCGGGAGGAGAAGGAGGCCGCGGATAAGGGCAATGGGTGACATGACAGTGGGGGGGGCTGGTTGAGTGATTATGGATCCAGGGGGCGCAATTCCTGAAAGGGTGAGGATGAATCCATGTGGATCGAATGGAGGAGTCCCTCGGGGTTGCTCCGGAAGTCATCGTCGCGGGCACAGGGCTGCATCATTTCGTCGTTCCAGGTGGTGATCAGGTTCTGGTGGCTCCAGCGGGTCAGGTAATAGATGACCAGGGATGGCAGCCGAGTGTGAATCGTCTCATTGGGCATGGGGTCAACAAAGCTTGATGAGCGCAGTTTCAGGGAGGAGAGGGTCTGGCTCTTGTAAAAACTTTCCAGGAACAGGAGTTCAGCTGGCAGGCCGCCCTTGAGGCCGATGCGGGAGAAGACCTTGAGCAGGATTTCCAGAAATTTTTTCCCTATCTTGGCAAGCGGGTAGGGGAGGTAGATTTCGCGCGGGGTTGTCAGTTCCAGATAGGACTTGATGGTCAGGATCAGGTTGGCCAGTTCCACCGGTTCCTTGTCGACAAAATGATAGGTCTCGCCTGAGAACTCCCGTCGGTTCTGCAGGACATGATGGACAAAGTAGGGCAGTTTGTTGGAGCTGGAGTAGGAGTGCATCACCCCTTTTTGGGTGAACAGCACTGGCATGGACTCGTCAGCGATGGAAAAGAAGAGCCGGTGGAAGCCCTGGATCTTGTGATCGTGCTCGCCGTAGACCACGCCCAGGCGGATGCTGGTGTAGTCGAGGCCTGCCGTGCGGTGCATGTGGCGCAGGGTCTTTTCCGCCATCAGCTTGGACTTGGCATAGTTGTTAAGGTCGGCAGAGAGCGGCAGTTGGTCCTCTTCGGTCAGGTTTTCGCCGTTGGGCAGGGTGGCGGCTGAGCTGACGTGGATGTAGGGGATCTGGAGGGCGGCACAGGCCCGGGCCAGATTCAGGGCACCCAGGTAGTTGACCTCAAAGGAGAGCTGGCCGTCCGCGTCAATGGGGGCGATGGCGGTATTGATGACGAAGTTTGGCCGGACTCGCTTGAGGTAGTCGCGGATATCGCCAGCATTGCGGATCGAAAGCTTTTTACTGCTCGGGGCCCGGATCTCAATGGTCTCAGGAGTCTGGGTCTTGAAGTAATGGGCCAGGGTCCCGCCAATGAGGCCGGAGCCGCCGATCAGGACGCCGAGGAGCTTGCGACGATGTGAGGAGTTTTGTTGCACAACCACCTGCTGAGTGAAGTGTGGTCAATGGGATGATTCCCTTATTTGAACGTTCAACATAAATGGTTTCTATAAAATAGCATTTCTTTTTGCAAGGAGAACATTTTTTTTCAGCCAGATCCTGTGCGGATTTTGTCGGTGGGGCTGGGGGCGGTGTTGACGCTCTCTAAGAGATAGCATATCTTGATGAGAGGAGTTGTTTTTTAATTTTTGAGCAGTGGGTAATGGCTTTGCTGGAATCTGTCGTAGACTGTGTTCTGTGTTCGGTTTAGCAGAATGTTTAGTCCTGCGCAGCGTTGGGCTATTGGATTTTTTGTACAAAATCAAGGCAGTTGTGGTGTCGACTTTCTGTTATTCTTTGATGGATGGATTGGAGGTCTCGGAGCAGAAAGTGGGCCAACGGGCCGTTATGCCAGGTGGGCAAAATGAAAATGGGAGTTACCTGTTTGTCTGTTAATCCGGTGTGGGTGAGATGACGGGGCCGAGATGGTTCAGCGCCGGGTTGCGACTCGTCTTTCCCCGTTGTTGTTTTTTTTGTCGTATCCCCTTGGATTCATCGGTTCACCTCTGTGCTGCCTGTTTACGCCAGATTTCCAGGCTTAAATTTCCTTTTTGCTCCCGTTGTGGTTGTTCACTCGCTCCCGCAGCTGGCGACGGCCATGTCTGTGGGATCTGTCTCAGGAACCCTCCTCTGTTTGACCGGGCCCGGGCCGGATTTGTCTATGAAGAACCGCTGGCTGGCCTCTTGCATGGATTGAAATACCGGGCAGATTTTTCTACCCTGCCGGTGCTCTTCGAATTACTCCGCCCCCTACGGGAGCAGTTGCACCTGAATGCGGAGCGGGACAGGATCTTGCCCGTCCCTCTGCACAGGAGCCGGTTGATGAGTCGAGGGTTTAATCAGTCTCTTCTTCTGGCCCCCCTGTTCTTTCCTGAGGCCAAGTCTGCACTGCTGCCCCAGACACTTCTGCGCATTCGTGATACCCCACCGCAGGCCACCCTCGGTGGTGTGGCCAGGCGTAAAAACTTGAGCGGGGCCTTTGCTGTCTCAGATTCGTCGCAGATCAGAGACAAACGGGTTTTTCTCGTCGATGATGTCCTGACCACAGGTACCACAGTGCAAGAGTGCTCACGATCCTTGCTGGCGGCCGGTGCGGCTGCAGTTGAGGTGCTGACGGTGGCTCGAGTTGGCCGTCCGGGGTGAGTTGTTTCTGGAAAAAATGCTGGAAATTGTTTACCCAGTAGTACTGGCTGTTGTAGTGGGCTTCTTGGGCGATTGTGGTTTGAAATGTTGTGATATGTTGAGGTAATATAAGTAAATTAAAGGTATTGTGAGTTGAATAAAAAAGTGAAATTGCTGATTGTCTCTGCTCTCCCCGGTAACTGGTCAAAATAACAACGAAACAAGTTGGCTATTTTGAATGCTCGTGAATCAAGGGGGTTAGGGTTGTGGATCTCGTAGATCCGGTTCAGGTCGGGGGTTGCGGTAGGTGTATAACTTTTCGTGTGGCTTGCTAAATTTCCGTAGACCGTTGTTGACGGCGGGCGCATTTTTGGGTCTACTCATCGCCAATATTTGATCTGATTTCGTTGTGAAATATGATGCTGTTCATCATGCGTAACACTCTTTGTGGTTACCACCCCCTATGGTTTTCTTACCTGCTTTTGTCAGCGGGGAAGTGTCTTCGTATTATCGAGAATTGTCGAATATTGTCGACAATTGCCTGAAATGAAGTTTTTGCTAAACTATATTTTTGCTAAACTATAACTTACAGGTGTAGGTACTTTTTATGGTGTGGGAAAAGACAAAATCAGCTCTTCGGGAATCACTTTCAGAAAATATTTTCGAGCTCTGGATTGAACCGCTCAAGTGTATCTCCAGTACGGCTGAGCAACTTGAGCTGGCCTGTCCGGATACCTATTATCGGGCCCATCTGGCCCAGCATCATCTGCCGCAGATCCAGGAGATTGTTCGAGCCATTGACGGCGGTCGGTGCCAGGTGCTGCTCAGCGATGTCGGCCGGAAAAGTTTGCCTCCGTCGGTTCCAGGAAACCAGCTTCGCCTGCCCCATGTCCCTGAGGGTGGCTCTTCGGTTCGTTCCCTGCATCCCCGTTACACCTTTGATTCTTTCATGGTCGGTGACAGCAACTGTCTGGCCCAGTCGGCCTGCCGGGCCGTGGTAAAGGGCGATGACAGCGTTGGCCCTTGCCTCTATATCAACAGTTCCACTGGTCTTGGCAAGAGCCATTTGACCCATGCCGTGGCCCACCGTATCCTGGCCACGTCACCCATGACCCGCCTTCATTATCTGACGGCCCAGCAGTTTGCCGGTGAGATGGTGCGGGAGATCCAGAGCAATACCATGGATCGTTTCAAGCGGAAGTATCATGAATGTTGCGATATTCTCCTGGTTGAGGATATCCATGCCCTGACCGGTAAAAAGAAGACCCAGGAGGAGCTCAATGAACTCCTGGACTCTTTGATCAAGAGCGGTAAGCGAGTTATCTTTACCGCAAAGAGTGGTCCGCGTGAGTTGCAGGGGATTGACAGTGATCTCCGTTCCCGCATGGCCTCGGGCCTGGTGGCCCGGATCGAGGCCCCGGATCTTGCCACCCGGATGCGCATTGTCCAGCACAAGGCGATGGCCCATGGACTTCATCTTGGTGAAGAGCAGCTCGACTATCTTGCCCAGCATATTCAGGGAGATGTCCGGCAGATCGAATCGGCCCTGGTGGCCATTCGAGCCCGGGCGGCCATGTCTCAGGGTGCGCTGAATATGGACTGTGTGCGTGAGACCGTGGAGAGTATTGTTGGTCTGCCTCAAATCCTGACCACGTCCATGATCGGTGAGTTTGTCGGCCAGCAGTTTAAGGTTGGCGTCCCGGAGATGCAGTCCCGTTCTCGCAAGAAGGGCGTGGTCTTTCCGCGGCAGGTAGCCATGTATCTGAGTCGCCGACATACCGAGGAGTCACTGGCCGATATCGGCCGGGTCTTCAACCGAGATCATGCCACGGTTTTGCACTCTATCAAGGTCGTGACCGATCGTTCTATCCGTGATAATTCCGTCTCAGCCCAGATTGAATTGCTTAACAGAAAGATGGAGCAGATGTAGGGAGATTATGACTTCAGCGGGCGGGTAGGTTTTATTGAAACCGGTGTTGGCAAGATTTTGCTGGCGCCGGTTTTTTGTTGGGTCCTGCTGGGTTCAGTAGCCAGCAATGAGCGCTGGTGTTGCTGAGGAGGTGCGGACAGGCTGTGAGGGCTCAGGCTGCACCTCTCCCGTCAGAAATATATCTTCTTGATTTCTGCTTCTTCTCCAACTCCGTGTCGCTGTTCCTGGATGGCCGTGGCCGTTCGGGCGGCCGTCTTCATCATGTCATTGAGTCCAATGCCTTCCCAGCCAAAACCGTTGAGATAAAGGCCTGGGTGCCTGGCGGTCAGTCGATCTCGCCAGGCGAGAAGGGCCGGATAACCGGCCTCGAGCTGGGGGATTCCCCCCTGGGGACGCAGGACCTTGGTCCAGGTGGGTTCGCCGGTGAGATTCAGGAGGGTGCGGACATCGGCCAGGGCCCTGCGGGTCATTTCCTCGTCATCAAGGTCCAGGTGCTCGGGGTGACGGCGTCCGCCCACCAGGATCTCAAAGAGGATGTGGCCCTCTGGGGTCCGGCCTGGAAACATGTTGGATGAAAAGAGGGTGCCCAGGGCGAAGCGGCCTTCCTGTTCAGGGGCCAGATAGCCAAAGCCCGGAGGCAGTTGGCTGCGTCCATCAAAACCGCAGGCAATGGTGGCAATCCAGGCCTCGGGGATCTGGAGTGTCGGCGGCGGGTCCAGGGCCATGTCCAGCCCACCAATCAGTTTCAGGGCCGCATTGACCGGCAGGGCCAGGACCAGGTTGTCGGCCTGGATCTGGAGATTTTCAGTCGTCACGAGCCAGCCCTCATTGCTGGCCTTGATCTGTTGCACCTGGCAGCCCAGTTCCAGTTCGCGCCCAGGTTCCAGTCCTTCGCTCAGGCGCTGGGGCAGGCGTCCCATGCCAGTGGGGAAGCTGGTCATGGCTGGCAGCCCTTTGCTTCCACCCTTTTTCCCCTTGTTCTGTCTGAGCTTGGCCAGCATCCCACGGATTACTGAGCCGTGTTCCTGCTCGAGCTTACGAACTCCGGGCATGACCCCATCAATGACCAGTCGTTCAATGTCTCCCGCATAGGTTCCGGTGAAGACTGCATCGGCAAAGGGGAGCAGGGCCCGGCCAAAGCGGTGTTCCACCCATTGGGCCACCGTGGGCTCGCCGGACAGTGGCTTTTTGAACAGGTCGCCCAGGACTCGGAGCTTGGCCAGGGGTGAGATGAGTGGGGCCTTGATGATCTTGGGCGGACTCTGGGGAATGAGGCGCAGGCCACCGTCCAGGCAGACGTAGCGGACAAAGCGACTTAAGGGGGCCTTGATGCATTCCTGGTCTAGGCCGGTCTCTTGCAGGAGGCGTATGCTCTCCTGGCAGTTGTCCAGAAACCCGTGGGGGCCGGCCTCGGCCAGATAGCCCTGTTCCTGGTGGCTGCGAATGGCGCCGCCGCAATGGTTTGCCTGGTCCACAATGAGCAGGCGGTGGTCGGGGTTTTCTCGTTTGAGCCAGTGGGCTACGCTCAGGCCGGAGAGTCCGGCACCGATGATCAGGGTCTCAACGCGACGATTCATCTGAGTACCGCCTTGAGAGCATTTCGGGTGCCGGTACTGGCGCTGGTGTTGATGTCGATCTCAATCCAGCCATGCTTATGGATCATGCCGGGATTGAGGATATGAGTTTTTCCGATCCAATCTTCGGCCTTGGCCTCGTGGATATGGCCACAGAGGCAGAGGGCTGGCTGCTGTTCTTCAATGAAGCGGCGCACTGCAGATGAGCCTACGTGTACGTCACCGCTCAGTCGGTCGGCCTTGGTGTCAAGGGGTGGGGTGTGCGAGACCAGGATCAATGGGATCTTGGGGCGGCTGCCAGAGCCGGACAGATCCATGAAGGTCTTGGCCTGTGCATGGGCCTGCTTTAGGTACGTGCTCAGCTCCTCTTCCGTGAACTCGGTCGGGGTCTTGAATGGGGTTGGGTTGGAGCCGCCCAGGCCCATGAGGCAGACCTGGCGCTGGAGAAGGCGGGCCTGGCCGTGTAGATTGATATCCAGTTCGTCGAGATAGCTGTTGACCTCAAGCCGGTCGAGGTTGCCAAACTGGGCGACCACCCTTGGGTTGATGGTCATGACCTGGTTGAGGATCTCTTTGGTCTCGGTCCGGCCGCCGAGGTTGGTCAGATCCCCGGTGAGGATGATCAGATCAGCGGTTTTGATTCCGGGGATCTGGGCAAAATTACCAAGGGTCATGTGGATATCGCCGAAGGCTATGATTTTCATGGCGTTCCTCCTGGGCCGTTTAAGTAAAAGGGCAGGGCATACGTAATTGTCCAGCTTTGTGGTGAAGAATATAAAGCCATGTACTGTAACTGTTCAGAAGTGCCCCAGATGCGAGAAAGAGGTCTGTGAAGTGTACTGATCCGTACATGAACAGGCCGATGACGAAGCAGATGGGGTGCTACTGGATCGTTACAAGCGTACGGGACAAGGGACAGAGGTTGACACGACGTCATCCATGCTTAACATTTTCGTCGAATTTGGCTGAAAAAGCAATGGAATTGGCCGGGCTCTCCTGCTGGGCGCTCGCTGCCGGATTAAAAGAAAATCATCGTCAGGAAAGGAACACACTATGACCAGTCAGGCTACTACCCATGAATTTCAGGCAGAAACCAAGAAACTCCTCGATATTGTTATTAATTCTCTCTACACCGAGCGGGACGTCTTTATCCGTGAGCTGATCTCCAATGCCGCAGATGCCCTGGAGAAGTTCCGGCACGAGAGTCTCACGATTGGAGATCTCTTTGACGCCCACCTGCCCCTTGAGATCACCATTGATCTGGATAAGGACAAGCACACCTTCACCATCACCGATACGGGCATTGGCATGAGCCGGGCCGAGCTCGAGGCCAACCTGGGTACCATTGCCCATTCCGGCTCCAACACCTTTGTGACCCAGCTGGCCGAAGCCGCACGTAAAGACGTTAATCTCATTGGCCAGTTCGGGGTTGGTTTCTATGCCGCCTTCATGGCCGGCCATAAGGTGCGGGTCCAGAGTCGTTCCTGGGACGGATCTGAGGGCCATGAGTGGTCCTCAGAGGGGAGCGGTAGTTACACTATTACTGAGGAGAAGGGGCTGCATCGCGGTACCCGGATCATCATCGATCTCAAGGATGATGCCCATGATTATGCCGAGAAATGGCAGGTGGAGCAGATCATCAAGCAATACTCGTCCTTTGTCGCCTTCCCCATCAAGCTTGAGGGTGAAGTCGTGAATACGGTGCAGGCCCTGTGGACCCGTAGCCGTAACGAGATCACTGACGAGGAGTACAACGAGTTCTATAAGTTTATCGGCACTGCATCAACCGAGCCCCTGTTTCGCCTGCATTTTTCCGCCGATGCACCTCTGGCCATCAATGCCCTGCTCTTTGTCCCCAAAGAAAATTTTGAGCACTTAGGGTTTGGTCGGGTTGATCCCGGGGTCAATCTCTACTGTCAGCGGGTCCTTATTGATCAACATTCCAAGCATATTCTGCCCGAGTGGCTACGCTTTTTAAAGGGCGTGGTGGATAGCGAAGACCTGCCTCTCAATATCTCCCGTCAGTCCCTGCAGGATAATGCCCTGTTGGCCAAGGTTCGCAAGGTCATCACCAAGCGCTTCCTGAAGTATCTTGATGAGCAGGCCAAAAAGGAGCCTGCGGCCTATCTCGAATTTTGGAAGACCTTTGGTATCTACCTGAAAGAGGGTGCTACCTCAGATTACGAGTTTCAAAAGGAGCTGGGGAAACTGGTGCGTTTTGAGTCCTCTCGTTCTGAGGCCGGGGTGCCGGTGGGGCTGGCCGAGTATGTGGAACGTATGGCTGAGGGACAGGATGCCATCTATTATATCAGTGGTTCGAACCGGGCTGCCATCGAAGCCGGGCCCTATGTGGAGATGTTCACCCGCCGGGATATTGAGATCCTCTATACCATGGAGCCCATTGATGATTTTGTCCTCAATCACCTGGGCGAGTTTGATGGTAAAAAGCTGGTCTCGGCTGATCGTGCCGATCTGGATCTGGGCGAGGATAAAAACGCGGCGGATAAGGATGAGGAGCAGAAGGAGTCTCTGGACGAGGGCAGCAGCGCAATCCTGGTCAGCTGGCTGAAAAAGACCCTGGCGGACAAGGTCAAGGATGTCATCATCTCCAAGCGCCTGGTGGATTCCCCGGCCATGATTGTTAATCCCGATGGCTATATGACCTCATCCATGGAGCGGGTCATGGCTGCCAGCCGGATGGAACATGGGCAGGCCCCAGAAGCTGGCAAGAAGAATCTGGAGATCAACCCCGTCAGCCCCCTGATCAAACGCCTGGCCGAGTTGCAGAAGAGTGACGAGCCCTTTGCCCAGGCCGTGGCCGAGCAGATCTATGATAATGCCATGATCCAGGCCGGATTGGTCGTCGATCCCCTGACCCTGGTGGCGCGGAATTATAAGATCCTCAGCCGGGCCGCTGGTGTCTGAATGGAATGGCCCTTGTTTTAAGGTGACCTTAAACCATTGAAAAAAGCGGTTGTTCAGACTATATCAACGGTTGATCAGTGAATTCCATTGGATTCCTGGTTAACCGTTTTTTATTTTCCGAGGAGAATTCATATGTCCGTCTCGTTTTATCGTTGCTGTCTCTTTCTCGTGCTGGCCCTGAGTCTGACCCAGGTTCTGGGTTGTGCCGAGCATCCGGTTCGTCATCTGGCCTCAGATGTCAGTCTGCTGAAAAAGGGTGAGACCACTCGCCAGGAGCTTCTGACCCTGCTCGGCGAGCCCGACTCGCGGCGTTCCATCGCCGAAAACCAGGAAGAATGGCTCTATCATGAGCAGACCCGGGCCCGCCTTCAGGGCCTGCCCTATGCCGATCGTGTGTTTGAGAGCCCCGGCTCTCAACGGATAGTGGTGCTTGTTGAGGGTGAACGAGTGGTGGACTACCGGTATGAGTCGGAGGACAGGAAGGACTCTGACTGGCGTGATGATTTTGACTGGCAGCAGCAGGCCCAGTGAGCGATCTATTTGAAATGGCCCGGGAGCGGATGGTCCGGGAGCAGTTGGTCCCGCGCGGGATCCGTGATCAACGGGTCTTGGAGGTCATGGGGCAGGTGCCACGGCACCTCTTTGTGGATGATGCCATGCAGGGCCAGGCCTACGGTGATTACCCGCTGCCCATTGCTGCCGACCAGACCATCTCCCAGCCCTATATCGTCGCCTGCATGACCGAGGCCATGCAACTCACAGGCAGCGAGCATGTCCTGGAGATCGGCACTGGTTCCGGTTACCAGGCCACGATCCTCTCCCGCCTCTGTGAAAAGGTCTATACCGTTGAGCGGATCAACGGCCTCCTGGCTGGGGCCCGCAAGCGTTTTGACCGGCTGCGTTGTTACAATATCCTTTCCAAGCTCGATGACGGCACCATGGGCTGGCCTGAGCATGCCCCCTATGATGCGATTATCGTGACCGCTGGCGGCCCTACGATCCCTGAACCGCTGCTCGAGCAGTTGAGAGAAGGTGGCCGGATGGTGATTCCGGTGGGAGCCCAGGGGGTTCAGGAATTGAAGTTGGTACACAAAATTGTTGGCGGGGAAGGTGGACTTGAGATTCGGACCATTGAGCAGGTCCGTTTTGTAGATTTGGTGGGAGTCCATGGCTGGAACGGTTGAGCAACAGAAGAGGCCCGGCCTGATCCGGCGGATGTATGATCTGGGTATGGTGTGGATTCAGACCCCGTATGGACTCTGGGCCCTGTTTCTCATTGCCTTTGTAGAGTCTTCATTTTTCCCGATTCCGCCTGATGTCTTCCTCATTGCCCTCTGTCTTGCCGCCCCGCACAAGGCCTTCCGCTATGCCGCCATCTGTGCCGCAGGTTCGGTCTTGGGTGGGGGCTTTGGCTATGGCCTGGGCATGTGGTTTATGGACAGTGTTGGTGTCATGGTCATGAATTTCTACGGGCTGACCGAGAAATTCGCAGTGGTCCAGCAGCTCTATCAAGACTACGATGTCTGGGCCGTGGGCACAGCTGGCTTTACTCCGCTGCCCTATAAGCTGTTCACCATTACTGCCGGGGCCTTTGATCTCAATTTTCCGACCTTCATGCTGGTCTCCCTTGTTTCGCGCTCGGCCCGCTTCTTCCTGGTCGCGGCCTTTATCTGGAAGTTTGGCGCTCCGGTCCGTTATTTCCTCGAGAGATACTTCAACCTCCTCTCTATCCTGTTCATGGTCCTGCTCATCGGCGGATTTGTGCTCATCAAGCTGGTTCTTTAGGCCAGTAGTTCTTCCACCGCTGCCCAGGCCGTACGGCTGCCACCCTGTCGGGCCTGAAAATAGTTTCTGGCCTGGACCTGTATCCCGTTGCGATCAGGCGGGCTGGCAAGATCGGCCAACAGCTGGACGGCCGCCCCCTGCCAGTCGCTCACCTGATGAACCAACCCCTGGGTCATGATCTCCTCACCCACCCAGCGAAAATCCGTCCAATGCGGGCCAATCACTGGCCTCAGACCACAACGCAGGGGCTCAAGGAAATTCTGGCCGCCGAGGCGGGCGATGGTGCCGCCGACCAGGGCCGCGCGGGCCAGGGCGTAGGAATCGCGCAGTTCACCAATTGTATCCCAGATGATGACCCGGCCACCGTTCACAGGCCGACTGACCGCGGAACGCAGCTGCCAGCGCAGACCCAGTTGGGAGAGGCGTTTCTGCCAGGCCTGTATCCGGTGGAGGTGGCGGGGGAAGAGGCCGATAACCAGTCCTGTCTGGCGCTCCAGCAAGACCGTGATCAGCTGGGCGACCTCTTCCTCCTCTTGCTTGCGGATTGAACCGAGGACCAGGAAGGGGAGTTCCGGCTTGAGTATCTTGGTCAGTGGGCTGTCCTGCTGGACGTCTTCCTGGTCTGTGAGCAGGTGGTCGAACTTGATGTTGTGCATGGTCCCAATTCCGGTCGCGCCGAACAACAGGGCAAAGCGTTCGCGGTCGGTCTCGGACATGGCCAGGACCCGATCAGGGCGCAGGGCCTGCCAGAGGCTGGGCCAGAGGTGGTAGCGTTTGAGGCTCCTGGCATTGATGCGGCCGTTGATCACCAGGGTCTTGATCCCCCGTTGCTTGCAGGCGCGCAGTAGGCCGGGCCAGATCTCGCTTTCCAGGAGGACCAGGAGGCGTGGCTGGATCGCGTCCAGGGCCTGGGCCATGATCTGGGGGCGGTCAAAGGGGAAGGCGCTGCAGTGGATGGTGAGCCTGGGATGGCTGCTGGCGCATTGCGCCTGGCATTTGTTGAGAATTTCCAACCCCTGGGCGGTATTGCTGGTCAGGAGCAGGCGCAGGCTGCGCTCCGGGGCGCAGTGTTTGAGGAGTTCCCGGACCAGATAGGCCTCGCCCACTGAGGCGGCCTGGATCCAAAGATCGGCTTTTTGGGGCGGGGTGGCGAGGATGCGCTGGGACCAGCCTTGCTGGAGCCGCTGGTTGCGGTGGAGCAGGGGCAGGGCGATCTGCCAGAGGAGGTCGTAGGCCTTGAAGGCAAGATTGATCCCTTTCGGTTGCTGTTCTCCACTCTCCATGTTCACAGTCCTGAACGGGGCTGGGCCAGCGGGGCGGCCAATGTCCGGACTTGCTGCAAACATTCATCCAGGTCAAAGCTCAGGATCTGGCGCTCATGCACCACCAGGCGGCCGTTAATGATCACACTGGCCACATCGCTGCCTGTGGCTGCGTAGACCAGGGTGTCTTGGCTGTAAAAGGGTTGCAGGTGGGGGCGCTCCAGATTGATCAGGATCAGGTCGGCTGGGCTCCCCGGCAGCAGGCGCCCTAAGTTCGGCAGGCCAAGGACTGCTGCCCCCTGATCCGTGGCACAGGCCAGGGCCTGGCGGGCCGAAAGGGCGGTGGCTGAGAGTGTGCGCACCTTCTGCCCCTTGGCCAGTATATCCATCTCCCGGAACATGTCCAGGCTGTTGTTGCTGGCGCAGCCATCCGTGCCCAGGCCTACCGGGATACCCAGCTCAAGCATCCTGCTGACCCGGGGGCTGCCCGAGGCCAGTTTCTGGTTGCTCTGGGGGCAGGTTACTATCTTGGCACCGCTTGTGGCGATGATCTGCAGGTCTTGGTCATCGAGCCAGACGCAGTGGACGAGAATGGTGTTGGCGTCCAGCAGGCCCAAGGCGGCTAGATGCCGGATGGGACTGGTGCCTAGGGGGGCGGCAATGAGTCCGTGTTCGTGCCGGGTCTCGGCCGCGTGGATGAAAAAGGGCAGGCCCTGCTCAGAGGCCAACCTTTTGGCTGCTTTCAGGGTGGCATTGCTGCAGGTGTAGGGGGCGTGGGCAAAGACGGCCGGGGTGATCAGTGGGTCTGCGCCCAGATGGCGATCGATGAATTTGGCCACGGCCTCGATGTTTCTCTTCGGGTCGGGCACGCCCGGGGCCGGAAAGTCTATGATCCCGTGCCCGGCCACTGCCCGCAGGCCGCTGTCTGCAAAGGCGCGGATTGCCTCGTCCTCGCAGAAATAGGCATCGGCCACGGTGGTGGTCCCGGAGAGGAGCATCTCGGCTGCGGCCAGCTTGCTGCACCAGTAGACCATCTCTGGGTTCACATGCGCGGCCTCGGCCGGGAAGATGTGGTCAGTGAGCCAGCTCCCCAGTTCCAGATCATCGGCCAGGCCCCGGAACAGGGTCATGGCACAGTGGTTGTGGCCGTTGATCAGACCCGGCATCACCAGCTGGCCCTGCCCATGGATCTCGCGGACTGTAGCCGGTCGTTGGGCCGGTCGTTTCAACTCGGCCATGGGGCCTATCTCGCTGATCTCCCCGTTTTCACAGAGGAGATAGGCCGCCTCTACAAGAGGGCCTTGGGCTTCCTGGAGCAGGAGGCAATCGGTGATCAGGAGTGAGTCATGCATGGGCAGGATCGTCCAGGTTAGGTGGCAGGGCCATTTATCATTAAAAATAGGGCATTTTACTTGCTTGCCGATTATACTGCTTTATTTATTTTTTGTCAGTGAGCAGGGGATCTGCGCCGGGCAGTTGTCGGTGTCAGGGCTTTTTTTTCATATCTGTTGGCCTGGTGCCGCAACAGGCATAACAAACACAACACGTTGAGTCCCGGGTCATTGCTGCCAGACAGCTGTCCGGTGTGATATAAAAGGAGAGAGTTATGGGGTTTCGCTGCGGTATTGTCGGTCTTCCTAATGTGGGTAAGTCGACCATCTTTAATGCCCTGACCGCCGCTGGGATCGATGCGGAAAATTATCCCTTCTGCACCATCGAGCCCAATGTGGGCATCGTTCCGGTCCCGGATCTACGCCTGGACGTCTTGTCCAAGATGGTCGCGACCAGAAATGAGGTCCCGACCCAGATGGAGTTTGTCGATATTGCCGGTCTGGTCAAGGGTGCCAGCCAGGGCGAGGGCTTAGGCAACCAGTTCCTGGGCCACATCCGCCAGGTGGACGCCATCATTCATGTGGTCCGCTGTTTTGAAGACGACAACGTGGTCCATGTCGCCGGTACTATTGATCCGGATACTGACCGGGAGGTCATTACCCTGGAGCTGATTCTGGCTGATCTGGATACCGTTGAGAAACGGTTGAAAAAGGCCCTGTCTCAGGCCAAGTCCGGTGACAAGGGCTTTAAGGCCCAGGCCGTCTTTCTTGAGCGACTGCGCGATGTCCTGGCCGATGGTCGTGAGGCTCGGAGCCTGGCCATCGATGGTGAGCTAGAGCGGGCTTGGCTGAATGAGCTCTGCCTGCTCTCAGCTAAACCTGTCCTCTATGTGGCCAATGTGGCTGAAGAAGACGTGATCAGCGGCAATGATTATGTGCGTCGTCTTGAGGCCGTGGCCGCCCAGAGCGGAGACGGGGTGGTGGTGATTGCCGGTAATATTGAGGATGAGCTGAGTCGGCTGGGCAAGGAAGAACGGGATGAGTTCCTGGCCGATATGGGGATGAGTGAACCCGGCCTGAATCGGCTGATCAAGGCCGGCTATGAACTCCTGGGCTTGATCACCTTCTTTACCGTTGGTGAGAAGGAGACCAGGGCCTGGACCATTCCCAAGGGGAGTACGGCCCCAAATGCGGCGGGCAAGATCCATTCGGACTTTGAACGCGGTTTTATTCGGGCCGAGACCATTGCCTATGATGACTATGTGGCCTGTGGCGGCGAGAACAAGGCCAAGGAGCAGGGCAAGATGCGCTCCGAGGGGAAGACGTACATAGTCGCCGACGGTGATTGTATTCTCTTCCGCTTCAATGTCTGATGGACAGTTACCGTTGATGTAGTACGATTTGGTGGTCTTGATGTTTCGATTGGCAGATGAAGAGAACAGACGAGAGGAGGCTGGGTTGGGCAAGCAACTGTTTGTTGATAAACTGCAGGAGGGCGAGCGGATCACGGAGCTGTTTCTGGTCAAGAGCGCTCGTCTGGGTGAGACCAAGGCGGGTAAGCCCTATCTCTCCCTGACCCTGATGGACCGCAGCGGCGAGATTGCTGGCGTGAGTTGGGATGATGCCCTCCAGCAGGCCGAGTTCTGTCGGGTTGGGGCGGTGGTCCGTGTCGTGGCCCAGATCCAGTCCTATCGTGATCAGCTGCAGTTGAAGATCGATGGGGTGCAGCCGTATCCACCAGATCAGGTGGATGCGGCTGATTATGTCCCGGCCTGTCCCGGCAACCGCGAAGAGATGGCGGACAAGGTTCAGAAGCTGGTGGCCTCCATCCGTGACCCGTTCTTGCGGAAACTGCTCAACCGTTTCTTCAAGCAGGGCGAGATCTGGGAGCTGTTTCTGGCGGCCCCGGCCGCCAAGGGCATCCATCATGCCTACTTGGGTGGTCTTCTTGAGCATTCTTTGTCTGTGGCAGGGCTTGCCGACCGGATCGCCGGTCATTATCCGGGGATCGACCGCTCTCTCCTCATCACCGGGGCCCTGCTCCATGATCTGGGCAAGGTCTGGGAGCTGAAGATGGAGCTGGGAGTGATCAATTACAGCGACCGGGGGCGGCTCAAGGGGCACCTGGTCATGGGCAGTGAGGCCGTGGCCGTGGCCGCGTCCCGGATCAAAGATTTTCCGCCATCCCTGCTAGAGCAGGTACAGCATCTGATTCTCAGTCATCATGGTCGGCTGGAGTTTGGCTCACCAACCCTGCCCATGACCCCTGAGGCCTTTGTCCTCAGCTTTGTCGATGACCTGGATGCCAAGATGAACCTCATGGAGCAGCTCCGGCGCAAAATCAGCGAGCCCGGCGGCCAATGGACCGACTACCAGCGTTCACTGGAGCGCTATCTGTATCTGGGACCGCTGGCTGGTGAGGAAGAAGAGGGTGCATCTGCCAAGTCGCCTGCAGCACCGGTAGAGTCTCCCCAAAAACGTCTGTTTTAAGGGGGGAACAGGGCCATGACTCTGCACCAGACTGCCACCCTTGCTTTCCCGCGGCTCCTGGGGCAGGAAAAGGCCTGTCGCCTGCTCGAGCGCAGTCTGATATCCCATCGTCTGGCCCATGCCTATCTTTTCCGAGGTCCAGATGGTGTTGGTAAACGTCTTTTTGCCCTGCGTTTGGCAGCCAGAGTTAACTGTGCTGATCCCGTGGGTCTTGCCCCCTGTGGGCTCTGCTCCTCCTGTCTGAAGTTCCTGTCTGGGAATCATCCTGATTTTCTGGTGATTTCACCCGAGAAGGGGAGCATCAAGATCGATCGGATTCGGGAGATGAGTCGATCCCTGGGCTATCCGCCCTATGAGTCGCAGATGCGGGTAATCCTGATTGAGGATATTCACACCATGGGTCCGGCGGCAGCCAACAGCCTGCTCAAGACCCTGGAGGAGCCGCCTGAGCATAATCTTCTAATTCTCACTGCTGATGCTGGCCGTGAGCTCCTCGATACGATCCGTTCGCGTTGTCAGGTGGTTCCGTTTGTCAGCCTCAGCACGGCCGAGACCGTGAAAATTCTGGCCCAGGAACTGCCGGAACTGGCGGGAGATGAAGCGCATCTTTTAACCCGAATGGCAGAGGGTAGTCCTGGTCGGGCCCTGCGTCTGTATCGGGCTGACCTGCTCGACTTGCACCGTGACGTGCTGGAATTGCTCGTGGATCCAGCCATGCAGCGGGATGCTGCAGTCGGCAGGGTCTTGATGACTGCGGAGCGGATGGCTGCCCTGGGCGAAGACCTGTTGCCTCTCTTTGCCCTGCTCAGGCTTTGGCTGCGTGACCTGCTGGTCTTAGAAGCAGATGCTGCCGACCCTGCACATCAGTTGTCTGGGTCAGAGACGCAAGCACCGAAACACTGGAATTCCACAGCGCTTTTTGCTAGACTGCAGGCTATTGATCGGGCTGAACAGGAGCTGGCCCGTCAGTGTAACCGCATGCTGGTCTGTGAAATCCTGCTTTTTAATCTTCTGAAATAGGGCGCGTCCCCCGGGCCCTGGAGCACTATCGAGAAATCATGACCGACAATCAGGAAGACACACAACTCCAGGCCGATGTCTCTGGCCCTGCCGAGGATCTGCATTTTTACAAGATCCGCTATCGTCACGAGGGCCAGGAGGTCACAGTTGCATCGACTGTGGTCGGTTTGGCCCCCCGTGCAGTGGTCATGATCAAGACCGACCATGGCTTGGAACCGGCCCTGGTGGCCAGCTCTGCCCCGTCCTGTCGTGAGGCCGGAGGTCGGCCGAAGCCCGCTGAAGAGCTGATTCGTCGGGCCACGTTGGATGAGGTCAGCCGTTTTGAGGCCCTGCCAGCAAGCGAGACTCAGGCCTTTGACCTGTGCAGCGAGCTGATCCTCAAACACAAACTGGCCATGCGCCTGGTGCGGGTCGAGCGGTTTTTCAACGGCAGTAAGATGATCTTTTTCTTCACAGCCAACAACAGGGTCGATTTTCGGGATCTGGTCAAAGATCTGGTCCAGCAATTTCATACCCGGGTGGAGATGCGTCAGGTTGGAGTTCGACACGAGACCAAGATGATCGGTGGCCTGGGCATCTGTGGCCGTGAGCTGTGCTGCTCGTCCTTTATCAAGAAATTTGACTCGGTCTCCATCAAGATGGCCAAGGAGCAGGATCTGCCCCTGAACCCGTCTAAGATCTCTGGGCTCTGTAATCGTTTGCTCTGCTGTCTGACCTATGAGTATGAGACTTACAAGCAGGAGCGCCGCGCCATGCCCAGACCTGGCCGGAAAATCGAGGTCGAAGGACAGGCCTATCAGGTCCTGCGTCAGCATCCCCTGCAGCAGACCCTGCTGGTTCGAAATGCCGAGGGCGAACAGGTTGTCCTGACTGCTGAGCAATGGCAGGGCTATGACGTTGTTCGGGTCGAGAAAAAAACCAAGAAATGATCGTTGGTCTGGGCTCCCCCCGGGCCATACTTTTTATAAGGAAGAACAGCGTAATTCAATGACCACCTATATCACTACCCCCATCTATTACGTCAATGCCCAGCCCCATCTCGGGCATGCCTATACCACTATTGTTGCCGATACCTATAGTCGCTTTAAGCGCCTCTGCGGTGAGCGCGTTCGTTTGCAGACCGGCACTGACGAGCACGGCGATAAGATTGCCGAGGCCGCAGCGCGTGAGGGCGTCAGCCCCCAGGAGTATGTGGAGCGGATCAGCGGTATGTTTCGTGAGACCTGGCCCTTGCTGACTGTTGAGCCAGATCACTTTATCCGCACCACTGACCCCGAACATATCAGCACCGTGCAGAAAATCCTGCAGCAGGTCTATGACCAGGGCGATATCTACTTTGGTGAGTACACCGGTCTCTACTGCAAGGGTTGTGAGCGATTTCTCACCGAGAAGGAGCTGGTGGACGGCCTCTGCCCGGATCACCAGCAGGCGCCTCTGGAGATCAGTGAGCAGAATTACTTCTTCCGCATGTCGCGTTATCAGCAGCAGCTCATCGATCATATCAAGGCCAATCCTGAGTTCATTACTCCGGAGCGCTATTGCAATGAGGTCCTTTCCTTCCTGAGCGAGCCCCTGGAGGATCTCTGTATCTCCCGACCTACCTCGCGCCTCACCTGGGGCATTTCCCTGCCCTTTGACGAGAATTTTGTCACCTATGTCTGGTTTGACGCCCTGATCAATTATCTGACCGGGATTGGCTATCCCGATGGCGCCGATTTTGCAGAATTTTGGGGGGCTGCCGAACATGTGATTGCCAAGGATATTCTCAAGCCCCATGCCATCTACTGGCCGACCATGCTTCTGGCCATGGGCGTACCCCTGTATCAGCGTCTGCATGTCCATGGATATTGGAACGTGGATGATACCAAGATGTCCAAGAGTATCGGGAACGTTGTGCGTCCGGCCGAATTGGTGGAGGAGTACGGGGTTGATGCCCTGCGTTATTTCACCCTGCGCGAGATGTCTTTTGGTCTTGATGCCTCGTTCAGCAGCGATGGGATTGTCGCCCGCAAAAATTCAGATCTGGCCAATGATCTCGGCAACTTGTTCAGCCGCTCTGCCGCGATGTTGGCTAAGTATGTGGATTCCACGGTTCCGGCGCACACCGTGGACCATGAGACGGATGTCTTGTTGCGTGAGACCGCCACAGGCATGTTGGCCAGCTATCGTCTCCATATGGAGAATTTTGAGTTCCATCGCGCTCTCCGGGCCGTGTGGGAGTTGATTTCTCAGGCCAACAAGTACATCGTGGTCAATGAGCCTTGGGCCCTGGCCCAGGACCCGGAGCAGGCCGGACGTCTGGGCAGTGTCCTCTATAATCTGGCCGAGACCCTGCGCCTGCTGACCCTGGTCCTGCGGCCGGTGATGCCGGGGACCAGCGCCAAGATGGCTGCGGGGCTGGGGCTTGCAGACGATGAGCCGAGTATCAGCAGTCTGACGGCTGGCGGGGTCTGGGGCCTGATCCCGGTGGGCACGCGTCTGCAGACCATCGACTCCCTGTTCCCGCGCATGGAGCAGAAAAAGAAACAGTCAGCCCCAGCTCCCGCTCTGCCAACAAAGGACAAAAAGGGTCCAGCCAAGGCCAAGGTCAAGGTCAAGGTTGAGGGCGCGGTGGTCGTGGCCGAGAACGTCATTACCTTTGATCAGTTCCAGAAGCTGGAGCTGCGGGTGGCCGAGATTACAGCTGCCGAGCGGGTCAAGAAGTCAGAGCGGCTGCTCAAACTCACGGTCCTGGCCCCGGAGGAGCGGACCATCGTTGCCGGGATTGCCGAATCGTATAGCCCGGAGGAAGTGGTAGGTCGTCAGGTAATTATTGTCGCCAACCTCAAGCCGGCCAAGCTCATGGGCATTGAATCCCAGGGCATGGTCCTGGCTGCCAAGACGGTGATAGATGGAGAGTCGCGGCTGGTTCTGACCACGGTCAGTGCCCCGGTAGCCCCAGGCAGTGGGGTTGCCTGATCATGACTTTGGAGCGAGCGAGCCATAAAGAATCGTCAACATCAAGGAGCGTAAGGCAAAAATGTTTGTAATTAATAATTTTTTGATGGCTGTGGCCCAGCTCATCGATTTTCTCCTCACTATCTACATGTGGATGATCATCGGTCGGGCTGTGATTACCTGGGTCAATGCCGACCCCTATAATCCCGTGGTCCGTTTTCTCTACGAGATCACTGAACCGCCACTGGCCAAAATCCGCCGTTATCTTCCGCTCAGCATGGGCGGGATCGATTTTTCCCCCATGCTCCTGATCATGGCCATCATGTTTCTGCAGAGCTTTCTGGTTCCGACCTTGAAACAGATTGCCATGGGCCTCGGGGGCTGAAGCCTTAATATCATGGGTCTGTTTTGCCGTATCTGAGTCAACGGGATGACGGCACGGTCTTGCTGGCCGTCCATGTCCAGCCCCGGGCCTCCCGTAACGCTCTGCTTGGCATCCACGATCAGGCCCTCAAGTTGGCCATCACTGCCCCGCCTGTGGACAGCAAGGCCAATAAGGCAGTGATTGCCCTGCTGGCGTCTTGCTGCAAGATTGCTAAAAATCGGATTGTTCTGCAGAGCGGCCATCAGTCGCGGCGCAAGAAGTTGGTCATTGAGGGGGCGCTGCTGCAAGATCTGCGAGAGCGAATTGAGCTGGCCCTGGCAACGGAGTGAGCACTTAAAGGTGACGATGTGAAAAAATACGTGATCGGCAACTGGAAGAGTATGATGATGGCAGAGGAGGCCCGTGCCTGGTTCGGTGAGTTTGCCAGGCTCTATCGGCCGCAGCCTGATCTGGAAGTGATTATTGCCCCTTCATTTATCTGTATTGAGCCCCTGTCGCGCCTGGTCCCAGCCTTGGATCTGGAGCATGTCAGTCTGGCCGCCCAGGATATCTCGCCTTTTCCGCTGGGGTCCTATACCGGGGCTGTGGCCGCGGATATGGTCAAGGACATGGTCGATTACGTCATCATCGGCCATTCAGAGCGCAGGCGTTATTTCCACGAGACCTCGCAGGATACAGGCAACAAACTGAGTGAAGCCGCTGATGCCGGCCTGATCCCCATCGTCTGTATCGATTCGCCCTACACCATGTCCCAGCTCATGGCCTTAAACGATGTGGACTGCCCGGAGATGGTTATCGCCTATGGTCCGGTTTAGGCGACCAGTGTCCGCATCCCGGAGCAGCCGGCCAGGGTGGCTGCTGCCGCCGAATTCATCGCCCGGGTCCATCCCAATCGGCCCGTGGTCTACGGTGGGGCCTTGAGTCCCGAAACCGTTGGCAACTACATCAACCTGCCGGGTCTGGCCGGAGTCTTTGTCGGCGAGGCCAGCCTTGATCCGGCCCGCTTTGCTGCCATCTGCGAGCAGATGGCGGGTTGATCACCGTTCTCCAGCTTAATCTTATTTATCGGTGATCTTGTATCTGATCCGGCCAGTCTTGTGAACAGTTACGGTACAGATATAAGGGTAATTTGCGGCCTATACTGAATAGTTACGATTCCCTTTTGTTTCCTACTTGTTGGTCTTTGTTTTAGAAATTAAAAACTTTTGCCTCAGCGGCCATGTCAATCAGATGAGGCCCACCATCTAACAGCATATTGCTGAAGAAGGTTGCCTCATCGAGGCCACGATTTTTGGCACAGGGGGTGCAAATTCCTATAGCAACTTCATTCTCTATCAGGTACGGCAAATAATCTGCTGGACAATCACCTGTAGTCGTTTTGATGCCTAAATTTCCATCCCTGTTCGCCCACATAACACCGCCATCAATGAAAAACATATCAACGTGATGTCCTTTGGAGTGGGCGATTTTAGCGAACTGAAAACACCTGGTCGCGTTTTCATTGTCATCCCGACTGAGCACGAATAAAAAGTTGGCCATCATTTGTCTCCTTTGTTGAAGAAACTGGGTAACAGTCCAGCAGCACCACATCTGCTTCGCAGTCTCGCAAGCTCGCTTAGCTGTCATCGGCCTGCTCGTGTACAAATTAGTACACTTCGCAGACCTCTTTCGCACATCTGCGGCACTGCTGAACAGTTACGGTTCTGGGCAAACGCCCGTTTCCAGCATTAAGGTGGATAGTTACGAAACTGGAAGTGAAAGGGAAAATTCCCTTCTATACGTATGTTTTGTGATATTACACATTATGCGGCATGGAAAGCAAGCCAATATTTACCCCATAGCCAGTAATGTCAGTTAAGTTTTTGCACCGAGTTTTCGCTTATAAAGCGACCCAATGATTTGTCATTCCGGCATGTTTTTAGCCGGAATCCAGGGTCTTTTCTTCTGCTGGATCACCGATAACAACATCCGGGCAGTGTTTCAGACATAACAAGTATGCCTTTCAACCACCGCACGTGTTCACAGGTGGTAATGAGGTGTCTCGGGGATGGTTGCGCCGCCATCAACGCCCGAAGCCCCTTTCAAGATATGAAAGGGGCTTCGGCAATACGTAGGTGGCAAGAGCCTCGTGGCTTACAGTTCAAGCCAAGACTCGGAAAAGACAGATTGACCCGATAGGGGCCTTGTAGGTCATGTAATGCTGCTGTGGTCCATGACGAATGCCTCCAAGGGGCCAGCTCGAATCTGGCCCCCTGGAGGGTTGAGGTTGAGAGGAGTTGAGCTGGGCTCGATTATTTGTTGTGGAAATCGGTCCCATATTTGCTGGCCCATTCGCGGTCACGGCTGCCATGGCAGGGTAGGCAGGCGTAATCCAAGGTGACGAAGCCCTTGGCAAAGGTAGACTTCTTCCCGTCTTTTTCGACGGTTTCAAACATGGAGACCTTGGGGTCTGGGTTGAGTTTCATGATGTGGGTGCGGACATCGGCCTCAAACTCAGAGACCTTGATCGCATTTTTGGTGACCTTAGGCATGTGGCACTGGACACAGGTGGTGCCCTGTTTGCTGTGGATGTTTTTGGCGTAGCTCTCGGCGATATCGCTGTGACACTCGACGCAGTTGTTTTTGGCCAGAATCGCCTTCTTATGCGGGTCATGGCATTCAACGCAGCTCAGATCCTTGTGTGCGCCAACCGTGAGCTCATTGATCTGCTCGTGATGTTTGATGAAGCCGCCACTGGCCGGGGTTTCGGCGCTCATGCCGCCGCGTTGATGGCATTTGCCACAGGATTCAACTGCGGTGTTGATGGCAATATTTGTCTTTGCCGGTTTGGCGACGTGCTCACTTCCCGGACCGTGACATTCTTCACAGCCAATGCCGTCTTCAGCCCAGGTGCCGATCATGCCGGGCAGACCGTCCTGATTGCCTTCTTTACTGTAGGCGGTCATATGGCAGGGGCCACACTTGTACGGTTTTTTCTCCCCTTTGTGATAAAAGGACCAGCTGCCGTCCTGGAGATTGTACTGGGTCTTGGCCTCGGAGCCGTCTTTGGCCGTGGTGACGATGTACCCTTCATTGTCGATATAGCGGGCCTTTTGCTTGGCGCCGCCAATTACATACGAGATATCATCCCAGGACCAGCCTGGGGGCAGGGGCAGTTTGGCGGAGCGGGCCTTGTCTACTTTGCGCAGCTTCCACGGATGGCCGCTGGACTGCCAGTCATTGTATTTTTCTTGATGGCAGGCAAAACATTTATCACTGCCGACATAGTCAGTCGCCTGGGCCATGCTTCCGCTCATGGCAACCAGTCCACCGACGGCAAATACTGCCAGAATCTTTTTCATTGTTGTCTCCCCCTGTTTCATGTGATTGGTGTGCTGTTCACTGTGCAGTAGACAGCGTCCATGCTCAGCAGGCCAAGGACTTTTGTTCATGATTCAGGGTATGACAATGTGACAATGAAAACGAGATAAATTGTGTGAACAGAATGTGTGTATGTTGTGAAGAATTCTTCACAACCGGGATGTTGTTACATGTTTTTACTGATAAAGGAGAGACAGGCGGCGGCCCGTTTACCATTGCTGGTCAGCGAGTAGCGCTTGTGCATGTCTTGGTCAATGAAACCTGCCTCACGCAGCACTTTGAGGTGGAAATTGACTTTGGTGTGATCTTCAATTTCCAAGGCCCGGACCAGATCCATGAATCGGCTCTTGCCCTGGCGGTTGAGAAAGACGAGGATACGACGGCGCAGGATATTGGCCAGTCCCTGGAAGAGACCATCCATGTCGACTGCCTCATCACATTCCTGAAAGCGGGCTTCCTGGAGGTTCTTGCGCACTGCGAGCATCAGGGCGTCAATCTTGAACGGCTTGACTAGATAGTCGTCGGCCCCACGCTGCATGGCCTGGACGGCATTCTGGGCCGAGGCAAAGGCGGTCATGGCAATGATCCGGGTTCGGGGGGCCTGTTTGCGGATCAGGGGGATGGCGGTCAGGCCATCGGTGCCTGGCATGACCATGTCCAGCAGGACCAGAGTGAAGTCTTTATTCTCCAGCAGGCTCAGGGCCTGGTCGGCGTTTTCGGCTGGCTCTGCGGCCAAGCCTTCCTGCCCCAGGACCTCAATGATGGTCGTGCGCAGGTCGTTATCATCGTCAATTACCAGGATCGTTTCCATGTCTCTCGATTTTGTATTCTTTGACCCTCTTAAGGGAAGGTCAGGGTGATCAAAGTTCCCCCGCCGCTGCGGGAGGAGACCTCAATGCTGCCGTTGTGTAATTCCATGATTCCGTAACAGATGGCCAGGCCAAGCCCGGTTCCCTGACCAACTTCTTTGGTGCTGAAAAAGGGTTCCAGGACGAGTTGCAGTTTGGTGGGGTCAATGCCAATGCCGCTGTCCATGACCCTGATGATCGTCTGTTCGTTCTGCCGGTCACCGGTCACTTCTATGATGCCGCCATCTGGCATGGCATCCATACCATTGAGGAAGAGGTTGAGGAAGAGTTCCTCGATTTTAAGCGGAGTCCCATTGACAGACTGGATTAGGCTGAGTTCACAGCGGATCTGGTGGTTTTTACTCCGATGGCTGGCCAACTGCCATGCACTGTTGATGACAGCATGAAGATTGACCAGTTCTGGCTCGGCCAGGCCGTCTCGTTGCCCGGCAAAGAGAAGTAATTCCCGGGCGATGGCCGCGCTCTTGTCCACGTTGCGGCCAATGGTCTTCAGCCGCTCAGCGGCCTTTGGCGACAGCTTGTTGGTGACAGTCGGATCCTTGGCCAGTAGTTCCAGGTTTAAGGAGACATTGGTCAGGGGGTTGTTGATCTCATGGGCGATGCCGGCGGCCAGGCGCCCCACGGCGCTCAGTTTTTCAGCCCGGGCCGCCAGGCTCAGCTGGCGGGTTATCAGGGCCTCCCGCTCGTCCAGGAAGTTATCCAGGGCGTACATGATGAAATGGAGGATGACCCAGGCCGTGAACCCACGCCAGACCTCTACCGGTAGGAGAATCCAGCTTCCGGAGGGGATCAGTCCTGCCCAGAATCCGTAAGCGATAAAGGCGATTCCGGCCCCGAAAAAATTACCGGCGCCCTTGACGCTCAGGCGGCGCAAACGACGGGCATAGAGGCAGAAGCCGCTGCCGGTGAGCAGTGTGGCGGGAACGGCCAGGAGCTTACGCAGATCGTACTCGATGACCTGGGCCAGGGCGTCAAGCTCCAGGGATCGGTGGATCAGGATAAGCCAGCTGGACAGGCAGAGCAGGAGGAAGAGGAGTGCGAACAACCAGGGCCGCGTGCGGGGGTGGAGTACCCCGTGCAGGTTGATGCCAAAGAGAAAGAGGAAGAGAAAAGAGAGGGTGACCAGGCTGAGGCTGAGTGGTCTGATGCGGGCAACAAGAGACTCGGTTCCGGGAATTTGCAGATGGCGAAACATCTCCATCCATTCGTGGCTTCCGTGGAGGAAGGCAAATGCGGCCAGCAGCCAGAACAGGCCTGCGATTTTGACATTGGCAAAGGTCTTGTGGCGTGAGGTAATGGCCACGCCGATGGCGAAAAAGGCCGCGCCATAGCCCAGGTAGATGATGAAGACAAGTGAAGGGCTCAGGCCCATACAAGTTCCCGGTGATGCGTCGTAAAAATTCAGCTCTCCTTCATTACCATAACAGAGACGGCTGGGCCGCCCCTGTTATGGCGTGCTGAAAAGTGGCTCAGCTTCTGATCATCTCGGCGATCTGGAAGGCCACCTCAAGGCTCTGTTCGGCGTTGAGGCGAGGATCACAGGTGGTCAGGTAGTTGTTGGCCAGCTCGGAGTCAATGATGTTCCGGGCACCACCGGTGCACTCGGTGACGTTCTCGCCGGTCATCTCCAGATGGATTCCACCGGGGATGGTGCCCTCGGACCAGTGGGTCTCAAAGAAGCAGGTGATCTCCGAGAGGATATCGTTAAAGCTGCGGCTCTTGAGTCCGGATGGGGCCGTGTAGGTGTTGGCGTGCATGGGGTCGCAGCTCCAGACGATGTTATACCCTTCACGTTTGGCCTCGCGCAGCAGGGGCGGTAGGACTCTTTCGATGTTCTTCATGCCTAGACGGGTGATCAGGGTCAGACGACCCGCCTCGTTTTCAGGGTTGAGGGTTTCGATCAACCGTTTGACATTGTCCAGGTCGTAATCCGGACCGATCTTGACGCCGATGGGGTTGTTGACGCCACGCAGGAATTCCACATGGGCCCCGTCGATCTGCCGGGTCCGCTCACCGATCCACAGCATATGGGCCGAGCAGTCGTACCAGCCGCCGCCGGTGGAATCTTCGCGGGTCATGGCCTCTTCGTAGCCCAGGAGCAGGGCCTCGTGGGAGGTGAAAAACTGGGCCTGGCGGATCTGCGGGATGTCGGTGGGGATGCCGATGGTCTCCATGAACTGCATGGCCTGGCTGATCTGTTTGGCCAGCCGGTCATAGGAGCGGCCCATAGGCGACTGGGCAACAAACTCCTGGTTCCAGGCGTGGACCCGTTGCAGGGAGGCAAAGCCTCCGCGGGTGAAGGCTCGGAGCAGGTTGAGGGTTGAGGCGGCCATGTAATAGCCCTCCCTGATCCGGTTGGGATCAGGAATTCGGGCTGCTGCGATGGGCTCGGCTGAATTGACCATGTCGCCACGGTAGGAGGGCAGCTCAACGCCATTGACCATTTCGGTGTCGGCTGAGCGTGGCTTGGCAAACTGACCGGCAATGCGGCCCACCTTGACCACTGGTTTGCCGCCGGCATAGGTCAGGACCACGGCCATCTGCAGCAGAACCTTGAGGGTCTCGCGGATCTTGGGGGCGGTGACCTGGGAGAAATCCTCGGAACAGTCGCCGCCCTGGATCATGAAGGCCTCGCCCTGGGAGGCCTTGGCCAGCAGATCCTTGAGGGCCCGGATCTCGCCAGCAAAGACCAGAGGGGGCCTGATGGAGAGATCAGTCAGGACATGCTCCAGCGCGGCCTTGTCGGGCCAGTTTGGCTGCTGTAGGACGGTGCGTTGCTGCCAGCTTGATTTTGTCCAGGGTGTGGATTGTGGGCTCATGGTGTTTTCCTTATGTTGATCGGTTGGCAGAAGAGTTGTGTAGATGTTGTACTGTATTGTTAAGTGAACTGGGGGCGAGTGTTATCAAAGGGGCATTGTCACACCATCTCATTTTCGACAGCAGATTTCAACGTCAAAAGCGTTGAGGATGCGCAGCTCCCCCTCTCGTCGCTTGTCTTTTGGCGGCTCTGCGAAGATCAGCCCGGGTAGCAGGGCCAGGGCCTCGTCCCGGGTGGGGATGGCCTCCATCCCAGTCTTGA
>FLOH01000860.1_pt1 | contig 53960 bp, 46 predicted proteins | sample 756751 | NCBI WGS metagenome assembly FLOH01 (sample SAMEA4026879, study PRJEB14308) | marine metagenome | biome: coastal water; material: water | depth 74 m
AATGCAGGAGTTAGAAGGCAGAAGAGCGATTCTAGTTGAAGAAATTCTTCGCTTTTTCGACGAATGATTTGCCCATCGGATTGGCAGGGTCGCCCGAGATCTCAGCGAACTCTTCGAGTTTTTTTCTTTCGTCTGTTGAGAGCTTTGTTGGCACTTCGACTTGGACGCGGATGAGTAGATCGCCTTTCCCATTTCCGCGAATGTGTGGCATGCCTTGGCCGCGTAGGCGGAAGGTGGTGCCAGTTTGTGTGCCCGCAGGAATTTTGAGCGAGCCCTTTGCAAAGAGAGTCGGCACGTTGATCGAGCCGCCCAGCGCTGCGAGGGTGAACTTGATTGGCACTTCGCAAAAGAGATCGTGATCGTGGCGTTCGAAGAGCTCGTGCTCTTTTACATGGATGATGATGTAAAGATCACCAGCTTGGCCGCCCATTTGGCCAGCTTCGCCTTTGCCTGCGGAGCGAAGTTTCGAGCCTGTGGCTACGCCTGCGGGGATACGCACTTTAACCGTGCTACTATCCATGACGCGGCCTTCGCCTCGACAATCGCTACAAGGCTTTTCAATTGTTTGACCCGCGCCATGACAGCTTGGGCACGCTTGGCGAAAGCTAATAAATCCACGGTTGGAGGTCACTTGACCGGCCCCGCCGCAAGTTGGGCAAGTGATTTTTTTTGAGCCAGGCTCTGCGCCGGAACCGCTACATTTCTTACACTCCACCGGTCGACGGTAGCGTATTTCTTTCTCGGTGCCCTTGGAGGCCTCTTCGAGAGTGATTTCAAGATCGTAGCGTAGATCGGAGCCATGTGCCGCGCCGCTGGCGGATTGCCCGCCGCCGAAGAATTCCTCAAAAATGCCGCCACCGCCACCGCCACCACCGCCACCGCGGCCGCCAAAGGCTTCGCGGAACATATCGAACGGGTCATGGCCGCCACCGCCACCGCCGCCACCGCCGCCCATCCCGCCTTGGAAGGCAGCATGTCCGTAGCGATCATAAGCAGCGCGCTTATCGGCGTCCTTCAGGCTGTCGTAGGCTGAGGATATTTCCTTAAACTTCGCTTCCGCAGTAGCATCGCCTGGGTTTTTGTCCGGGTGATACTTAACCGCAAGCTTGCGATAAGCTTTTTTCAGCTCATCAGCGGTAGCATCGCGTGAGACTCCGAGGGTTTCGTATAAATCTGCTTGCGCCATCTTAGTTTAAACGCTTTCGCCTGTTTCCGGGCCGCTGGATACAATCACGTTCGCGGCGCGAATGAGCCGGTCGTTGAGACGGTAGCCCGCGCGAACGGTCTGTATCACATGGTCTTCTGCCACTTCAGCGGAGGGCTGCTGGGCGAGACATTCGTGAAAATTCGGGTCAAAAACTTCACCATTCGGGATGAGCTCTACGAGACCTTGTTCAGCGAGCGCTGCTTTGAGCTGCGTTTCCACCATTTGGAAGCCGACGGTTACGTCTTTTGCTTCTGGGTGATTCTCTGCGGCGTGGAGGCCGAGTTTCATGTTGTCGAGTACCGGGAGTAGTGATTCGACGACGTTGGCTGCGGCGCTACGGATGATATCCTGCTTCTCTCGGGTGATCCGTTTGCGGTAATTCTCTAAGTCGGCAACCGATCGTAGCCAGCGCGATTTCATTTCTGCGGCCTCTTTTTGCGCTTTTTCCAGTGGGTATTCTTCCACTTCAGGCGTTTCATCGATCACAGCTTCGACTTCTTCAGCCAAAACGGTTTCGTCTACTTTTTCAGGTTGTACTGTTTTTTTATCTGTCATTGTTGAAAAATTGATAGGTCATCAGGCTCCGAAAAAACGGGGCCTGTTTTGAGATGAGCGCGGAAGTGTGTTGATAAGCGCGAAGAGTTCAAGGACACAGTGCAGCATTCGAGTGGGCGCTCTTTTAGTTAAGCGTGTACCCCAAAAGAGCCTACTTGCTGCATGTGGCCGAGCTTAGAATTGATCGGTAATTAACAAGGTCGTTGCGCTTCCGGCGACAAGACTGGCTCCGGTGACATAAGGCTGAAGATAGTTATTTCCCTGTGTTAGTTTGGCACCAGATGTGGCATCCGTGACACTCCCCGAAACGATATGAATGAGTCGGGCGCAATTGCCTGCGGGTAGTTCCAGTGCGGGATCACCGAATTGGAGTTCAAATTTGCGAATCCGGAACTCGCGGCAATCGGCGAGCACCTGTTCCCCGGGCACGATGGTGAGCGCGGCAGGTTCGAAATCGTTAAAATCAATCGATTTGAGCGATTCTTCGATGTGCAACTGACGCGGGGCACCATCGAGGCCGACACGGCCCCAGTCGTAGACGCGGTAGGTGGTGTCGGAGTTTTGTTGGATCTCGAGGATGAGGTTCCCCGCATCGATCGCGTGCATGCGGCCACTTTCGACGAGGATGGAGTCGCCTGCTTTGACGGGGAAGCGGTGCACGCAGTCTTCGGCCTTGTTTTCGGCCAGAGCAGCTTCAAATTGTTCGCGGGTGACGCCCTTTTTCAGCCCGACGATGAGTGATGCCCCTGCAGTGGTGTCTGCGACATACCAGTTCTCGGTCTTGGGTTCACCTCCGAGCGAGGGGGCGATTTCGGCGGGTGGATGGACTTGGAGGCTGAGTCGGTCTTGGCAATCGAGCCACTTTACTAAAATTGGAAAAGGTCGTGTTGGATCGGCATCAGGGCCGAGGAGGTCGGCGGCAGAGGTATTAATGAGTTCTCGGAGGGTCTTTCCCGCAAGTTGGCCCGATGCGACGACCGATTGAGCATCCTCACGGTCCACGATCTCCCAGCTTTCGCCAATGACTTTGTTCTCCGGTAGGCTGCGGCCCAGTTTGGTTTCAAGGCCACGACCGCCCCAAACACGTTCCATATATAGTGGAGTAAATTCTAGTAGTTGCATTTTTATCTTCTATGCGGGAGTTTCCTAGGATTGCGACACTGAATCGAACCTTGTTTTTCGATCAGAGCAAAGTATTTAAATAGTATCTCCTATGGCCAGAACACCGAAGAAAAAAGTAGCAAAGAAGAAAGTTGTTTCGCAGCCCCGTAAAGCCCGTTCACGTCCGCTCTGGGCATTGGTATTTTTTACCTTCGCGGCCTTGGTCTTTGTTGCGATCTTTGACTATGACTCAGAGCAGTTTAATTCAACGAATCCAACCGAGACGAACCTGGTGGGGTATTTTGGCAGTTTTATCGGTTTCTATGGGTTTCATTACTTCGGCGTATCGATTTGGTTCTTGCCGTTTTATCTGCTCTGGATGGGCGTGCGTTTTTTAATTCAACAAGAGCATCGCAAGCGCTTGATCACCGGTGTGGTGGCAGTTGCATCGTTAATTTGCGCCTCTGGTTTGGCTACGATGATGGGAGCGACGGGAGAAGCGGGTGTTTTTAAAGATCAACTTTCGAATGGTTTCGGCGGTGTGATCGGTGAGTTGATTGCTCCGACTTATTTGGCGCCTTATATTGGCACCTTCGGCACCTTTCTGATCCTCTTCATGGGGCTATTGATCGGCTCGATCATAGTCTTCACCGATAATTTGGGTCGTTTCATAGATTACCTGCAAAACAGCTATCATGCGTTTCTTGAGGGTCGCGTGGAATCGAAAGAAAGGCGTAAAGAACTTAAAGCAGAGCGTGCGGAAGCAACACGCTTGGCGAAGATCGAGGCCGTGGAGGCGAAACGTCAGGCCAAGACCGACCGTGCCGCAGAGAAAGCAGCGCAGCAGGCGGCACCTGCTGCGGTGGCTAAACCAGACGATTATTTGGGCGCCGCCGATGGTCGTCTGCGCTCCTTGCTTAGCGGAGTCTCCGGGGGCACGCCGAAGGCGGCACCGACCACCCACGTAGCAGCAAAGAAGGCGGTAGTTACAAAAGAGCCTAAAATGGAACCTGTTGTCGAAGCGGCGCCAGTCGAAGCGGCAAAACCGAAATTTGATCCTTCGATGATTAAGGTCATCTCGGGACAGAAAGCCGAGAAGTCCGCCGTCGCCAATATCCCGGAACGCCGTGGCGATTATGCTTTTCCGCCGCTCAGCTTGTTGGCCGAGCCTCAAGATGCCAGCGAAGTCAGCTCCGATGATCATGCCGGCACGATGGAGGCGCTGGTCCGCACATTGGAAGAGTTTGGCGTCAAAGTCATTCCCGGCGAGATTCACACTGGCCCCGTTATCACCCGCTACGAGGTCACACCTGCGCCGGGTGTGCGTGTGGAGAAAATCGTTAATCTCGATAAAAATATCGCCCTCGGGTTGAAGGCACTATCGGTTCGTATTCTTGCGCCGGTTCCGGGCAAGGGTACGGTCGGGATCGAAGTGCCGAACAAAATCGCTCAAGCAGTTTGTATGCGCGACATCATCGAGTCCAAAGCATGGGCCGATGCCAACGCAGAGATTCCCGTCGTGCTCGGGCAGGATGTCACTGGCAAGCCGATGGTGATGGATCTCACTAAGATGCCGCACGTCCTGATCGCCGGTTCCACCGGTTCGGGCAAGACGGTCTGTATCAATGCGATTATCGCGTCGTTGCTGTATCACTCGGGCCCAGAAGATCTGCGCTTTATCATGGTCGATCCCAAGGTGGTGGAAATGCAGATGTATAACGCATTGCCGCATATGTTGATCCCCGTAGTGACCGAGGCCAAGAAGGTTCCCGGAGCGCTCAAGTGGCTCATCGCCGAGATGGAGCACCGCTACCAGATTTTTGCCAAAACCAATGTCCGCAACATTACCGGCTTCAACGCCAAGTTACTTAAGGATAAGGAAGAGCAAGCCAAAGCGGAAGCGATGGACTCGGAGATGACCGCCGAAGAACGCCACGCCCTCAGCAATATAGCAGTGCCGCGCGATGACGATATCTTTGAGATCCCGAACAAGAAACTGCCTTATATTGTCTGTATTATCGACGAACTCGCCGACTTGATGATGGTGGCACCCGCCGATATCGAGATCTGCATCGCACGTATCGCTCAACTGGCACGTGCCGCCGGCATTCACCTGATTCTCGCCACACAGCGTCCGTCGGTGAACGTCATTACTGGTGTGATTAAAGCCAATTTGCCTACCCGTATTTCCTTCAAGGTCGCTTCGAAAATCGACAGTCGTACCATTCTGGATGGTGGCGGTGCTGAGGCGCTCATCGGTCGGGGCGATATGCTTTTCATCCCTCCGGGCACTTCTAATCTGGTGCGTGCGCAGGGTGCCTTTGTTTCGGATGAAGAAATCGAAGCCATCGTTGAGTTCCTCAAAGAGAAGAACGATCCACCGCAATTTGCCGAAGATGTGCAGAAGCAGATCGACATGGGTTCGGACGATGGTTCTGGCGACGACGGCGGTCCCTCTGATGGCGACGAACTTCTGCCAGACGCGATCGACGTGCTCCGCTCGACCAAGCGCGCTTCGACCTCCATGCTTCAGCGTCGCCTGCGTATCGGCTACAACCGTGCGGCCCGCCTCATGGAAGAACTCGAAGAACGCGGCATCGTCGGCCCAGAAAACGGCTCCAGCCCCAGAGAGATTATGGTCGATCTGGATGTGATGTAGCCGATCAACAGCCGTCGCCCTCCAGTTCTAAGTCTGGAATATGAGTGAATGAAATTCGCATTGGTGCGGCTTCGGGGCAGCGTTGGGCGGCCATGGCGTCGGCGTAGTAGAGTGCGCGGTTGCCGTGCTGTTTGTTGATGCCATCCATCGCACTTTGCAGGGCGACGCGGCGGCTTTGGTTTTCCTCGGGAAAGAGTGAGGGTGTGTGGCTGTTGGCGTGCACGAGTTTGGTCAGTGCGATCGCGACCTTTGTAGGCTCGGGCAGGTCGCGCGGGTGTTGTTCCCACAGTTGGTTGAGCCGGTGGGCTAGGGTGATTGTATCCTGGGTGGGAAAGCAGCGTGCCTCGGCGTGCCAGCGGAAGTCGAAGCCGAAATTCACCTGCACATCGAGGTGGGCGGTAAAGTAATCCATCGCGCGCAGACGGCGGCAGGCCTTTTGCAGCATGCGGTGGAGCGTGGAGTGTGCGCCAGCTGGGCTACGGAGCCGCGGTGGCAGCACGTGGGAGTGGCTGACTGTCTGGCGCTGCGTTTCGGCCTGGCCCATTTCGATGCCGCGCAGGGCATACCACATCCGATCCCCTTCAATCGATCCCCAGACGCGGTGGAGCTTCTGCCGCGGTGCATGGCACAGTTCTTCCATTGTGGTGATGCGGGCGGTGCGGAGGCGCGCCAGCATACGGCGACCGATGCCAGTGATGTCTTCGAGCTCGAAGGGGTAGAGCGCCATTGGCAGATCCTCAAAGTCGATGGCAACCAAGCCGTCGGGCTTTTCGAGCTTACTGGCGAGCTTGGCCAGAAAGCGGTTGGGGGCCAGCCCTATGGACGCGCCAATGTAAGGGCCAATGCGAGCTTTGAGGGCGGCTTTGATTTCGAGTGCTTTCGCGCGAGCGATCTCCGGCAGCTGCCAATGCGGGGGGAGGCGGCCATACATTTCGTCGATTGAGAGGACTGCATCGACATAAATGATCTCATGGATGACTTTGTGGATCTGGTTGTGCGTTTGGATGTAGCGGCTGTGATTGCCTTGCACGAAGGTGATACCCGGGCAGAGGTAACGGGCCTCGCGCACGCCAGTTCCAGTTTTAACGCCATGCGCTTTGGCCTCGTAGCTTGCGGCAATACAGCAAGTCGTCTCGACGCCGAGTGAGGGCACCACGGCGACAGGCTTTCCGCGGAGTGACGGCTGAAATTGCTGTTCTACGGAGGCGAAGAAACTGTCGAAGTCGATGAAGAGATAGCGAAGAGACATTATTTTAGGTATATTTATGTTCACCTTTATTGAAAGTTAAAACATGGTGCGTGGAGAAATGAATCTAAAATCACCGCTTGCGCTCTGAGGGGCTACGACTACATCTCCACTGCCTATGAAAATCACCCCGATCCAGCGCCGCTACATGATGGGCGTGGTGATGTTCCTTATGTTCATGCCGCCAGGCATGTGGGTGCCGTCGTTGCCGAATATTCTGGAAGCACACGGCGCGCGTTCGGTGCTGCTGTATGTGATGGCGCTGTCGCCGCTGTGCGCGATGTTTTCTGCGCTTGTTTTTGGGGCGCTCTCAGATCGGAAAATGAATGCGGAGCATTTGCTTGGGTTGCTGGGGATTTCGGGCGCACTCTTTCTTTGGCTTGGCTTCTCTTCGCTTAAGTGGGGCTGGGATCCTGGTTGGTATCTCTTCTTCCAATGCTGCAATGCCTTAATCACTGCGCCGATGTTTGCGCTGATCACAAAGGTCAAGCTGGTGAACCTGCCGAATACGGCGAAGAGTTTTCCGCTTTATTCCATGTGCGGGACGATCGGTTGGATCTCGGGTGGTTACCTAGTGAGTGTGCTGGCGTATGACCTATCGGCTGATGCTGGTCAAATCGCGGCTTATATCCGCTTATGCATGGGCGGGCTCTGTTTTATGTTGCCGGCGACACCGCCGACCGACCACGAGAGTCGGGGCTGGAAGGCGGCTTTGGGATTCACGGCTTTTGGCTTATTGAAGGATCGGAAGCTTCGGGTCTTTTACATCGCCTCAGCACTTTTCGCGATTCCTTGCGTGTCTTTTTACATGATTGTGCCGACGATGTTGAAACAGTTTGGTAGTCTGCATCCTACTGCCGAAATGACGATGGGGCAGATTGTCGAAATCGGGGCGATGCTTTTTCTGAGCTTCGTTGCCGGGCGCTTCCGTATTCGCTGGTTTTTGATCGTGGGAATGGTGCTGGGCCTTACCCGGTTTGCGCTCTTTGCTTTGGCTGGAGAGTTTAGTCTCTTAGTCCTGATTTGGCTGGGCATTGCGCTGCATGGTCCGATCTACACTTTTATGACCGTGGCGGGCCGGATCTTTCTCGATAAGCGCGTGCCGAATACGATGCGCGGGCAGGCGCAGGCCCTGTATCAGTTGCTGATCGGTAGCGTGGCGGGGATTGTCGGTGCTTTCTGTTGTGAATGGCTCTATCAGGTGCAAGTGGGTGAATTCCAGCAGAGCTGGAGCCTTTACTGGTGGGTGCTGGCTGTCTTTACGCTGGTGCCGCTGGTTTATTTCTTTATCGGCGTGATCGGGCAGCCTGAGTCGGACCAAGGCTAAAACAACGCCAGTTGATCGTCTTCGTGGTCAGTGTTTTCGCCGGACTTTTCCTTCTTCATCCGTTTGCGTAGCAAATTGTGCGAAGAGTCGTCGGCTTCGAGGCGTTCGAGGATGGTCTTGGCGCGGTCGATGACTGTGGCTGGCAGACCTGCTAAGCGGGCGACTTGAATACCATAGGAACGGTCGGCGGCGCCTTTGATGACTTGGCGCACGAAGATGATTTCGTCGTTCCATTCTTTCACCGCCACGGAGTAGTTCTCCAGCCGGGCCAGTGTTTTGGCCAGTTGCGTCAACTCATGATAGTGCGTGGCAAACAGTGTGCGCGGGCCGTCGGCGTCCTTCGGGTGCAGGTGCTCGATCACCGCCCATGCGATGGAGAGGCCGTCGTAGGTGCTGGTGCCGCGGCCTATTTCATCGAGGATGACGAGGCTGCGGGGGGTGGCATTGTTCAGAATGTTGGCGGTCTCATTCATCTCGACCATGAAGGTCGAATTGCCGCGCGCGAGTTCGTCGCTGGCGCCGACGCGGGAGAAAATACGATCGACGAGGCCGATCTGGCAGTTCTTGGCTGGCACCCATGCGCCGGTCTGTGCCATCAGTACGATTAGCGCGATCTGACGGATGTAAGTCGACTTACCGGCCATGTTGGGGCCGGTGATGAGCGCGATTTGCGGCGTGTCGGCATCGACTCCGGAGCTGGAGAGGCTGGTGTCGTTCGGCACGAAGGCATGTGTGCCGGCGAGCCCGAGGCGCTGTTCGCGCATCATTTGCTCGACGACGGGATGGCGGCCTTGGTCGATGATGAGTGTATCGGAGTGGTCGAGCGTCGGCTTGCAGTAGTCCCACTCGCGGGCCAGCACGCCGAAGCCGATGAAAACATCGATCTCTGCCAGTGCAGCAGCGGTTTCTTTCAGCGCATCGGCTTGTTCGAGGATCGCTTCGATGAGTCCATTAAAAAGTGCTTCTTCGCGGCCGAGCGATTTCTCTTCGGCGTGGAGGATCTCATATTCGCGTTCTTTGAGCACGTCGGTCGTGTAACGCTCGGCGTTTTTCATCGTCTGTTTTCTAACGTAGTCTTCTGGGACTAGTGCGATGTTGCTTTTGGTGATCTCGATGAAATAGCCGAAGGCGCTGTTAAAACGGATACGGAGGTTCTTGATTCCGGTGCGTGCTTGCTCGGCTTGCTCAAATGCGGCCAGCCATTTTTGGCTGTCACGGGTGAGACTGCGGATGTGGTCGAGTTCTTCGTCAAATCCGTCGCGGATCGTACCACCATCTTGTATATTTCCGGGAAGCTCTTCAGCGAGGCCGCGATTTAAATAGTCCGACAGGGTATCAAAGTTGTGAATACGCTCCGTAATCTTGGCGACCGGGGTATCGGGAAACTCAAGCAGAGTCGCGGCGATTGCCGGCATAGCAGCGAGGGTGTCGCGCACCCCGCCGAGTTCGCGCGGGTTGCGCATCCGGTTCTGCAGGCGGCTGAGGATGCGCTCGATGTCGCGCACGCCTTTGAGGAGTTTTTGTAATTCGGTCGACAGTCCGGGTGCGAAGACGAACTCGCCGACGCAATCTTGGCGGCGGTGCACTTCGATCAAGTTGAGCTCGGGCGCGCACAGCCAACGCTCCAGTAGGCGGGCGCCGGGCGCAGTGCCGGTGCCGTCCATCGCCGCGAGAAGTGAGCCTCGCCGCGTGTTGGCGGCCGATTTGAAAATCTCCAGATTGCGCAGAGTGGCCGGATCGAGCAGCAGGGTCTTTTCCGTGCTGTATTCGCAGATTTTGCGCAGGTTTTCCGGTTTTGCGCAGAGTGTTTCGGTGGCGTAGTGGACGAGGGCACCCGCTGCGCCGAGGGCCAGATGATCGCGGTCAATGCCGAAGCCTTCGAGGTTGAGTACCCCGAGTGTTTCCATGACTGATTGCGCACCGGCAACGCTGTCGAAGTGGTAATCAGGGATCGTGGTGACAGCGCGTCCAGCGCAGAGATGGTTGTAGAGTTCGCCAAAGGTGTCGTGGGTGTGTGGCAGGCCCCATTGCTGCGAGGCATGCTCCGGCACCACGATTTCGCGAGGGTCGAGGCTTTCGAAGGCGGCAAAGAGATTTCCCGGGCGCGCATCGGAGGCGATAAAGAACTCGCCGGTGGTCAGGTCGAGCCAAGCGGCGTGTAGCTTGCCCTTTTCCAATGTGAGTGAGAGGAGGAAATGGTTGCGCTGCGCATCGATTTGGGTGTCGGCCAGTCGCGTGCCAGGGGTGATGATCCTGGTGAGCGCGCGTTTGACCAGTTTGCCGGCTTGCGGGGTTTCAACTTGGTCGCAGATCGCTACTTTGACGCCTTGGTCGAGCAGCTTCTGGATGTAGGCCTCGGATGCGTGGAAGGGGATGCCTGCCATCGGCATGCCGTGGCGGTGCGTCAGGGTGATTCCGAGCAGTTTCGCCCCGCGTTCGGCATCTTGCAGAAAAATTTCGTAGAAGTCCCCGAGCCGAAACATGAGCAACGTATCATCCGCGAGCTGGTCACGGATTTCGTGCCATTGCTGCATCATCGGGGTTACTTTTTTAGGCTGATCGGCGGTCATTTGAGAGGCTCACGAATTACACGAATTGGCACGAATCGGAAGTGAATAATTACAAAGGGGGATTTCTTTTTGAATCATACTTTAATTTGAGAATAAGATAACCGGGGGCTCCGGTGTAATTGATTCGTGACAATTCGTGTAATCCGTGGGCAAATCGACTACTCTTTAGTCTTATGTCGCTAGTACTTGAATCCATCCGCTTTGAAAATCCGTCTGCACCAGCGCTCGTTATTTTGCACGGGCTGCTGGGCTCTGCACGTAATTGGACGACCATCGGGCGGGCGCTGCAGGGGCGTTTCGATGTGCATGCGGTGGATCTGCGCAATCACGGCACCTCGCCGCATGCCGAGTCGATGCGCTGGCCAGAAATGGTCGCAGACTTAGAGTGCTATTTGGAAGATCATGGGCTGAATGAGATTCATTTGATCGGGCACAGTTTGGGTGGGAAGATCGCGATGCGTTTTGCCTGCGAACACGCCGATGTTGTGAAGAAGCTCATCATCGTGGATATCGCGGCGAAAGCTTACCCGCCGTATCACGACAACAAATTTAAAGCGATGAAACGCATTCCAACCGCAGAACTCACCAGTCGTAAAGAGGCGGAAGAATTGTTGACGCCTATGATTGGGGATTGGGCGATGCGTCAGTTCTTATTGACGAATCTGGTGCGCAACGGCGAGTCCGGCTTCAAGTGGCAGATCAATCTCGAAGCGCTGCACGCCAGCTTGCCGACCATCCGGCAAAATTCTTTCCGCGACGGGGATCGCTACGAGGGGCCGTCGTTACTGGTGGTCGGGGGCAAATCCGACTTTATTGAAGAGGGCGATCTCGAGCACATGAGTAAATGGTTGCCACAGATTGAATCTGTAACCGTTCCCAATGCGGGGCATAATGTGCACGTCGAAGACCGGAAGGGCTTTCTCGAAGCCTTGAACAAATGGTTGTAGTCAGTGAGAACGTAGAACGGTGCAAATGTTTGAAAGTTTATTATAACTGAGCTTTGTATTTCATGCTTTTCCTTTGCACCTTCAAACCTTCGCACTTTCATACTCTATAACATGTCCACTCCTTCAAAGTCCGAGGCTGATACAGTCGCTGCAGCTGGTTTTAACGAGGTTTACGAACCGGTTAAGCCCTATCTCGCTGAGCTGGATGCGTTCCTGCAGGGGCAGGTCGAAGAGCTTGAGCCGGAGATTAGAGATCATGTCCGTTATGTCTTTGGTCACAGTGGTAAGCGACTGCGTCCGATGTTGGTTGCGTATAGCGGCTGGGAGGGGCCGGCAGAAAAACGTGCGCCGGATCTCGTCAAGTTGGGCTCGGTGATCGAGTTGGTGCATCTCGCGACTTTGGTGCACGACGATATTTTGGACGAAGCCGATACACGCCACCGGCAGGAAACTGCAGCGAAAAAATACGGTCCGGCGGCCGCAGTATTGATTGGCGATGTGCTCTTTTCCCATGCGCTTAAGCTCGCTGCTGAGTTTGAGACGACCGAAGTGTGCCGCAGCGTTGCTCAGGCAACGGCCCGTGTCTGCGCGGGCGAGATTGCCCAGACCTACCAACGCGGCGAGGTGAACTACGACCGTGCTTTTTATTTCCGCGTGATTCAGCTCAAGACGGCAGAGCTTTTCGAAGTCTCCTGTCGTTTAGGCGCGAAACTCGCCGGCTATCCCGAAGCCTTTAGCGAAGCCGCCGGACTCTTTGGCCGCTATCTTGGGATCGCGTATCAGATTTTCGATGACCTAGTGGACCTCTATGCTGATGAATCCATGATCGGTAAAACGCTCGGCACTGATCTCGACAAGGGCAAATTCACGTTGCCGCTGTTATTGTTGCTCGAAAAACTGCCGACCGAAGAGCGCGACAGCCTGATGGCCCGGTTCAAGGCTGGCGACAAGACCGTCTCGGAAGACTTTACGTCGCGCCTGCACGACTTTCCTATTTTTCAAGAAGTCGTCGCTACTTTCGAAGCCGAATTGGCCAAAGCGACCGATGTCATCGCGCCATTCAGTGACCTTCCACCGGTCGCCAGTATGCAGAAGATCGCCCAGCTCGTGCGCGCGCAGCTTGGACGGATCGGGTAGATGGGTTGCTGGTTGATTGTTGGTGCATTCGTCATGCAACTAACAGCCATTAACTTTCAACGTTTGCCGCTTCCCACTCTCCGCGGCGTTCATCGGAAAACCCCGGGATGCGCCCTTCGTCGAAGTCGATCATGTCCATGACGCTGCCGACGACTCCGATCATTTCGGGGCGGCCCATGTTGGTGAGTGATTCGGCTAGGAACTCGCGGCCCATTTCGGTTTGTCCCTTGTGAGTGACTTCGCGGTTCCATTCCACGGCTTTTAGATTTTTAGGGAAGAACTCTCCGAGTAAACGGTTCAGTTCGATCTCGTCATCGCCTGCGGCTTCAACGGCCGCAAGGACTTGTTTCGGCTCGATGCCTAAGTGCATGGACAGAAAACGGTCAAAGCCGCGGCAGAAATTCTTCTGATACGACTTCGGCAATTCGCCAGCGAGGTGCTTGCGACATTTTGCGATAAAGCGCGGCAGGTGCAGCAGGCCACAAGGGTGCGCTGCAAAAGGAGAAGGGAGATCGAAGCAGATTTCGCCGGTTGGGCCGAGGTCTTGGTCAGTCATGGAGGATGAATTTGAACATCGAAGCTCGAACTTCCAACTTCGAATATTGAATATTGAATAATTCACTATTCGAAGTTGGGCGATCATCGTTCGATGTTTTTCTGGAAATTCAACTTCTTAGAATTCGAAGCGAGCCCCAAGGGTAACATTTCTACCGGGCAGCGATACCGTATCCTTCAGAAACGAGGTATGGCTGCGGATTTCCTCATCGAGTAAATTGCTGGCTCTTGCAAAGAGCGTGCAACTACGCCCATTCCCAAGGTCAAAATGCTTCGATGCATCCAGATTCCACTCGGTGTAACCATCGGTTCCAGTTTCTATGGGAGCGGTCTCATTTTGTTTAAATGCATAACGAAGTTCAGTTCCAAAATCCCAGGTGTAATAACTCAGGCTCAACCTGGAGCCGACTCGTAGGGGAGGTGTGCGCGGCAGCGAATCGCCCGAATCGTCGTTCTGTGCGCTGACGAAGTCTCCCATGAGGGCAAGTTGCAGTTCGATCTCTTCGACCTGGTAGAGTGTGTATCCAAACTCTGCTTCCAATCCCCAGAACGTCGCATCAACACCAGTAAAGCCGTAAGTATCGAGTGCTTCACCGGAATCAAAGCCGGATTCTAATTCAGAGATTCCGGCTACATCTGTTTCAAACCCCAAGTTTTCCGCAAAGATAAAGTCATCAAACATGTAGTAAAATACAGAGAGCATGGCGTGCCACTTTTCATGATCACTGCGAAAGCTCAGATCCGCGCCATACACAGTTTCCAAGTCAAGGCCAGCATCCCCGAGTTCGTATTGACTTGTGGCTAGATGCGGCCCCCGTGCATACAGTTCTGTCGAGTTCGGGTGACGTTGCGAGCGCTGCAATGAGAGCGTCAGCGAATTTGACTCGTTCAGATTCCAGATCGCATTTGCTGCTAGGCTCAAGGCCACTTCATTGTAGTCACTCTGATTGACTTCCGCTGAGATGTCTTGTCGCTCCAATCGCGCACCCAACTCATAGCGAAAGGCGCCCGAGTGGTGATGCTCATTGATGAACACTGCTTGCGTCTGCGTAGCAGCCGGCGGAGTAAACGCCTCGTCGCCGACTGCAGACGAGGCGGTATCATTGAGTTGAATGCCGATGATCCCGTCATCGAAGAGCCCGAGGTCCGCATGTGTCGCTCCTGCTCGTAGCTCCCAGCCTTCACGCTCAAAGACCGTGCCGACATCCGGACCTTCCAGCTCAACATGTTGATAATCTGTGTAGCCGGCTCGCAAACGAATGGCTTCCACCCAGCCACCCAATTCATTCAATTCTAACTCGGCGTCGAAGCGATCGCGTTCCAAGTTGATCGTCACGTCTTCTCCCGGCACTCCATACAGGGACTCATATCTAGAATAGGCAAAGCCGAGGCGACTGTGCTCCTGAATAAACCAAGCGCCCCCAATTGAGAATTGATCCGTTTCGGCAAAACTGTTCTCAACTGTGCCACGGCTGCCACTGCCATCGACACCCGAACTTTTCGGAATCTCGTAATCACCGTCTTTACGTTTTAAAGCAGTCACACTGACGGCCCATTGCTCTTCACTGAATTGAGCATAGCCAAGCGCAGTTTTACCGTTCGATACGGTATCACCACGCATTTCGACCGCGCCGGACAAATCACCATTCCCGGGATAGCGCGGAATTTCGCGTCCGATCACATTGACGACACCTCCTATGGCTGATCCACCATAGAGCAAGGTGGAGGGGCCGCGTAGGACCTCGATCCGCTCAGCCAAAAGTGGCTCTGCCGCCACGCCATGATCGGGGCTCGCGTCTGAGGCATCCAATGACTCGATGCCGTCATTTAAGATCCGCACGCGCGGCCCGTCAAAGCCGCGCAGCACAGGGCGGCTTGCCCCTGCGGTAAATGCCGACGCGCTGATTCCAGGTTTCCAGTCCAGCAGGGCGCCGAGTGTGCCGCCGCTTTCGCGGGCGAGTTCTTCGGCATTTATTATGTTAATGGGGGTGGCGTAATCAGCGAGCGAGCGCAAGCCGGGGCCTGCGGAAACGACGAATTCATCAAGTTGATAAACTGTGTCTAGATGAGATTCTGCGTGAGTGATTTGGGCGAAACCCAGAGCGGTGCACAGTGCGGCACCGCTTGTAAGAAATAAGCGAGTCATAGATTTGATTAAAAGGTGTTGTTGTTACTTGCGCGCGCTCGTGCACACGCAGCTATACGAATCCGGGCAATTTAAGCCGGATTTCGGAGTTTTACTTAAACAACCGTTTCAATCGGGGGAGCACGGCTACAGCGTCGTATCGGTGCTTGTCCGCACCAGACGACTTCCGCAGTTAGCGCAACCATCGCGAGAGTCGCATCTGTGCGCTCAGGCAGTTCGACCCGGGCCAACGGACTGGTTGCTCCCTGGCTAAATAACGTGACGGCACAGGAATGCTGGCTATCGTCGCTATTGTTCGTAGGAGCATCCTCATGATGCGCATCGCATTGATGGCTAGACTCGGATTTAGCGTGCAATGCTTGGTGTATTTGCGGACTGACCGATGCAAACGCCAGGAGTAGGACGAGCATCGCCAGCAATGCCGAGAGCGCACGTTTCGGTGCGTTTGTCGGAGTGCTGGAATGGCTGGATGCGAACACATGGAAAACGTCATAGGCGCGGGTATTTTCGTCAAGAGGGAAATTAAAGTCGTTGTTGCCAGTCTCTGGAAACTCGGCTCAATAAGATTATGGAAATTTTGATCGGTGTCGTGGTGGGGGTTATACTCGGAGCAGGTCTCATCGTTGCTGTGTTAAGCTCTTCGCAAAAGCGCACACGGCAAGCGCTCGCCAATGCCGAAGCTGAGCGCGATGAGTTGCGCAATCAACATGCCCAGGCTCGCGAAGCCCTGGCTCGGCTCGAGGCGCAGCGTGAAGCCGAACTGAAAGCCGCCGCCGAAAAACTAGCCCTTCTGGAAGAGGCGAAGACGAATCTTCAAGATAGTTTTAAGGCGCTTTCCTCTGAGGCACTTTCCAAGAACAACGAGTCGTTCCTCAATCTCGCAAAGACTACGCTCGAAAAATACCAAGAGGGCGCGAAGGGCGATCTTGAGAAACGCCAGCAAGCGATCAACAAGACCGTCGAGCCAGTCGGTGAAGCACTGAAGATTTTTAATGAACGCGTGGCCAAGCTCGAAGAACGCCGCACTGAAACGGACGCCAGCTTGAAGCAACAACTGCAGCAACTTGCTGAGTCGCAGATCCAGCTCAGCCGCACCACCGGCAGTCTCGTGCAAGCGCTGCGTGCGCCCCAAGTCCGCGGGCAATGGGGTGAGATGCAGCTACGCCGCACTGTCGAGATGGCGGGCATGATCAACTATTGCGATTTCGAAGAGCAGGCATCGGTCGAGACTGCCGATGGTCAACGTTTGCGGCCGGACATGTTGATTCGCCTGCCGAACGAGCGGGTGGTGGTGGTGGATTCCAAGGTGCCATTGGCAGCTTACCTCGATGGACTGCAATCCGAAGATCCGGATGTGCAGAAGGAGCGCATGCAGGCGCACGCACGTCATGTTCGAGATCATATCAAGGGGCTGTCGGCGAAGACTTATTGGGACAAATTCGACAATGCCCCAGAGTTCGTGGTGCTATTCATTCCCAACGAAACCATTTTCAGTGCTGCCTTGGAACAAGATCCACAGCTGATCGAGCTGGGTGTACTCAATAAAGTCATCCTTGCCACGCCAACCACGCTCATCGCCCTGCTCAAGGCGATCGCTTACGGCTGGCAGCAAGAAGCCATCGCCCGCGAAGCCAAAGAAATCGCTGCGTTGGGCAAAGAACTCTACGACCGCATCGGTGTTGTTGCTGGGCACTTTGCAAAGCTCGGTAAGAGCCTCGGGCAGTCGGTGGAGCATTACAATAAGGCGGTCAGCTCCGTCGAAACGCGCCTGCTCTCAACGGCTAAAAAATTTCAAGCCCTCGACAGTGCGTCGGCTGCAGAGCTGCCAGAAGTGAAGGTGATCGAGAAGATCCCGGCATTGCCGAAGGCGGAGGAGTAGAAGCGGGAGCGCCAATCTCCGCATTGGCAGTTTACTGAAGCGGCGTGGATTGGTTTGCGGTTCTAGTGATTGGAGCTATTGTTCACAGGATGAAGGCAAAGCCGCGGGGGATGCAGGATATCGGAGCCAGACGGGAGTCTGGCGATCCCGCTGGAGTTCGTGGGTGGCATTCACGTGGCTATTTGCCGCATTTCGACAGCCCAGATCACGTCCAACATGTTACGGTGCATCTTGTGGATAGCTTGCCGAAATCGGCGATTGAACGTGTGGATCAGATGATTGAAGCGATGCCTGATGGCGAGCGAGCGATTGAGAGGCGAAAGCGATTACATGACTGGATCGATGCGGGACATGGAGCGTGTTGTTTAGAAGACGCTGAGTGTGCAAGGGTGGTTCAGGATGCCTTTCTGCATTTTAACGAAGAGCGTTACCATCTGTATGCGTGGGTGGTGATGCCGAATCATTTTCATGTGCTGTTTCAGCCAATAAACGGTTGGTCGATGGCAAAGGTCGTTGCATCGTGGAAGCGTTTTGACTCAACGGAGATAAAGAAAGTGATACGAGCCAGACAGGAGTCTGGCGATCCCGGGAGCGCCAGACTCCTGTCTGGCATTTCAGAGCCGTTGTGGCCTCGCGAGTATTGGGATCGCTATATTCGTAACGAAAAGCATTTCCAAGCGACTATTGCATATATCGAGCAGAATCCCGTCAAAGCGGGGCTTTGTTCAAATGCCTCTGATTGGCGGTGGAGCAGTGCATCAGGAGAGTCAGAGCGATATTCGTAAGCCAAGTGAGATACTTGACTTACTCTGGACTCATACTTGACTTACTCGGTGACCGACAACGAACCAGACCCGATCGAATTTGAGATCAGCGACGAACTCGACCTGCATACTTTCCGTCCTGCGGAAGTGGGCGAGTTGGTGCCGGACTACATCGAGCTGTGCCTCGAAAAAGGAATCACTCGGGTGCGTATCATTCACGGTAAGGGTATCGGCACCTTGCGCACCACGGTGCACGCGATCCTAAAGCGCGATCCGCGGGTCGAGCGCTTCGCTCTCGCCGGTCCTGCTGAGGGTGGCTGGGGCGCGACGGTCGTGAGGTTGAAGAGTTGAAGGAGTAGTCAGAACGCAGAAGACAGCACCCAAGGGCATAATAAAGATCAGCATTGAGCAGCAATGAGTGATGAATCCGATATCGCGGTAAGGTACTGATTATTAGTGGCTGACCACTGTTCTCTGGCCTCTGAATTTTAGTTTGACAGCCTATTTTAATGCCTCTTCCGCAGAATCAGTGGGTCAGTATCGTGGTTAAATCACGATTTTGTTGAAAACAAAACGATAAAAGCTCTGCACTGTGGCGGTTTGCGGAGATCAAGCAGAAAGCCATATAAGTGCCCGTAGGGCCGGAGCATCGGCTTGCCCGATGCGCAAGTTATGCTGGCTTTGTGCTTGAGCGGAGCGGGCCGACACGGTTTCTGGGCTGCAGTGAAAAAAGCTTTAATGACCAGCGCCTTCGCAGCAGAGTATTTTGGTATATGACTAACAAAAAAACCACGGAGGTCGCTGATCAAGATTAAGACCTTACTCAATCGCGTGCATCAAATCAAGGGTTTCGTTTATACGAAAATCAAAATGATCGAAGGCTCCAAACATCCACGAATCATCGCCGAGGTGCAGGCACGCCGGGGGAGCAAACCTCAATGCTCTGGCTGCGGAAAACGCAGTGCTGGTTACGACCACATGCCTGATCCTAGGCAGTTTGAGTTTATTGCGATTTTCAATATTCCAGTGTTCTTACAATACACGATGCGGCGCGTTGATTGCCCAAGCTGTGGCGTCAAAGTCGAGCAGGTTCCCTGGGCTCAGGGCAAGCATAGTTGCTGCGATGTGTTCCGACACTTTTTAGCAACTTGGGCCAAGCGGATTAGCTGGAAGGAAACCGGTGAATGCTTCCATGTGAAGTGGGATACGGTCAGGCGCAGTGTGCAATGGGTCGTCGCCTACGGCCTCAAGCACCGTAGCTTAGAGGGCATCGAGGCACTTGGCGTTGATGAAGTCGCTTATAGTAAAGGCCACAAATACATGACGCTGGTTTATCAAATCGATGCGAAGCACAAGCGCTTGATCGGAGTTTTACGCGAACGCACCACAAAGACTCTAAAGGATTTTTTCACTAACGATCTCGGAGCCAACATTTGCGCCCAGATCAAAGTCGTCTGCTCGGATATGTGGCGCCCTTACCTCAAGGTAATCGCAGAATGTTTGCCCGATGCGCTCAACGTGCTGGATCGTTTTCATATCGCTAAAAAATTGGGAGAAGCTGTCGATCAGGTTCGTCGGGAGGAAACCAAGCAACTGCACGCCGATGGTTATGAACCGGTGTTGAGCAACTCGCGCTACTGCTTTCTCAAGCGGATCGAAAATCTTAGTGACAAACAAAACCTCAAACTCGACGAGGTGCTCCAATACGATTTGAAAAGCGTGCGCGCTTATTATCTGAAGGAATCCTTCGACGCCTTTTGGCATTACAACTCTCCACAATGGGCTAGGTGGTTCCTTAACAAATGGTGCGCACGAGCCATGCGTAGTCGACTCGAACCGATGAAGAAGTTCGTCCGCACTTTACGAAATCATGAAGAGCTACTGATGAACTACTTCAAAGCGGGAAAAGGATATTCCAGTGGCATTGTCGAGGGCCTCAATCTCAAGATTAATATGGGTATCAGAAAAGCATACGGATATCGCAGCTTTGAGATTATGAAAGTTGCTCTATTGCATCAACTTGGAGACTTGCCTGAACCAGAGTTTACCCACAGATTTTGCTGAAGAGCCATTTTAATAAGCAATTTTGGCAGTTTTTTTTATTCAGAAGCCATACTTATTGACCGTATATGATATCTCTAAAACCTGTCCTTTTAACTGTAGCCGCTTTGTTGGCTGCTTCCAGTGCCTTTGCAATAATTGTAATCGATACCTCGTATGTGGGAGATATCGGCAACAGTGCTGACACGAGCACTTACGGTGCCGTGAACTACGGTTATCATGTCGGCACGTATGAGGTGACGAATAGCCAGTATGTGAGCTTTTTGAATGCGAAGGCAGCGACGGATACGCATGCGCTGTATAATACGAATATGAATGGTAACTCGCATGGCGGCATCTCGCAGAGTGGGAGCAGCGGTAGTTTCAGCTACAGCGTAAAGTCTGGCATGGGTAATAAGGCGGTGAATTATGTGAGTTTTTGGGATGCGGCGCGCTTCACGAACTATTTGACCACCGGTGATACAGAGAGCGGTGTGTATAATCTGGGTGGAGTGACGGCGCCGACCAATAGCACGATCACACGTGATGCGACTGCATGGAGCGCTGGCGGTGTAGCGGTCGCGAGCGAGGACGAGTGGTATAAGGCTGCGTATTACGATCCAACTTTGAATAGTGGTGCTGGCGGCTATTGGGATTACGCGCATCAGAGCGATTCGATCACGACCGCCGATGCGAATTACGCCAATAGCGTCGGCACAGTGACGGATGTCGGCACTTACAGTGGCGACGCCAGCCACTACGGCACTTTCGACCAGAACGGCAACGTGTGGGAGTGGAATGAAGCGTTTGTGATCACCAGTACTCGCGGTCTGCGGGGCGGCGCGTTCTTCAACTCCGATGACTTCCTGCAGTCCTCGGGCCGGTTCTACGACAATCCGACCCTCGGGGACATCGACGTCGGATTCCGTGTTTCCAGCCTCGCGCCCATTCCTGAGCCGTCGAGCTACGCTGCGATGTTTGGCTGCCTAGCGCTGGCGTGTGCAACGATACGCCGCAAGGGGCGCTGCACCCTTTAACCTTTTACTCTTTTACCCTTTTTCCTTTAAACTTAATCCTTTTCCCGCGAAGCGGGACGAGTTTTTCGGGTAGCGGAAGTCTGAAATGGCTGAGTGGCCTCCGTCGTGAGACGGGGGTTCTGTGCTTAGGAAATGACTATTGTTATGAAGGTATCACACGGAGTCACGGAGTCACGGAGTCACGGAGCTTAGGTTCTGTGCGGTGCAATAGCCTCCGTGTCTCCGTGTCTCCGTGTCTCCGCGCCTCCGTGTGAGAAATAGCGTCGTGCAGAGTCTTTGAGAGGTTCCGACATTTTTTGATTTATGCCGAAAAACCCTGATGCACCCGTATTGCTCGTTCGTTGGTATGACTATACCAAGTGGCTGCTGGAGCGTGTGGATAGCTTTCCGAAGAACCAGCGGTTCATTTTCGGCACACGCTTAGCCGATGCGGTGCTGGGCATCATGCCATTGCACAGTAAATTTCCCTACAACCGCTTCCGCCTTCATTGCATTACGCCATGACAAGTCGCTAGAGGGGGAGATTGGGGAGACGGACTTGATGACATCAGTCGTAGAGAGCCCGAAGGGATTTTCTCTGATTGTCTTAGCCGTTTTCAGTGCAATAGGAGATCCCGGAGTCACTCACCGATTTTGCTGAAGAGCCAAATTTAATTTAAACGTTTGGTGCCTGCTATGACTCTGACCCCTGCTATGATTCATTAGTCTCGCGCAGAGGCGCAGAGGCGCAGGGGCGCAGAGGTTAAAATGATGGATGAAAATACAATAGGAACAAACTCAAACCTACCTGCGCCTGACTGGGAATAAGCTTAGATATTGACTCAATTTTGGAGGCGAAGTGATGAAGGCCGGCATCACACGCTGCGCGAACGGCCTGCCCGAATAAGTCTCTAAACACTGCTGGAGACCTCTGCGCCTCTGCGCGACGGAGGTCTGCCGTAGATGGCGTAGCAAAATGACAGAGCATGTCTTCACAAAATATGATGCGCGCCAGTATAGTAGGCATTTGCTGAACGACGTGGGCGGGATTTTCTGTTCTTTGATGAGCGATGTCACCTTGTTACTTTCTCACATTCATACCTTTGCACTCTCTCTCTCTCTCTCTCTCTCTCTCTCTGGCAAGTGCGGGAAACGCACTTGCCAGCGGGCGGTAGTTTCACCATTTTCTACTCTTTTTCGCATTTCTGGTGTCCTCTGTGAGCTGAGATCTGCGCATAATCTCATTCAGTAACAGTATACATTAGATCTCATGATCTCATCCATTCTCAAAAAGTTCTCCGGTCGTCACTATAAGAAGTATCTTAAAAAGTGCCTGCCAATTGTCGCGCAGATAAACACCCATGATCTTGATTATCAGTCACTTACTGATGAACAGCTGCGCGCTAAGACCGCCGAGTTCATGCAGCGCAATCAAGCGGGTGAGTCGCTCGACGATTTGCTCCCTGAGGCCTTTGCTGTGGTGAAAAGCGCGGCTCGTCGCATGTGCGGGCAAGAGTTTGATGTGTGCGACCACATGTTACCTTGGAACATGGTGCACTACGATGTGCAGTTTATCGGCGGGATCGCGATCCACGAAAAGCACATTGCTGAAATGGCGACGGGTGAAGGTAAGACCCTCGTTTCGACCTGTCCGTTATATTTGAACGCACTCACCGGGCAGAATTGTCAGTTGGTCACAGTGAATGATTACCTCGCACGTCGTGACTCGGAGTGGATGGGGCATTTGTTCCGTTTCCTTGGTCTGACGGTCGGTTGTATCCAAAATAGCATGGATCCGCAGACCCGCCGTGAGATGTATAACTGTAACATCACTTACGGCACTGCGTCCGAATTCGGCTTCGACTACCTGCGTGATAATGGCATGACCAGCCGCAAGGAAGACCAAGTACAGCGCGATCACTACTTTTGTATCATTGACGAAGTGGACTCCATTCTCGTCGACGAGGCGCGTACGCCGCTGATCATTTCCGGCCCGATGCAGGATGACAATCCGCTGCCGTTTAAGGAGATCAAACCCAGCATTCAGAATTTGGTGTCCAAGCAGCAGGGGTATTGCAATCAGCTCGTGGCCGAGTCCAAAGCGGCCTTGGAAGCAGAAGGCTCCGATGAGGACGTAAAAAACAACGCGATTGCCAAGCTCTTTCAGGTGAAGCTTGGCATGCCGAAGAACAAGCAGTTCCACCGTCTCAACGAGGTGCCGGCGATTCGCCGCGCGATCGATAAATTCGATCTCGAGATGGGCAGTGATTTCAACAAAAAGCAGCGCTATGCGCTGAAGGAAGAGTTGTTCTATGTGATCGACGAAAAGCAGCAGCAGGCCGATTTGACTGAGCGGGGCCGCGTGCTTATGAGCCCGAATGATCCCGATGCATTCATGCTGCCGGATCTTCCTACGCAGTTTATCGAAATCGACAAAGAGGAATCTTTAGCTCCCGAAGCCAAGCAAGCGGCCAAACAGCAAGCCGAGACCTTGTTTCAGCAGACCAGCGAGCGCATCCACTGTATCAGTCAGCTACTGCGCGCCTACAGTCTTTACGAGCGCGACAAGGAATACGTTGTGCAAGAGGGCAAGGTAAACATCGTCGACCAAAACACCGGCCGCGTCATGCCGGGCCGCCGTTGGTCCGACGGACTGCACCAAGCGATCGAGTCGAAGGAGAACTGCACGATCGAAAAGGAGACCAAGACCTACGCCACGGTCACGATCCAGAACTATTTCCGCATGTATGAAAAGCTGTCCGGCATGACCGGTACAGCGGAGACGGAAGCATCGGAATTTAACGAAATCTACGGTCTCAAGGTGATGGTCATTCCGACCAACAAACCTTGTGTTCGTATCGATAAGAACGATGTGATCTTTAAGACACGCCGTGAGAAATTTGCGGCGGTGATTAAAGAGATCGAAGAAGCACACAAAAGGGGACAACCCGTTCTCGTCGGCACCGCATCGGTGGAAGCTTCTGAGGTATTGAGTCGTATGCTAAAGCGTTCGAACATTACGCATAGCGTATTGAATGCGAAGTTCCACGAACAGGAAGCGGAGATCGTCGCCAATGCGGGTCGCAAGGGCGCCGTTACGATCGCTACCAATATGGCGGGTCGCGGCACCGACATCAAACTCGGCGAGGGAGTGCCAGACTTGGGCGGACTGTATGTTGTCGGCACCGAGCGTCACGAATCGCGGCGTATTGACCGCCAGTTGCGCGGGCGTTGCGCTCGTCAAGGTGACCCCGGTCTGTCGAAGTGCTTTGTCTCCTTGGAAGACGATCTGATGCGTTTGTTTGCGAATGCCGGGCCGATCTCTCGCATCCTCGAAAAGTCGATGAGCGAAGGCGAAGAGCTAGAGCACCCGGCTTTGAATTGGTCGATCGAGAACGCGCAGAAAAAAGTCGAGCAACAGAATTTCTCGATTCGTAAACGCCTGCTTCAATTTGACGACGTGCTTAATACTCAGCGCGAAGTGATTTATGGTATCCGCAATGACGCGATTCATTCGGATACGCCTCGTGAGATCATTTATGAAATGGTTGAGGAGGAAGTTGAAGTTCGTTTGGACGCACTAGCCGCCGATAATGACAGTGACGCCCTAGAGAACTTCCTTGGATGGTTGAATGCATACTTCCCCCTTTCACTTAAGGCTGAAGCACTTAAGGGGAAAAAACCAGAGGCACAACTCGCGCATATTTTGGACTGCATTAAAGAGGCTTATGCGCAGCGCGAGGAATTCGAGACGAAGGAAGCTCTTGTTGGACTTGAGCGTTATGTTATTATCCGCTCCCTGGATCGTCGTTGGCAGGATCATCTCACTGAGATGGAGGAATTGCGCCGCAGTGTGAACTTGCGTGGCTATGGTCAAAAAGATCCGCTGAGCGAATACAAGAGTGAGGCTTATGTCTTCTTCGAAGAGTTGATGAACAGCGTGCGCACAGAAATTTGTAATTCGGTTTTCCGCTCCGCAACGACTGCAGAAGCCTTCGAAAATATGCTTTCTCGCATGTCGAAGACTGCTCAGGTGGCAGGTCCGGGTACGGGGCAAAATCAGCAAGCGGGCGCCCTCGCGGGTGCCGCTGCGCAAGCGCAGGCCGCCGCACCAGGGCAGCCGAAAAAGCAAATTGAGTTGCCTACAGTTGAGCCAATTCGTCGCGAGCTGCCGAAGCTGGGGCGCAACGATGTGGTTACCATCAGAAAAGGAGTGGAGACGCAGGAGCTGAAGTTCAAAAAAGCCGAAGCAATGATTCTCAACGACGGTTGGCAACTGATTCAGAAGTAATTCTTGGTTTCTATTTAAACAGCTCGTCCCAGATCTTATCTTCCATCGATTGATTGATCGGTGGTGATTTGTCTGCATCAGTTTTGCGGGGGCCATTTTTGTTCAGAAGATAAGCGGCGTATGCTTGATCGTTTTCCGATAGCATTGAGATCGGAATGTTGACGATGTAGGCATCTGCCTGACGTCGTATTTTTAGGGACTCTGCACTGACTTTCAACATCTCGCCGACAAGTTGGCGGCCTTTGCTATCGGAGAGTGTTTGAAGTCGCCCTTGTGAGCGGAGCGCGAAGGAAACCTCCGGATTTTCTGTTTCTATCGCAGGTTCAATAACGATTTCCGTTGGTTCGTCGGTGTTCGTCGGTTGACTGAGCTCGATGGTTTCTTGGGCAAATTCCGAGGTTTGTTGCGCAATAGGTGGATTGGATCTACCCAGTTGGTAGCCGCCTAGAAAGCAGGCTAAGGCTAAGAAGATTAAGGCGGAAACGGTGCGGATGGGGTAGTCTATTAGAAATGGAGATCTTTGCGATGAGGGTCGCACTGAAAATGGGAATAGGAAACAACTGTATTAAGTTGGGTATTTGTTCGAGTATCGAAATTTGTCTGCCCAACGAGCAACTGTTTATTGCTTGTGGTCATATCTTAAAAATTGTTGTGTCCTACTTTTTGACGATCCAAATGTCTCCCGTCTATCAGCAGATTAAATACCTCTCATGCGAACTTGTTTCATGCGTCATTAATGGGGTATTCCTTTGCGCCATTTTTTTACGAGGTTTAGCGCATATAAAAAAACTGCTTGAAAACTCAGGCAATATAAACAATATATTTGGCAGCATGCCCCCCGCGCCTCTAAATGAATGCGTAATTCGGGGGTTTTTTTTATGCCCTATTTTTAGACTATTTCAGCGAGAGGAGGTCGTATGGAGTATTTAAAAGAGCCACTGAGCTTTGAAAGTCAGGCTCAACGATTGCTGGATCGTGGGTTGATTGCGGACCGTGATGAGCTGATCAAGCGACTAAGCTCAGTTAGCTACTACCGCTTATCCGGCTATCTTTATCCGTTTCGAAAGTCTGAGTCTGATGACTACCATGCAGGCACTACACTGAAAGTGGTCTGGGATCGCTACTGCTTTGATCGTCGTCTCCGGGTGCTCATGTTAGATGCCATCGAACGCGTTGAGGTGGCGATTCGAACTCAATTGACCTATCATTTTTCCCACACATATGGTGCATTTGGCCACTGCGATGAACGCCACTTTCCTAATCTCAAGATTGCCGACTACATAGAGTGGAGGGGCAGTCTCTTCGTCGAAACTAGTCGTAGCAAAGAGCCTTTCAAAAAGCATTTTTTTAAAAAATACGGAGAAATACATCGAAATCTACCAGTCTGGATGGTTTCTGAGCTTATGAGTATGGGCAGTTTGCTGACTCTACTCAAAGGTGTGGGCGGGGAAATTGCGGGTAAGGTGTCCGCGCATTTTGGCATGGCCGACGAACTTTTGTTGAGCTGGCTGAGGAGTCTTTATGCGGCTCGTAATATTTGCGCCCATCATTCACGCCCCTGGAATCGTATACTGGGATACGCGCCGAGCTTACCGCAAAAAAACAAATATCCGAATTGGTATCTGACTGATATGAATAGGGAGTGCGTCTTGGTGAATGATCGAATTGGCATTCTGCTCATGATCTGCAACTCATTTCTCCGACAAATCTCTCCGACTAGCCAGTGGCAGAAACGCGTCGAGGAATTGTTTGCAGAATACTCTGAAATTCCCGTCAAAGAGATGGGGTTGCCGGAAGACTGGACGAACCACCCACTTTGGAAATAAGTCGAACAGGACGCGCTATATTGGTAACATGTTAAATAAATTACTTGCAGAATTTCTAGCCTATTCGATTTTTGGAGTTGTATTACTGATCGGCGGATTGGGGTGGGTATTCATTTCTTCAAAATGGAGCAGAGATCGTAAGTTCGGGGTTCTTTGGGGCCTGTTAGCCGGTGGGCTCACCGCGATCTTTTGGGTGCTGTCGATTCCGCCGTTTGAATTTGGCGAGGCTGCATACATCGCGTTTGTACCTTTGTTACTATGGCTTTACGCACGTCCGGGACGTTTGATGTTTTGGTCAGTTGCGATTGGGACGGGGTGGATTGCTTGGTTTGTGATTCTGATCTGGTTGCGTCATGTCACATTGTTTGGCACGATCGCATTATCAGGATTTCTCGGGTGTCTCTTTGCTGGTTGGTTATACTTGGTTCGCAGGACGTTGCCGGTGGTGGCGGATCGTTCGTTTGCGGTCCGGGTGCTGGCGTTTTCCGGACTTGCAGGGGCGTGGGTGGTCTTCGAATGGGTGCGCACGTGGTTGTTTTGGGGGTTTCCATGGGCCCCGATTTCGTTGAGCCAATGGGGCCGACCGGTGGTTCTGCAGATTGCCGCTTGGACCGGTGCGTATGGCGTCTCGTTTTTGTTGATCTTGTTTAATTTGTGCATCGCACAGACGCTGCGTAATCGCGTGGTCGTGAAGGAGCGTAAGCTTTGGACGGGTTGGTTCAGTCCGGATCTGTATCTTGCGATGGGGGCATTGGGTGTGTGCGTAGTGGTTTTCTTCAAATCACTGCCAGCCAGAAATTCTGTAGAGACTCTTTTCACTGCTGGGGTGGTACAGCCCTATATTGCACCGGAGTTGAAGTGGGATGAGACAAAAGAGCTGGAGAATTTCGATATTCTAGAGAGGCAGACGCGTTTCGTCGCTAGCTTGGAGAGTGATATATTGCTCTGGCCGGAAGCAGCGACTCCATGGCCGATCGTCGGCTATCCACAAATTCAATGGCGAGTCGAACAGTTGGTGGATGAGATCGGTAAGCCGATCTTGATGGGTAATCTCGCGTGGAAACGAGAGTCTGATCTTTGGTATAATGGTGTATTCTTAGTCGAACCAAATACTGGCTTGGCAAAGGACTATTATGTGAAACGCGAGCTTGTGCCTTTTGGAGAGTATGTTCCCTTTGAATTTATCGAGAAGGTCGTGCCCATCGGAGGAAACTTTACGCCCGGCGCCGAGGCTGGATTGATTGAACTCACGCTCAATGGGCGTCGGCTTAAGGTGGGGCCACTTGTTTGCTATGAAGATGCATTTCCTCGTCTTGCCAGAGAGAGTGCGCGTGCAGGCGCTCAGATCTTTTTTGTCGCGACAAATAATGCTTGGTATGGTGAAGAGGGTGGAGCGTCTCAGCATGCGGCCCACTCGGTTCTACGTGCCGTCGAAAATCGTCGCCCAGTCATGCGTTGCGGCAATGGAGGTTGGAGTGGCTGGATCGATAGCTACGGCACCGTGCGCGAGGTGATCTATGATGAGAACGGCAGCATTTATTTCCGCGGCGGCGGTTGTTATACCGTTTTCCAATTTGCTGAATGGATGCGCCAGCAAAGTTTCTACACGCGCCATGGCGATTGGTTCGTCTGGCTGAGCGCGGGCCTGATGATCTTAGCGCTGGCTGTCGGTGCGTTGTTGCAACGCAAGTTGTAGTGCCGTTTGGATGCTGCTAGCTTTTAGTTATTCGGCGTGTTCGCGGTGAAGAACTCCTGCAGAACTTCCATCTTCTTTTGTTCGATCAGTTCGCCTTGCACTTCTTCTTTGGTCCGCTGGCGCTCGTTCTCCGTCATGATATTACGCATCTTGTGAATCGCGATATTCTGGATTTGGCGCACGCGCTCGCGGGTAATCTCGAACTTTTCGCCGACTTCTTCGAGGGTCATGGGATGTTCGCCATCGAGTCCAAAGCGTAGGCGGATGATCTCGCCCTCGCGTGGTTCGAGTAGACCGATGACGGACTGTATGTCGTTGTTGATCGTTTTTTGCTGCAGATTTTCAAGTGGAGTCGCCTGATTCTCATCGCCGACGAGTTCGCCAAAGCTGGTATCGCCGTCTACACCAATTGGTGCGTCGAGTGAGGATGGGCGCACGCTGACAGATTTTAGATGCGCGACTTTATTGACCGGCATCCCCATCTCGTAGCCGATTTCGTCGTCTAAGGGTTCGCGGTCGAGTTCGTCGGCTAGTCTTGCGGTTACACGGCGCATCTTCGCGATTTTATCGACGAGGTGCACTGGCAGGCGGATGGTTTTGCTCTGATTTGCTAATGCGCGTTTGATTGATTGCTTAATCCACCATGCGGCATACGTGCTGAGTTTACCACCTTTAGACGGGTCGAAGCGTTCGACAGCTTTGATCAGGCCGATGTTGCCTTCGCTGATTAGGTCGAGAAGCGGGAGTCCAAAGTTGTTATAATCGTGGGCGATCTTCACCACGAGTCGTAGATTGGCGGAAATCATGTGGTCGCGGGCGGCCTTATCGCCATTCTGTATGCGCGCAGCCAGCTGAATCTCTTCGCTCGGAGTCAACAGCGGCGTCTTTCCAATGGCTTGCATATAAGTGCGCATCACATCCCGATCCGATGTGGGGAGCTCGCGTACATCCGCAATGGTCTCGGCTGGCTCGATTCGCGAGCGTGGGACAGCAGACTGTGTCTGAGCTAAACGATTCAGTGTGTTCGATTTTGCCGTTTTTTGTGCCATAGTATCAGTAGATTGCTTAAACGTATATTAGTTCCCTCAAGAGATTCCAGAGGGAGGATGTATTCGTTTGTGTACTAATCTATCGGCCTCAGCAAAGAGACCTTACAATAAAATTAGAATGATTCTAATTTTGGAACATTGCTTCAGCCAGGGAAACAGCTTTGAGCATGCCTTTCGCCTTATTGATTGTCTCGATGAACTCATTCTCTGGAACTGAGTCAGCTACGATGCCGGCACCGGACTGAATGTAAATTTTTCCGTTCTTAATGACGGCAGTGCGGATGCCGATGCAGGAATCGTGGTTTCCCTCGTAGCCGAAGTAGCCCAATGCGCCGCCGTAAACGCCCCGCTGGCTTTTTTCCAGCTCTGCGATGATCTGCAGTGCTCGTACTTTGGGGGCTCCGCTGAGAGTGCCTGCGGGGAAAGTTGCTCGCATTAGATCATATGCGCTGCAATCGCTCCGAATCGTCCCTGTGACCTGTGAAACGATGTGCATAACGTGTGAATAACGTTCGATTGTCATATAGTCAGGCACGTGTATGGAGCCATATTTACAAACGCGGCCGATATCATTTCGGGCTAGATCGACCAGCATGAGGTGTTCGGCGCGTTCTTTCTCGTCTGCGAGTAGGTCTTTTTCTAACGCTAGGTCTTCCTGCTCTGTCTCCCCTCGCTTCCTTGTGCCTGCGATTGGGCGGATTTCTACCTCATCATAGGTGAGGCGAACGTGGACCTCAGGGGAGGCGCCGACGACTGAAAAATCGGTATCTTCGAGCAAAAACATGTAGGGGGACGGATTGACCGTACGCAGGGCGCGATACAGGTCGATCGGGGCAGGCTTAAATTCCTTCTCAAATCGTTGGGATAGAACGGTTTGAATGACATCTCCAGAGCGAATATACTCCTTGACGGAGTTCACTGCGGCCTCGAAGTCGTGCTGGGTGAAGTTGCCGACTGGAACCGTGATTTCGCCCGGCTCTGAGAGCTCTCGATGGGCCAAGGGCTGCGGCTTTTCGAGTTGTTCACATATTGTTCGTATCTCCGCAATGGCATGATCGTAAGCAGGCCCTGTATCGCCCTCAATATGGGCATTTACGCAGATCCGAAGCACTTGGCGCACGTGATCGAAGATCACCACCGAGTCGGTGATCATGTAGTAGAGAATCGGCAATTCGAGCGGGTTTCCCTTTGGTTTTGGAACCGTCGGCTCGATATAGTGAATATACTCATGGCCGACGAATCCGACCGCGCCGCCAGTAAAAGGAGGCATTCCGGGAAGCCGCACCGGTTTGTAACGGGCCATCTCGTCCTCGATAATCTTGAGTGGATCTTCTGGGGTTGGGATGGTCTCAGTCGCACCGTTTTTGTGGCTGATAGTGACCTCGTCTTCGAAGATGCGGATGACTTTGCGCGGGTTGCTGCCCAAAAAGGAAAAACGGCTGATGCGCTCACCGCCGACGATGGATTCAAACAGGAAAGCCGGGCCACCTCTGCGGATCTTGGAATAGGCGCCTAGGGGCGTCTCGCAGTCCGCAGTTAGGTCGAGATAGACGGGCACGGTGTTACCTTGCTTGGCGAGTGCTGTGAATTCGGATCTGGAGGGTTGGATGTTCATGCGCACTTTGAACATCGAACGTCCAACAAGGAACGTCGAATGAATAGTGGCTCTGCAGCTAGATCTATTTGACTGGCGGCAGTCGGTTGCGCATCGCCCCGGCGCACCATTCAAGCGCGCGTGCTGCCCAGCAAGTTAATGTTGAGCAAACACTTGGAAATGAAAATGGAGCTGACTCCAGTGCAAGCCGCCAAATTGTATTGATGGGTGTTCTCTAAATCCTCACAGCACTTAGGGAGTCGGACGGTCTCATCGTAGTGAAGAAGCGGGGTAATTCCTGTGGAGCGACGGGGACCGATTATAAGCGCGAAATGAATGAAAACCATTGAGCTCCGCTTGCCTAGTGCGATTACGGAACTAAAGCTGATTGGTATTTCATCCAATTCTTAATCGAAAGAGGATAGCTTGCAGGAAAGCCGGATGCGGGACGTAGCGAAGCGGAGATGGACTTCCGAAGGAAGCCCCTTAGGGGAGAGCGAAGCGAATCAAATCTGCATGTCCGGCTTGATGAGGGGGAGTGGCAGGATTGGCACGTTTACGTGGCCGCCTGTCGCTCTCTACTCTACTGTGAAACCTTTCCCCCTTATGGCTCTGTGAGAGACTGGCCGCTCGAGCCCACGCTGCGGCAAAACGCACTTCCGTGAAGAGCCTTAATTCCTTCCTTTTCTTTCACTCTTATTGTATTTTGCAGCGATCATCGCTGGGAATCCAATTTTACGTAGGAGTTTATATACGAACTTCAACGGGCCATTGGCACGAGCGACAACATAATCACAACGCCAGCGTTGGTAGACTTGAATTATACTCATTGCCATTGGAGTCATCTCCAATGGTTCGTGGTCATAGATCAATCGATCAAGTTCCCTCTCGTTATGGAGATGAGTTGAATCCAGTAGGGTTTTTCCCCAGCGCCTATCGTTTCCAATGTGAAATGTCAGTCGTTCGCCTTTTATATCTTTATGGTTTGCGGCATGGCGAATCATATTCAGGACTAAGGTCACTCCTACGGGTTGAATTCCGATGCAGGTATTATGGAGATGGTAATTTGTGTAGCTTGCTCTCGGGAAGATAAAACAACTAAAGCCCGGATGATTGTGGCCACTGTCTTGAAAGAGCGTCGGTAATTGATTGAGGGAGGTATACTCCTCCCTCAATGTTCGCCTATGAATCGTCAAGGCATCGACTCCCGAATCCAATAACTGCTTCACTCGCAAATAAAAATCAGGATATAACCCGATATCAATATTGGTGTAGATGCAGTAATCCGCGTCGACTGCCGCAACATAGAGTCGGTCGAGGATATCTTTCAAAAGTGGCAATTTGCGGACGGCTTCTCCAGCTTTGGGTGTGACCACATCTAGTACGGATCGTGTCAAGGGCGGTGTGTGTGTCCAGGTCGTAGGGACGGCTGCTAAATCTTCAGTATAAAAGGCAGCATATTGGCTGACTTGCAGGCCCGGTTCGGACAATGCCCGTTGCCTGGCTATTTCCATGGTTTGGATCGTGAAAGACTGGGCACGTTCAAGATCGGATTCGGGATCTTTGACGATTAGAGGATTAACGATATGCGCTAATTTAAGCATGACATATTTAAGGATCGTTTTTTTATTTGGGTCAATCCACTAGTGTCCAGTTATAGGTCATTGAAATTCAACTGCTTGCAAAGCCCACCTCGGTTCTTCGCTATTTTTAATGGTTAGGGCACTCAGTGCTCTGACTTTTAACCACCCGCTGCGCTGGAGGCACGGAGACATGGAGGAGGCTTTCGCTCTCGTCTTGAAAGATGGAATCAAGCGTCTCGTCCTGTAATTCTAAGTCAATCACTCCTCCGTGTCTTGTACCTCCGTGGTGAAACTCTCCGGTCTGGAATCTCAAGCCATTCCTCTTCTCAGAGGTAATTGAGTGTTCCGGTTTTCATTGATCCACTAAAAATAGCGAAGAACCAGGCTGGGGACAGCCGCCCTCCCTTAAGTTGTATGCCTCCCCTCATCCCTCCCCTCTTGCCCGTTTATCACCGAACTCATATATGAACACCGCTTGCCAAAACTGAAGAGCTCAGTATTAGTTCTGCGATGGCATACGAACACACCTCCACACGACGGATAGAGTTTTCAGAGACTGACATGGCCGGGCTCGTGCACTTTTCGAATTTCTTTCGCTATATGGAAACTGCCGAGCGTGATTTTTTCGAGGCAGCTGGCTTGGACCTAATTAAGACCAAACCGGGCGAACTCGTCGGTTGGCCGCGCGCACGTGCCGAGTGCCGATTCTCGGCGCCTATCCGATTCGGTGACACGATCAACATTCACCTCGCAGTCAAAGCGATCAAAGACCGGTCGATCGACTACCAATTCCGGATTTTTCGCATGAATCCCGACGGCACCCGCACCCAAGCAGCCAAAGGCAGCTTGACCACCGTCTTAGCCGAGCTAACAGACTCCGGCGAGCTCCGCGCCGTCGAGCTACCCGACAGCTTACTCAAACGCATCACCGCAGCCCCCGCCGAAGCCCTAGCACGCCCGGCAGGTGTTTAATCGTCAGAATACGTCAGCAAAATCTGGCCTGCCCACCGACCCTGCTACTCACTTTTTCACCTTCTCACCGCTTAATTTTCTTACGCCTGAATGAAACCACACGCCTTAGTGACCAACGATGACGGGATCGAATCAGCCTTCCTCCATCGCTTAGTGGAAGCACTCCTAGCCGACTTCACTGTTTCTGTGGCTGCCCCGGCGTTTGAACAAAGCTGGATCGGACGTGCGGTCAGCCGTCACGGAGAAGTCGAAGTCATCCATAGCCCCGCATTATTTCCCAACGGCGTCGATGCTTGGGCCATCAGCGGCACACCGACTGACTGCGTTAATATCGCATTGGGCAATCTACTGCCAGAGCGCCCCGATATCGTCATCTCAGGCATCAATATCGGCTATAATACGACTGAAACACTGATTCTCAGCTCTGGCACCGTCGCCGGGGCGATCGAAGGAGCACTGTGGAATTTACCCGCGATCGCATTTAGTAAATGCGTCCCCAATCATCTCTTTGAATCGATCCGCGACTCCAAAGGGCAAACTGCAGGCGACTTCAGCAAGTCACTCCACACTGCAGCCAACCATGCTCGCCAAATCGCACTCGACACATTGAAGACGCCGCCGACCCTCGGCCAAGTCGTGAACATTAACTTTCCTGCCGAGACCCTCGAATCAAGCCCAATGGAAGAAACGATCCCGGCAAAAATCCACCTCGGCAGTCTCTACGCAGAAACCAGCCCGGGCAAATACTCTTTCCGCTATTCCGATGGCGCCATCCTTGAGCCAAACACACAGTCTGATCGAGCCGCACTCGAACGCGGCAGCATCAGTCGCAGCGTCCTAGACTTCGCTCGGATCGGACAGCGCGCTTAGCTCACACGACAAATGGAACACACTAAAGCGCGCTTTCCCTCTAACGAGCGATTTTAGAGTTGTGTGACAGACAGCCGAAAAATATGCACTTCCCATGACTTGTTTCTCCACTAAGAGATCCTGCGGGCTTCTAGTTAAAAAACTAGGCGCCATTTTCTTGCTTACGCTTGCGCTTAGCTCAACTGCCAGCGCGCAAAGTAGCGACGAGCTCTATCGTGGCACCTGGCAAATCGATACACCCGACGACGGAGCCTTGATCCTAGTCGTCAAACGTAACAGTCTCGCCTCCTACTTTTGGGGCGATAATGCCGACCGCTCAGTTCAACAGGGGACCTGGAGCAGCACTGAATCTGCTGCGACGCTAACATGGGGCGACGGAAGCCAGCATAAAATCGAGCGTGACGCGCTTGGCTTCGGCGTGACGTTCAATGACGCACTCGGCCACGAAGCCTACACCACGCAAGCGCAACAAGTCCCAAAAGAAATCCTCGGGCAGTGGGCAAAACCACCGAGCAAGGAAGACCCCATCACCTCCGATCGCGATAAAGCCAAGGGCTTCTTTGGCACATGGGAAATTGGTAAAGGCGACGCACTTCACTATCTCTTGATTGAATCCAACCGCTCTGCGGCGAGCACATCAAGCGGCACAAGTAATGACAGTCGCGGACTTCGCGGGGCCTGGGCAAGACAAGGCAGTGAGCTCCATATCGCATGGGACAGCGGCCACTATTCGATCCTCCGACAAAGCGAACGAGGCTTCACCTACAAACAGATTGAATCCGGAGTCATCATCGAAGAAGACGAAACCGAATTCAGTGCTGCCAGCCGAACCAGCGATGACAATCTCCCCGCAGAATGGCTCACCAACTACCAGTCTGAGAAAGCCGTAAACGCAGGCGGCATCGCTTTCTCCAGCCGTAAAAACGCACGCCTCTTTTACCGCGGCTCATGGCTGGTCAAACGCGGCGAAAAGTTTGAACGCGTCGAACTCGAACGCTTCGGCGGACTAAAGACTTCCATAGATCGCTCCCTAGATGGAAATTGGCTAATGACCGGCCAAGACATCTTTATGCGTTGGGATGATGGGATGCGCAAAGTGCTCAGCCCTATCGGCCACGGCTTCGTCCTTTATGAATACAAACCAGGGCGCCCACTGGACGGTGTGCCCACTCGCATTTTCCCAGCAGCCCCATCAGATGCATCCAAACTGGCAGAGCACCTAAAAGGACGTGAGGACGTGGCTCAGCAGATGCGGGCCTTAGCCGAGGCTGCAGGGATCGCATCGACCACCGCAAATGCAGGCTGGGGCAACACCTTTATGCGCTGGGCGTGGCCTTTCGGCGAAGACGAACATGCCATCTCACCAGATGCACTGCTCGAAGAAGGCTACGGCGAATCTGATTCACAAGATCCGTGGTGGTGGCCATCCTGGAGCGAGATTCCGACCGCACCAGAAGCTGAGCAATCGGCAGCACCAGGCACAGAAATCACAACCGAATCCAACGAAAGCGAAACGACGACGACCGAAGATGCAGCGATCAACGCAGCCACAGAACAGCCACCCGAGTCGGGCGTTGAAGCCGACACCTCCATCCCTGATGCAACAGAGACCGCAGCTACGCCCACCGCTGAATCCGACAAAAAACCACGCCGCTCCTCTAAGAAGGACTGGCTCTGGCCCTTCTAGGCTTGAAAAACACAAGCAGGCTTAAAATTTAACTTCATTATTTATTATGACCACCGCGAACAAACCATCCGCATTAAACTCAACGCCACTTGCGAGCCTCGACCCCGAGATCGCCGCAGCCATCGCCGCAGAGCGTAAGCGCCAAGAAAGCCATCTTGAGCTGATCGCCTCAGAAAACTTCACCTACCCTTCCGTGATGGAAGCTCAAGGCAGCGTTTTGACCAACAAGTATGCCGAAGGCTACCCCGGCAAGCGCTACTACGGTGGTTGTGAACACGTCGACGTAGTTGAACAACTCGCAATCGACCGCGCGAAGGTACTCTTCGGCGCCGATCACGCCAACGTGCAACCGCACTCCGGAAGTCAGGCAAATGCCGCAGTTTACCTCTCCGTATTACGCCCCGGCGATAAGATCCTCACCATGAATCTCTCCGATGGCGGGCACCTCACACACGGTCACCCGATGAACTTCAGTGGCATTTACCACGAAGTCGTCAACTACGGTGTCGGTGTAGAGGACGGCCTGATCAACTACGATGAAATCGCCGCGTCTGCACGCAAAGAAAAGCCCAAGATGATCACCGTAGGTGCATCCGCTTACTCACGCATCATCGACTTCGCTCGCATGGGTGAAATCGCCCGCGAAGTTGGCGCCTACTTGATGGCGGACATCGCGCACATCGCCGGCCTCGTCGCCGCAGGCATCCATCCTTCCCCCATCCCGCATGCTGACTTTGTCACGACAACGACACATAAAACACTGCGCGGCCCGCGCGGCGGACTGATTCTGTGCAAAGCAGAGCACGCCAAAAAAATTGATTCCGCGGTTTTCCCCGGCACTCAAGGTGGCCCGCTGATGCATGTCATCGCAGCCAAAGCAGTCTGCTTCAAAGAAGCCGCAACGGAAGAGTTCAAGGCCTACCAGAAGCAAGTCGCCGCCAATGCAAAGGCGCTCGCAGAAGCGTTGATGGAAAGAGGTCACCACATTATTAGTGGCGGTACAGACAATCACCTCATGATGATCGACCTGCGCGTCAAAGACCCCGAGCTAACCGGTAAAGTCGCACAAATCGCCCTCGATGCCGCTAATATCACCACGAACAAGAATACTGTTCCCGGCGAAACACGCAGCCCCTTCCAGACCAGTGGCATTCGCCTTGGCACACCCGCGGTCACGAGCCGCGGTCTAGTCGAAGAAGACATGGTTCGTATCGCTGAGGCCATCGACCTAGTCCTCGGAGCGCCCACTGATGAAGCAGTCATCGCACAGGCTAAAGGTATCGCCGTGGAGCTTTGCGCGAAATATCCACTTCCATATTAACTCATAAGGCCCCGGCGATCACTCCGGGGCCTTTTTGTGTCCGCCATTAAAAAGCGCAGCAGCCAGACTAAAAAGAATTGGACTTACCAAGGTAAGCCCCTTACCTTTTGACGTTACAGTGTAGTCTCAAGAAGAGACTGCCGACTTACCCCTCTGTTTAAAATACTATGAATGCACACAAAAACCCACGTTCAGGCTTCACCCTGATTGAGCTCCTCACTGTTATCGCGATTATCGGCATCTTGGCCGCGATCCTCATTCCTGCCGTCGGCAAGGTCCGCGAAGTGGCCAACAAGACAAAATCTGCATCCAACATTCGCTCCATCGCAGTGTCCTACGCGACCTACTCCACTTCAGGTGGTAGAGTTCGCACGCTGAACAGCACCAAACTTACCGACGCAGGATTTGCAGACGACATTTACGGCGTCGGCTCATTCCTCGCCAAGCAAGTCGATCTCACCGACGCATCCATCTGGATCATCGGATCCGACCCTGCCGTAGCAGACTACTCCGCTACATTACCAGCCGTGGTCGGCTTTCGTGATAATGAAAATATCTATGTAGACTCAACAGAGTGGGTAAGCGGCGTCCCCATCGGCTACGACTTTGCCATCGGCATCAGCGGCAATGCACCCACATCGACAACCCCCCTCACTTGGACTCGTGGCCTAGACACAGGGAGCGGCACATGGGGTAAATCCACACCTTGGGGCTTAGGCGGACATATCGCCTTCCTTGACGGACACGTTCAGTTCTACACTGAATTAGGCGAAGAAGACGGACAATTGGTGAATCCAACAGATGGAAAGCAAACAACTAAAATGAGTGATCTCTACACCGCCGATAAAATCAAAATAGCGCCAACTTATACAGGAGGCAACTAATCAAAGATTTGATTCCTATTTCCCGAAGAACCCGGACTCTAACGAGTCCGGGTTCTTTTTGCCCATTGACTCGCTTAAAACGATTGATCGCTCTAAAAATAAGACTCCTTTATAAGTACCCAATTAACCCGTCCGAAGGGCGCCACAAATAATACCAATTGATGACTGCGCTTGGTAAAATAGCCCCATTCGACTCCGTTTTCAAAAGCGAAGCCACATAGCTTCGAGACTCCGTTTCGAGTTTTCCGATGACCAACAAAAGTGAGCAGTTCTGACCTTTCCCAGAGTCCCCACTCCCCCTCTCGTTCACTCTAGCGCATAATAAAGGGCCCTGCGGGCTGAGGATAGGGAGAAGTGATGATGGTTATGGTTAGAGCAGATAATACCAGTAAAAGTGAAGTCCTGGGATCAGCCACTTCAATCAACAGATGCTACCCCCACTTGGCTTTTTCTTTGTTTATCTTTGAAATTTTGGGATTGTTTATAGGACCGCTTATCACTTAGTTATAAACCATAATGTCCGACCCGATTTTCATACTTGGCCACAAAAATCCTGATGCGGATGCGATCTGCTCTGCCCTTGCCTACGAAGCCTACAAACACGCCATCGGTGAGACCGAGTATATCGCTGCGCGCTGCGGAAATTCGAACGCCCGTATCGATGCCATCTTGGAACGCTTCAAGGTGCCTCTGCCGCGCTTTATCGGCGATGTGACTCCACGCGTCGAGAACATCATGCAGAAAGTGGTGCGCTCTGTCACAAAAGACAGCACCTGCGCCGAAGCACTGGAGTTGATCGACCAATACGACGTCCGCGCTCTACCCGTCGTGGATGAGAGCGGAAAGCTTGCAGGCTTGATCTCCATTTTCCAACTCGGCGAGTTTTTCATCCCGAAACCGAATGAACCACGGGCCATGCGTCGTGTGCATACCAGCATCAGCGCGATTATTCGCTCCCTCAATGCAAAGGTCCTTCACCAGGAAAACGCCGACTCCGTCGAAGAACTTTTTGTTCGTGTCGGCGCGATGGACATCCGTTCCTTCGGCAATCACCACAAAGAAGAAGGCACTGCTGCCAATACCAGCATCATCGTCGTTGGCGACCGCTGGGATATACAGGAACGTTGCTTGCAACTCGGCGTTCGCCTGCTGGTCATCACCGGTGGACTCGACGTCGATGAAGACGTCATCGCACGCGCCAAAAAGCAGAATGTCTCTTTAATCGTCAGCCCCTACGATTCTGCCTCCACCTCGTGGATGATTCGCACGGCCACTCATATCGAAGGCTTAGTCCACTCGCAGGTAAAATGCTTCACCCCCGATGATCGCATCGAATCGGTGAAGCGGCGCATCGCGAACTCGAACGACCCTCTCTATATGGTCGTCAACGAGGACGAACGTCTCCTCGGAGTCTTCTCCAAGAGCGACATCCTGCGCCCGAGCAAGACACGTATCGCCCTCGTCGATCACAACGAGCTAGCGCAGGCGGTCAACGGCGCGGAACAAGTGCAGATCACCGAGATCTTAGACCATCACCGACTCGGCAACATCCCAACCGACCAACCGATTTTGTTCATCAATCGACCGGTCGGCTCGACCTGCTCCATCATCGCGGATCTGTTCCGGGCCAAATCTCTCACGCCGTCTGCAGGCATTGCAGGTGTGATCATGTCCGGAATTATTTCTGACACACTTAACCTGAACAGCCCTACGACGACTGAACTCGAAAGAGAACTACTTGAATGGCTCGCACCGATCGCCGGCATTAGCGCCGACGATCTGGCCAAACTCATTTTTTCCTCCGGCTCGGTCATCATCAATCACACGCCAGATGAAGTCGTTTGCTCGGACTGCAAATTCTACTCAGACGGCAATGTGCGTTATTCGGTCTCTCAGATTGAAGAGCTCGGCTTCGACAATTTCTGGAAGAATGAAGATGACCTCAATGCCGCATTGGAGACGTATCGAGCGAAGGAAGGGCTCTTCTTCAGCTTTCTCCTTGTGACCGATATTAACACGCAAAACTCCCTCCTCGTAGTCGCGGGCAGTGAGGAGTTGAAGAGCCAAATCAACTTTGCGCATCACGGTCAAAACAACATCTACGACCTGCCGGGCATCGTCAGCCGCAAGAAGCAACTGATCCCATATATCTCCACGCTATTGAAGACCATGGGCGTTGTCGCTTAGCACTACGAGAAGTCGAACTTCACTGCGCCGTCGATCACTTTGAGTTTCGCGTCGAAGTCTTTGCCCGCTTTGGATTTGAAACCACTTAAGGTTTCCGTGGTGCCACTGCGGAGTAACTGTTGGGCCACTTCGAGCGGGATGTCTTTTTGCGCCATGGTTTTCCAGATGACAAATTTGCAGCCGTTGCGCCAGTTGGAACAACCGTAGGCCTTGCTGCCGACAACGATATCGCCACCGCAAGTGGGACACGCACCGAGTGCTTCCTGGCCGTCTTCCTTCTTTGCCACGTCGGCCTCCGCGAAGCCCAGATTACCTTTCTGATCGAGACTGAGCGTAGCGAATAGTTTGCGCCCTTCGACCTCGATCGGGTGCGGCGTCAGACTGCGCTTATGCGCCAAGATTTCGCGGGCAAGCTCGGGTTGTATCTTCAGTTCCCATACGTTAGCGGGCAAAACGAACTTACAGCCCTGCTTCCAATCCGAACACCCATAAGCGGCCTTCCCTCGAATCACCACTGCATGACAAACCGGACACGGACCAAGGTTCGCTATGTCCACCGTCTTCGCGGAGGTGCATTGCAAAATCTCACGGGTGTAGTCCGCTACTTCCGACATGAACTGCGCGGGATCATACTCCCCGCGCTCGACTTGCTTAAGACGAAACTCCCAATCGCCGGTCAGTTCGGGCGACTTCAAGCGCTCATCTTGAATCAAAGAAATCAAGCCACGGCCCGACTCGGTGCTGATGAGATTCTTTTTCTTACGCTCAATATACTTACGCTGAATCAAGACCTCGATAATCGAGGCGCGCGTTGCAGGCGTACCCACCCCTTTATCCTTGAGTGCCTCCTTTAAGGCTTCGTCGGTAACGATCCTACCGGCGGTCTCCATCAACTGCAGTAAAGTCGCTTCATTTAAACGCTTCGGCGCGGATGTCTTAAACTGCGGCAGCGCAGGTTCATGAGGATTGCTTTCGTCCTTCTGGAAATCGGGTAGTTCCTGCACTGCATCGTCTGCCTTCGCCGCAGATTTCGGATCATCCGAATCTTCTAAAGCATCCTTGTCTTTCGCGTAGAGTGCCTGCCAACCGGCATCGACGAGCACCTTACCACGTGCACGAAAAGGCTCTTCGGCGGCAACGGCGTCGACTTGTGTTACCGCTTTGATACAGGGCGGATAGAAGACCGCGATCAAGCGAGTCACGACCGCCTCGTAAAGCTTACGCTCATCGCCGGCCAAATGATCGCCCAGCACTTCGGTCGGAATAATCGCATGGTGATCCGAAACCTTCTTGTCGTCTACAATCCGGTTATTGAATGGCAAGGCACTCGTATCCAGCGGCGCGATCTCTTCGGGCTTCAGACGTCGCAAGGCCTCGAGCAGCGGTGGAATCGTCGGCTCAATGTCGCTGCTGATATAACGACTATCGGTGCGCGGATAAGTCAGATGCTTACTTTCGTAAAGGCTCTGCGCGAGCTTCAGCGTTTGGTCTGCGGTAAAACCGTAGCGCCTATTCATATCCTGCTGCAGTGAGGTCAGATCGTAAAGCTGCGGCGGATTGGCCTTTTCGCTTTTCTTTGTGACTCCCCTCACCACCAGCTCTTGACCGGTCACTTTTTCGACAATCGCGGCAGCCGCGGCCTGACCTTCGAACTTCCCGCTAGTGTGCTTAAAAGTCGCCTCGCGACAAACCGTGTGCACTTCCCAAAAATCATTCGGCTTGAAATATTCCACCTCGAGATCGCGGTTCACGATCATCGCGAGAATCGGCGTCTGAACACGGCCGAGGCTGAGTAACAGGTTCCGCTGCCCGTATTCAACGGTGAAGAAACGCGTGGCATTCAGGCCCACGATCCAGTCGGCCTCGCTACGGCATTTCGCGGCAGAGTAGAGACGGTCATAGTCGGCGCTGGAGGCGAGCTTACTAAAGCCTTTCTCGATCGCGGCATTGGTCAATGAGCTGATCCACAGGCGCTTGCAAGGCTTGGCCTCACACTCAGTCCAAGTGAGGATGTAGCGAAAGATCAACTCCCCCTCACGCCCGGCGTCGGTCGCGCAGACGATCTCATCGGCCTCTTCAAAGAGACGCTTAATCGTCAGCAACTGCTCGTGAGCCGAGCCATCCTTACGCGAGCGCAACTTAAATTCCTGCGGAATGATCGGCAGATTGCTCAGGCGCCAAGGCTTCCAGTCCGGCGTGTAATCTTCTGGCTCCTGCAATTCCACCATGTGGCCAAAGGCCCAGGTCACAGTCCACTCGTCGTTCTTTAAAAAGCCCTTCCCTTGGGTGGTTGCCTTAAGGTGTTTCGCGATATCGCGGGCGACTGAGGGTTTTTCCGCTAAGACAACTTTCATAGATAGTGTAGACTCTACACTCTTGTCGCTTGTCCGCATGGAGCCAGATAAAAGCGTCATTCTCACTACAAAAAACAAAATGTAGCAACAGCGCTCTGTCGCCGTTTTTCCATGTTGCTGGAGAAAACGAGCGAAGCCAGGCAAGCGCGTCGGCAGCACCCAAGGGCATAATAAAGCGATGCGGCTACATCCTAAAACATGTAGAATTCTGATTATGCCGCATGCTTCTCCTGCTTATTTATAATCATGAGCCCGTCGACGTAGTGAAACGGAGACGGTGAAACAATGGCAGACGAGCATGCCATCGGCTCCGAAAATAGGCTCTCTACAAGAAGCCCGTTGCACAAGCCACCCAATGCCGCATGAGCCATGCGGCGCTACCTCAAAGAAAGCGACATGAGTGTCGCTTCTACGACATAACAGCTCTACAAAGATCACCATGCACGTCGAAAAACTAAAATATACAGTCTGGGCCGCTGACGCAGAGCGCGCCGCCAACTTTTATCAAACCTGCTTCGGTGGAACCGTCGTACGACAGAATCCGCACATCACTGAGATTGAAGTCGCTGGTAGTCTGATCGCGATCCACGGCGGCGGCGAAGGCAAGCGCACCTGGACCGGGCTCACCTTTCAAGTGGTCGACGTCGTGGTAGGCGCTGCCGAGATCGTCGCAGCAGGCGGCAAGTGCGAGCGCGCGCCTCAACCCGAAGACGGCGAAGCGCCCCACCTCGCCATGTGCGAAGACAGCGACGGCAATCAAATCATGCTCAGTCGCGCCCGCAGTTAACCAACGGCGCGCTTCAGAGCCTTGACCGGAGCGGGCGTGAACCATCCTTCGACAAACTTAGGATAATCACTCGCGAAGACTGCGAAGTTCAGATAAGATGACTCGATCCAGTTAGGCTACTCAAGCCCTTTTGCGTTCCGCGCTACAGGACTGAGTCGTTTTTTACGTTGTACCAATAACTTTGAGAATACATTATTCTAAAAGAAAAAAGGAGCTCAGATGCGTACTTTATTTTTATTATTTTCGATTCTGACACTATCAGTCACTGCTGCCTCTGCAGATAATTATCTGCAATCTTATCCATCAGGAAAGCGCCTGTTTTCATATGACGGTCAATATTTGAAATCATACCCAAGCCAAAAAAAGCTATATGAATTCGATGGAGAGAAAATACAGGAGTATCCCTCAGGCAAAATTATTTATAAATACGAAGACGGATACATCAAGGCACATCCCTCAGGAAAGAAGTTACTCGAGTTTGATGGGTCGCATGTAAAGGAGTACCCGTCAGGTAAAAAAATACTTGAATTCAAAGGGCAATATCTAACCCTCTATCCGAGCGGAGAAAAAGTCATGGAATCGTCCGGCATACTACCTAGAGTACTAGTTTCTCTGATCGCCTTAGGCGGTCTATAATCATGCTTTCAGCACTGTGAAAAGGCAAACGCTCCATCGACACAATCAGCGCATCAACCAATCCACAGAGTCGATCCCAGTGACAATGTGACGCCGCGGTTCCGTTTGGGGGCCATCAGCATTGTGCTTACCGCCAAAACCCCAACGCGAAAATAAAAGTCCAAACCAGCGTGCGAGGCCAATTCGTAACAACCAATCGCTGCAAGACCTTCGGATCGCTCTCGCCTGCTGCAATTCGTTGGTGCAGCGGGACCGAAAAACCGAAAGTCAGCCCCCAACAGCTTAGTACCAACAACAAATCCAACCAGTCTAAGCCGACACCGACTTGCCAGACTGCCAACAAGGATAAACCCAATTGGCCGAACATCAGCGGCACAACAATATAGCCCATTTGCTGGGTGTAGTGAGCATGCCACTCAACCAGCCGCTCTGGCGCGACCTGCATAAATGACGGATATATAATCCGCTGCACCAGCCAGAGTAAGACCACTAAACCGAAATCGATCAGCTGACGTAATTCGTTGAAACAATCCGTATGCATTTTTAGCTAAAAAAATCTTTTTACTGCGCCCGCTTGTAGATGCGGTTCGCCGAACATTATATCTGGCGAACCCGTGGCACTTGCGATGTTCAGCTATAAAAAGTGGAGCCACATGGGGTCAATCGTTTATGATAACTATCCATGTTCTCTTTAAAAAAAAGCATGGATAGTTATCGTTCGTACCCCCCGCCCAAATACCTTAGCTGCACTGAGTACTAAAATCACTTTATACTTTTACCTCAGCATAGAACACTAAGAGCTGCTACCACCAGCTGTGCGCCACCGAGGCGTCCGTCGCCAGCAACTGCTTAATCTTTTCATTTTCTTCAGCGTTAATCATACATTTCCCGGGTCATTGCTTCGGTTGAATCTCAGCTGGCAAGCGATCGCCGCAGACCTTACAATAGGTGGCATCATGGTCGTGATCTTCGCATCTACACGCAGTACAAACGGAAGCTTCGCGTTCTCTTCTGGAGATTCCACCCCGACTCGGATTGGCCATTTCAGCGGTCACAATCGCGGTCGGCACTGCGATAATGCCATAGCCGGTGAGCATGATGATTGATGCAAAAAACTGCCCGAGTGGCGTGGCTGGGGAGATGTCGCCATAGCCGACGGTCGTCAACGTAACGATCGCCCAATACACACTCTTTGGAATGCTGGTAAAACCATGCTCCGCTCCTTCAATCAAATACATCAACGAGCCCAGGATTAGCACCAATACCACCACCGCGAAAATGAAAACCGCAATTTTACGCCCGCTGGAGCGCATCGCACGCATCAATACATTGGCCTCGCCAATATACTTGGCTAGTTTCAGCACCCGGAAGATGCGCAGCACACGCAGCACGCGCAGCAACGCGAGATAATGCGCTCCCGGCAGCAACAGATCCAAATAGGTCGGCAAAATCGCCAGCAGGTCCACTACGCCAAAAAAACTCCGCGCATACCGCAACCGCTCCAAAGAAACATACAAGCGCAGTATATACTCGAGCGTAAACAGGATCGTAATGCTCCACTCGACAAAATACAGCACTCGGCGCAGCTCTGCGCTAAGCGTGGGAATACTCTCCACCATCACCACCACCACACTCAAGGCGATGGCAACGATTAAACAGACATCAAACGCTTTCTCATCCCAGCGGCTAGACTGAAAAATAATACGCCGACACTCTGCCCGAAACCGACCAACCATAACAAACGACTCCCTCTATTGCTTCACAAAATATACCTGCGCTGGCTCTGAACCCGGACGCGCATAAGTGCCGACCAAAAGCTGACGCTCGGCTAGAAAAATCAGGCGATACGCGGAACCAGGATACCCCTCATCGCGTAAAACGAATTCAAGTCGCGGCATGCCATCGACCTCATCAAAGGCAGCGCTCTCGACATTAATCGATCCCGGATTGAAATAACGTGCCACGACAGAACCAGGAGTCGCGCCGGGTTCAATCTCCAACCGGTAGGTGCCATCGGAGCGCAACCATGTGCCAAAGAAATCAGACTGCTCCGGCAGTTTCGCAATCGTTGATGGGATATCATACTTCGGCTCAAGGCCTTGTTCCTGAGCAAACGTGGAACCAACCATGAGACAAAACAGGGCGAAAAAACATGAAGTACGCATGCCGACATTCATGCCTCGACCCTTGCAGATAGCAAGGGACGAATAATTTGCCACTTTTAAACCAGCAAGACATGGACAGGCTTCTGGATATTGACTACAGCTTAACACTTTTAATCTTCTACATGCTTAATGCCTTCAGATCAATCAGAGTGCTTGCGTTGACTACACTCGCCTGCACCTGCGCATGTCTCTCAGCGGGAGATCCACCAAACGAAAGACATCTCGCCTACGCTGAGAATTTTGAGATCACGGACTTTGCAACGCATCGGATGATCACAGTTCGCAACGCTTTTCGAAATTCAAATTCCACCTACCAATACGCACTCGTGCCGAAAGGCCAAGCAATCCCCGAATTACCTCTAAGTGTCCAAATAATCCGCACACCGGTAGAACGGGTGGTCGTAATGGAAACCGTCTATATCGGCTATCTCGAAGCATTAGGTAAAATCGACAGCATCGTTGGCGCAGCGACAGTCGAACTGATCTCCAGCCTCGGAGTGCACGCGCGCATCCGCTCCGGCGCGATCAAGAAAGTTCAAATTGGCCAGCAACTCAATATCGAGAATATGCTGCTACTCCAGCCCGACCTAATTCTCAGCAGTATCACCGGCGATCCGGCATTCGACGTGCCGGCGCAGTTAGCCCGCTCCGGCCTGCCGGTGGTGCTCTCCGCCGGCTACATGGAGCAACACCCACTCGCCCGAGCTGAATGGATAAAATTCATAGCCGCTTTTTTCGAGGCCGACGAACCAGCCGAACGGACCTTTACCCAGATCGCAAATCGCTACGAAGCTCTCAGCCACAAGGCGAAGGCCGCCAAAACACGCCCCAGTGTCTTTTGCGGCGCGCCCTACTCTGGCACCTGGCACATGGCTGGCGGCGCCAGTTACACCGCACAAGCGATCCACGATGCCGGAGGCGACTATCTCTGGAGCGATGTGCCGGGCAGTGGCGCCATCCCACTCGATACTGAACGCGTTTTCCTCAAAGCCGCGCATGCCAACTACTGGATCAACCCCAGCCACCATCGTAGCTTCGGGGCGCTCTTTGCGGCGGATCAACGCTTTGATAAATTTACGGCTGCCCAAACAGGCCGCGTTTACAACAACAGCAAGCAAACCAGCCCCCGCGGCGGCAACGCGATCTGGGAAAGCGGCATCGTCCATCCCGAAGATGTGCTGGCTGACTTGATCAAGATCTTCCACCCGGAATTATTACCAGACTGGGAGTTTATTTACTACGAGCAGTTAAAGTAAGCATCATAGACGGATCACTTTTTTATTTTTTCGATTCGCTTCATACCAGCATCCGGCAAGTATCGGGCAAGTCAGAATCTAACAAATCATGCCCGACGCAACCCAACATCGATCCACCCAACGCCACGCACTCCTGTTTGGCTTACTGGTGCTTGCGACGCTAGCAATCGCGATGGTGAGCGCGTGTTATGGGACCGCACAATTATCGATAGATACCGTGCTCCAATCCATCCGCGGTTCAGCCGAAATTGACCCGATCCTAAAGCAAATCGTCCTCGACTTTCGCCTACCACGTATCCTCACCGCTTTGTTGGCAGGTGCCGCACTAGCAACGGCTGGCCTAATGATGCAGACAGTGTTTAGAAATCCATTAGCGGATCCTTTCGTACTCGGCGTCAACTCCGGCGCCAGTCTCGGCGTGGCGATCGTGCTACTGGCATTGGCTCCAACCGGACTGAGTCTTACCGAAGGCTTAGGTGCATCGGGGCAAGTGCTACTCATTTTGGCCTCCAGTGGTGGCGCCTGCATCACGCTATTTATCGTACTCTTACTCTCGCGAAAAGTAGACGTCATGTCGGTGCTTATCATTGGTCTGATGATCAGCTACACAGTGGGTGCAATTGTCAGCATCCTGATGTTTTTCAGCATGGCCGAGCGGCTACAATCGTTCCTCAGTTGGTCCTTCGGCGACTATAGCAATGTAAGCTGGTCGCACATGCAGGCCTTTGCTCCGGCAATCCTTGCCGCACTGGGGCTGAGCATGCTCTTCGTCAAACCACTCGATGCGCTGCTGCTCGGCGAACGCTATGCCGAAAGCGTAGGCACGCAGGTGAAAAGCACGCGCATCATCATCCTCGTGGCCGCCTCTATTCTGGCTGGCACAGTGACCGGATTTTGCGGACCGATCGGTTTTCTCGGCATCGCCGCCCCGCACCTCAGTCGCTATATTTTTCACACCAGCAGCCATCGTATTTTAATTCCGGCCTCAATCTTAATCGGCGCATTGCTCTCGCTCTCGTCCGACTTCATTTCGCGCGGTCCGGGGCTGGACACAACTTTGCCGCTTAATGCAATTACCGCACTGATTGGCGCACCAGTGATTATCGCGGCTTTGGTCAAACAACGCAACCTGAAGCGACTGTTTTAACACGATGAACTCCGCGACACTCCTTTCAGCAACTCAGCTCTCGATTGGCTACAGCCATAAGAGGAAGGAAACGGCTGTCGCCAAAGATCTTGAACTCGCACTCAAAGGTGGTGAATTTGTCTGCCTGCTCGGTCGGAATGGCGCAGGTAAATCGACACTCATCCGCACGCTGTCCGGCATGCAAACGCCACTCGCTGGCTCACTAAAACTTCAGGGGCAAGCCTTTCAAAACATCGCACCGCGTGAGCGAGCCCGCATGATTAGCGTGGTCCTAACCGAATCACTCCCAATGGGAATGATGGATGCCTACTCATTGGTATCACTAGGACGCCACCCCTATTCAGGCTGGCTCGGCGGCCTCAATGCGATTGACCGCGAATGCATCGAAGCAGCCTTTGAAGCAGTGGGTGCGGGCAATTTAAAAGCACGTCAAATCGCAGAGTTGAGCGACGGCGAACGGCAAAAGGTATCGATCGCCCGCGCACTGGCACAGGAGGCAAAGGTCATGCTGCTCGACGAGCCGACCGCATTTTTAGATCTCCCACGACGCGTCGAGCTAATGACGATCCTGCGCAACCTCGCGCACCGTGAACAAATGGGGTTACTCCTTTCGACCCATGACTTAGACTTGGCCCTACGCTTTGCCGATCGGCTTTGGATACTCGGGCCGAATGGGGAACTCACCCAGGGCTATCCCGAAGAGTTGGCCATGAGCGGCGATTTCGCCCGTGCCTTTGCTAGTGAAAATCTAAACTGGGATGCCGAACTGGGCTCCTTCCGCGAGCACCCGACATCCTGTCTTTCCTTTCAGATAGAAGGCGCAGGCCTACCCGCCATCTGGACGCGACGCGCCATGCAACGACTCGGATTTGGACTCGTCACCGGCGGCGGCGTATCCGCACTTTCAATACAGGTCTTAGAACAAGACAGCGTGCCGCACTGGAAGATTGAACGAGATGGAACGACCATCGAGCATCACTCCATCAACGCACTGATTAATTGGGTTCAAGCAGAAGACTGGAGCTTATAGATCGCCCTACGACTTCTTCGAACAATCCGGGCAACGACCGGAGTAGATAATCTCTCCGCCTTCCACTACAAAACCTTTCGGCGCATGCACGGGCGGCAGTTGCATGGCTACAGGTAAATCAAACACGCGATCACAGGTGCGACAAATAAAGTGCGGATGCTCACGCTCTGCAGGAAGCTCATAACGACGCGGTTGACCGGGAAATTCGACGCCGATGATTTGGAATGCCTCCGTCATCTCGCGAATCGCTCGATTCACTGTGGCCGATCCCAAACGAGGAAGGAGACGCCGCCCGGACGAGAGAATTTCCTCACGCGTGAGCGGGCGCCCCGCATACTGAAGGACCGAAAAAATGACTTCACGCTGACGAGTTTGAATCATAAGCGCAATCTAGACTAAAAGCTCCAAGTCACGCCAGCTTTTGCACTACGCCCGATTCCGGGATACAAGGCGTCGGGACCAAATGCGGTGGAAATGTGTTCTTTATCAAAGATGTTATCGACCGTCACAAAAACTGAAACCTCTTCACTGAAATTGTAACGGGCAGTCAGATCAAAAAGAACATAATCGCTCAACTGAGAGGATGTATTTGCGAAATCGCTGCCGACATAAACTTCATCGGTATAAGTAGCACCGACAACAATCCGCACCGGTTCGCTCGGCTGCCACTCCACGGAAACACGTAGCTTATGCTCCGGCACCAGAGGCACCGCTGAGCCATCAAAGGCATCCCCGCCGATTTCAGCATTCACGTAAGAGTAATCGAAACGCGCTTCCAGCTTTTCGGTAAGCGTCCACCGAGCAAATAGATCTGCACCATAGCGACTGGTTTCATCTAAGTTCACGTTCTCAAATATAGTTGGGTTAAAAATTATTTCATCGTGCATCCACTGCTTGTAGATACGACCACCGGCCACGACGGATCGAAATGCCCAGTCACCGCCGAGTTCAGCTTCATAGCCCCACTCAGGATCCAAGTCCGGGTTGAACGTCGCAGTAGCTCCCATGAAGTCGACAACAGTCACCTCATCAGTGGCAGGGTATCGATAGAATCGACGCACGGTTCCATAAACCCGGCCACGTTGCTCGAATGCTTTGATGATTCCGAGCGACCATGCGTGTTGATCTTCGGCAAAACTATCCAGCTCATTCTTAACTCCAGAGACCGTATAGCTACCATCTATATCGGCACGCTCTCCACGCAAAGTGACTGATAGAATCCAGTCTTCAGCCAGGTCATACTTCAGCGATGCGAAAGCTGCGAGAGTTTGACGGTCAAACTCCACAGGCTCGGTGCCAAAAACGGCTCCGACTTGATCGTCGTAGTAATCAAGACCAATCACGGCCGTAAGGCGATCATCCTCGTAGGTAAATGTAGGCGAAACCGAAAAGATCTCATAATCCTGCTCGAGCTCATACGGAAAAGATGGCGAGCCCAGACCATAATTATAGAAAACAGTGTAGAGCTCTCGCTCCGTATAACCGGCCTCCAGGCCGAAGGATAACTCATCGCTCAAGCAAAGGCCAAACCCACCCCGATAGTAGATTGCTTCTTCCTCGCCAAAGTTGGCGAATTCTTTCGAATACTGGGGGTCTGCGGCCACTTCTGCACGCGTGAGCGGTCCAGGCAGGCCATATTCGCTTTCGACTCCGCTAACTGAAAAATGCGCGCTGAACCAATCACTCGCGGTCCAGTCAAATAGCACACCCCCGCCATCAGCTTCATATCGGCTGTTGTCGCGATAGCCATCCGTCTCGTCATGCTCCGCATGTGCAGCGAAACCAAGCGAACCCACCTTACCTGAAACACCGAAGCGAAAGTTGTATGAATCAAAGCTTCCGACACTCGCCTGCAGTTGGCCGGATAATTCCTCCTTTGGCTGAACCGTGGTGATTTTGATCACGCCACCCACAGCACTGTTTCCGTAGAGAGCAGATTGCCCGCCTTTGATCACTTCGATCGACTCGACCAGCGAGAGCGGAACTGATAGCCAGTTGATTTGACCGAGGTCCGCAGTGTTGAGGCGATGGCCATCCAGAAGAACAAGCACACGTTGGCCACTGCCTTCGCCGAAGCCACCCATGGAAACTTCCGAGAGTGCGGAATTCCCTGAAGTCGAACGGAAATGAAGATTCGCTTCATTGCGCAACAACTCGACTATACTGGTCGCCCCCGAGGCTTCGATCGCGATGCGGTCAATCAACTGGATGCGCGAAGGCGTCTCCATATCGATATCATAAAAACGAGGTGCAGAGACCATGGTAGTCGGCAATTGCTGAACAATATCGCCTCCAGCTGCTACTGCTGCAGAAACCGAAACACTAGTAAAAAGTGCGATCAGCGACGAAGTGATGAGTGTTTTATGCAAGGATGATGTAGTTACTATATCAGACATACCCCCTCGAAATGGGCTTCGATCCGATTCGGCAAGACTATTTAATCTATGAGAATCATTCGCAATTAATAAATTAGCCACAGATCCTCTTGGCAGGGATATGGCGTGGGCGTTCAGGTAGCTAAATCTCAATGATTACTGCAAAGTCGCGCACACTAATGAGACAGGCTCTCAGTAATTAAAAAAATCTCTTTGCCTATTCCGCTCAATAGCAAATCGAATAGCCCAGTTGGAGTGAAGCCTAAGCACAGAGGCACCATCGACCCAAGCTGGTTTACTTAGCAGTCGTAAAAGACGTCTTCGGCGATCAGGACATTGTCCGCGCGCACGACACGCCTATTCCCATCGGCCAAAACAAGCACCTTAGGCTTCCAAGCCTTGGCCTCTTCAGCTTCAAGCTGGGCAAAAGACATAATCACAAGTAGATCGCCGACTTGGCCCTTATGGGCAGCGGCACCGTTGAGCGAGATAGTATGCGAGCCTTTAGGCGCCTCGATTGCGTAGGTTTCCAAGCGTTCGCCGTTAGCGATATTAGCAACCAGAATCTTCTCGTATGGAACCAAGCCCACTTGCTCCATCAATGCGGAATCGATCGCAAGACTCCCTTCATAGTGGAGGGCACTGTCAGTAACTTCTGCGCGGAGCAGCTTAGACTTGAGGAGCGTGACTTGCATGATGATTTAAAGTATTTGGACAGAACGAGTTTGTCAAAAAGTGGCGCACATTGGAACGTTTCTTGCCATTTGACAATTTGATTCTGCCCTTCTTTTCGTATTCACTGCCTGAAGCGCTTACACCTCTTGTTCGCGGAGGGCGACCGAGACAGTCAATTGACTGCCCTTGTCCAAATCACTTCCCACGACTAGTGAACCGCCAAGCCGATCCGAGAGGCCCTTGCACTAGGCCACACCCAGAAAGAGGGCGCGTGTAGACCGTGGACAGAATTGCCCCTAAAAGCGCCTGGGCATCCTTCGACGCTGCAACACCACGACGAGAGCAGAGAAACCAAACAGCGCCGAGAATAACGCTGGCTCTGGCACGGGTGAGAGCAATGTCTCATAACCGATATCACGAAAGCTC